>RCMZ01000526.1_pt1 | contig 18855 bp, 16 predicted proteins | sample 2041141 | NCBI WGS metagenome assembly RCMZ01 (sample SAMN09708263, study PRJNA481090) | Wastewater metagenome, whole genome shotgun sequencing project. | biome: sewage; isolation source: Davis station wastewater (DW) | place: Antarctica: Davis Station | collected 2010-03-01
CCAATGAAGAAACAACACCGCCCGTGACGAATATATAGCGCGTCATGAAAAACCCTAGAAGTCTGCGTTTAAGCGGTCAGTGCCGCCTGAGAAAGCGAAGCAGGCTTTAAAAAACCTACCGGAAACAAGCAAGCGATTGCAGATTCCAAGGGAGTCTACAAAAGCGGTAATAAGACGGGAGAGTAGTCTACCGGAAAGCCCCTTTCAGCTCAAACCCCGGTCACTCGTCGGCGCTTGCCACTGCAACTGCCAGGCACCCGAGGATGACCCATCGAGCCCCGACAAGTTGGCCACTGCCAACACACGCTCGCCACACAGCAGCAGCGGTATGCGGCTACGAACAAAAGCCGGCACGCCCGACTCATTGAGCAAGCGCTTAAGGTCACGACTGCCGCGACCAGCGATTTCTAGGCGCTCGCCACCCTGCCGGTAAGCCACGCGCAGCGGCCCTGCAGGCACTGCACCCTGCAGCCGCAGGTGGCCGTTATCAGGCAGTTGCAACGCGCTAACGGTCAGCGGCAGATTCAGTGGTGCAGGCGGCCGCAGCCATGGGCCGGCAAGCCACCATAACCGTCCGTCGGCTCGGTGTATTTCTCCTGCCGCCAAACGCCACACCGGCGCAGCATCGCTCCCTGCGCTCAGCAGGCAAGTAAAACCTGCCCAGTGATCGCTGTCAGGCAAGGCGGTCAGCGGCGCCAGCCAGTAGCGCAGCAGATTACGTTGCCGCGCTGACGACAGCACGCGCAACGGTGCCAGCGGTAACGAGGGCAAATCTAACCAAGCAAAGCGCGACGGCTGATTTAGACTTGCTAAGTCCTGACGCGCGAGGTCATCCAGCAGTTCCTGCGCCTCACGCAATTGCCCGGCGCTGCGCGTCATGCTGGCCAAGGCTTGCGGCCAACGCTGAGTCAGCAAAGGCAGCACCTGTTGACGCAGATAATTGCGCGAATACTGTACATCGCCATTGGAAGGGTCTTCGACCCAGTACAACTGATGGGCATCGGCATAGGCTTGCAGCTCGGCGCGACTCGCCGTCAGCAACGGGCGTAACAACTGCCCAGCACCCAACGGCCGAATGGCCGGCATGCCAGATAAACCGCGCACACCCGCACCACGCAGCAAGCGAAACAACAGGGTTTCGGCCTGATCATCACGGTGCTGAGCCGTCAGCAATAGCTCATCTGCAGCCAATTCATCGACAAAGGCGCGGTAGCGCGCATCCCGCGCTGCCCGCTCGACACTCGCGCCTGGCAGCACCTGAACATGTCGAACCTGCAGCGGTACGCCGAGGCTCGCACAGACCTGCCGACAATGTTCAGGCCACGCTTCGGCTGCCGCTTGCAGGCCATGCTGGATATGTATTGCGCGGATAGGCGGCAATGGCATGTGCCGAGACAGCGATACCAGCAGATGCAGGAGCACCATGGAATCCAAGCCGCCGGAAAACGCCACGCACCACCCTGGCGCAGAGCACCAAGGCGACAAAGCTGTCAGTAAGCGGGATTCCAGGGGCATGATCAAAGCGCTGCAAGCGATAAATAAGGCGCCAGCTTAAAGGAAACTGACGCCTTACGACCTGCCAGCGCAGGCATCAGGCGATGCCGTAACTCATCAGACGTTCATAGCGACGCGCCAACAGCGCCTCGTTGTCGAACTCCTGCAATGTCAGCAACTGTGCAGTTAATTCAGTACGAATCGACTCCGCCGCCACTTCCGGCGCACGGTGGGCGCCGCCCAATGGCTCACCGATGACCTTGTCGACAATACCCAAGCCTTTCAGGCGCTCAGCGGTAATGCCCATGGCTTCCGCTGCGTCTGGTGCTTTCTCGGCGGTTTTCCACAGAATCGAAGCGCAGCCTTCCGGCGAAATTACCGCATAGGTGGAGTACTGCAACATGTTCAGCTGATCGCACACGCCAATCGCCAATGCGCCGCCAGAACCGCCCTCACCGATTACGGTAGCGATGATCGGCGTCTTCAGCCGCGCCATCACCCGCAGGTTCCAGGCAATCGCTTCGCTCTGGCCGCGCTCTTCAGCATCAATCCCTGGGTAGGCGCCCGGAGTATCGATAAAGGTCAGGATTGGCAACTTGAAGCGCTCAGCCATTTCCATCAATCGGCAAGCCTTGCGGTAGCCCTCAGGGCGCGGCATGCCGAAGTTGCGGCGGACTTTCTCGCGCACTTCACGGCCCTTCTGGTGACCGATGATCATTACCGGCTGATCATTCAGGCGGGCAATGCCGCCGACAATCGCGGGATCGTCGGAGAAGTGCCGATCACCGTGCAGCTCATCGAAGTCGCTGAAGATGTGCTGGATGTAATCTAGGGTGTGCGGGCGCTGCGGATGACGCGCCAGACGGGCAATCTGCCAGCTGCTGAGATTGCTGAAAATGCTCTCAGTCAGCGTCTTACTTTTGTCCTGCAGACGGGCAATTTCGTCGCCGATGTTCAGCGCATTATCGTGGCCGACCAAGCGTAGCTCTTCGATCTTGGCTTGCAGGTCGGCGATTGGCTGTTCGAAATCGAGAAAATTCGGATTCATAAATGTCCATCTTGCGTCGACGGCCAAGCGGCCGGGGAGCTGTATCTGCTAGCCGCTCACCTTACGGGATGAGGGGCTAGCAGGTCGATAATAAAGCGCACCGCGCGCACCGATAAAACTGACGGCCGTCAGCGCAGCAGCGCGCCGGTATCAGCGGTAGTTGAGAAAGACGTTTTCACGCCCGAACTGGTCACGCAATGCCTGAATCAAACCATCCGCCGGATCAATGCGCCAAGCATCACCAAACTGCAGCAGCGCTTTAGCCTCGCTGCCGGTGTAATCCAAGCTGATCGGGCACTCACCACGGTGACGCTGACACAACTCAGCCAACCAACGCAGGCGGTCGCCCTTGAGCATATCGCTGACCACCTTGATGCGCAGACTTTCAGCCAGGCCGGTACGCGCCTCCTGCAGACTCATCACCCGCTTGGCCCGCAGACGCAGACCACCAGAGAAGTCGTCGTTACTTACCTCACCTTCGACCACCACCATCGCATCGGTTTGCAGCAAGGCTTGCGCGGCATTGAAGGCTTCGGCAAACAACGAGGCCTCAATACGGCCAGAGCGATCGTCGAGGGTGATAAAACCCATCTTGTCGCCTTTTTTGTTCTTCATTACCCGCAAGTTGACGATCAAGCCAGCGACTGCTTGATCACCGCGCGCGGGCTTCAGATCGATAATCCGCTGGCGAGCAAAGCGGCGGATCTCACCTTCGTATTCGTCGATTGGGTGACCGGTCAGGTACAGGCCCAGGGTTTCTTTCTCACCGCGCAAACGCTCTTTGAGCGACAGCTCCTTGGCCCGCTTATGATTGGCGTAGACATCCGCCTCGGCATCAGCAAACACCCCGCCGAACAGGTCCATATGGCCGCTGGCATGACTGCGACTGGTTTGTTCGGCCGCCTGAATCGCTTCATCCATCGCTGCCAACAACACACCACGGTTGCGGTCGATATTGGCCTGATAGGCTTTGATTTCGTCGTAAAAATACGGCCCCAAACGATCAAGAGCACCGCTGCGAATCAATGCATCGGTGGTGCGCTTGTTAATCCGCTTGAGATCGACCCGCGCACAGAAATCAAACAAGTCCTTGAACGGCCCGGCTTGGCGCGACTCCACAATCGCCTCAACCGGCCCCTCGCCAACACCCTTGATCGCGCCCAAACCGTAAACAATTCGGCCGTCGTCATTCACGGTGAACTTGAACTCGGAGGTATTCACATCCGGCGCATCGAGGCGCAGCTTCATGCTGCGACACTCTTCGATCAGGGTCACCACCTTGTCGGTGTTGTGCATATCCGCCGACAACACCGCCGCCATAAACGGCGACGGGTAATGGGTTTTCAACCAAGCAGTCTGGTAAGACACCAAGCCATAGGCGGCGGAGTGAGACTTGTTGAAGCCGTAACCGGCGAATTTTTCCACCAGGTCGAAGATGTTGCCGGCAAGGTCCGCACTGATATCGCTCTTGGCGCAGCCGTCGATAAAGCCGCCGCGCTGCTTAGCCATCTCCTCAGGCTTTTTCTTACCCATGGCGCGGCGCAGCATGTCTGCCTCACCGAGGGTATAACCGGCCATCACCTGGGCGATCTGCATCACCTGCTCTTGGTACAGGATGATGCCGTACGTCGGCAGCAGCACTGGCTTGAGGCCGTCGTATTGATAGTCAGGATGCGGATACGCCAGCTCAGCGCGGCCGTGCTTACGGTTGATAAAGTCATCCACCATGCCCGACTGCAGCGGGCCGGGACGGAACAGTGCCACCAGGGCGATAAGGTCTTCCAGGCAGTCGGGCTTGAGCTTTTTGATCAGCTCCTTCATACCGCGCGACTCAAGCTGGAACACCGCGGTAGTTTCGGCTTTTTGCAGCAGCTGGTAGGTCGGCTTATCGTCCAGCGGGATAAAATCAATGTTCAGCGGCGGCTCATCAACCTTGGCGCGCTCGCGATTGATGGTCTTCAGCGCCCAGTCGATGATGGTCAGGGTACGCAGGCCGAGGAAGTCAAACTTCACCAGACCGGCAGCCTCCACGTCATCCTTGTCAAACTGGGTGACCAGACCGCCGCCTTCGTCATCGCAATAAATAGCCGAGAAATCAGTCAGTTTGGTCGGTGCGATGACCACGCCGCCGGCGTGCTTGCCGACGTTACGGGTGACGCCTTCGAGCTTGCGCGCCATCTCCCAAATCTCGGCGGCTTCTTCGTCGCTCTTGAGAAAGTCGCGCAGGATTTCTTCCTGCTCAAAGGCTTTTTCCAGGGTCATGCCGACTTCGAACGGAATCATCTTCGACAGACGATCCGCCAAGCCGTAGGACTTGCCCTGCACACGCGCCACATCGCGCACCACGGCCTTGGCGGCCATGGTGCCGAAAGTGATGATCTGGCTGACCGCGTTGCGGCCATAAGTCTGCGCCACGTACTCGATAACCCGGTCACGACCATCCATACAGAAGTCGATATCGAAGTCGGGCATCGATACCCGTTCTGGGTTGAGGAAGCGCTCAAACAGCAGGTCGTACTGCAGCGGATCAAGGTCGGTGATCTTCTGTACATAGGCCACCAGCGAACCGGCACCTGAACCACGGCCTGGCCCCACCGGAATGCCATTACGCTTGGCCCACTGGATAAAGTCCATCACGATCAGGAAGTAACCGGGGAAGCCCATCTGGATAATGATATCCAGCTCGAAGTTCAGCCGCTCAACATACAGCTGGCGCTTTTCTTCGTAGTTCGGCGTGGTGTCTTTCGGCCACAGCACCGCTAGGCGCTCTTCCAGACCATCAAAGCTGACCTTGCGGAAGAACTCATCCATGGTCATGCCGTCCGGCACCGGGAAGTTAGGCAAAAAACTCTTACCTAGCTGCACATCGATATTGCAGCGCTTGGCAATTTCAACGGTGTTTTCAAGGGCTTCAGGCAGGTCACTGAACAGCTCCCACATCTCTTCCGAGCTTTTCAGATATTGCTGATCGCTGTAGCTGCGCACTCGGCGCGGATCGTCCAAAGCGCGGCCTTCGCCGATGCACACACGCGTTTCGTGGGCGTAAAAGTCGTCTTGCTTGATAAAGCGCACGTCGTTGGTGGCGACCAGTAGACCGTCGCAGCGCCCGGCCAGCTCCACGGCCAAGTGCAGATACTCTTCGTCATTGACCCGACTGGTGCGCTGCAATTCCAAGTAATAACGATCCGGAAACACCGCCTGCCATTCGCGCAGTGATGCCTCGGCCTCTTGCGGATTACCCGCCAGCAGGCTCAGACCAATCTCGCCTTCTTTGGCACCAGACAGAGCAATCAGGCCTTCGGCGGCCTCCTTTACCCACTCGCGCTCGATGATCACCAGGCCGTTACGCTGGCCCTCGATAAAGCCACGCGAAATCAGCTCGGTAAGGTTGCGGTAACCCTTGGCGTTCATGGCCAGCAGCGTCAGGCGACTGAGCGGGCCGTCTTCATCCTTGTTCGCCAACCACAGATCGGCACCACAGATCGGTTTGATGCCGCCGCCCATAGCAGCCTTGTAGAACTTCACCAGCGAGCACAGGTTGCTCTGATCAGTCACCGCCACGGCCGGCATGCCCGCAGCAACAGCGGTCTTGATCAACGGTTTGACCCGCACCAGACCATCGACCAAAGAGAACTCGGTATGCAAACGCAGGTGAACAAAGGTGGCGGACATGCGAATCCTATAAAAAGCACAAATACGACAAGGCCCGAATTGTACCGGGCCTTGGAGCAAACAACAGCTGAGTTACCACCAGCGGCTTAGGACAATTCGAGCAGTTTGCGCACGGGGCCAAACGAGCGCCGATGAATCGGGGTCGGCCCTAGGCGCTGCAACGCCTCAAGATGCGCAGCGGTCGGGTAACCCTTGTGCCCGGCAATGCCATAACCTGGATACTGCCGATCCATTGCCTGCATTTCGCGGTCACGGCTGACCTTGGCCAGAATCGATGCAGCGGCAATCGCCGGCACCTTGCTATCACCCTTAACCACCGCTGCGCTGGGCACGGCCAGCACAGGACAACGGTTGCCGTCGATCAGGGCTAATTTGGGCGTGATATGCAAACCGGCTACTGCGCGCTGCATCGCTAACATGGTGGCGTGAAGGATATTTAACTGGTCGATTTCCTCCACCTCGGCGCGGGCAATGCACCATGACAGCGCTTTCTCGCAAATCTCGTCGAACAACTGCTCGCGGCGCGCCTCGGTGAGCTTTTTCGAATCGTTCAGCCCGACAATCGGCCGCGCCGGATCGAGGATCACTGCAGCCGTGACCACGGCACCACACAACGGCCCACGACCGACTTCATCGACACCCGCAACCAACTCTTGCACCAGAGTGAAGTCCAAACCTAGCTGCATGGCTTGCCTGCAATCAGACGCAATACCGCGTCTGCCGCCTGCGCCGAAGCATCCAAGCGCAAGCTGCGATGAATGGCGGCAAACTCAGTGGTCTGCTGCGCGCCATTGGCTAACAACGGTAATAGGGTAGCGGCCAGCGCCTGCGGCGTAGCGGCATCCTGAATCAGCTCTGGCACCAATAGGCGACCAGCAAGCAGGTTGGGCAGCGAGATATAGGCGCTGCTGACCAAGCGCTTGAGGATGCAATAGGTCAGCGGCGCCACGCGATAGGCCACAACCATCGGCCGTTGGCACAATAAGGCTTCGAGCGTTGCGGTGCCCGACGCGATCAACACCGCATCACAAGCCGCCAGCGCCTCGTGGGATTGGCCATCGAGCAGGGCCAACGGCAACTGCCGGCCGACCAGCATGGCTTCTAGCTGCACGCGCCGCTCAGGGCTGGCGCACGGCAACACAAAGCGCAGCGTTGGTTGTGCCTGTAGGAGTAATTCGGCCGCATCGAGAAACAGGCCACCCAGCTTGCCCACTTCGCCGCCACGGCTGCCAGGCAACAGCGCCACCAGCGGAGCATCCAATGGCAAACCAAGGCCGCTACGCGCAGCCGCACGATCCAGCTCAAGGGGAATGGTATTAGCCAGCGGATGACCGACGAAGCGCACCGGCACCTGATGGGCCTGATAAAACTGCGCTTCGAAGGGAAACAAGGTGAGCATCAGGTCGCAGGCTTCGCGGATTTTGAACACGCGTTTCTGCCGCCAAGCCCAAACTGAAGGGCTGACGTAGTGCACCGTCTTGATACCGGCACGACGTAGCTTGAGCTCAACGCCGAGGGTGAAGTCCGGAGCGTCGATACCGATAAACACATCTGGCTGTTGTTCGATCAAGGTGTGAATAAGGCGCTTACGCCGTGAAAGTAGTTCAGGCAAACGCCCAAGCACTTCCACCAACCCCATAACCGACAGACGCTCCATCGGGAAGTATGAAGCCAAGCCTTGGGCTTGCATGCGCGGGCCGCCCACACCAATAAACTCAATCGCTGGATGCTGAGCGCGCAGGGCCTGCATCAGACCGGCGCCGAGAATATCACCAGAGGCTTCACCAGCCACCAAAGCCACGCGCAAGGTCGAACCCATGATCAGCGGGTGATGCCGCGGCTGGACGCCTGCACCGAGTCGCGAAACAACGCCACCTCAGGGAACTGCGCAGCAGACTCGGCCATTTCTGCCATGGCCTGCTCCACCGTCAAACCTTGGCGGTAAACAATTTTATAGGCACGCCGCAGGGCCTGAATGGCTTCCGGGCTGAAGCCACGGCGGCGCATGCCTTCGAAATTCATACTGCGAGCTTCGGCCGGGTTACCAAACACGGTAACAAAGGCCGGTACATCCTTACCGATGGTCGTACCCATGCCAGAAAAGCTGTGGGCGCCGATCCGGCAGAACTGATGCACCAAGGTATAACCCGAGAGAATGGCCCAATCATCCATCAACACATGGCCGGCCAATGCGGTGTTATTGACCAAGATGCAGTTATTGCCAATCACACTGTCATGACCGATATGCACATAGGCCATCAGCAGATTGTGATCGCCAATAGTGGTTTCCGCACGGTCTTGGACGGTGCCGCGATGAATTGTCACGCCCTCGCGAATCACATTGTGATCGCCGATCACCAGACGTGTGGCTTCGCCCTTGTACTTGAGATCCGGAGTGTCTTCGCCCACCGAGGAAAACTGATAAATACGGTTGTGGCGACCGATCTTGCTCGGACCTTTAATGATCACGTGCGGACCAACCACAGTACCCTCACCGATTTCTACATCAGGCCCAATGATCGACCATGGGCCGACCTGAACGTCATCCGCCAGCTTGGCTGATGGATCAATGATGGCGCGAGGGTCAATCAAACTCATAGCTTGCGTTCCGCACAGATGATTTCCGCCGAGCAGACTTCCTTACCATCGACTGTAGCCTTGCACGCAAACTTCCAAATGCTGCGTTTGGCACTGACAAAGCGCGCTTCAAGAATCAGCTGATCACCCGGCACTACTGGCTGGCGAAAGCGTAGCTTGTCCGAGCCGACAAAATAATAGAGCACGCCATCGACCGGCTTCAAATCCATCATCTTGAAGCCCATGATGCCAGCCGCTTGGGCCATGGCTTCGATGATCAAAACACCTGGCATGATCGGGTGCTGAGGAAAGTGGCCATTAAAAAAAGGCTCATTGATGGTTACATTCTTGTAGGCACGAATCTGTTTGGCCTCAAGGTCCAAATCCGTCACCCGATCTACCAACAAAAATGGGTAGCGGTGCGGCAAGTATTCGCGAATCTCGTTGATGTCCATCATGTTCAGGGAAAGCCTGTAGTAGAGGTGGGGCCGCGAAACGCTAGCGGATCAGGCCTCTGATGAGGTCTGAGCATCTGAGGTCACGGCTGCCAGGCGTTTTTCCAATTGCTGCAGGCGCCGCGCCATCTCGTCCAACTGCCGAATTCTTGCGGCACTCTTACGCCATTCGCCTGCGGGCTGCATAGCCGTACCAGAAGAATACGAACCGGGTTCGGTGATCGAGCGTGTGACCATCGTCATGCCGGTCACGAACACGTTGTCACACACCTCAATGTGGCCAACCATGCCTACGCCACCGGCAATCATGCAGTGCTTGCCGATTTTGGTGCTGCCAGAAATACCAGCGCAACCGGCCATAGCCGTGTGATCACCGATCTGCACGTTGTGGGCAATCATGATCTGATTATCCAGCTTCACGCCGTTACCGATTACGGTGTCGGCCAGAGCGCCACGATCGATAGTGGTATTGGCACCAATTTCAACATCGTCACCAAGAGTCACACCGCCAATCTGGGCAATCTTCTGCCAAACGCCCTTCTCGTTAGCGAAACCGAAGCCCTCACCACCCAGCACAGCGCCGGATTGAATCACCACGCGCTTGCCGATATGCACATCGTGGTAAAGGGTAACCCGTGGCGCTAGCCAACCGTTTTCGCCAATCACTGAGCGAGCGCCAATCACACAGTGGGCACCGACAGTAACACCAGCAGCAATCTGCGCAGCGCTCTCGATTACCGCATAGGGACCGATACTGGCGCTCGGGTGAATGCGCGCATCAGCAGCAACAACAGCGGTTGGATGCACACCAGCAGCGGCTTGCGGCTTGCGATCAAACAGGTGCGAGAGTTCGGCGTAAGCCAGATAAGGATTAGCCACCAGCAAGGCGTCACCGACATAGCCTTCGGCGTCTGCAGGTGTGAGCAATAACGCACCCGCCTGGGTTTGGCTGAGGTATTTGCGATACTGTGGGTTGGCCAAAAAGCTCAGCTGTTCAGGCTGAGCCTCTTGCAGCGTGGCCAAGCCGCTAATCAGCCGCCCTGGCTCACCACGCAAAGTAGCACCTAGGCGTTCAGCCAGCTCGGCTAAGGTAAAAACCACGACCGACATGATTAGCGCTGCTGATTCATGCGCTCGATGACTTGACGGGTGATGTCAAACTGCGGCTTAACATCGACTACCGCACCGCGCTCTAGCACCAGGTCGAAGTTACCCTTTTTGATCACTTCTTCAACAGCCTTGTCGAGCTTTGGCTTGAGTTGCTTGAGCATGTCGCGATCAGCAATGGCCTTAGCCTCGTTCAGCTCTTTAGACTGAAACTGGAAGTCACGAGCCTTTTGCTTGAACTCAAGCTCAAGACGCTCACGCTCACCTTGCGCCATTTTGCTACCGCCTTTGACTAGGCGATCTTGAATGCTTTTAGCACCGCTCTCTAGTGTCTTCAGCTTGGTCAGCTGCGGGCCGAACTTCTTCTCAGCGTCCACGGCGTACTTCTTCGCCGAGTCGGACTCAAGCAGGGCCATTTGATAATTCATCACGGCGATTTTCATCTCCGCAAACGCTGGAGTGGCCATCAGAGCTGCCATGCACAGAACCACTTGAGTCAACTTACGCACTTTGTAACTCCTACAAAACTGTTGTCTTTAGAGAGAATCAGGTACTGCTTAGAACGTTTGACCGAGCGAGAACTGGAAAATCTGCGTATCGGCATTGTCCGGCTTCTTAATCGGTGCCGCCAAGCTGAAGCTCAGCGGGCCAAAACCAGTGATCCAGGTCAGACCCACACCAACGGAGCTGGCCATATCGGTAAGACCAATATTTGCACACTCACTCTTTTCATAACCATCGCAATTAGTCTGGAACACATTACCCACATCCCAGAACAGCGAGGTACGCAAGGAGCTTTGGTCTTTGATGAATGGTAGCGGGAACAGTATTTCAGCGCCGCCTTGTATCAGCACGTTACCACCGAAGGGCAACGGATCTTGGTCCGGGTCGGTGCAAACGTCGGTATTGGGGTTACAGGCATTTACGTTCTTCGGGTCATTGACTGGCAGATTAGGGTAAGCGCGGCTCGGCGTGCTGCGCGGGCCTAAGGTATTGTCACGGAAGCCGCGAACCGAGCCGAAGCCGCCGGCGTAGTAGTTTTCATAGAATGGCAAACCGTTAGTGGAGCCATAACCGTCGCCATAACCCAACTCGGTATGGAAGCGCAGAGTCGTGCTCTGGGTAAGCGGCTTGAACATCTGTGCACGGTAATCAAGCTTATAAAACGACAGATCACTGCCCGGCACTGTGGCTTGGAACACTAGGCTCTGGGATGCACCACGAGTCGCAAGCACACCCTTGTTGAGAGTCGACTCAGACCAGCCAATGGACGCCTTAAAGTTGGTAAAGTCGGTACCTTCGTTTTTCAAGAAGTCCTGAATCTGTTGCACTGTGTAGTAGCCAGGATTCAAAGAGTCTTGCTGTACGGTCAAGCCATAGGTCAATCGCGAGGTTTCGCTGATCGGATATCCGATGGTAGCGCCGAGACCACGACTGTCGATGGAGTAGCTCGACACCTTAGTATCAAGGTCATCGTAGTTAGTCTCACGGAAGAACGCGTTGTAACCCAGGCTCACACCATCCACCGTCCAGTAGGGGTCAACGAAGCCAAAGTTGTAGGCGCTTTGGTATTCGCTCTTGGTCAACCCCAGACTGACTTTGTTACCAGTGCCGAGAAAGTTGTTCTGGCTGATCGAGCCACCGAGGATCAAACCGGCATTCTGGGCGAAACCTACGCTGGCAGTGATCGAACCGGAAGCCTGTTCCTCAACGCTGTAGTTAACGTCAACCAAGTCATCGCTGCCCGGTACTTTCGGCGTTTCGACGTTAACTTCCTTGAAGTAGCCGAGACGCTCCAAACGGGTCTTAGACTGATCAATCAGATAGGTCGAGGCCCAACCGTTTTCCATCTGGCGCATTTCGCGGCGCAGCACGGCGTCTTCAGTCTTGGTATTGCCCCGGAAGTTGATGCGGTTAACGTAGGCGCGCTTGCTTGGGTCAACCACAAAGGTGATCGCTACCGTATTGTTGTCATCATTGGCTTCTGGCACACCGTTGACGTTGGCGAAGGTATAGCCTTCGTTGCCCAAACGCCGAGTCAGCAACTCGGACGTTGTCGTCATCAGCTTGCGCGAGAACACCTGACCTTCACGCACCAGCAGCAGCGCTTTAAGCTCGCTCTCTGGGACCTTCAGATCACCGCTCAGCTTCACGCCGCTGACCGTGTACTTATCACCTTCATCTACGTTAACGGTGACATATACGTGCTGCTTGTCCGGGGTAATGGATACCTGAGTCGAGGTGATATCCATATGGATATAGCCGCGATCGAGGTAGTAAGAGCGCAACCGCTCCAAGTCGCCGGAAAGCTTCTCACGGGAATACTTGTCATCGTTCTTGAAAAATGACAGCCAGTTAGTGGTCTTCAACTCGAACAGACCGTTAAGGTCCTCGTCGGGAAACACGCTATTGCCAACGATATTAATGTGCTGAATCGCAGCGACCGAGCCTTCGTTGACATTGATCTTCAACGCTACGCGGTTACGCGGCTGCGGTACGACTTCGGCGTCGATGGTGGCCGAATAGCGTCCCTGGGAAACATATTGACGCTGCAATTCGTTACGCACGCCTTCTAAGGTCGCGCGCTGGAAAATCTCACCTTCGGCCAGACCCGACTGAGTAAGACCTTTGAGCAAGTCTTCGGTCTTGATCGCCTTGTTGCCCTCAATCTCGATACCCGAGATCGACGGGCGCTCAACCACGCTGATGACCAATACATCACCATCACGGCCCAGCTGTATGTCTTGAAAGAAGCCAGTTTTGAACAATGCACGCGTGGCATCGACCAAGGTACGGTCGTCGATTTTTTCGCCCACGTTCAGCGGTAAGGCACCAAACACGCTGCCAGCGGAGACTCGCTGCAGGCCGTTGACGCGAATATCAGAGACAGTAAAAGACTCGGCGTGGACTTCAGCGATCATCAGTGCGCAGAGCACCGCAGTTAGCAACAGACGTTTCATGAAGTCCTTTCTTATTTCAACTGACAATAAAGAATCTGCCGCGATACGCGGCAGATTGAAAACTCGGTGCAATTACAGTCGACCCAGATCATTAATCAGAGCCAGCAGCATGACCCCGACGATTAAACTGATACCGATTTGCATGCCCCACGCTTGCACCCACTCTGGCAAGGGACGCCCACGGGCCCACTCAACCAGGTAAAACAGCAGATGCCCCCCATCCAGCACGGGTATTGGCAATAAATTCAACACGCCAAGGCTAATACTCAGGTAAGCGAGGAAATTAAGAAAATCCCCAACCCCGGACTCAGCAGAAGCGCCGGCCACTTTAGCAATGGTTATCGGCCCGCTCAAGTTTTTTACCGAGAGCTCACCAAACAACATTTTCTTTAGCGAGCCAAGAGTCAGCACACTCATCGTCCAGGTACGTCGAGCGCCCTCAATCACCGCGTCCAGCGGCCCGAAGCTAACCTGTCGCAACATCTCTGGCGGCCAAGCACCACCTTGCACACCCGCTCCGAGATAACCACTGCGGGCAGCACCTTCGCCGCGCTGGGCCAAGGTCAAAGAAAGGTCAAATACTTCAGCATCCCGCTGTACGCGTAACTGCACCTTTTGTGCCGGACGCATGCGCACATTGTCGACCAATTGCTGCCAGTCACTAAGCGCCACGCCATCCAGTGCCAACAAGCGGTCACCCAATTTTAAACCAGCCGCACTGGCCGGCCCCTCGGGATCCAGCTGTGCCAGCACCGGTTCGATCCGCGGACGCCACGGACTGATGCCCAGCGCCTTTATCGGATCTGGCTCGGCCTCGCCCTGCAACCATTGCGACAACTGCAACTGCCGAGCGCTTTCGACACTGGAGCCGGCCTCGCGCACAAGCAGGTCAACCGTACCGCTCTCACCTAAACGCCGCACCAGCTGCAAATTAACCGCACCCCAACCACTGGTCGGCTCACCATCGATAGCGACAATCTCCTGACCGACCTCAAGACCGGCGCTGGCAGCCAAACTGCCAGACTCAACAGCGCCAATCACCGGCTTGACCTGCTCGCTACCGAGCATCGCCAGCACCCAGAAGAAGGCAAAAGCCAGAATAAAGTTAGCCAACGGGCCGGCTGCGACGATGGCAATGCGCTGACCCACCGTTTTGCGGGTGAAGGCTTGCGGTAGTAGCTCTGCTGGCACGTCACCTTCACGCTCATCGAGCATTTTGACGTAGCCACCCAAGGGAATAGCGGCGATGACAAACTCGGTACCCTGGCGATCATGCCAGCGCAGCAGAGGGGTGCCGAAACCCACGGAAAACCGCAGGACCTTAACTCCGCAGCGCCTAGCGACCCAGAAATGACCAAACTCGTGAATAGTGACCAACACCCCTAACGCCACCAGAGTGCCGAAAATCATATAGAGCGTGCTCATGGATATCCTCCGGACTTAACGCCCGTTACGCTGTAGCCATTGCTGGGCATGTGCACGCGCACGGTTATCGGCGAGCAACACGCTATCGAGATTTTCAACCTCGATAGCCGACTCAAGATTCAACACATCTTCAATGATATTGGCGATCTGCGGAAAACCAATGCGCTGCTCAAGAAACGCCTGTACCGCAATTTCATTAGCCGCGTTGAGCAACGCTGGCGCAGTACCACCGACATCAGCTACTTGCCGAGCTAAGCGCAGGCAAGGAAAGCGTTGCTCATCGGGCGCCTGAAAATCTAAGCGGGCAATAGCAAACAGATCCAGCGGGGCGACCCCAGAATCAATCCGCTCCGGCCAGGCCAGCGCATGACTGATAGGCGTGCGCATATCGGGGTTGCCCAACTGCGCCAGCACCGAACCATCAACGTAATCGACCAGCGAATGAATCACGCTCTGCGGGTGAATTACCACCTCGATTTGCGCAGGCTTGGCAGCGAACAGCCAACAGGCCTCGATCAGCTCAAGGCCTTTATTCATCATGCTGGCCGAATCAACCGAAATTTTGCGCCCCATCGACCAATTAGGATGGGCACAAGCTTGTTCCGGAGTGACGTGCTGTAACTCATCCAGCGGCGTCTGGCGAAACGGGCCACCCGAGGCGGTCAGCAGAATGCGCCGCACACCAACAGGAGCCAAGCCGCGGGCGTAATCTACGGGCAAGCACTGAAAAATCGCATTGTGTTCGCTGTCGATCGGCAGCAGTACGGCACCACTGCGGCGCACCGCCTGCATAAACAAAGCGCCAGACATCACCAGAACTTCTTTATTCGCCAGCAGGACTTTCTTACCGGCCTCGACCGCCGCCAGCGTTGGTGGCAAACCGGCCGCACCGACAATAGCGGCCATCACCGCATCGACATCAGGGTGAGCCGCTACTTCGCACAGCCCCTCCTCACCCACTAACACTCGAGTCGGCAAATCTGCGCCCTGCAGGGCCGACTGCAAAGCCTGAGCCGCAGATTTATTCGGCACAACTGCAAAGCGCGGCTTGAAGCGCAGACACAACGCCTCAAGCTCGGCCAAACGACTAAACCCCGTTAGGGCAAAAACTTGATAGCGCTGCGGATGTCGCGCGATCACATCTAAGGTACTAAGGCCGATAGAACCGGTGGCACCCAGCACCGTGACCTGTTGCGGCACAGTCACAGTACGCCCCAGCCAACCGCCCAGAGCAGCACGGTGAACAGTGGAACGGCAGCGGTCAGGCTGTCGATGCGATCGAGAATCCCGCCATGGCCGGGTAATAGATTACTGCTGTCTTTGATGCCTGCTTCGCGCTTGAACATGCTCTCAGTCAAGTCGCCAACCACCGAAACCATTACCAACAACAAGGTGCTGGCCAAACCCAAAGCCAACTCGAGCATGCCCCAGTTGCGATAAACACCTACCGCCAGGGCGATCAGCAGACACGTCAGCAAGCCACCCAGAACACCCTCCCAGCTTTTACCGGGGCTCACTTGTGGCGCAAGCTTGCGTTTACCAAATGCTCGGCCGGCAAAATAGGCACCGATATCCGCCCCCCAAACCAACACCATCACCGCCACGATCAAATAATTGCCCAGCGGCCATTGCTTGAGCAGCACTAAACCCTGCCACGCCGGCAACAAGATCAGCAGACCAATCAGCACCTTGCTCGCCAGCGAGTGAAACAGGCGCTTGCTGCGCGGATAGTTGAGCACCAGCAGTGTTGCCAGCAACCACCACACGACCGCGGCCAGCAACACCTTGGCGGCCAGCTGCGGAAACACATACAAGCCGTACAGCAACGCCGCCACCAGTGCGGCATAGGCGATCCGTAGCGGCTGCGCCGCCAAACCCGCCAGCCGTGCCCACTCCCAGCCACCCAGCGTCACTACCGCGCCAATAAACAAGGCAAAGTAGGCCCCATCCAGCATAAAGAACCCGCCCAACGCGATAGGCAGCAACAGCAACGCGGTGATAATCCGTTGTTTCAGCATGATGGATGGGCCTTAGACGTGGCTTGCGCTTCCACCTGCTCGCTGGTCTTACCAAAGCGGCGCTGGCGGGTAGCGTAGTCAGCCAGCGCATTGCGCATGGCCTGATGTTTGAAATCCGGCCAGTACAGGTCGGAGAAATACAGCTCGGCGTACGCCAGCTGCCAAAGCAGGAAGTTACTGATGCGGTGCTCACCACCGGTGCGAATGCACAGATCGGGCAACGGCAGGTCAGCCGTCACTAGCCGCCCCTGCAGTAATTCAGCACTGATTGCATCCGGCTGCAGGCTACCAGCCTGCACCTCACGCGCGAGCGCTTGAGCGGCCTGGACAATATCCCACTGGCCACCGTAATTGGCTGCCACTTGCAATACGAACTTGCTCGACCCTGAGGTTTCCGCCTCAGCCGCCGCCATGGCTGCCTGCAACTCGGGGTGAAAGCGTGAGCGATCACCAATAATGCGCAGGCTAATTTCGTTTTTCTTGAGCTTTTTCGCCTCGCGCCGCAGCGCGCTGAGAAACAACTCCATCAGCGCCCCGACCTCTTCGGCGGGACGCTGCCAGTTCTCACTGGAAAAGGCGAACAGGGTTAACACCTCAACCCCTGCTTCGGCGCACGTCTTGATCACTGCGCGCACGGCATCAACGCCAGCCTTGTGCCCGGCAACGCCAGGCAGCAGGCGCTTTTTCGCCCAGCGATTGTTGCCATCCATAATGATGGCAACATGTCGAGGCACTGCTGCAAAAGACTCGGACACTGTCTTATCCATGACCTTAGTGACCGTTAAACGGCCATCAAATCCGCTTCTTTCTGTTTTACCGCGAGCTCAATCTCGCCAACAAACTTGTCAGTCAGCTTCTGGATATCTTCGGCAGCACGACGCTCGTCGTCCTCGCTGATTTCCTTTTCCTTGACCAAGTCTTTCAACTGGCTCAGAGCATCACGGCGGATATTGCGCACTGCGACCCGGCCATCTTCTGCCGCATCACGCGCCTGCTTGGTGAAGCCCTTACGGGTTTCCTCGGTCAGTGCAGGCATGGAGATCAGCAGCAATTCACCCAAGTTAGTTGGGTTAAAGCCCAAGCCAGAGCTCTGGATCGCCTTGTCTACGGCTGCCAGCATGTTGCGCTCAAAGGCCACGACCTGCAGGGTGCGCGAGTCTTTTACAGTGACGTTAGCCACCTGATTCAACGGCGTATCGGTACCGTAGTACGGCACCATCACACCACCCAGAATGCTCGGGTGCGCTTGGCCGGTGCGAATCCGGCTGAAGGCATGCAGCAGCGACTCAAGGCTTTTCTGCATACGAACTTGTGCGTCTTTTTTGATCTCGTTGATCATTGCTTGTTCTCCTCGATCAGCGTTCCCTCGGCACCGCCGAGCACGATATTCAGCAAAGCGCCGGGCTTGTTCATGTTGAACACCCGTAGCGGCATGTTGTGGTCACGGCACAGGCAAATGGCGGTCAGATCCATCACGCCCAGCTTGCGATCCAGCACTTCGTCGTAGGTTAAATTCTCAAACTTCTCGGCATGCGGATCCTTGAATGGGTCTGCGGTGTATACGCCATCAACCTTGGTCGCCTTAAGCACCACGTCGGCATCGATCTCGATCGCGCGCAAGCAAGCGGCTGAGTCCGTGGTGAAGAACGGGTTGCCCGTGCCAGCAGCAAAAATCACCACCTCACCGACTTTCAGATGGCGCATGGCCTTGCGGCGATCATAGTGATCAGTCACACCCACCATCGAAATGGCCGACATGACCAAGGCCGGAATATTTGAGCGCTCCAATGCATCACGCATCGCCAAAGCGTTCATCACGGTTGCCAGCATACCCATATGGTCGCCAGTAACCCGATCCATACCCGCCGCACTCAGCGCCGCACCACGAAACAGGTTACCACCACCGATCACTAAGCCAACCTGCACGCCGATGCCGACCAACTGGCCGACTTCCAGCGCCATGCGATCGAGCACCTTAGGGTCGATGCCGAACTCTTCCGAGCCCATTAAGGCCTCGCCGCTAAGTTTGAGCAAAATGCGTTTATAGCGAGGTTGACGACCACTCACCTGCTGAGCCATTGCGTATCTCTCCTGCGGCG
>RCMZ01000527.1_pt1 | contig 18827 bp, 17 predicted proteins | sample 2041141 | NCBI WGS metagenome assembly RCMZ01 (sample SAMN09708263, study PRJNA481090) | Wastewater metagenome, whole genome shotgun sequencing project. | biome: sewage; isolation source: Davis station wastewater (DW) | place: Antarctica: Davis Station | collected 2010-03-01
TTCTCTTTGCTTGCGCGAAAGAGAAAGTAACCAAAGAGAAAGCGCACCCGGCATCCGGGTTTCGCTGCGCGAAACTTCCCTCGTTCCGGTGCTGTTCCGAGGGTCGTCACGGTGGGCCATCCCTGGCCCATCGTTCCTCATTTGGCATCCATGCCAAATGCCCCTCTGCACAGCACCTCCACTCGGCCTCCTGACGGGACCGAGGGATCGAGGTGTCGCTGATATTTGTGGGTTAGGTCTTAGTCGCGCTGCTGGAGCATGGTCTGGATTTGCTGCACCGATTCCTGGGTGCGTCTGGCCAGGTTGCGTACTTCGTCGGCGACCACGGCAAAGCCACGGCCTTGTTCGCCGGCGCGGGCGGCTTCGATGGCGGCGTTGAGGGCCAGCAGGTTGGTCTGCTCGGCGATGCCCTTGATCGCCCCGGCGACCTGGGAGATCTGCTGGTAGGTGTTCTGGATGCTGTTCTGTTCGCGCTGGCGCAGGGCTTCGGCGGCTTTCTCGTCACTGATGTCGCGCACCGCACCGATCACCCGCACCAGCACGCCATGGCTGTCACGCAGGCAGCGGCCCCGTTCGCGGTACCAGATTTCGCCGCGGCTCTTGTGGCGCATGCGGTACTCCACCACATAGGCCGGCTGGCCCTTGGCATCGACGATAAAGTCGCCGAACACCTGCATCACGGTCTTCAGGTCCTGCGGGTTGACCACCGCAAAGAAACTGTCCCAACCATCGGCAAACTCCGTGCGGCTGTAGCCGATCAGGTTGCGGAACTGTTCGGACCAGCGAATCACATTGTTCGGGTGGTCGGCATCGCCGTTGACCACGCTGAGGTCCCAGCAGCCTTCGGTGAGGGTTTGCTTGGTCAGCTCCCAGGCTTGTTCATCCTGCTGCCACTGGTTTTGCCGGGTGCTGGCCGCGGCCAGTTGCGCGTGGCAGTCCAGCAGCTCCTGTTCGCTTTGCTGACTGTGCTGCTGCGCATCGGCCAGTTGCTGGCGCAACTGCTGGTATTGCTCCGCCGTGCACGGCGCCGGTGGTGTGGCGCGGGCCTGATGGAGGAACTGGGTGTGTTCCTGCCAGTGCCGGGTCAGTTGCTGCACCACGCTGAGTAGCTGCGGATGACGCTGCAGACCGGTGTGCGCAGGCACGTCGGTGGCTTGTTCGGCGATCAGTTGCGAGAGCAGGCGACTGAGCTCGCCGGCGAGTTCCTTGGAAGCATCTTTGAACCACATTGGCCGCTACTCCTTACTGCTGGACCATGGACGTGCATTGCCCGGGCTAGAGCGCGGGCAATGGCAGATCACTAGCAATTATCCGGCCAGAGATCCGTGCTCAGCTGCGCACACGGCTCTTGTCTGGATCGTAGGCGATGGTGCTGTCGGCCACGGTCGCGCCGATGCGTTTTTGTTGGCCATCGAGCTTGCCGATTTCCACCCGTGTGCCGGGCTCGCAGTAGCCGACATCCAGCCGGCACAGGGCGATGTTCTTGCCCAGCAGCGGTGAACGGGTGGCGCTGGTGATCACGCCGATCTGCGCACGGCCATCGTGCACGCAGTCGCCGTGGTGGGCCTGCTCGTTGCCGTCCAGCTGCAGGCCGACCAGCTTGTGTTGCGGGCTGGCATTGCGCCGCAGCAGGGCAGCGCGGCCGATAAAGTCGTCCTGCTTGGATTTCAGTGGCACGCAGAAACCGATACCGGCCTCGTAGGGATCGGTCTGGTCGCTGAAGTCGTAGCCGGCAAAGATCAGCCCGGCCTCGATGCGCAAGGTGTCCAGCGCATCCAGGCCCAGCGGCACCAGGCCTAAGGGTTCGCCCAGTTGCCAGACGCGTTGCCAGACCTGCATGGCATCGTCCGGGTGACACCAGATCTCGTAGCCCAGCTCGCCGGTGTAGCCGGTGCGCGAAACCATCAGCGGGCAGCCGTTGTAGTCGTCCAGGCGGCCGGTGAGGAAGCGGAACCAGCCGAGGTCCGTCAGTGCCGGTTGGGTGCCCGGCGTCCAGATCATCTGGCTGAGCAGCTCGCGGCTTTTCGGCCCCTGCACGGCAATGTTGTGGATCTGCTCGGAGGCCGATTTGATCCACACCTTCATGCCGAGTTTTTCCGCCTGTTCGCGCAGCCAGACGCCGGCGTAGTCTTCGCCGCAGATCCAGCGGAAGGCATCCGGGCCGAGGCGCAGCAGGGTGCCGTCGTCGAGCATGCCGCCGTGCTCGTAGCACATCGCCGAGTAGACCACCTGGCCGACCGCCAGCTTGCGCACGTCGCGGGTCAGGCAGTAGTTGAGCAGGGCCTCGGCGTCCGGGCCGAGGACTTCGAACTTGCGCAGTGCGGAGAGGTCGATGACCGCCACGCGCTCGCGGCAGCCGTGGTATTCCTCGATGGCGCCGTAGCCGTTGTAGTGGCTGGCCAGCCACCAGCCACGGTAGTCGATGAACTGGCCGGTGAGTGCCGAGGTGCCGGGGTGAAAGCCGCTCTGCCGGGTCAGTACCGGGTCGGCATCGGGAGTCTTGCGCGTGGCCATGGCGATACTGAAACGCTCCTGTGCGGAATAGACACGAATGTGGATGTCGGTGGGTTGCCAGCCGTTGGCCGGGTCGATGTCGTCCGGGCAGGAACTGCTGGCGCAGACCAGGTCGGTCATGGCCCGCAGCAGCACGTAGTCGCCCGGCCGCGACCAGGGTTCGTCGAGGGTCAGGTGCTGGTGCGCATCGATGCCGGTGTTGAAGAAGAAGTTGATCGCCGGCCAGCCGCGTCGTGGAGTGACGCCGTGGGCGGCGACCGCAGCGCTGAGGTTGTCGCTGCAGTTGGCGTGGCCGAAGTAGCCCTGGCTTTCGTAGTAGCGGGCGCTGCAGGCGAGGGCGAAGGTGTCGTGGCGGCCGACGGTGTCGCGCACCACTTCCAGCATCGGTTGCAGGTCGCGGTCGAAGAACTTGCTGAACAGGCCGGGGCCCGGATAGGCGTTGCCATTCAGGGTGCGGGTCACGGTGGGGTCGAGGTCGATCTCGCGGCCGCGGTCCAGGCCACGGCGATTGAAGGCGATAAAGTCCGAGCACTGGCGCCCGGCCACATCCAGCACCTGGATATATTGCCCGGCAGCGACCGTGTAGTCGCGGGCGGTGCCAGGGCTGATGGTGAACTCATCGATTACCTCGCCCAGCGGCGCCGGCAGTGCCGGGGTGAGGATGCTGCGCGGGTTGGCGCGGGTAATCAGCAGGCGCAATTCGCTGGCGCGGCGCTGGCTGTCCACCGCGCTCTGGCCACCGGGGGCGGCGACAATCACCAGCAGCGGCGCCGTGGCCTGCAGCTGGCGACTGAAACCCGCGGGGCTGTGCTCGTCCCAGAGCTGGGCGGCACGGGGCAGGTGCTGGCAATCGACACCACGCCGACTGAGGCCGAGGCGCACATGCAGCGCGTCAAGGCTGCCCAGGTTGAGTTGGCGGGCAATAAAGTCTGCCGCCGGATCGGCACTCAGGCCGAGGGCGGCCAGGGCTTCGCGGCCCTGCTCGTCGAAGGCCAGCAGTTCGGCGCGTTGGTCGCCTTCAATGTCGCTGACGCTGAGGCGGTCGCCAGCGTCCAGGGCGATCACGGTGAGGCCGCCGGGGGCAACGCGATGACGCTCCAGGCTCGGTTCGCGGGCAAACAGCGCCGGCTCGAACGGCCTGGAAATCACGGGCAGGTTCATGGGAACACTCCAATACCGATGCGGCGTTGAGCCTGATTAGGGGCGCCTGGCCGCGGGTGTGCGCGGCCAGGGCAGGGCAGCGTGGCCGCGTTCAACCGACGACCTTGAGGCCGGCCGGCTCGCTGGCCAGGTAGGCTTCCAGGGAGTCATCCAGGGCTTCCAGCCAACTGGTGTGGTGCGGCGTGGCGAGGGTGCCAGTCATCAACGAGCGATGGCATTTGTTGCGATAGCCCATGATGTCTTCGTACTTGTCGTGCTTCCATTCGAGGAAGGTTTGGTTGACGGCGGCAATGTCGAAGTTCGGGTAGTCGGTGGCGGCGATCAGCTGGCGGATGTATTCGCCCTGGAACTCGAACATTTCCTGCGCGTTCTGCAGCGCTTCTTCGCGCTCGCGCCAGGCTAGGTCTTCGGCGTGCATCTCGGCCTGGCTGGGCAGGGCAATGCGCCCGAGGATCACGTCGCGGGCATACCAGGCCTGGGCGTCGAACATGTTGAAGGAGTACCACTGGTCCTGCATGCCGAGGTACAGCAGGCCGGGGTTGTTTTCCCAGAAAATGCCCTTGTACAGGTTCAGCGGCCACAGCCGGTTGTCGGTCTTCAGGCGCAGGTCTTCCGGCAGGTAGGTGAAGTGGTGCTTGTAGCCGGTGCACAGGATGACCGCATCAATGTGCTTGTGGCTGCCGTCGGCGAAGTAGGCCTGGTTACCGGCGACGCGTTGCAGCAGCGGTTTTTCTTCCCAGTTGTCCGGCCATTTGTAGCCCATCGGCGCGCTGCGGTAGCAGCTGGTGATCGAGCGGGCGCCGTATTTGTAGCACTGCGAGCCGATGTCTTCGGCGGAGTAGCTGCTGCCGACGATCAGCACGTCCTTGCCCTTGAACTCCAGCGCGTCGCGGAAGTCATGGGCGTGCAGCACGCGGCCGCCAAAGTGCTCGAAACCCTCGAAGTAGGGCACGCTCGGGGTCGAGAAGTGGCCGCTGGCGCAGATCACGTAATCGAATTCGGCGGTGCTGGTTTCGTCCTTGCTGTAGTCGTGCACGGTGACGGTGAACAGCTTGCTCGCGGCGTCGAAGCTGACCTGGCGCACGGTGGTGTTGAACTGGATGTACTTGCGCACGCCGGCTTTTTCCACCCGGCCCTTGATGTAGTCCCAGAGCACTTCACGGGGCGGGTAGGAGCCCATCGGCCGGCCAAAGTGTTCGTCGAAGGTGTAGTCGGCGAACTCCAGGCACTCCTTCGGCCCGTTCGACCACAGGTAGCGGTACATGCTGCCATGCACCGGCTCGCCATGTTCATCCAGGCCGGTGCGCCAGGTGTAGTTCCACATACCGCCCCAGTCGGCCTGCTTTTCGTAGCAGACCAGCTGGGGAATGTCGGCGCCCGTGGCGGCGGCGGATTGGAAGGCTCGCAGTTGGGCCAGACCACATGGGCCTGCACCAATAATCGCAACGCGTTTGCTCATTGTCGTCTCCTGCACTCAGCGGCTGAAGGGGGAAAGGCGGGATAACTCCCAGTGGCGACGACGGTATTACAGGCGGCCGGCGAGGGAATCTCCTTGAGGAGATACCCTGTTTGGGATAGCTCGGCAGCGCCGGTTAGCGGCACTGAAACGTGGCGTTTAGCGCTGTGGCGGCCTTGTGCTGGTGCGTTTTTTGGGCCGTTGGTGGCTTGCTTTTTTGGATAATTATTATTTATCCGTGGGAAATATTAATTCCTGCCAGTATTTTTATGCCGGGACGCTGGAGCACCGGTTCGGGGCATAGAACTTGCTGTTGAGCGTTCACGATCCATTTTTGCGAGGGGCGCGAACAGGTGCTGTACACGACGATCCCGCGCCGCCAACGGCCAGGCTGGCAATGGCCCTGGCAGCGTTCGCGCGAAGACACCAGCTGTCTGCGCCTGTTGCAGGCATTGCCGCTGCGCATGCTGCAGCGTCCGGGTAGCGAGGCGCCGTTGCTGGAGTTGCTGGCCGGCCTGGCCCAGTGTCTGCGCGCCCGGCAGGCGTTGCTGTTGCTGCCGGAGGCGGGGCAAAGCGCCTGGCGGCGGATTGGCGAGGGGCACTGCATGGGCGATTGCCCGCTGCATGCCGGCAACACGCGGCTGCCGGCAGCGGACAGTGTGGTGCTGTGTGTGGATTGCCTGCGTGCGGGCCAGTACCGGTTGATTTGCGTGCTGACCATGGAGGAGGGCGCTGCGGGCGCCTTGCTGCTGGAGTTCACGCGAATGCCGAGTGTGGCGCTGCGCCGTGAATTGGCCGAGGTCGGACGGCTGCTCGCCGAGACCCTGAGCGTGTTGGCCGAGGACCGCCAGCAGCGCCGGCGTGAACTGGTGGCCGAGCGCGGCGTGCTGTCGCGCGAGCTGCATGACTCGGTGGCCCAGCAACTGAGCTACCTGCAGATTCGCGCCAGTCGCCTGCAAGCCTTATTGCCGGCGTCCGCGCAGCCCGAGGCGGTGGGCGCCATGCTGGTCGATTTGCGCGACACCCTGGCCTCGCTGCATCGCCAGGTCCGCGAGCTGATCGCCACGGCGCGGCTGACCATGGATGGCTGCTCCCTGCGTCAGGCGTTGGAAGCCTCGGTGGAAGAATTCTCGCGGCGCAGCAGTTGTGTGTTCTCCCTGGACAACCGCTTGCCCGCCGAGCGCATTGGCCATGAGGCGGAGTTGCAAATCCTGCAGATCGTGCGCGAGGCGCTGGCGAACGTGGTGCGCCATTCCCATGCCCGGCATGTGCGCATCGCCTTGCTCGACTCGCCGCAACAAGGGGTGGAAATCCTGGTGGCGGATGATGGTATCGGACTGCCGGAGGTCTTGCCGGAAGACGCCCATTTTGGCCTGCGCATCATGCGTGAGCGAGCCAGCGCCATCGGCGCCTCGCTGCAGATCAGCAGCAGCCCGCACCAGGGCACGCGGGTGCACCTGCTTTGGAGTGATGGATGAAGACGCCGCTGACCCTGCTGTTGATTGATGATCACCCGTTACTGCGCCGCGGCCTGGCCGAGCTGCTGAATGCCTGCGACGACTTTCAGGTGATCGGCACGGCGGCCAACGGCCTGGCCGGAATCGAGCTGGCCCGCGAGTTGTGCCCGGCAATGATTCTGCTCGATCTGCACATGCCGGGCATGGGCGGGCTGGCGGCGCTCAGCGAACTCAAACGGGTGCAGCCCGACAGCCTGATCATTGTGCTGACCGCCTCCGATGCCCAGGACGACCTGCTGGCGGCGCTGCGTGGCGGTGCCGACGGTTACGTGCTCAAGGACAGCGAGCCGGAGCAGCTGCTCGACTACCTGCAAGGCTGCAGCGCCGGGCAGGTGCAGATCGATACGCGCCTCACCGGCCTGCTGGCCAACAGCCTGCGCGGCGAGAGTTGCAATGCCTCGCGCGGCGTGCCGGTGGACGCTGAGTTGACCGAGCGCGAGCGGCAGACCCTGGCGTTGATTGCCGAGGGCCTGAACAACAAGCTGATTGCCCGCCAACTGGGAATCAGCGACGGCACGGTGAAAATCCATGTGAAGCATCTATTGAGCAAGCTCAATCTGCACTCGCGCCTGGAGCTGTCCGCCTGGGCCCATCGCGGTGGTTTTGTTCGGCAATTGGGCGAGCAAACCGGGGGCGGCCAATGAGCCTGCTGCAGCGCTGGCAGGCTGGCTGGGCGCGCCTGGCCCGTGGGTTGCGCTGGCCGCGCAGTGACAGTCTCGATCAGCTGCCGCTGGCGTTGGTGCGCCTGGATGCCGATGGCTGCATGTCGCAGCTCAATCTTGGCTGGGAGGCGTTAACCGGCTACCGGGCGGGGGAGTGCCTGCAGCGCAGCCATGCGCAGTTTCTCCATATCGAGGACCGGCCGCTGTGGTTGCAGGGGCTGCAGGAGCTGCGCGGCAATCCTGCGGCGCCGCCTTTTGTTCAGGTGCTGCGTTACCTGACTCGGGCGGGCGAGTTGCGTTGGGTCGAGGCGCGGGTGCGGCGTCAGGACAGCGGCTTTATCGCCAGCCTCGGCGATATCAGTTCGCAGATGCTGCTGCGCCAATCGCTGCAGGCGCGCCACCGCAGCCTGAGCAACCTGCTCGATGGTTTGCCGTTGATGGTCTATCGCTGCCGCAACAACCGGCACTGGAGCATGGAATACGTCAGCGCCGGCTGCCTGGCGCTGACCGGCTATTCCCCCGAGCAGCTGATCGACAGCCAGAGCCTGACCTTCAACAGCCTGATTCACCCCGATGACCGCGAGGATGTCTGGCGCGCGGTGCAGTTGGGCGTGGATGAGCTGCAGGTGTTCAGCATCGAGTACCGCCTGCTGTGCAGCGATGGCAGCGAAAAGCGCGTGCTAGAGCGTGGCTGCGGAATCTATTCGGATGCCGGCGATCCGCTCGGTCTGGAAGGGGTGGTGCTGGAGCGTCTGTAGTGGTGCTGACCACCCTTTATAGGGGATGGACTCCGCACTTTTACCGGTGAATAAAACCTTCAAGCGCAACCGCCCCGTGATTGTGCCGCAGCGCTCTACTGCGCCCTTTCCTGGGGCTGTTGACGGCCCCTTTAGCCGCCCGCAACAGCGCTGAATGCCTCCCGCCCATGCTGGCTAGCGCCGTGCCATCGGCCTTTGCCGGGTGGCGGGTTTTTCTTCCAGAGAACGCAAACTTGGCAAGTTGTTTGCTTTATCTAAGGGAATGAAATATTCCTTTGGGGAATTTTCAGCGCGGCAAAAAATCGATTGTGGGCGTGTGATCATTTGCTAGGAGTTGGAAATGACAAAACTTATGCAGTTCTGGAGGAAGGGGGCGGTTGCCACGCTGGCTTCACTCGCGACGGGTGTTGCGCAGGCCGCCGATGGACCGGTGCTTAATAGTGGCGATACCGCCTTTGTGGTGGTGTGCTCGCTGGTGGTCTTGCTGATGACGTTGCCGGGTTTGGCATTGTTCTATGGCGGCCTGGCGCGCAGTAAAAACGTGCTGTCGTTGCTGATGCAGATTTTTGCTGGCGCGTCGCTGATGAGCATTCTGTTCGCTTTATATGGCTACACCCTGACCTTCACGGATGGCGGCAGCCTGCAGTCGTTTATCGGCGGCTGGGACAAGCTGTTCCTCAAGGGCGTCGCTACCGACTCGCTGACGGGCACCATCCCCGAGTTGCTCTACTTCCTGTTTATGTTGCTGTTTGCCGCGATCACGCCGGTGATCATCGCCGGCTCCTTTGCCGAGCGGATGAAGTTCTCGGCGGTGCTGGTGTTCCTGGCGGTCTGGCTGACCATCAACTACATCCCGATGGCGCACATGGCCTGGGGCGGCGGCTGGGTCTTCCAGCTCGGTCCGCAGGATTTTGCTGGCGGTAACGTGGTGCACGTCAACGTCGGTATCGCCGCGTTGGTCGGTGCCTACCTGATTGGCCGGCGGCGTGGCTACGGCACGTCGGCGCTGACCCCGCACAACATGACCATGACCATGACCGGCGGTTCGTTGCTGTGGGTGGGCTGGTTGGGCTTCTGCGGCGGCTGTGCCCTGGCCGCCAATGGCTTTGCCATGCTGGTGATCGTCAACACCATGCTTGCCAGCTGTGCCGGCGCGCTGGCGTGGATGCTGGTGGAGTGGAAGCACCGCGGCAAGCCAAGCATGCTCGGCGCCATTTCCGGTGCCATCGCCGGGCTGGTCGCGATTACCCCGGCCTGCGGCTATGTCGGCCCGATGGGCGCCATGGTACTGGGCGCTGTGGTTGCGCCGATCTGTGTGTGGGCGGTGGAAAAGCTCAAGCCGATCCTTGGCCTCGACGATGCGTTCGATGTGTTCGGTGTGCATGGCGTGGGTGGCATCGTCGGCGGTTTGCTGACCCCGGTATTTGCCATGACGGCATTGGGCGGGCAGGGCTTTCTTGCCGACCGTGGCCTGCTGGATCAATTGCAGATCAACGGCGTGGCGCTGGTGTTCAGCATCATGTTCTCCGCAGTGACCAGCTGGGTCGCGTTCAAGATTGCGGCGGCATTGTGCGGCGGCTTGCGCGTTGAAGAAGAGGCTGAAGTCGATGGCCTGGATCTTTCGGCCCACGGCGAAGTCGGCTATCGGCACTCAAACTGAGGAGGTGATGACATGAAGCTGATCATTGCGATTATTAAACCCTTCAAGCTCGACGACGTCCGTGAAGCCCTGTCGGCGGTGGGGCTGCACGGCCTGACGGTCACCGAAGTAAAAGGCTTTGGCCGGCAGAAGGGCCACTCCGAGATCTATCGCGGTGCCGAGTACATCGTTGATCTGGTGCCCAAAGTCAAAGTCGAAGCGGTGGTGACTGACGAGCTATGTGAGGCTGCGGTTGATGCCATCATCAAGTCCGCCGGCACGGGGAAGATTGGCGATGGCAAGATCTTCGTCTGCGATGTTGAGAAAGCCGTGCGGATTCGCACCGGTGAAGTGGATGCGGATGCGGTTTAAACCGGGCTGCTGCTGAACAATCGAGGGGTAATCGCTGGTCAGGATTACCCCCTCGATTTTTTTATGGCGCCGAGATTCAAAGCGTCGCAGTAGGAATAGCGTCGGTATTGGTGATCACTTGGCGCTGCGGCATGTAATCCAGCAGCAGATCGGTTTCCTTTTTGACCACGGCGTAGCACTCGCAACTCAGGGTCTCAAGTTGCGGTCGGTCGAGCACCTTGATCAGCCCGCGCGAATAGGAAATCACCCCTAGCTTCTGCAGGGTTGAGGCGGCCTGGGTGACGCTTTCGCGGCGCACGCCAAGCATGTTGCTGATGAATTCCTGCGTCATGGTCAGGTGGTTGTGGGATAGGCGGTCCATGGACAGCAGCAACCAGCGGCACAGCTGCTGATCAATCGAATGGTGGCGGTTGCACACGGCGGTCTGCGAGACCTGCGTGATCAGGGCCTGGGTGTAGGACAGCATCAGCAAGAGCAATTGGCCATGGCGGTTGAACTCATCCTTGACCCGTTTCCTCGGCAGTCGGTAGGCGTAACCGGCGCTCTGCACCAGCGATCGGCTGGGTGTGCACTCGCCGCCCAGAAACAAGGTGATGCCCAGCAAACCTTCATTGCCCACCACGGAGATCGCGGTCGATGCGCCGTTTTCCATCACATATTGCAGTGAAACGATGGAGTCGGTGGGGAAGTACACGTGGCGCATGGGGCGCCGGGACTCATACAAGACTGCGCGCAACGGCAGCGGCACCAACTCCAGGTGTGGGAACAAACGGCTTTGCACCTCGGGCGACAAGGCGGCCAGAAGGTGATTCTGCTGGGGTTCGGGTTTGGCGATCATTTCGCTGCTCTTGAAATGGGGGGCTAAGAGATTGCGCGCGCAAACCTGTAACCGTACGTTCTGACCCTCGTGGGTTCTGTACGGTAGCCAACAGACAGCGTTCGACGTGCTTGGAGGGTAGGTTGCCCATATCGAGAATGAGCAGGAAGGTACGGTCACGGACAGATCATGGGCGGAAAGCCCGGTTCTACCTAAGCTTTTCGGCGCCCGAGGAAAACAGCGGACAAAAAAAGACCCGGGTGTGAGCCGGGTCAAAAACCGTGTTTAGCCTGATGAGGAGATAACCTGAAGAATCTGACCTGAGCCTTCAGCTTACCGGCTGACCTCGCGATCAACTGAGTTAATAATAACAATTATCATTCGTAAGTCAACGGTGTTTTTCTTCTGCCGGTGTTGTGGCCTGGCAGAAACAGAAAACCCGGCCGGAGCCGGGTTCTTGATGGGGCTGATGTTGCTTCAGGCGGCGGGCAGACGCAGCTGGGTGACTTCCTTGTTCAGCAGGTCGATGCGCCGGGCCATGCTCTCGATCAGGCTATGGGCAATTCGCGGGTTGCTCTGCATCAGGCTGAGGAACTGCTCTTTAGGGATGACCATCACGGTGCAGGGTTCGCTGGCCAGAACGGTAGCGCTGCGTTTCTCGCGGGTGAACACCGCCATGGCACCGAAGATTTCATCTTTCTGTACGTCGCCGACTTTGTGGCCGTCGACATAGGCTTCGGCATGGCCTTCGATAATCACGAAGACGTGCTCGGCATCATCGCCCTGATGGATCAGTTCTTCGCCGGCAGCAAAATGCTGGAAGCCGGTGGCGGGGCGGATTTCCGGTTGTTTCAGGCGGGCCAGGGCGTCCGAGAGCAAGGCGGTATGGCCGATCAAGTACTGGATAAACAGTTCCTGGCGCTGCTCGCTGCCATAGATATGTTGAAACACCGCCGAGCGCGAGTAGGGAATCAGGCTCAGGGGCTCTTCACTGCTGTAACGGCAGCTGGGCAGCTCAATGCCCTGGCGCAAGCCAACCAGATCACCTTCCTGCAGATAGAACAGCGGCCGGCCGTCGATGACCGCATGCAGCAAACCATTTTCGATCACAAAAAGTTGATTGCCCGGCAGCAGCGGAGCCAGGTCGTCGACCCGCTCGAAGGTGACTGCGGCGCCTACGGGTTCCAGTCCTTCGAGAAGCTGGGTGGGGATGCTTTGCAGTCGGTTGATCAGCTGGTCGGCGTAGGCCGGTTGCTCCCCGAGTAGGTACATGCGAGAAATTCCTTGAACTGGCTGGGCTAACTAAGTGCACGAGCGTTCCTGAAACAATAGGTGGCGGCGCACTTTTCGACAATCACTGCGGGCAGAGGTTGTGAGCTAGCTCTTGTTGTGCGCGGCCATTGCTTCCAGTTGGCCATTTAACTCGGCTTTGTGGGCTGGCGGCAATTGGTTCCAGTTGACATCCAGAAGCGCTCCTTCGATGGCATACAGGAGGACTTTGGAGGCCCGAAAACCGCGGGCCTTGACCGCTCGATAGGCGTCCACTGCCCCGAGTCGGCGCAGGTCGCTGGCATTGTGAATGCCGGCTGCATGGAGCCACTGGGCTGAGGTTTTGCCGAGGTTCTTCAGGTGTTGCAGCTCGTCGTTCATCCAGCCTCCGTGCAATGAAAAAAGCGCCTGCATGTTTAACGGGGGGTCTGCGAGCAAGTGTAGCGGCCAGTGGGTAATTCGCGACTGCTGCGGATTGTCGCTGGCCACCGGCCATGTTCCTGTTGTCCGTGCAGCGGGTTACTTGGTGCGATAGCGCAAGCGGGTACCGAAGTTCATCGACATAAGGATTTCATCGGCGCTCAACTCCTCCGGAAAGTACGCGCCGGAGATCTGTGCGTGCGCCAGGCTGGCTCCGCGCATGCAGGTATCACGCAGGTCCAGGCCGCGCAGGTCGGCACCGCGGAAATAGGCATCGGTAAACAGCACTCGACTGACGTCCAGGTTGCGCAGGTCGAGACCGCGAAAGTCACCGTTGCACAGGTCGATCGGGCCGTCTTTGGCCTTTTGCGCGTTGAAGCCCTTGATGTCTTCATTGCGGATCAGGCGATAGAGCGGGTTATCAAGCTGGCGCGGCTGGGTCATGGCGTTCACTTCCATTGTTGGACTCTCCCTCAGTATAGAGAAGCTCATCGGGCATGCCCGCGAGTGTCGATACTGTGCACGCTTACAGGCCGGGCAGGTAGTGACGGATGCGTTCGATCAGGCTGTCGAGGCTGGCTGCGTCGTGGGTGTCGACGCGCTTGCTTTGCAGCAGCTCGGCGTCGCTCAAGGCTTCGCGGCCGGCGTGCTGCGCCTGGATCACCGCTTCGGTGGCGTCGGACGGGTCCTGGCCGGTTGCCTGGCGCTGGGCCAGCCATTGGCTAATCACGCTGTCCGGGGCCTGGCAGTCGAGAATCAGGAACGGCACGCCGCAGGCCTCGGCAACCTGGGCCGCGCTGTCGCGCTGTTGGCGCTTGAGGTAGGTGGCATCGACGACCACCGGGAAACCGGCATGCAAGGCGGCGCCGGCCAGTTGGTGCAGGTGCTGGTAGACGCTGTCGCTGGCCTGCGGGCTATAAATGCCGGCATGCAGTTGGGCTTGCTGGTCGGCGTTCTGTTCGCCGAGCAGGCGCTTGCGTTCGATATCGGAGCGCAAGCGCACCGCGCCCAAGGCTTCGACCAGGCGCAGGGCTACGTGGCTTTTGCCGACAGCCGAAACGCCGTGGGTGATGGCCAGGAAGCTGGAAGGAATGGCGCTGTAGCTTTCCGCCAGGTTGGCGTAGCGACGGTACTGCGCGAGGATTTCCTGGCGCTGCGCAGCGTCTTGCTCCTGGCCCAAACGGAACAGGCTGACCTTGGCTCGCACCAGGGCGCGGTAAGCCTTGTAGAAATTCAACAGGTCGAGGGCGGCATAGTCGCCGGTGTGTTCCAGCCAGGCATTGATAAAGCGCCGGGACAGCGGCTTGAGGTCACGATCCTCCAGGTCCATGGCCAGGAAGGCAGCGTCCGAGGCGATGTCGATCAGGCGGAAAGGTTCGTTGAACTCGATGCAGTCGAACAGCACGACGTCACCGTTCAGCAGGGTGGCGTTGCCCAAGTGGATATCGCCGTGGCATTCGCGGATCGAGCCGTTGGCGGCGCGTTGCTCAAGCAGGGGCTGCAAACGGGCAAAGCTGCTTTCCGTCCAGGCTTCCAGAGCATCGATTTGCAACAGATCGGCTTTGTCGCTGAGCATCGGGCGGATCTGTTCGAAGTTCTGCCGCATCGGCGCGACGATGGCGCTGGCGTTGCACAGTGGGTGATCGGCAGCGACCCGTGGTGTGTGCTGGTGGAAGCTGGCAATTTGCGCGGCCAGGGCGTCGATATGGGCGCCGGTCAGCTCGCCACGGGCCTGCACGGCATTGAGTAACTGGCTCTGGGGGAACTGGCGCATTTGCAGGGCGTATTCCAGTACCGGACCACTGCCGTTGAACTGGGGTGCAGCGCTGCTGCCGGTGATCGGCAGGACCTGCAAGTACAGGTCATCGGTCAGGCGCTGGTTCAGGCGCAGCTCTTCTGCACAGAAGTGGCCGCGGGCAGCCAGGTCGGAGAAGTCGAGAAAGCCGAAGTTGACCGGCTTTTTGATCTTGTAGGCAAAGGTACCGGTGAGCAGGACCCAGGAAATGTGGGTCTCGATGACTTCGAAGCTGTCTACAGGGTGCGGGTACAGGGCCGGGTTCTGCAGGGCGGCGATCAATGCTTGGCTCACGGTCAATCCTTGCGATTAAGTCATTCTGGAAGGCGCCATTATGGCCTCTGTCGGCAGCTGTGCAAACCGTGGTGACGCGTCTGTTGAGCCTGGGCAAAGTGCGTATAATCCCGCGCCATGACTCGTTCCCGATCGCCTCGTTCTCGCAATAAACGCCGCGCCAGTGCGCCACATCCGCTGCTGGGCTGGGTTGTCAAACTCGGCCTGGTGGGGTTGGTGGTGCTGGCGGGCTTCGCCATTTACCTCGATGCCGTGGTGCAGGAGAAGTTCTCCGGCAAGCGCTGGACGGTGCCGGCCAAGGTCTACGCGCGGCCGCTGGAGCTGTTCGTCGGGCAAAAACTGACCAAGACGGACTTTCTCACCGAACTGGATGCCCTCGGCTATCGCCGTGAGAGCGCTGCCTCCGGCCCCGGAGCGGCCGCGGTGGCCGGCAATGATGTGCAATTGCACACCCGCGGCTTTCAGTTCTACGAAGGCACGGAGCCGGCGCGGCGGATTAACGTGCGTTTCTCCGGTGCCTACGTGGCCGGGCTGAGTCAGGGTGCGGGCGGCAACCTGGCAGTGGCGCGCCTTGAGCCCTTGTTGGTCGGCGGTTTGTACCCGGCCCACCATGAAGACCGCATTTTGCTCAAGCTTGATCAGGTGCCGCCGTATCTGGTGGAAACCCTGGTGGCGATTGAGGATCGGGAATTCTTCAATCACTACGGCGTATCGCTCAAGTCGATTGCTCGGGCCTTCTGGATCAATGCCACCGCCGGCCAATTGCGCCAGGGCGGCAGTACCTTGACCCAGCAGTTGGTCAAGAACTTCTATCTGACCAATGAGCGCAGCCTGACCCGCAAAGCTACCGAAGCCATGATGGCGTTGTTGCTGGAGCTGCATTACGACAAGAACGAAATTCTTGAGGCCTACCTGAACGAGGTATTTCTCGGTCAGGACGGCCAGCGCGCGGTGCATGGTTTTGGTCTGGCCAGTCAGTACTTGTTCAGCCAGCCCTTGGCTGAGTTGAAGCTGCACCAGGTGGCGCTGATGGTTGGCATGGTCAAGGGGCCGTCCTACTACAACCCACGGCGCTTCCCTGAGCGGGCGCTGGAACGGCGCAATCTGGTGCTAGACGTGCTGGCCGAGCAGGGCGTGGTTCCTGCTGATCAGGTGGCGGCGGCCAAGCTCAAGCCACTGGGCGTCACCAAACGGGGTAGTCTGGCCGACAGCTCGTTCCCGGGCTTTCTCGATCTGGTTAAGCGCCAGTTGCGTGAGGATTACCGCGAGGAAGATTTGACCGAGGAAGGGCTGCGAATTTTCACCAGCTTCGACCCCATCCTGCAGATGAAGGCCGAAGCGGCGCTCAGTGAGACACTCAAGCGGCTTTCCGCCGGGCGCGGCAAGGGCATTGATGAGGTCGAAGCGGCGATGCTGGTGACCAGCCCGGAAAGCGGAGAGGTGCAGGCCTTGATCGGCAGTCGCCAGCCGCGCTTTGCTGGCTTCAATCGTGCCCTGGATGCAGTGCGACCGATTGGTTCGCTGATCAAGCCCGCGGTCTATCTGGCGGCGCTGGAGCGGCCAAGCCAGTACACCCTGACCAGTTGGTTGAGCGACACGGCATTTTCGGTCAAGGGCCAGGATGGGCAGATCTGGAAGCCGCAGAACTATGACCGCCAAGCCCACGGCAATGTCTTCCTTTATCAAGCCTTGGCCAACTCTTACAACTTGTCCACGGCCAAACTCGGCCTGGCATTGGGCGTGCCGACGGTACTGAAAACCCTGGAGCGCCTCGGTGTGTCCCGTGAGTTTCCGGCCTATCCGTCGATGCTGCTGGGGGCGGGGGCGCTGACGCCGCTGGAGGTGGCGGGCATGTATCAGACGCTCGCCAATGGCGGCTTCAATACGCCGCTGCGGGGCATTCGCAGTGTGTTGACGGCCGAAGGCGAGCCGCTCAAGCGTTACCCCTTCCAGATCCAGCAACGCTTTGATCCGGGCGCCATTTATCTGGTGCAAAACGCGATGCAGCGGGTGATGCGTGAAGGTACTGGGCGCTCGGTCTACAGCCAGCTGCCAGCTTCGCTCAATCTTGCAGGCAAGACGGGTACCAGCAACGACTCGCGGGACAGTTGGTTTGCCGGATTTAGTCAGGATTTGTTGACGGTGGTGTGGCTAGGCCGGGATGACAACGGTAAGACGCCGCTGACCGGCGCTACTGGTGCCTTGCAGGTGTGGACCGGGTTTATGCGCAAGGCCGATCCGTTGCCGCTGGACATGCCGCTGCCGGACAACGTGATCATGGCCTGGATCGACCCGCGTACCGGTGAGGGTTCCGACGCCAGTTGTCCGCAGGCGCGGCAGATGCCGTATATTCGCGGCAGTGAGCCGGCGCCCGGCAGCACCTGTGGGGTGCCTGCGCCGGCGGCCGAGGTGATGGACTGGGTCCGCGGCTGGTTGAATTAATCAAGTGAGGTTCGACGTGAGCAAATGGTTGGTTTCTGCTCTGGCAGTGACGGCGCTGATGAGTGGTTGTGCCTCGGTGCAGCGTGGCGCCATTCCGGTGGTCGATGCGGGAGCGCCGGTGTCCGATGATGAACGCGTGGCCAGTCGCGGCAGCAATGCGGCGGTTGTTCGGCAGCCGCAAGCGATTCCTCAGGATTCTGGGGTCGTCGTTATGGTGCCGGGTGGTGCGGCCAGCAGTGCGCCCATTCAGAGTTTTCCGGCCAGTTCCGGGCCGATTGTTGGCAGTGTCAGCAGTCAGCCGATGTCTGGCGCGGCCATGGGGGCACCTTTATCTGCCCCAATGACCGCGCCAGGCTATCCGTCTGTTGCGCCGATGGCGCCAAGCGGTATCCCAGGCGGTGCTTTGGCGGCGGATGAGCAGTTGGATGGGCCGGTGTTGGCGCTGCTGACCACAGCACAGCAACAGCAGGGTGGTGGTGATTTGAATGGCGCGTCATCCAGTCTGGAGCGCGCGCAGCGGATCGCTCCTCGTGAGCCGCAGGTGCTTTACCGTCTGGCTGAAGTGCGCCTGGCCCAGGGCGATGCGGCGCAAGCCGAGCAGTTGGCGCGTCGTGGTCTGACCTATGCAAGCGGTCGTCCGTCGTTGCAAACCGGTCTGTGGGGCTTGATCGCCCAGGCACGGGAGCGTCAGGGTGACCCAGCCGGTGCTGCTGAAGCACGTCAGCAGGCCCAGGGTGGCCGCTGATGGATCCTCGTTATGCGTTGCTGGCAGATCAGTTGCTGCTGATCGAACGCGAGTTGCGGGTTCTAGGCTGGTGGGCTGACACAGCGCCCAGCGCCGAAGCATTGGCCAGCGTTGAGCCGTTTTGCGTTGATATGCTGGCCTTCGAGCAGTGGCTGCAGTGGGTGTTCTTGGCGCGCATGAAGGCCATCATCGAGCAGGGTGGTGCTTTGCCTGCGGTATCCGGTATCCGGCCAATGGCGGAGATGGTTTTTCAGGGGCGTCTGGCGCAAGTCGGGTCATTGCTGACCGCGCTCGGTGAGTTTGATCAATTGATCAGCGGCGGAGCCAGCTAAAGGCCCGCCGCAAGCCGTCGACTTAGTTACAGTTTTCCTTGATGGCTTTTTCGCTCTCGGCGATTTTTGCCTGGCGCTCGTCTTCGCCCAGTCGACGCATCTCACCGCCAACCTCCATGCGCAGGCGCGGATTGTTCTGCAGTTGGGCCAAGTTGGTGCGCATGGCCTCGCAGTACTTCTTGCGCTCGGCCTCTTGGGCGGCGACATCCTGCTTGACCTTGGCATCAATGGCTTTCTGCTCGGCCTCGCCGCTGCTCTCGAAGTTGGCAGCGGGTGGCTTGGCCTCGGGCGCTTTGGGTTGGATGATGTTGGTGTTCACCTGGGCGGCCTCTTGGCCCTCTGGCGGTTGCGCGCCAAAGTGGGTAACCCCTTGAGCGTCGACCCATTTATAGAACTGCCCAGCCATCACGCTGGTGCTCAGGGCGAGCAACAGGCTGCTCGTTATGATCATGCGTCGCATGCTGCTTCCTTCTTTTCGCTGCGGAACCTGGCAGTACTATAACCAAATCCTGCCAATCGTCATCCTGCGCCGCGTCACAGCGCCACAACTGCAATAAACAGCGGATCATGACTTGACTTGCCGTGCTCTATTCCGAACAATTCATAGTTCGCTTGGTAGTCCTGACTAAATCGG
>RCMZ01000615.1_pt1 | contig 18766 bp, 8 predicted proteins | sample 2041141 | NCBI WGS metagenome assembly RCMZ01 (sample SAMN09708263, study PRJNA481090) | Wastewater metagenome, whole genome shotgun sequencing project. | biome: sewage; isolation source: Davis station wastewater (DW) | place: Antarctica: Davis Station | collected 2010-03-01
CGAAGGCGAGTGGGAAGAGTTTTAAGTCCGCAGCAACAGCAAGAACAGCTATTGCCGGCGTATCTCGGCAATAGCCGCCTCCAGCACCTCGTCGCGCCCGGCCCGTATGCCGGCAAGCGTAGGCCTGACCTCGATATCGGGGATGATGCCCACGCGCTGCGTGGGGCGCCGGTCCGGATAAAACACGCCGATGCCGCTGATCAGGGTACTCAAGCCGCCCGGCAGCGCAAACGGCGAGATATTCCCATCCGCGCCAGCCGTGGTGCTGCCGATCACCTTCGCGCGCGGCGCCACGCGCAAGGCCATGGCCGTGTATTCGGCCTGGCTCTGGCTGACTTCATCGACCAGCAGCATGACCTTGCCCGCATAGCGCAGCGCTTGCGGGTACAAGGCCATGGCATTGGTCCAATGGAAGGCGCCGGGGTTGCCAAGGTCGCCCTTGGTAAAGCGGGCAAACTCCGTAGGCCGGTCGACCAGGTAAGACCCCAGGGCAAAGACGACAAACTCGCGCGGGTAGTTGCGTATATCGATAATCAGGCCGCGGCTACCCGCCGCCGCTGCCATATGCGCCGCCACGTCAGCCCGCTTGAGGCTCGACAGCTTGAGGTAGGCGATATCGTCGCCCAGCCGCTGGAACGCTTCCCCTTCCCTGTCATGCGTATCCTGCCCCGCTTGCCGCCCGGCAGGCACGCGCTGCGCCGTCATTTCCACGCCCCCCTGCTCGCGGCGTACCTGCAGCCGGGTTTCACCGCAAGCGCCAGTGGTCAGCTTGCCCGCCATGTCGCGCAGCCGCGCCGCTTCATTCGATGCCGCATAGTAGGGCCGCCAGGCGGCGACCAGTTGCGCCACCGGCACGCCATCGACGCTGGCGATGACATCGCCGACCTGCAATCGCGTCGCCGCTTCGGCTTCGGCCTCACGGTAGCCCACCACCACGGCGCTATTGCCGATGAAGCGGAGCTTGACTGGCAGCCGGCATTGCCCCATGGGCGGACGCACGTGCAGCGAACTCCACAGATTAGTGTGGGAATCGTTCAGGCGCGCGATCACGGCCATCATTTCCAGCTGATAGCTGGCGCGGTCCCTGGCCAGCGCGATGCGCGGCAGCGACTGGCGCAGGACCTCATCCCAGTTTTCGCCTGCCGTAGCGCGGTAGGGCGACCAGTATTCGATGATATTCCAGAAGCGAAACAAGGCCAGCAACTGAAAGCCGGCATCGGGCAGCGCAATATTCTCATAGGCGATCTCATGCTCAAAGACGGGATTGCCCACCTGCTCGTGCAAGCGCAGATAAAACTGGCTGGCCGACGCCGGCCGGCGCAGATAAATATGCCGCAGATCGGCGCGCAGGCCGGCGCCCAGCAAGCTCGCATCGTCCAGCCATTGCAGCGCGGGACGCAGATGCAGCTCGCCCTGCGCCGGGACGGCACAAGGGTCGCAGTCGGCAAGTGTCCCAAGACCGGCGATCCATTCCCGCAGCACGGCATCGCCCTCCGCCCTGTCAGGTGCGGCCAGCATGCGGGGCATGACACGCAAGAGTTCGTAGTCCCATTGCCGTCCGCCTGCGGTGATCAAGGGATGATGGTATTTCAGGAACCCCCATACCTTGCCGAGCACGGCGAGATTGTCGACTTGCGCCGGCGTCACGGTATCGAGCGCGATGCGCGAGCCGGCATCGAATGCGTGATCGGTGTCAAACGCGGTGTGGCCGCCGTCCTGCGCAAAAGCCGGGGATGCCGTACCGACGAGCAGAAAGGCAATGGCTGGCATGCACCAGCGCACCAGTCTCAGACGGGGTATCCATTTCATCGAGCATCCTTATCGACAGCAATTCAACTCAGGCGGGCTTGCGCATCCGCGACCAGGGTTGCCAGCTCGCGCGGTACGGATTGTCCCAGAAATTCCAGCGCCAGTTGTTCCGGATCGATGGCGGCATCCGGCGGCAAGCCATGCTCGAAGCCGCCCACCATGATGCGGCAGAAATGCGGCGATTCCGCCCGCGATTCCACATACCAGCAGCCCGCATGGCCCTGCACGAAGTATTCGCCGATAAAGTAGCCGAGCATGGTTTTCACCCACTGCCAGCTCTCGTCGCGGATGGCGATGGTGCGCATGGCCGCATCGATGTACGGCAGGTATTCGGCCGCGTTCGTCAACACTTCGTGCGCTGGCTGGATGCCCAGGCGCTCGACGAAGTTCACCAGCGAGGCGCCCAGCGCGTCATAGTAGGCGTCAAAAGCCGTTTGGCTTTGTTGCAAGCTCTTGTTCGTTCGACTGCATCCCAACCTCATCACTCAACATGTACTCGCCCGTCACGACACTTTCCTGAAGTTCATATTATATATGCCCCCCTGAAGGCAGGTCCGCAATCCGCCGCCGTGCTGTTTTACCGGGGCCGGCAGGCATCCACCGTCCATGAAGAGCGACTATCCCGCGTCGCGCGACGTCGGTTTTTTTGTTTCGATCGGAATAAACAAGCGTGTCGCGCCACGTTGTATCAACAGCGCCACCGCACCGTCTCCCTCGCCCACTTCTGCAGCGAGCTCCTCGATCGTTCCCACGGTTCGACCGTTCACGGCAAGTATCACATCCGCAGCTTTTACGCCGGCGCGCAAGGCCGCGGCGTTCAGCCGTTGCACCAGCAAGCCACCGTCTATGCGCAACACCACTTGCTCCTGCGGCAGCAACGGCCGGACGACCAGTCCCAACGGCGCCTGCATGTCAGGCCTGGCCGGCGGCGGGCGCGATGCGTCTGCGCGATCGGGCACCACGCTCAGCGTCAGCGCTGCGCGATCACGCCATACTGTCAATGCCACCTCTTCTCCCGGCACGGCATCGGCAATGAAGATCAATGCGTCGGCCGACTGGATCACGTCATGCTGATTGACGCGCAAGATGACGTCGCCTGATTTCACGCCGGAGCGATCCGCCGCAGCGCCCCGCTCCACAAAACCGACCAGCGCGCCAGCCGGACGCGACAAGTGAAACGATTCCGCCAAGGCCTGATTCACTTCCTGAACCGTCATGCCCAGACGGCCTCGCGTTACGCTGCCCCTGGCTTGCAACTGCTCCTTGATCCGCATTGCCGCGTCGATCGGAATCGCAAACGACAGTCCCTGATAGCCGCCGCTATTGCTGTAAATACGCGAATTGATGCCGATGACTTCGCCGCGCAGGTTGAACAACGGTCCGCCTGAATTGCCGGGATTGACTGGCACGTCAGTTTGCAGGAATGGCGTGTAATCGGCGCCAGGCAGAATCCGGCGTGTGGCACTGATGATGCCGGCCGTGGCGGAATTGCTGAAACCAAAAGGAGAGCCTATCGCCAGGACCCAATCACCGACATCCACGATATTCGGATCGCCGATACGTACCGTCGGCAAGCCGCGCGCGTCGATCTTCAGCAAGGCCACGTCGGCGACGCGATCCGTCCCTATCAGGCGCGCCTTGAATTCACGCCGGTCGGTCAACTTGACGCTGATCTGGCTACCGCGTGCCACCACATGGGCATTGGTCAGGATATAGCCATCCTCGCTGACGATGAAGCCGGAGCCCAGACTGTCTTCCTGCACGCCATGTTGCACCGGGGCCGCACTGTCCGCGCGCTGCGGCGCCAGGTCGCGGACAACCCCGACATTGACGACTGCCGGCCCATATTTTTTGGCCAGCGCGGAAAAATCGGGGGCATTCCACAACCAGGAACTTTGCATGGAACCGCAAGCACCGAGCGTCATGGAAAGTAGCAAAGCCAGGGCCATCGCCAGCAGCTTGCTGTATCGAAACTTCATGCCATCCTGCGTGACGTGCGGCATTGCCGTTACCTCCAGGTTTTTCCCGCGCCGGGCGCAAGCAAGCACCATGATTTATTGGGCTTCACTGCGATTCAAGGTCAATTCAAGCATCATCGGTTGGCGCATGTCTGGCGGAGGCACCTCAGGCAAGGCCCGGGCAGTCATCAGCGCACGCAAGTCCGCATCGGCCTGCGCCTGGCCAAGCGATGCGAACTCGACACGCTGAACCTGGCCCGATGGCGCCACCCACACCCGCACGATCAATGGCGGCGGCATGACCTGCCCGCCTTGCATCCATGTCTGCAAGCGCGCCGCGGCATCGCTGGCAGGGTCACTGAGCCACGCTTCAAATTGCGTTCCCGCCATCTGCGCATAGCCGATCCAGTGCTGTGGAACCGGCTGCGCAGACGCGGCAGGTAGTTGTACAGCCGCTACCGTCATGCCCACACCAAGGGTGGCCAGCACTGTCAACAGGCGCTCGATGCCGCGTTGAACGATGCCGGGCGGAATGGCGGATACGGTTTTTTTCTGGTCACCTGAATGCTGCATGCTCTTCCTGGTCAAAATAATGCGTCGGTTTTCCGTGGCGACGTCCGCCACGGACGATGCCATGCTCACGCCCCGCCAGACCGGCAGCATCGCCATGTTTTCCAGCGGGACTATGATACAGACGGGATTTGTCGCCCGCGTATGCCGTTTGTCACGAAAATGTCATGCGGCCGCCTATTTCTTGATCTGACGCTGCTCGGCCGGCGTCAACCGCGCCAGCTGCGCAGGACTCAGATCGCCCTGTCCCAGTACCTGAAATGCGCTATTCGCATCGTAGCGGGCGCCGCCCTGCAGCGAGCCATGCGATGGCGCCGCGTCAACATTGCCATGCGCTGGCAATAGCTCATTCCCAAAACCCAGTACGCGCACCGAAAAGATCGACGGCAGGTTTCTGCGGGCATCGTTGCGCTCACGCTGCAGCACGTCCTGTGCCGCCGCCGCGGCCTGCGATGCCGCCGCGCTGGCATTGCTCAAGGCGCCGACGTTCACCGAGGCAGGCGCTGGCAAGCCTTTGGCTTCGCCCTTGACCTTGATGTTGTCTGCATTGAGCACCTGCAAGGCCATGATGTTGAGGTTGCCGGCAACACGGATACCGGCATCCCCCGCATTGATGACGCCTTCCGGTGCGATCAGGTCGACGTCGCCATCGCCTACGGTACCGATACCGCTGCCGCTCATGTCCGATTTTTCGCGAACAATGGTGTGACCATCGACATCGGTGACGACCTCCGGCGCCGAGGGTACCCGCACCGTCTTCGAGCCGCGACCGGCATCGATGCCGCCCCGGCTGGACCAAATGATCTGGTCGCTGCCACGCAGCGTCGCTTCCGGGACGAAAGACAGAATACGCGACTGGTTGACGACGACATCGTCCTTGGCAAACACGTTGATGTGACCGGAGCCCAGCGTCACCAGGCCGTAGCCGGCCGGCACGGCGGCTCCCAGCGATGCGACTTGCACACCGCCGCCTGGCGTGAAGACGTTGATGTCGCCACCGGACATGGTGCGTAGCATCATGTTATTGGCTGAAACATTGCCTTTCCATCCATCGCCCGGGAACAAGGTGGCGATGGCCTGGTAGCCACGGTTGTAGCCGCCGTTGCGCGGCACCCCGTTGACGCCGGGCTCACCTTGATCGCGGCCAGCCTCGCGCAACTCCAGCAGGAAAACCTGGCGCAGGAATTGCTGTTGCGCCAACTGGGGCAAGGACTGGAAGCGCGTCCAGGCCTCGACCGGGGCCAGGTCTTGCCCTGTCATGTCCTTCATGTAGGAAACCAGGCCACGGCGGGTGACTTTCTGCTGCCCGTCTGCCCGCGTTTCGATGCTGTCGGCAAGGTAGAGCGGCAGCACGCCGCCATCGGCCGTTGCGGCTTTGAGATACTCCGGCATGGCGGCGACCCTGGATGGATCAAGGTAGGCGCTGGCAAAGGCGTCGTAGCCGGCAGCGCTGTGCATGCCCGCCATCAGCGTGATCGACGCGCCCTGGGATGGCAGGCCATTGATCTGCGTTTCCGCCATCGGCCGATTGTCCGCATCGGTGTAGCGCTGGTTCGCCAGGGTTTGAATTTTCAAGTTATCCGCATAGATATCGCGCCCGGCGGACAAGCTCAGGGCGCCGGGGCCCTGCACGGCGATGCTGCCGGTATCGCCGACCTGATTGCTGATCGCGGCACGGACATTCGTCATCGCGAGGATATCGTTGCCGGCTTCCAGCAACGTCACATCGCTCGGCCGTATATTGCGCGCATTGAGCCGTACCCCACGGATATCCAGGCCTGCGCGTATCCAGGTCTGTTCATTCGCCGTCAAGTCCAGTCCCAGGATGGAACCGGCTCCCGCATAAATACGGCTGGGCACAAAATCCCGCTCCAGGGGCAAGACATCAGGATTGCTCATGGCACGCATGTAGGGATCGCTGAAATACGATGCGCCCGGCCTGTCGATCTGATTCGCCAGCAAGGCATCCATGGCAATCTGAGCCTGGCTGCCTGGCATGAAAGGGGAAGGCATCATGCCAGGTGTCGCATATGGCATGACCACTTGTGCCTCGACATCGCCATAGATACGCAATTCTCTCAGTTCGTCGCGATTTTGCGTCGCAAAACGTATGTCGTCTTGCGCGATCAATTGCACATCATTCGTGCTGCTGGCCATGCCCCTCAGCGGCCCTTGTATTTCCAGACTGCCATTGAGCGCAAAAGCTGCCAGGCGGGCAGGGAAACGATTGCCCCCATGACCAATCAAATTATTCTGAGCGGTATAGGCAGGCTTCAAGGACAGGTCGTGAAACACAAAATCGGCCTGATTGACGAAGGTAATGTCCCCCCCGGTGGAAACCAGCTTGAGCGCAGTGCGATCGGTATAGCCGCTCATGTAGGCGGCGTATTCCATCCTCGCCAGCGTCCCCGTACCGTCGTCGCCATAGCGGACAAGCAGCGGATCGATCACGGTTTGCAGGCGCAGATCGCCGGCGGTGCGTACATTCAGCGTGGCGTCGCCGAGCGCCAGTATGGGAGCGACGGAAAATGTAAAGTCGCGGCGATCGGGCTCGCCATCATTCCAGACGACGGAAACGCTATTGCCAACAGCGGTTTCACCGGCCTTGATATCGCCCGTGCCCCGCGCAATGTAATATTGGCCGCCACGGATGACGCCGCCAGCTTCGACATTCATGCTGCCGCCATTACGCGTTTCCATCGTCATCGCTTCGCTGGCGGCAAGACCGCCGCGCATGCGCATCGTCGTTGGCAGCACCACCACCAGATTGTTCAGGTCGCCACCGGCATTGACGGTGACATTGCCGCCCCCGAGGGCGCCCACGCCTTGCTGGAAGGCCGCATAATTGACCCACCAGCTCGATTGTTCAGCCGGCAACATCAAAAGCCCATAGCTGCCATCTGGCCGCATGCCATAGACATTACTCTCGTACTCGCTGAAGTAACGCTGTTTGTTCAAGGTCCCCTGCCGGTTCAGCCACTCCGTGAAGCGCTGTCCGGCAGGCTGCGCCGTAATGCTGCCCTGTGCGCCGATATCGAGATTGCCGCCTTCGATACCGTAGGCGGCACCCGTATTCGCCGTCGTGAAGTCGCCCCACGTCGTCATGTCCTTGCGACCTGCCGTATAGATCACGGATTCCTTGTGCGCCAGCGTCACATCCCTGCCTGCCCGCACTTCCAGGTCACCGCTACCGGTGCGTATCAGTTTCCCCGCCCCATTGTCGATCGCGGCATCCGGATTGCTGTCGGCAGTACCGATGATGATGCTGCCGCTCCCCACGCCTTGTGCTGCCAGCGGTTTCACTGCCAGTGTATTGGCGGAGTCCAGGTCGGCACCTGCGACGAGGCGCAGATTCCACGAAGCACCTTCCTGCAATTTGCCGCTACGGTCGGCATGGTCGAATCCATCGCTCAAATGACCTTTGACGCTCAGGTTGCCGCCTGCCCGCAAGGTCAGCGACCCCTGGCGCGCGGTCGCAAAGTCGTCATGCAAATTCCAGTCGCCGTTCATGCTCAGGTCGCCCGCACTTTCGATGACAATGCCGGACGCGATGGCAACATGGCTGCCGAGCCGGTTTGCGACGGCAGGCGCGGCAGCGTTGAAGCGGGCAGCATCGGCGACTGCGGCCGCCTTGACGGAATCGACCGTGCTGCCGTCGTAGTCGGCCACGTTGTAGGTGGCGACGCCTTCGAGGACCGCGGAACGGGCGCCAACGATGCTGGTGTTCAGTGGCGTGGCATTGAGATCATTGTGTGCGGCATTCTGTTGCGCACGCAACCTGACTTTGCCGCCTTCGTTACCGGCAACATCAATAGTGCCGCCTTGCAGGTTCAGCTGGCCGCCCGTCGCTTCGACGGTGACGCGGCCACTGCCGAGTTCACCGGTGGCGCCTGCCAGCAATTGCGCGCCGTGGTTCAGCGTCACGCCGTCACCGCCGGTGATGCGAATCGCGCCGCCATACGCAGCCCGGGCGTCAATGGTGCCGCTGACGCTGATACTGCCTTGATCGGCGCTGAGACCGAAGTTTTCCACCGTGGTCGTGCCATCGAGCCGAATGTCGCCCTGGCGGATGCGGAACTGGCGTGAACGATTCATGCCTGCATCATTGAGGCGTTGGCTGAAGCCGGCGAAATCGCTCAATTCAGCAATATCGAGCGAGAAAGAACCCGCTTTGCCAGTCGTGCCGCCGCTACCGCCTGCCTGGGCGCGTATGCTGCCATCGAGCACAACGGTGCCGCCATTGGCCGCTGCGATATGCAGGGCGCCCGCATTGCCACCAAGCTTGTGCGCCGCCAGATTGAGATTGCTGCCGCGCTTGAGCCGTACATCGCCGCCCACCGCCGACAGTTTGATGTTGCCGGCATCGGCATATTCAGCCACATCGAAGAATTGCTTGGCATAGCCGCCGACATCGACTTGTGCTGTATCGGCAAGAATCAGATCGCCGTTGGTGGCCGTCATGTCGATACTGCCGCCAAGCGCAACGGCGCGACCGCCGAACAGGACGCTGGCGCCGGACAGGCTCAGGCGGGAGCCCAGGCTGTCCTGCAGATGCTGCTGTGCCGGATTGCCCCCCGCCGTTGCCAGCACCTGCAATGCGCCGCTGGTGCTGATGCTTTGCGCCGCACCGTCGCGACCAGTCAGCACAGGCGTGTTCAAGGTCAGGGCGATGGCGCCGGTATCGATGCCGCCTTTCGCGGCACCGACGATCTGCTCGCGGCCACCCAGGGCGATGGCATTGAATCCGGCAAAGCTCTTCCGGCCTGCGCCAAGGATCAGGGTGCCGGCGTCGAGTCGCAGTGTGCCGCCGCCATTGCCTGCCGCGACCAGATTGGCGCCACTGTTCTCCAGCGTGATGGCGTCGCCCTTGACGGTGATGTCACCGCCGTGACCGGCAAACGCCGCGCCATCGAATGTCAGCGCAGCGAGGCCTGCCGCGCCGAGGTCGAGCGATTGATGGAAATCAAAGCTGGAGTAGCTGCGAAAGGTCAGGTGCCTGGAATTGCTCAGTTGTGCCAGGGCTGCGGTGTCGAGCACCAGGCCGCTGCCGCCGCCAAAACCGATGCGGCCGGCCGCGACCGACAGATGGATGCCGGACAGGCGGGCGGATGCGGCAAGATCGGTTTCACGCGTGGCGTCAAGCAGCAAGGCGCCGCCACCATTGAGTACCGCACCGGCACCGACAGTGAGCAGACCGCCCCGCGTGGTATCGACGTTCTGGCGCATCACTTTGATCGCGTCGCCATTGGCGACGCGCACCAGTGTGCCCCAGTCTTTGGCCGGCGTGGTCAGCACGTCATCCTTGGCATCCTTCGCATCGACCACCCCATCGTAGTTATCGTCGAGATTGCCGTCCGGGTCCGTATACACCGCAGCTTGCATGGGCTTGACGATGAGATTGCCACTGCTGCTGGCGCTGCCTTTGGCACTGACGACACTGCCAGCATCAATGGCGACCTGCTCGCTGGCGGCCAGGATGATTTCCGGGCCATGCAGTTCCGAACCGGCGCCATTGCGCACGACGATATTGCTGGCGGTGACATTGACCTGCGTGCCCAGCAGATCACCTGTGCGCGTGCCGCCTATGAGCAAGCTGCCGGCGCCGAAATTCGACAGGCCCGCGGCATCGATGACGAGGTAGCCCTCCGCCTGCAGCGTGCCGGCATCCTGCCCGGCCCCCACGATGGCGATCTTCTTGCCGGCGATATCGACCAGGCCGCCCCGTCCACCCTTGTCTGCCTGCGACAGCAAGCTGCCATTGAGCGTCAGGCGATTGCTGGCATCAAAGACGACGCCGCCGCCGTCGCGCGCCAGACGCGGCGTCACGATGTCCTGGCCAGTCAGGCGGTATTGCGTGAGCTTGAACGCGTCCGACGAAAAGAAGTTATTGGCAAAGGCCTCGTTGTATTCGGTGTACTTGCGCAGCGTGCTGCCGGACATGACGCGCCATGCCGATGCTTGCGTGTCCTCGCTGCCGCCATACACATTGCCGCTCTTGCCTTGCATGATGAGGTGCCCCTCTGGCGTGGCAAAGCCCGGCGCGACCGGGCCGGCCCATGCATTGCCTGTCGACTGGACCGCAAAAGCGCCCGGCAGCAAGGCGTAACGTGCCGGCAGCAAGGCGTACCAGCCGGCTGCCAGGCCGGGACCACCGGCGAGCCAGATGCGGTTGCCCGATGCTACGCCGGCAACCGGTGCGGTTGCCGGCTGGCCCGGCATCACCGCGTACATGCCGGGCATGTTGAGGATATCGTGGGAACCACCTGGGCCGGGAACGAACTCCCAGGCATACAGGTCGCCGCCACCGCGAATGTCGACCACCGCGCCCTGGGCCAGGTTGATGTTCGGTGAAGCCATGCTGATGCGCTTCTCGGGCGGCGATGTGAGCGAAGCGGTGGCCGGATTGCTGCCATCGGCCGGCCGGGTGGGATCCTGCCAGTGCTCGTTGTTGGACAAGGTGCCATACGGCACCATCAGCCCGGCACCGGAGACGGAGGTGATGCTGCCGGCACCGAGTGTCAGTTGATTGCTGGCGATCAATTCGATCTGGCCGAAGGGGGCGCGCAATACCCCATTCTGTTCAATGACGGGCGCTTCCAGTCGCAACGTGCCCCCCGCCGACAATGGCAGGCCCGATGCGGTGCCCAGGCGCTCCACGGCAATCGCTACACCGGACAGGATTTTGCCATTCACCGCCGCGGATGGATAGATCTGTCCCGCGGCGATGCTCAGCGCGCCATCGACGTCCAGCACGGCAGTGCTGGCACTGGTATCGACCGGGGTGCTCGCGGCGCTGAAACGCAACTCCGGTGCATGCAATGCCGTCTGGGCAAAGCCACGAATACTGACGGGCCCGACGATGCCGGCGGCGCCGCTCTGGCCACCGACGACATCGATGACGTCCGCGTTCAATGTCAGGCTGCCCGTGCGCCGTGCGCTTGCGGCCGGCGCGGCGACGGCGGAGGTCTGTTTGAGTCCGACATACGCCGCTGTCAGGCTGGCATGGCCCGACTCCCCGACAGCATGACGCAGCGTGCCGTCGACCGTAATGCTCGTGGCGGCGGCAAGCTGTACGTCCCCCAATTCCACCGCGCCTGCAGAGGCCAGTGCGAGATTGGCAAAGCCGCCCCGGGAAAACGATGCCGGCCGCAGCACCATGAGTGAATTGACCGGCGTCAAGGACCGCAAATCCAGGCCGACGTAGTCGCGGAACAAGTCCAGCACGGTATCATTCATGCCAAATGCCGCGTAATCAATGGCAGTGCCCGGCCCTCCGCCCGCCGCGCCACTGGCAGTCACGGCAAGGGCAAGCCTGGACGCCGAGCCCAAATGCTCGTACAGCTCCTTGCTGATGACCAGGGGAGGCAAACTCGGGTCCACCATCGTGGCAAAATCAAAGCCGATGATTTTATCGGCGCTACATAAACCGGCGGCCATGCAAAAATAGCCACGTACGCGCTCCGCCAGATTGGCGCCAGTCACCGCAGTCGCATGCGCAATCGCCAGGGTGCCGCCCTGGGCGCCAGCGCCACCGGCCTGGCCTGCCAGCGTGCCGGCCATCAACCCTGCACCACGCACGCGTATCGAACCTCCGTCACTTGCCAGCCCGCGTTTGGCATAACCCAGCTGTCCCAGCGCATTGCCTGCCTCGGCCTGCTCGATCTCCCCATGGGCGCCCGACACATCAAGCAGCGAACCGGCTGCCAGTGTCACCTCGGCGCCGCGGATATCGATCACGCCGCCGGCCCTGACCTCGCCCTGCAAATGCCCGGACTTGTCCGCATGGATCGATGCCACGCCACGCGCCAGCAATTGCGCATCCGCGCCCACTGCGACGCTGGCGCCACTGAGTTCGATGCTACCCGCCGGGGCTTCCAGGCGGCCCAGTACCTCCAGCGCACCGCTGACGCCACCGGCACCGAGCTGCAACCGTCCAGCGGTATCGGCAATGATCACCGCGTCCTTGCCCACGCGGATGGTGCCGTTTTCCGTCGACAACGCCAGGCCGCCCGGCTTGCGCTGCAGCCGCTCTTCCTGTCGCAGCACCGTGATCGGCGCCACCTCGGCCAGGCTGCGGCCGGTCGCGACATCGCGGTAGGCGAACGAATTCAGATCGATGCCGGCGGCCTGCTGCGCCACCGTCACGCCGTCCGGCAGCGCAATATTGCCGGAGCCGCGCGTGATGACAGAGACATTGCCGAAACCGCGATCACCATACAGGCTGGCCGGCAGCAGCACGACGTCCGGCTCGTCCGCCGCACCGCCCAGTTGCACCGAGGAAGCCGTTTCGATGAACAGGCTGCCGGATGAACCGGCTGCATACGCACGCAGATTCAGTGCCGCCAGGTCCATCTCCGGCGTCACGCCGGCCAGGGTGACGGAACCGGCATTTCCCACGCGCAAAGTCGGCAAGCCATTTTTGCCAGCGTCCGCACGGCCGCCGCCGGAGACATCGAGTACCGCATCGCCTTTCGCCGTCATGTTGCCGACATTGAGCTTGATGGCGCCGCCATTCATGGCCCATGGACCTGCCGGCATGCCGTCCCGCCACGCATTGATCCATTGGCCGGAAACATCCAGTCCGCCCTGGGCACCGATGTCCAGTTGTCCGTTGGAGGAATCGAGGCCGATGGAACCGTTGGCGGAACGGATCATGCCGTTGATGCGGATATTGCCGGTCGACCCATCGGCACCGGAAACATATAACGCGGTGCCGGGCATGAATGCCAGACTGGCGCCGCTGGCCAATTCAAAGTCGCCGCGAATGATGTTGAAATTGAGCTGCCCCAGGCCTGAATTGCTCAACATGCCGTCGGCGAGCAAGGTCAGTTTTTTTGATTGCGGCCTGGCCGGATCGACGGGAAGATAGAAGTCCGAACCGAGCACCGTGGTGGCGTTGAATGCACTGCCGAGGCGTTGCGGATCATGGCTGACGATGATGGTGCCCGGCGACCAAGGGCGGTCTTCGACGCTGCCGCCGCCCAATTCCAGCTTGCCGCCCGTGTTGCCGCCAGGTGCCTGTCGCTGGCGCTCGCCCACCACCACGCCCCCCCACACATCGCCTTCGAGCACCATGGCATCGCCGGCAAAGATCTGTACCTCGCCGGCCTTGCGCCCCTCCGTATAGCCGGCTTCCAGCCGGTTGCCACCAATCAAGGGATTACGCCAGGTCTCCGCCTTCCCCCAGCGCGCGCTCTTGCGCGTGAAATTGCCGGCGATACCTACGTAGTCGATATCGGGCATGGCTTGATCCATCGCATACAGACGGCCGTCGGCTCCCTGTAGCCTGGTGGCGGTGTTGACGCCGTCGGTATAACGGATCGAGCCACCCGCTACGTCGATCATCGAACCGCCGCGCGTAATGACGGCGCCACCTGCACGCAACATGACTTTTCCGGCATCCGCCGACAGTTCATTCAGATCGGTCTTGCCGACCCCCACCCAGCCTGCCATGTCGCCCAGCGGGGTGCCTACCCATGCGCCGGGCAGGTACACCAATTGCCCATTCGCATCCTTTTTCTGGACCCACTTCACGCCGGCCATCGGCGCATGGTCGAACACGCCGTGCGCGCGGCGGTCGACAATCACTTTTTTGCCGCGTAACCAGGAGTCCAGCAACAGTGGCGAATCACGCAACTCATTGGTCCGCAACTCCGCTTCGATGAAGTTGCGCGACATCGACACCAGCATGTCTTGCAAACCAGCCACGCTCAGGTAGGCATCGCCGTCGAGATAGATACGACTGGCGTCGCCCACACTCCCTTTGCGCCAGGCCTGCTGGGTAAAGATCGGATTGACGGCCGATTCCATGTTGATCGTGCCGGAAGGAACAACGACGCCTGCCTGCGATTTGAGGTCGATCAATTGACCGTACATGCCGACCCAGCCTGGCTGGTAGCGCGTGGCAAGGGCCGAAGCTTCGATTTCACTCTTGTCCGACGTGTCCGGCAAAATTTGAGTCACGCTGCCGCTGCCCAGCGTCAACGTGCCGGCAGACCAGTTGTACAGATCGTCAATGCCATCGGCGTACATATGCGTGCCCAGGCCCCAGGCGCGCAACAGGATGGAACCATTGCGGTTGTTCAATGCGGTGGTCGACATCAGCACACCGTCCTGGCGCACGTCTTGCGCTTGCAGCGTGACGTTGCCGCGGTCGGCCCGCACCGTGCCGGTATTGCTCACCTCATAGCCGACCGCCTTGGCGCGCGCGGCCATTTCAGGCAAGACAACGTCGCGGAGACCTGCGACGTAATTGAAATCCGCGTACGAGGTTCCCAAACCCAGCGCAGACTGCATCTGCCCGCCAGTAAATACCCAGCCAGGGACCGCCGATACCGCGACATCGAGGCCGCGCACGGCATTCGGGTCCAGTACCGATGGGGTCTTCAGATAAACGTTTTCGCCGGCTGCCAGGATGACCTGGCCATCGGGCGCCGAGATATAACCGGCATTCCTGACCTTGGGCGCGAACAGCATGACCTTGCTGCCATGATCGACTTCAATGCGCGCTCCCGCCTCCACCCTGACCTCTCCAGGCGCCGTGCCGGGGTCGAACCGGTCCACCAGGCCCAGCTTGTCCGGAACGACGCCGTTACCGGCAACATAGCCTGACGCGCCGTATATCGATGGTTTCTGGGTGGTAAATTCTCCGAACTGCGGAACCGGGAAATCATTGCCCTGATTGGCCAGGGTCTGCGCATTGTTGATACCGAGCTTGAATTGCTGGTCGCTCAGGCGCAGCGTACTGGCCACCAGGGTGCGCGTATTCACCTGGCTATTGCCGTTAAAGATGATGCCGTTGCGGTTGATGATGTACACCGAACCGTCGGCCTTGATCTGCCCCGCGATCTCGCTGGGCTTGCCACTGGGATCGTTGATCCGGTTCAGGGCGATCCAATTGTTGCTGCCGTCCGCCTTGCTGCCGCCCTTCTGGTTGAAATTGACGATGGTATTTTTGCCGACATTGAACGTTTCCCAGTTCAGGATCGCTTTGTCGTCCGTCTGCCGGATATCGACGACAGTCTTGCCGTCTGTTGCTGTTTGCGTGGGAGCGTTTGCATTGAGCCAGCCGGCCGTGAGACTGTTGCTGTCGACCTTCAGGCCACCTTCAGCCAATCCATCCGGCCTGGCGCCGGCGCTGGCGGCGGCAAGACGCGCCGCTGCTTGCAGCGCCTGTTGCGCGGCGACATTGCGTGCTGCCAGGGTAAGATTGGCGAACGCACGCTGCTGTTGCTGCTGCTGCGTGCCCTGTTGCTGCGGCGCGGCGCCGTTCAGGGACATGACCGCCATACCATTCGGCAATTTTCCGGTGGCCTCCGCGACGCTGCGTATCGCCCCTTTCTGCGCCATCCAGGCCGCACTGAAGGCTTGCTGCGCATACGCGTTGCTCATTGCGCCGCCCGTCGCCAGCATCAAGGTGATGGCTCGCGCCAACGGCTTGATGCGCCACGCCAGTTTCTCGGTGCGATCTCGACGTTGCGACAAAGCTGGGAGCATCGGTGCAAAACAAATGGACGGCATGGGAGTTCTTTCAGTGATGGATCGTGATGGAAAGATGATTGCGGAAGAAAAATTTTCGACCGCTCTTGCATCTAGACGAATGCCAATACGGAAAGCTGTACACCAATTTTGAGGGCGGCGCGATAGCCGCCTCCCGTCGCTATCCTGCCCTACTTGAGAATGACGACACCGCCCGGCAAGGACGTGGCGTCCAGGCTGAACAGACGTTGAATTTGTACAACGGCCTTGTCCAGATGGCGAATATTGAAACGTCCATCAACCGGCCGATCACTCATCTTTTTTGCCAGCAGCACGACACGCCCGGGACGATACCGGTTGATTTCCGCAACCACCCGGGAGAGCGCTGTTTGTTGAAAACTCAGCACACCATCACGCCAGGCCGAGACGTCAGCCAGACTGACCTGCTGTACTGCTCCGATGGCATTTTTGTCATACACCACCTGCTGCGCCGCCACGAGCATGATGCTTCTGCCTGCCGCCTCGACGTTGACAGAACCGGCAACACAGGTCACGCACACTTCATCATCGAGATAGCGCACTTCGAAGCGCGCATCACGGCCCGCCGTGCGGCCACCTGCGGCAGCGACCGTAAAATCGCGCTCGCGCCGCGCGACATCGACCGCAACCTCGCCGCCCATGACATCAATACCGACTGTGTCGCCGCCTGCCGCCCGCAATGCAATACTGCTGCGCGTATTCATCTCGACCTGAACACCATCGGCAAGTGCCAGGCCACGTTGCTCACCGGTCGCCGTGCGGTAATCCGACTGCCAGGCATCCGCAGCAGAGGGCCACAAATCGAGCGGGGGACGAAGCACTGCCACACCGGCGACAGCCACGGCGGCCACCGCGCCGCCGAGGAAGGCACGGCGTGACATGGGGACAATTTTCTTTCTGTGCACGGACGTGCGCAATTGCGCCAGCTGCGCATCGTGCATGCCCGCCAGCGTCGCGGCCGGCAACAAGTCATGCCACATGCGCTGGGCATTCCTGAATGCCTGCGCATGTCGCTCGCTGAGCGCGCACCAGCGCACCAGCGCCTGCGCATCGGCGGCCCGCGCATTGCCGGACTTGAGTAGCCGCAACCATGCGTGCGCACGCAACTCCAGCGCATCGGGACGACGGCCGGCACTGGGCGTCTCGTCACGCACTGGGAATTGCTCCGGCAGATAAGTCAAGCGGCATGGGGGGCTCGGAAAGGGGACCGTCTACCGTTAAGACGTCTTTCAAGGACAAAAACTGCACTGTATTTTTCATATTCATTGCATCTGTTCAATAACATACTCATGTGCGCGCTTCAGTTCGCGATCCACCAGGCTCAATGAAACACCGAGACGGTCTGCCACCTCCTGCCTTGGCATTTCATCCACGCGTATCAGAATCAGGATATGGCGCCGGCGTAGCGGCATTTTCTGGATCACCAGTGCCAGGCGTTCCGCTTCCGAACGGGCCTCGGCAGTTTGCGCCGGACCCGGCATCGGATCGGCCAGTGTATTCAAGACCTGATCCACTTCATCGCCGCTCAGAAAACGTTTTTCGGCGCGAAGGCGATCCAGCGCAGAATTGGTTGCCATGCGCATCAGGTAGCTCAATGGATACTGTACCGGCTCGTGCGATTCTTTGCCACTTTCCAGACGCAACCAGGTGTCCTGCAAGGCATCGCCGGCCAGGTCGGCACTGCCGAGATGTAAAGTGAGGCGTCGCTTCAAGTCATCGTAGCGGCGCGCCAGGAACTCGCGCAGTGAAAGGAAGTCGGATTTGTTCATCGTTTTCTGACTTTAATGAACAGCGCAGGCGCGGGCAGCCGTCAATGCCTGCGGCAGGATCAGCATGAAAAACGGCTTTGACAGATCCGCAGGTCCATAGCCGACATCGACACGCTGCAAGGCCGCGAGGATAGCCTTGTCGCGCGCGCTATCGCCGGTAGAATCGAGCAACAGCGGTCGCAAGATCCGCCCCCTGGCATCCAGATGAAATCGCAAGGCGATCCGGTAGCCGCCGCCCGCAGTCAAAGGATCGCGGCAAAATATTTCCCTTACCTGCGCCTGCAATGGCCCGTCATAACTCACGTCGCGTTCGGCGGCGACAGACGATGACGCCGTCGCTGGCTCCAGGACGAAGGCATCCATGGCGGTAAAGTAGGCTGCAAGCCCGGTACCTTCCAGCATCATGGCCAACGCCGCCCTCGGTGTGTAAGTCCCCGACACCAGAGCCGATATGCGTCCTGAAGTCGATGCCGAACCGTACAAGCCAGAAAAACCCGTCTGATTGCCAAACGTCGTCAATGCGGATTGCAGGGGTTGCGCCGGAATGTCAAACACCCGGCTCTCATGGGCGAGGCGCTGCAGCGGCTGCGCCGTACTTGCACCGGCATGCGGTTGGCGCAAGGAGTGCGATTGCCCGGCAGCATCCAGCGTCAGCAGTGACATGCCGGCCACCAATGCAGACATGGCGATGGGCACGACCGTTCTTGCCATAAGAATTTAAGTGAGGTGTACATGCATGGGATGTGAAATCGGAGCGGGCGCCGAATTGTCAGTCTTGCCATGTTATCGAAGAAATATGACGTTGCCATGACAAACCGGCGGGAAAACCCAATGCAGGCCGGATACGGATACCGGACATGGAAGGTTCAGTGATGGGGGTAGACGCGACACCACTCCGTGTCGGGAGTGGCGTCGCCATGCCGCCTGTCCTGCTTCAAGCTGTCGTGCCCTCAATACCAGTCAATCCGATTTGGGGGATGCCAGCGCCGCGGCGGCCGGCGTGTCACTTGTTTGACGCGCATCGAAGCGGCCCTGGTACAGCTGGTCGCCATATTGCTGGGCGATTTGTTCCAGCTTGACTCTGCTTTGCGCGGCGAACGGCTGGCGCGCTTGCATGACGTCCAGCACATTGAGGCCCTCATA
>RCMZ01000698.1_pt1 | contig 18748 bp, 18 predicted proteins | sample 2041141 | NCBI WGS metagenome assembly RCMZ01 (sample SAMN09708263, study PRJNA481090) | Wastewater metagenome, whole genome shotgun sequencing project. | biome: sewage; isolation source: Davis station wastewater (DW) | place: Antarctica: Davis Station | collected 2010-03-01
CCTTTTTTCTGCCCCTACATGTGGAAGGTTCCCGTGACTCAGAAGCCCGACCAGTGTCTTGGTGAATGGATCGACCGTGAAGCACTCGCAGAAGCGATGATTCCGCTTATCGGCCAGCTCTACCGCAACAACAATGTGGTGAGCTCGATCTATGGCCGCAGCCTGATCAACCGGTCAGTCATCGCGATTCTCAAAGCCCACCGCTTTGCTCGCCATCGCCAGTCCGACGACAGTGAATTGTCTGTCCACGAGACTTTCCCCCTGCTTAAAGCCATGAGCGAGCTCAAGCTCGGCGCTGCTTCGGTAGACCTGGGCAAACTGGCGGTCAAGTTCAAGACCCAGGGCAACGGCCGTACCGCCGAGCAGTTCGTGCGTGAAGAGCTGGCCGATGTGGTTGGCCAGCAAAACGCGTCGGCGCGCAAAGGCACTGACGTGGTGTTGTACGGCTTCGGTCGTATCGGCCGCCTGCTGGCGCGCATTCTGATCGAGAAAACCGGTGGCGGCGATGGCCTGCGCCTGCGTGCCATCGTGGTCCGTAAGGGCGCCGAGAATGACCTGGTCAAACGCGCCAGCCTGCTGCGTCGCGACTCGGTCCATGGCCCGTTCGACGGCACCATCACGGTCGATGAAGCCAACAACACCATCACCGCCAATGGCAACCTGATCCAGGTGATCTACGCGAAGAACCCGACCGAGGTGGATTACACCCAGTACGGCATCAAGAACGCGTTGCTGGTGGACAACACCGGTGTATGGCGTGACGCCGACGGCCTTGGTCAGCACTTGGCGTGCCCGGGCGTTGACCGCGTTGTGCTGACCGCGCCTGGCAAGGGCAAGCTCAAGAACATCGTGCACGGCATCAACCACGGCGAAATCACCGCCGACGACAAGATTATCTCGGCCGCTTCCTGCACCACCAACGCCATCGTGCCGGTGCTCAAGGCAGTGAACGACAAGTTCGGCATCGTCAACGGCCACGTGGAAACGGTTCACTCGTACACCAACGACCAGAACCTGATCGACAACTTCCACAAGGGCGATCGCCGTGGCCGTAGCGCCGCGCTGAACATGGTCATCACCGAAACCGGTGCGGCCACCGCAGCGGCCAAGGCCCTGCCAGAGCTGGCCGGCAAGTTGACCGGCAACGCGATCCGCGTGCCAACGCCGAACGTGTCGATGGCCATTCTCAACCTCAACCTTGAGAAAGCCGCCACCCGCGAAGAGATGAACGAGTACCTGCGCTACATGGCGCTGCACTCCGATCTGCATAAGCAAATCGACTACGTCAATTCGCAGGAAGTGGTATCCACCGACTTCGTTGGCTCGCGCCACGCCGGTGTGGTGGACGCTGAAGCGACCATCACCCAGGACAACCGCGTTGTCCTGTACGTGTGGTACGACAACGAGTTCGGCTACAGCTGCCAGGTCGTACGCGTGATGGAAGACATGGCCGGGGTTAACCCGCCTGCCTTCCCACGCTAAGCCCAGGGTTTAGCCGCTGTTGAAAACGCCCCGACTGGTTCGGGGCGTTTTTGTTTGTGCCGTTCGTGGCGGGCCCATAAGGGCTGGTCTGTTTTGCAAGGGGAGGGGGGAAGTCGTGGGGCGAATCACGATGGCAGGGGTTTTTCTGGCGTTGGCCGTTGTTGCGGGCTGCGGCCCGGACGAGTCGTTGCAGCGCTTCGGCGGCCCGACCATGGGCAGCACCTACAGCATTCAGTATGTGCAGCGCGGTGGTGTGCCTTCAGTGGGTGAGGTGCAGCGGCAGGTGGGGCGGATCCTCGCTGAGATCGACGAGCAGATGTCCACCTACCGCAGCGATTCGGACATCGAGCGCTTCAATGACTTGCCCGCCAACAGCTGCCGCGCGATGCCGGCGCCGGTATTGGAATTGGCGCGGGTCGGCGAGCAGCTGTCGGCTCAAAGCAATGGTGCTTTCGACTTGACCATCGAGCCCTTGCTCAACCTGTGGGGCTTCGGGCCGCAGTCGCGGGGCGAGCAGGTGCCGGATGCCCAGGCCCTGGCGCAGGTCCGCCAGCGTGTCGGTCACGTTCATTTGCGCATCGAGGGCGAGCAGTTGTGCAAGGACGCGCCGGTGCAGGTGGACTTCAACAGCATCGCCGCCGGCTACGCAGTGGACCGCATTGCCACGACGCTCCAAGGGCTGGGCATCGGCAGCTACCTGGTGGAAGTCACCGGTGAACTCAAGGCTGCCGGCCACAAGCCTGATGGCTCGCCTTGGCGGGTGGCCCTGGAAGAACCTCGGGATGACCAGCAAGTGCTGGAACGTATCATCGCGGTCGATGGCTTCGGGGTGTCCACCTCGGGGGATTACCGTAAATACTTCGAGCGCGACGGGCGCCGCTACTCTCACACCCTGGATGCCCAGACCGCCGCGCCAATCCAGCATGCCCTGGCCTCGGTGACGGTGCTTCACCCGCAAGCATTGATGGCGGATGGCTTATCGACATTGCTTTTGATTCTCGGGCCGCAACGGGGCTGGGAATATGCAGAGAAAAACGCCATCGCCGCATTTTTTGTGATTCGTGCCGATAACGGTTTTGTCACCCGCAGCAGCGCGGCGTTTGAGCGCATGAGCACAAACCTGGCCCCTTGACCTTGATGTAGTGCAGGCAAAAGTAGCCTACGACACGACCAAGGGTTAATGTGCGCGGCGTTGAGGCTTCTATAGACTGTGTCCGGGTTCTAGCTTGACCCCCAATTTGTTCCTTCATGCCGCTGGCCGCGGCATGATTTAGCCGCAGGCGCCGCAGTGGTGCCTCGGCCTGTTCTGAGGAGTACGCATGGCTGTCTACAACTACGACGTGGTGGTGCTGGGTTCCGGCCCTGCTGGAGAAGGTGCGGCAATGAACGCCGCCAAGGCCGGCCGCAAGGTGGCGATGGTTGACAGTCGCCGTCAGGTCGGCGGCAACTGCACCCACCTGGGGACCATCCCGTCCAAGGCCTTGCGTCACTCGGTACGGCAAATCATGCAGTTCAACACCAACCCGATGTTCCGGGCCATTGGTGAGCCGCGCTGGTTCTCGTTCCCCGACGTACTCAAGAGTGCCGAAAAAGTCATCTCCAAGCAGGTGGCGTCCCGCACCGGTTATTACGCCCGCAACCGCGTTGACCTGTTTTTCGGCACCGGCAGCTTTGCCGACGAGCAAACGGTGGAAGTGGTCTGCGCCAATGGCGTGGTGGAAAAACTGGTGGCCAAGCAGGTCATCGTTGCCACCGGGTCGCGCCCGTATCGCCCGGCCGATATCGATTTCCACCACCCGCGTATCTACGATAGCGACACCATCCTGAGCCTGGGCCACACGCCGCGTAAGCTGATCGTGTACGGCGCCGGCGTGATCGGTTGCGAATACGCCTCGATCTTCAGCGGCCTCGGCGTGCTGGTGGAACTGGTGGACAACCGTGGCCAGTTGCTCAGCTTCCTGGACTCGGAAATCTCCCAAGCCCTGAGCTACCACTTCAGCAACAACAACATCACCGTGCGCCACAACGAAGACTACGACCGGGTCGAAGGCGTGGACAACGGCGTGATCCTGCACCTCAAGTCCGGCAAGAAGATCAAGGCCGACGCCTTGCTCTGGTGCAACGGCCGTACCGGCAACACCGACCAGTTGGGCCTGGAAAATATCGGCATCAAGGTCAACAGCCGTGGCCAGATTGAAGTGGACGAAAACTACCGTACCGCGGTGCCGAACATCTACGCCGCGGGCGACGTGATCGGCTGGCCGAGCCTGGCCAGTGCCGCTCACGACCAGGGCCGCTCGGCCGCTGGCAGCATTGTCGATAACGGCAGCTGGCGCTTCGTCAACGACGTGCCGACCGGGATCTACACCATTCCGGAGATCAGCTCGATCGGTAAAAACGAGCAGGAGCTGACACAGGCCAAGGTGCCGTATGAAGTCGGCAAGGCGTTTTTCAAGGGCATGGCTCGGGCGCAGATCGCCGGTGAACCGCAAGGCATGCTCAAGATTTTGTTCCACCGCGAAACCCTGGAGGTGCTGGGGGTTCACTGCTTCGGCTACCAGGCTTCGGAGATCGTGCACATCGGCCAGGCGATCATGAACCAGCCGGGCGAACTCAACACGCTGAAGTACTTCGTCAATACCACGTTCAACTACCCGACCATGGCCGAAGCCTATCGGGTAGCGGCGTACGACGGTCTCAACCGGCTTTTTTGAGCGGCTCCGGCCGGTGGCCTGAGCCGGCCGGGGAGACCGATTTCAGCTATTCCCAAGGGTGGCAGTGGCCAAACCGGGAAAGTCTGTAATCAGGCTATCTACGCCGAAGTCGGCGAGCCTGCGCATCAGCGCGGGTTCGTTGACGGTCCACACCGACACATGCAACCCCTGGCGCTGGGCCTTTTCCAGGCGTTCAGGGGTGCAGAGTGTCCAGTTCAACGCCAGAATCTCGCAACCATAGCCCTGGGCGACCTTCAGCGGGTCGAGCCAGGCGTACTCGGCTACCAGCCCCCGGGACACGTCCGGTGTGAGGTCCAGGGCGGCCTTGAGCACTTCCCGCGAGCCTGAGGTGATGGTGACCTTGTCCAGCAGGCCGAAACGCTGGGCCAGCTCCCGAATCGCCAGCACTGTGGTGGCCGCGCGGGTGCGTGATGCGCTCTTGACCTCCAGTTGCCAGTGCTCGAAATCGCATTGCTCGAACAACGCCTCCAGGCGCGGGATCGGACAGGGCGTGATCCAGCCCGGGCCACCCTTGCGCGCGTCGTAGCTGGTCAGGTCGGCAGCCGAATGCTCGGCCACTTTGCCGCGCCGGTCGGTGGTGCGCTTGAGGGTCGGGTCGTGGATCACCATCAGTTCGCCGTCGCGCGACAGGTGCAAGTCCAGCTCGCAGCGGCGCACGCCGTGCTTGAGGCACTGCTGGAAACTGGTCAGGGTGTTTTCCGGTGCTTCGCCCTTGGCGCCGCGATGGCCGTAGATGAGGGTCACGTTTATTCCTTCTGGGTGACGGACGATTCGTTCTGTTCCCGGGCCAGGCGTCGTTCCTGGGCCTGTTTTTGCAGGATGTAGCGTGCCAGCAACTGGCGTTGGGCGTCGCTGATGAGCTCGAACTCGGTGCCGACCTCGAACTGCGGCCCTTTAGCGGCACAGTGGGTGACCCGGGCGCGTAGCAAAAGGCCCAGGGCCTGGGGCATCAACACGAGCTTCACCGACAGCGCGGTGCCGAGGGCAAACGCATTAGGGGCGCTGAATTCGATGCCGCCCTCGGAAATCACCACCGGTTGCGGTTCGCCGATCTGCCCGAGCACGGTCAGGGCCACGACCTGGCTGAGCAGATCAATGCGTTTGTTAAGCACTTTGAGGTAGCTGGCGGTGTTGCGGTCGCGTTCGCTGATTTGCCGGAGTAGGTGTTGCGACTCGAACTCGCTCAGGTGCAGTTCGCTGAGTAGGTTGAACAGGGGTGACGCATCCTGCAACACATCCTGGCCCGCGGCTTCGGGGGCGGACAGGGGCCGAATTTCCAGTGCGATCGTGTCCTCGATACGGTAGTATTCGCGGCGATCTTCTTCATCTAATGTCGACATGGCGAACCCATGGTAGCGGCGGTGGTCTGAGTGTAAAGCTGGTTATCGACCCCCGCCACAAGGACGTTCCTTTTCCCTCCGAACAAGCCCCGACATGTTCAGACCTCTCTTCGTATTTATTGGCACGCGTTATACCCGCGCCAAGCGTCGCAATCATTTTGTATCGTTCATTTCCCTGACTTCGATGATCGGGCTCGCCTTGGGCGTGGTCGTGATGATCGTCGTGCTGTCGGTGATGAACGGTTTCGACCATGAGATGCGCACCCGCGTGCTGGGCATGGTGCCCCACGCCACCATCGAGTCCGGCGAGCCCATCGGCGACTGGCAAAGCGTGGCCGCCAAGGTCAAGCAGAACCCGCAGGTGCTGGCGGTGGCGCCCTTTACACAGATGCAGGGCCTGCTGACCAACAACGGCAAGGTGCAGAAAGTTCTGCTCAATGCCATCGACCCGGCCCAGGAGCGGCAGGTGTCGATCATCGATCAGTTCATGCAGCAGGGCCAGCTCGATGCGCTGGCCCCCGGCAGCTTCGGCATCGTCATCGGCGACAAGGCCGCCGCCAAGCTCGGCGCCGTTATTGGCGACAAGCTGACCTTCGTCGCCCCGGAAGTCACCGTGACGCCGGCGGGCATGTTCCCGCGCATGAAGCGCTTCACTGTGGTCGGCATCTTTCATGTCGGCGCCGGTGAGATCGACGGCTACCTAGGCCTGACCAACCTCACCGACCTGGCGCGTCTGCACCGCTGGCAGCCGGATCAGGTGCAGGGCCTGCGGCTGAAGTTCGACGACCTGTTCCAGGCCCCGCGCACGGCGTGGAACATCGCCCAGCAGTTGGGCGAAGACCGCTACTACGCCCGCGACTGGACCCGCTCCCACGGCAACCTCTACCAGGCCATCCGCATGGAAAAAGCCATGATCGGCCTGCTGTTGCTGCTGATTGTCGCGGTGGCGGCGTTCAACATCATTTCCACCCTGGTGATGGTGGTCAACGACAAGAAGGGTGACATCGCGATCCTGCGCACCCTCGGCGCCACGCCGGGGCAGATCATGGCGATCTTCATGGTCCAGGGCACGGTGATCGGTGTCGTTGGCACCTTGATCGGCGCCGTAGTGGGCATGTTCGCGGCGTTGAACGTCAGCGCGGCCATCGCCGGTGTCGAAAGCCTGATGGGGCACAAATTCCTGAACGCCGACGTGTACTTCATCGACTACCTGCCTTCGCAACTGATGGCTCAGGACGTGTTGATGGTCTGTGGCGCGGCGTTGGTTCTGAGTTTTCTCGCCACCCTGTATCCGGCCTGGCGTGCGGCACGCACCCAGCCTGCGGAGGCGCTACGTTATGAGTGAGTCGGGCATGAGTGAAAAAGCAATCCTGAGCTGCCGCAACCTGGGCAAGTCGTATGAAGAAGGGCCGGAATCGGTGGTGGTGCTGTCCGGCCTGCAACTGGAGCTGCACCCCGGTGAGCGGGTGGCGATTGTCGGTACGTCCGGTTCGGGCAAGAGCACCTTGCTCAACCTGCTGGGTGGCCTCGATACGCCCACCGAGGGCAGCGTCTGGCTGGCCGGCGAGGAGTTGTCGGCCCTGGGCGAAAAGGCCCGTGGCCAGTTGCGCAACCGCTCTTTGGGCTTTGTCTATCAGTTCCACCACTTGCTGCCCGAGTTCACGGCGCTGGAAAACGTCTGCATGCCGTTGCTGATCGGCCGCACCGCGATCCCCGAGGCGCGCCAGCGTGCCACGGCGTTGCTTGAGCGCGTCGGCCTCGGCCATCGCCTGGAGCACAAGCCCTCGGAGCTGTCCGGCGGCGAGCGCCAGCGTGTGGCGATTGCCCGGGCGTTGGTGAACAAGCCGGGGCTGGTGATGCTCGACGAGCCTACCGGCAACCTCGACTCGCACACCGCCCAGGGCATCCAGGACCTGATGCTGGAACTCAGCACCTCGATGCGCACCGCGTTTCTGGTGGTGACCCACGACATGAACCTGGCCCGGCAGATGGACCGTGTGTTGCACCTGCAGGAAGGCCGCCTGAGCGCGATCTGATTCAGCACCCGGCGCGTTGCCGGGTCGTTCACTTTTTTACGGTGCCTCGCCCATGTTCAGACCGTTATCGATCTTTATCGGCACGCGCTACACCCGCGCCAAGCGGCGCAACCGGTTTGTCTCGTTCATCTCGATGACCTCCATGATCGGCCTTGCCCTGGGCGTACTGGCGATGATCGTGGTGCTGTCGGTGATGAACGGTTTCCAGCGGGAAATGAGCTCGCGCATTCTCGGTATGGTGCCCCATGCCACCATCGTCGGCGTCAACCCGATCGACGACTGGCAACCGGTGGCCGCTGCCGCCCTGAAAAACCTCGAAGTCACCGCTGCGGTGCCGTTCACCGAGATGGAAGGCATGCTCTCCTACAAGGGCGCCATGCAGCCGATCCAGATCAGCGGCGTTGACCCGGCGCTTGAAGGCCAGGTGTCCATTGTGGCCAAGCACATCGTCCAGGGGCGCCTGGATGCGCTGCAACCGGGTGAGTTCGGCGTGGTGGTAGGGGAAATCACCGCGCGGCGTTTTCGCCTCAATGTCGGCGACAAATTGACCCTGATCGTGCCCGAAGTCAGCAGCGCACCGGGCGGCATTACACCGCGCATGCAGCGCTTGAATGTGGTCGGGGTGTTCAAGGTCGGCGCCGAGCTGGACGGTTCCATGGCGTTGATCCACGTGGCCGACGCCGCGCAGATGCAACATTGGCAGCCCAACCAGGTGCAAAGCGTGCGCCTGGCGGTGAAGGACCTGTACGCCGCGCCCAAGGTATCGAGTGACGTGGCCGCGAGCCTCGGCGCCGCCTACCGGGCCGATGACTGGACCCACACCCAGGGCAGCCTGTTCAGCGCGATGAAAATGGAAAAGACCATGATCGGCCTGCTGTTGCTGATGATCGTTGCCGTCGCCGCGTTCAACATCATTGCCACGCTGATTATGGTGGTGAACGACAAGGGCGCCGACATCGCGATCCTGCGCACCATCGGCGCAACACCGCGGCAGATCATGGCGATCTTCATGGTCCAGGGCACTGTGATCGGGGTCGTCGGCACCTTGATCGGCGGCATCCTCGGGGTGATCGCGGCGCTCAACGTAAGTGAGTTGGTGGGTTGGCTGGAACGGGTTTCTGGGCAGCACATCTTCAGTTCCGACGTGTACTTCGTCAGCAACCTGCCCTCGGAACTGCAAGGCGCGGACGTGGCGCTGATCTGCGGCGCGGGTTTCGTCCTGAGCTTTCTGGCGACGGTGTACCCGGCCTGGCGCGCGGCGAAAATCGAGCCGGCCCATGCGTTGCGTTATTCCTAAGCCCTGACGCGCTGGAGGAGCCTGCGCTATCGCGAGCAGGCTTCTCCAGCGCAACATCGCCTCCCACCGTCAGGCGTCCGTTCTAACTTACGCCTGCTTATGCAACTCGATCACAAAGCGCGTCCAGCCGTCCTGCGACTCGCAACGAATCTGCCCGCCATGGGCGCGGATGATCGATTGGGTAATCGCCAGCCCCAGCCCCGCATGTTCACTGCTGCCTTCGCGGCGGGCAGGGTCGGCGCGATAGAAGCGGTCGAACAGGCGCGGCAGCAGCTCGGGCGGGATGCCGGTGCCGCTGTTTTCTACGCTCAGGCGCAGCTCTTTGCCCGTATCCGCGATCAGCACCCGCACCTCGCCGCCGGCGGGGGTGAAGCGTAGGGCGTTGTCCAGCAAGTTGGAAAAGGCCCGGCGCAGCATGTTGCGATCCCCGGCGAACGGTGCGCTGCCTTCGCGGCTCAGGGCGACCTGGGCGTCTTCGGCCAGGGGCGCGAAAAACTCCAGCAGTGCATCAATTTCCGCACCCAGGTCCAGGGCCTGATGCTTAGGGGTGAGCAAGCCGTGGTCGGCTTTGGCCAGGTACAGCATGTCGTTCACCAGTTGCGCCATCCACTGCAACTCTTCGAGGTTGCTGTGCAGCGCCTCGCGATAATCCTCCAGGCTGCGCGGTCGGGTCAGGGTGACCTGCGTGTGGGTCAGCAGGTTGGACAGCGGCGTGCGCAGTTCGTGGGCGATGTCGGCGGAGAACGCGGACAGGCGTTGGAAGGCGTCGTCGAGGCGCCCGAGCATGGCATTGAAACTGTGGGCCAGGTCCGCTAGCTCCGCCGGCATTTGCGCGTCTGGCAGGCGTTGGGCCAGGGAGTTGGCAGAGACGCTGGTCGCCACCTCGCTCATGCGCCGCAGCGGGCGCAAACCGCTGCGGGCGGCCCAGGCCCCGAGCAGCGCCGTGGCCAGCGCCGACAGGCCGACCGTCAGCCAGATCAGGTGCTGCATGCGTTGCAGGAAGTGCTGGTGGTGGGTGATATCCAGCACCAGGCTCAGGCGCGGCGAATTTGCCTGGTGGGTTTGCAGCGCCGTGTTGTAGACCCGGTACGCGGTGCCAGCGCTGTCTAGGCTGTGCAGCCCGGGCGCGGTCGGCAGGTCTGGGGGAAGGGCGGCGCTGTCGAACCACCGCTCGCCTTGGGCGCTGCGGATGTGCAGCGCCAAGTCCGGTTGATGATTGAGTTCATCTCGCAGCCGGCCGAGGCGTTCGTTCAACTGAGCGGGGCTTTCGGCGCCCTCGAGGATGCTGCGCAGCGCCACCAACTTGCTGTCCAGCAGTTGCTGGTCGAGTTCGATGAAATGGCCCTCGCTGGCGCGGCTGAACAACACCCCGGCCAACAGCGATACCACCGCAGTGCACGCGGCGAACAGCAAGGCCAAACGGCCGCTCAGGGATAAGCGACCCATCACGGTGCGCGCTCTTCGAGGACGTAGCCCATGCCGCGCACGGTGTGGATCAGCTTGTTTGGGAACTCATCGTCGATCTTCAGGCGCAAGCGGCGGATGGCGACTTCGATCACATTGGTGTCGCTGTCGAAATTCATGTCCCAGACCTGGGAGGCGATCAGGGATTTGGGCAGCACCTCGCCCTGGCGGCGCAGGAACAATTCCAGCAGGGCGAACTCCTTGGCGGTCAGGTCGATGCGCTGGCCGTTACGCTCCACGCGGCGGCGGATCAGGTCCAGGCGCAGGTCGGCCAGTTGCAGGCAGGTGTCCTGCGGCGCGGCGCTGCCACGGCGCAACAGGCTACGCACCCGGGCCAGCAGTTCGGAGAAGGCGAAGGGCTTGACCAGGTAGTCGTCGGCGCCCAGTTCCAGGCCATGCACGCGGTCTTGCACCGCGTCCCGGGCGGTGAGGAACAGCACCGGGGTATCGAGCCCGGCGCTACGCACAGCCTGGAGAATTTCCCAGCCGTCGCGCCCGGGCAACATCACATCGAGAATCAGCAGGGCGTAGTCGCCGGTCAGGGCCAGGTGCTGGCCGGTGGTGCCGTCGGCCACCAGTTCGGCGTTGAAACCGGCCTCGCTCAGGCCTTGGCGCAGGTAGTGCCCGGTTTTTGGTTGGTCTTCGACAATCAGCAGTTTCATGGGCAACCCGTGGTCAGTGGCGTCAAGCGTTATACCGCGTCTGGCGGCGCGGGCAGGCAAGCTGACAAAGTTGTCATCTGAGCGTCAGTTTGCTGGCAGCGGCGCGGCGCTAGAGTTTCCCACAAGCTGAACCTCATCTTGTTGGAGTGTGACCATGTTTTTGCGAAATCCCCTGTGGCTGGCCGGTTGTCTGTTGCTCGTGAGCTTTCCAGTCTGGGCCTCGCCCGCCCATACCTACGACTTCGGCCAGCCCGCGCCGGCGGCCAGCGCCACGCGCAGTATCGAGGTGGTGATGGGCGACATGACGTTCAACCCAGCCTCCCTGAGTATCAAGGCCGGTGAAACCGTGCGCTTCGTGCTGGTCAACAATGGCCGCTTGCTCCATGAGTTCAACCTCGGCGATGGCGCCATGCACGCCCGCCACCAGCAGGAAATGCTGCAAATGCAACAAAGTGGCCAACTGACCCCCACCGCCATGAAGGCCATGGACCACGCCAGCATGGGCCACGGCCAAATGAAGCACGACGACCCCAATAGCGTGCTGGTGGAGCCGGGCAAGACCGGCGAACTGACCTGGACCTTCAACAAGGCCACGGACCTTGAATTCGCCTGCAATATCCCAGGGCATTACCAGGCCGGGATGGTGGGCAAGCTCAAAGTCGGCCAGTAAGCACGGCGTGGATAAACCCGATAGAATCGTCGGGTTTTTTCAGTCAGGTTTCCGCCATGCATCCCGCAGCCGAACATTCGCCGCTGGGCAAGTCCAGTGAATACATCAGCACCTACACACCTTCCTTGCTGTTCCCGATCCCTCGTGCGGCGAAATGGGCCGAGCTGGGCCTGAGCGCCGAGACCCTGCCGTATCAAGGTGTGGATTTCTGGAATTGCTTCGAGTTGTCCTGGCTGCTGCCGTCGGGCAAGCCGGTGGTGGCCATTGGCGAGTTCAGCGTCCCCGCCGATTCGCCGAACATCATCGAATCCAAGTCGTTCAAGCTGTACCTCAACTCCTTGAACCAAACGCCGTTTGTCGATCAGCAGGTGTTGCAAACGACCTTGCAGGCTGACCTCTCGGCCGCCGCCGGCAAACCGGTGGGCGTACGTATCCGCAGCCTGGCCGAGGTCGAGGCCGAAGGCGTCGTCGCCTTGCCCGGCGTGTGCATCGACGATCTGGATATCAGCGTCAGTAACTACGAGCAACCGCGCCCGGAGCTGCTGCGCTGCGACGCTGCGCGGGTGATCGAGGAAAGCGTGCACAGCCATCTGCTCAAATCCAACTGCCCGGTCACCCGCCAGCCGGATTGGGGTAGCGTCGCGGTCGAGTACCGCGGTGCGGCCCTGGACCACGCCAGCCTGTTGGCGTACCTGGTGAGTTTTCGCCAGCACTCCGACTTCCACGAGCAGTGCGTGGAGCGGATCTTCCTCGACCTGCAACGCCTGCTCAAACCGGAAAAACTCACGGTGTACGCCCGCTACGTGCGCCGCGGTGGCCTGGACATCAATCCCTACCGCAGTACCGAGGCGGTAACGCTGCCCAACGCGCGCCTGGTGCGCCAGTAAACAAAAGCCCCGCACAGAGCGGGGCTTTTTTGTGGCCAGTGTCAATCAGAGCTTGGCGGTGAGCAGGGCTTCGAGCTTTTCCTGGTCGCGGGCGAACTGGCGGATGCCCTCGGCGAGTTTCTCGGTGGCCATCGCGTCCTCATTGGAGGCCCAGCGGAACTGGCTTTCGCTCAGGCTCTGGCGGGCTTCGCCAGTATTGCCGGGGGCCAGTTTGCGTTCCAGTTTGCCGGTGTCGGCGGCGAGTTTTTCCAGCAGGTCGGGGCTGATGGTTAGGCGATCGCACCCGGCCAGTTGCTCGATCTGATTGAGGTTGCGAAAGCTCGCACCCATGACCACGGTCTGGTAGCCATTGGCCTTGTAGTAGTTGTAGATGCGCGTCACCGACTGTACGCCCGGGTCATCGGCGCCGGTGTAGTCACTGCCGTTGGCTTTTTTGTACCAGTCGTAGATCCGGCCCACGAACGGCGAAATCAGGAATACCCCAGCGTCGGCGCAGGCCACGGCTTGGGCAAAGGAAAACAGCAGGGTGAGGTTGGTCTGGATGCCTTCGCGCTCCAGTTGTTCGGCAGCACGGATACCTTCCCAGGTAGAAGCGATCTTGATGAGCACACGATCGCGGCCAATGCCGGCTTTTTCATAGAGTTCGATCAAACGATGGGCACGCTTGAGCATGGCGTTCGTGTCGAAGGACAGGCGCGCATCCACCTCGGTAGAAATACGCCCCGGGATCACCTTGAGGATTTCCTGCCCTACGGCCACCGCAAAACGGTCGCTGGCCAGGCCGACGTCACCTTTGCAGTCGCTGACGCAGGCATCGAGCAATGGGGCATAACCGGCAATCGCCGCCGCTTTGAGCAGCAACGAAGGGTTGGTGGTGGCGTCTACCGGTTTGACGCGCGCGATAGCCTCGAAATCGCCCGTGTCGGCGACAACGGTGGTGAACTGCTTGAGTTGATCCAGCTTGGAAGTCATGTGCGTGCTCTATCCGGTGGGTTCGACGACATTACCCGAGGGCCGGCAGCCACTCAAGGGTACTGATTCATAACGCCATCACGGTCGCCAGGGCCGTGGCGCCATGAAGCCATCCTGACGGATTCGATGCTCAATCGCGCCGCAGGTTCAATACCGGTGCAGCCTAACGGCCTTCGAGCAACTGCGCCGCCTGGTCCAGCAAAACCAGAGGCTCCTTCGCCTTATGGATGTCCACCGACAGCAACTGGCGGAACCGCCGCGCCCCGGGGAACCCAGTGCCCAGGCCCAGCACGTGGCGAGTGATATGGTGCATGGCCCCGCCAGCCTCCAGATGCGCCGCTATATAAGGACGCAACTGCGCCAACGCCTGTGCCCGGGAAACCACCGGTGCCGTGCTGCCGAACAATTGCTGGTCCACCTCGGCCAGCAAATAGGGGTTGTGATACGCCTCGCGGCCGAGCATCACACCGTCGAAGCGCTGCAGGTGCTCATGGCAGGCCTCCAGCGTCTTGATCCCGCCATTGAGAATGATCTCCAGCTCAGGGAAATCAGCCTTCAACTGCGCCGCCACCTCATAACGCAGAGGCGGGATATCACGGTTTTCCTTGGGCGACAGCCCTTCCAGAATCGCAATCCGCGCATGCACAGTAAAACTGGTACAGCCGGCATCCCGCACCTGGCCGACGAAATCACGCAACTGTTCATAGCTGTCGCGGCCATTGATACCAATGCGATGCTTGACCGTCACCGGAATCGACACCGCGTCGCGCATTGCCTTCACACAATCAGCCACCAACGCCGGGTGCGCCATCAGGCACGCGCCGATCATATTGTTCTGCACCCGATCACTGGGGCAGCCCACATTCAAGTTCACCTCGTCATAACCCGCCGCCTGCGCCATCCGCGCACACGCCGCCAAATCCCCCGGCACACTGCCGCCTAACTGCAGGGCTAACGGATGCTCAGCCTCGTCATGGCGCAAAAACCGCTCATGATCGCCATTAAGCAACGCGCCCGTGGTGACCATTTCGGTGTAGAGCAGGGCGTTTTTGGATAAAAGGCGCAGGAAAAATCTGCAATGACGATCGGTCCAATCCATCATCGGGGCAACGCTAAAGCGTCTGGACAGCTCGGGCCTTGTGTTTGCTGCTCTGGAACGGGGTTCTTGTGCCATTTTGCCTCTACGTCTTTACAGCATGTTTTGGGGCGTTTTCAGGCGGTGTCAGCCATATCGCCCGGGTTCGGACTAAACGCGACGGGTTGCAAGTCTACCAAGAGAGCTAGGGCTTCGCCCGCGCAAGACCGAAGTCAGTGGTGAGTTGGTGATAATGAACTGGGAGCCGGCGGCGTTGGGGGGGCTGATGATCCTGGATACGGGTCTGATCTGCTTGCTATGTGATTTTGGTAGAGCCTTACTGTGGTCACGCAAACGAAGGACAAAACCGATGGAAACGGCTGACCAATACATGAGTGTTTCCCCCTCTGAAGTACTTGCCGCAGTGGCTCGCGGGGAAGTGGATCTGAACGAATTGGCCAGGGTTGTATTGGCTGGCCGGGGCCTGGATCAGCAGGCGAGGTGGGTGGGTTTTAAAGAGGCTGCTCGGCTTCAGGAACACGGATACTAACCTGAAGATTGTAATGGTATGTGCAAGAGCAGTGGATCTGCTCTTGGCAGTGATGTTAAGGGGGAGGGGATTTCTGGGAGGGCGTTAAAACCAGTCACTGTAGATGACTGGTTTGTACTCTTCAATTTGTCCAGTTCATATATTGTCCTATGCCCCAAGTCACAAACATAAAAGCCACGCTGAACGCCAAAAAACCGTACTGGCGGGTGATTGTTTTTTTTAGTTTTTTGGGAAAGTTTTCAATGTCGCTGAGATCGGCTCCGCCATCTCTCAAGTAGAGTTTTGGAGCCGTCAAAATGCCAGAGACAGCTCCCATCATAAACAGTCGTCCGAATGGATCATTTCCCATTAGTGGTCTTCTGATTTGAATGGCGCGGCAGTTTGAAAGGTGTTTTAGGATTTCATCCATCTTGGTGTAGCTGGTGTGCAGCCATAAACCCAAAGATAAAAATACGGATATGAACATAAGTGTCAGGCTATAGAAATATAAGTTAGGCAAGGTCACTGGCTCATTAAGTAAAGTTGTTCGCCATAAGTTTCGCCGACAGCTTCTCCAATCTTTCCCCCTGCTAGCGAAGCGCCGCCTACGACGACAAGCCCACAGATAATACCGCCGACAACAAATGTTCCTGCGCCAATTGCTGCACATAGGGTGGTAGATGCTGCACCGGAAACCAATGCACCGGCTATTGCTCCGCCTGCCAATCCTCCCGTGAATTTTCCGCTTTCTGTGAATTTCACCTTTTGACAGTCCTTCTCCCGACCCACCTCACAAGCCTCCTGAACTTTCAGCACCGACGCGGATGCCCCCAGGCCAATGCCAATCCAGCCGCCTGCATTTATGTACTTACTGGCCTTGGCGACGCCATCAATGTGGGTGGAATACCCCGGAATACTTCCCGGTGCCCCTGCTTTGCTCCAATGGTGCACCAGGCTACGGCTAGAGATGCCCAAGGCGTTTTTCAGCTTGGGGTGATCGGGTATCCCCACACCCTTGCGCACAAGCGGGCCAAGGCTATTGTCCAGTTGAGACATTAAAAGTTTTCGGTGCGCAAAGAACTCGGAGGTTTGCAATTTTCCATGTTGTTGGAATATTCGCTGATGCAGCGCCTCTAGTTCCGTTAAGGTCAATTTCAAGTTGTCCAAGTGCTTTGAAAACATGACCTCTCCAATACCGATGGCCGTTGCTCCCTCGGATAGAAAGTGTTCAATCTCGTCGTGATGGCGCGCCATAAAAGTCGACTCATCATCACTTAGCGGCTCCAGGGCATTGTTGACCCTCTTCGCAGCCTCCATCAGTAGCGATTCTTCTCGGGTGCACTGGAAGTTCTGTGGGTCACTCAATACAACCATTTGGCCGGGCTTGGCGAAGCTCGACAGATGGGGGTTCAGCGTGCGGAACTTAGCCAATACTGCGGCATTGGGTTGTGGGAACAGAAGCGCCTCTAATTCTGCTCGAGGCATTGGGTTTTGCACGATGTGGAAGCCTGGTTCCGCAGCTTCAGTCGGTGTTGCAGTGGGTGTTTTGGACGCTGATGTAGCGCCCGCAAACCTTTGGGGCGGCAGCTCTCGAATCAAGTCGCCCTGGTAATCGCCGGCGTTCATGGCCTGTGTCCAACTGCGCGACGCCTCCTGGGCCTGGGCGGCATGTTGCGGGGCGATAGCCGTGAGGCTTTCCTCCACGCTCATCCTGCTTTGCGTCGCTAGCAGTCGGTTGCTACCCAGAGGGCAGCCGCATTGCACGACATGCCCTTCGCTCGCCACCGCCAGCCCGCCAACCGTAAAGGAGTCATGCCCCTCAGCGATGTAACCCACGGTCTTACATCGTGGGCACGTCACCAGATCGCCAACCCTGGCGACCGGGGGACCGTACAGGGTCGTGGATGCCGCTGAAAAAACCACTTTCCCGCCAGTGGTGGTCGGGTCTCCCTCTCTGACAACGTAGTACTCCATGGCAAATCCTTGTTATTGGAATGAGCCAAAAAGGCTAACAAACAGGGTGCTTTCAGTAATGTCGGACGCTTCCCGATTGCGCTGCTTAAAAGGCCTACAGTTTTTGGAGGTGAGCGCAGATGTTCTCCTACGCAGCTGAGAACTTAAGGGCACAGCCAGTCGGCGCAGCGATAAGGTGCGGTGGTAGGAATACGTTGGTGGTGCGGGGGCTTGCTTGAAGCCATGCCACATGGATGATCGCCTGCTGACGATGGCGGCAGTGGGTGCGCTTGATCGCATCTTTTAGGCCAGGCTTCAACTACAGCAAGGCGGAGGTGATGCTCATGGATCTTCGGCAGCCAGGTGAGTACACCGACGATCTGTTTGCGAGATCGCAGCCGGCAGAGTCGACGCGGATCATGGCTGTGCTGGATCAGATCAATGAACGTTGGGGCACGGGAACGCTTCGATCCGCGAGTGTGCCAGGCAACCCTGAGGGGGGTATGCAGCGGGAGATGATGAGTCAGAGTTATGCCACGAAGCTTGACCCGCTTTGGGCTGTGAGCTGTAAGTAACTCCTGTCAGCTGTTGCGAGTAGCTGTTTTCGGCCAAAGCGGTCTTGAGCCGAGCCGCCGGGGCGTCTCGGCCCTTCGGGCATGCATCCTTCACACCTACGGGCTTCGGCACGCGCGCACCGCTTGCTAGGGAGCGCACCACTCCTCGTTAATCTGTAACCTGCGGGCAAGGGTTAAAAACCTCGGTTACGTCGAGTGTTGTATGCCACGGGATGGCAGTGCCTGGCACCATTCCGCCTACGGTTTGCTGTCGACCCGACTTGCGCACATATCCGCCATCCGTCCCAGTGAAGACGTGCTGCCCTGGCTTCGTCAGATAATCAAAGAAACTGAGTTTCACAGGCACATTCATTTGCCCGCCCGGTGTAATGACGGCGAGCATGATCGCGCGGTCTTTGGTGAATACAAAGAACGGTTCGACTCCAGTGCGACCACCAACTGTCTTCACGCACTGCACTTGTTCTGGGAGGATGCGTGCGGTTTCAGTGTAGGTGTGGTTGTTGTAGAGGCTAAGGATCAGGCCTTTGCTGGTCAACACTCCCAGGCCTTGAGTAACTCTGCAGATGCCTTCGCTTCCATATGGGGACAAGCACCAGTTCGTTTCCGACACGGCTTGAATATCCGATGGTGCAATTTTCAGATCGCGCTGGATTTGGGCTTTTGATTCCGGCGTGTCGTAAGGGATCATCACGCATCCACCGACTGTCACTGCTGCGATGAGGCCTATGGCCGCAGCTACGTTTTGAACTGATGATTTGAAGGTGTTCATTGTTCGCTCTCCTTGCTGTATTGCCACCACTGGAAGGCTGCGGCGATTTTGGTAGCGAACCTTACGGCATGGGCGGCAAGCGGTCATCCTCGTGCTGATAGCTGGATCGGTAGATGACTTGACTGGACGCTTACAGTCAGCATGCAGGTAGCCTGGAAAACTGATTTTTTCAACACAATCGGCCGCTTTCAGCCGGTCGTGGATGGAAGAAACCGACCCAATGCGGCCGTTTCCTAACACCCAGGCACTCATTCCCAGTCAGCGGAGCCAATGGTCGGATGATCATTAATCGCGGTGGCCAT
>RCMZ01000726.1_pt1 | contig 18684 bp, 18 predicted proteins | sample 2041141 | NCBI WGS metagenome assembly RCMZ01 (sample SAMN09708263, study PRJNA481090) | Wastewater metagenome, whole genome shotgun sequencing project. | biome: sewage; isolation source: Davis station wastewater (DW) | place: Antarctica: Davis Station | collected 2010-03-01
TTTTGTTCTGCTGAACAGCCATAACTTATTAACTCCTAAACGTTTGGGTCACGCTTTAACTGCGCAAGTACGCTGAACGGGTTGGACCGCGTTACTTCGTCCTCGCTCGACTCAGGCTCATCAAGGCCTGCCGGCGGCCGGCAAACATCAGGGGCATGCGCTGGCACGATAGGCAAGGCGAGTAATAACTCATCCTCAACCAGTGCCAACAGATCCAATGGATCTTCACCCACCTCTAGCACGTCATAGCCTTTAGGCATGGACTCACTGGAGGTTCCCTCTTTCACCACAGCGTATTCACATTCGCTATGGATCGGCAGAGTGACCAGTTCCAGACAACGCTGGCAAACCATTTTGACCTCAACATCAACCTCGCTGCGAATAATCACAGCCCTCTGCTCGTCACGGCCGAAGAAAAACTTCGCCCGCACGAGTCCAGCGTCATCCGCAAGCGGATCACAGAGTCGCGGCAAACTGGCTAGCAACACTTCCCCTTCAAGGGTAGTGCCACGATCAGCCAGCTTGCGCGGGTCAATATGAGGTGGAATGGGTGCATTCAACATAGGCGCAGCATTCTAGGGATGCACCCTGCCACTGTCAAAGGAAATTCCACCTGTCCGCCCACTGACACAGCCACTAGAATCGCCGGCTACGTCACAGGAGAAAACCATGCAACCGTTGGTACTCGCATCCAGCTCAGCTTACCGCCGCGAACTGCTTAACCGCCTGCACCTGCCATTCACCTGGTGCGCGCCAGACATAAATGAAAGCCACCAGCCAGGGGAGCGTCCGGAAAGCCTTGCACGACGGCTAGCAGAAGAAAAAGCTCGCGCTCTAGCCGGACAATACCCAAATCACCTGATTATCGGCTCCGACCAAGTTGCCGTGCTGGGCGAGCAGATTCTTGGCAAGCCACATGACATGCGCCGCGCACAAACACAGCTAGAGGCCGCCAGCGGCAACTGCGTGACCTTCCTCACTGGTCTTTGCCTACTCAACAGCGCTAGCAATCATGTGCAGACCGACTGCATCACTTTCACCGTGCACTTCCGCGATCTCGACCCCGAACGAATTCGCCGCTATCTGGAAATCGAGCAACCTTTTGACTGCGCAGGCAGCTTCAAGGCTGAAGGCTTAGGCGTTAGCTTATTTCGCGCCACCGAAGGTCCCGACGCCACCAGCTTGATCGGCCTTCCCTTGATTCGCTTGGTGGATATGCTCCTCAATGAAGGCGTGCAAATCCCCTGAGCAGCGCAAAATGAAAAAGCCCGGCACAGGCCGGGCTCAGACAACCACTACCAACGCTTAGCGCAGCGTCGGCCCCGAGAAGCCCGCCCACAACGCAACATGCTCAGCCACACTGGCGCCAAGCTTTTTCGCAAAACGATCGAACGGCGTGTCCTGCTGGGTGTAATCGACAATTTCCTTAGCGCCGATTACGTCTCGTGCCACATAGCTGCTGCTGCCCAGCTTATCGATCAAGCCTAACTCCAGCGCCTGCTCACCCGACCAGATCAAGCCGGAAAACAACTCTGGATGCCCGTCAACCTTGAGGCGCTCACCACGACCCTGCTTGACGCTATCAATAAACTGCCGGTGAGTGGTACTCAACACCGACTGCCAGAACTGCGTCTCATCAGCCTTCTGCGGCTGAAAAGGATCGAGAAACGCCTTGTGCTCGCCAGAGGTATAAACGCGCCGCTCAACCCCCACTTTCTGCATCACATCAACAAAACCGAAAGTCGCCGCCGTTACACCAATAGAGCCCACCAGACTGGATTTATCGGCATAAATCTCATCCGCCGCACTGGCAATGTAATAAGCGCCAGAGGCCCCCAGATCAGTGATCACCGCGTAGACCTTGACCGCTGCATGCTCTGCGCGCAGACGACGAATCTCATCGTAGATGTAGCCAGACTGCACCGGGCTACCACCCGGGCTATTGATGCGCAGGATGATGCCCTTGGTTTTTGGGTCATCGAAGGCTGCTCGCAAGCTGCCGATAATATTGTCGGCACTGGCTGATTCCTGATCAGCAATTACGCCGCGCACTTCAATGAGCGCCGTATGGGTAGCGCTACGCGCTGCAGTCTTTTGAAAATCAAGCAACGGCGAGAACAGCGCTAGCGCGCCAAACAGATACAGAAAAGTCAGCAACTTGAAGAAAATCCCCCAACGCCGAGCTCTGCGCTGCTCTTGCACGCCAGCCAACAAGGTTGTTTCCAGCAACTTCCAGCTTTTACCTTCAGCACCTTGCGCCGAAGTCGTTTTCCATTCGTCTGCCATGTCCATCCACCCATCAATTGATCACTGGAAAATCACGCTAACCATTCACGTAATTGTGAAAACCGCTCGATAGCCAAGCGCGGGCACTGCTCCTGCAACACAGCCAAGGGCTGCGCGCCATAGCCTACCGCCACCGAATCCATCCCGGCGTTATGTGCCATCTGCAAATCAAATGTCGAATCGCCGACCATCAACGCACGCTCTGGCGGCAACTGAAAATGCTGCAGAGTCTCTTGCAGCATCAACGGATGAGGCTTGCTGGCGGTTTCATCGGCGCAGCGCGTGAGATCAAAGTAATCACACCAGCCGCGCCCTTTGAGCACCCGCTGCAAACCATGCCGACTTTTACCGGTCGCCACCGCCAAGTGAAAACCTTGTGCGCGAAATACTTCAAGCGCCTCAGCCACGCCCGCAAATAACGGCGACGGCTCAGTCTCCAACGTTAAATAGCAATCACTGTAGCGCTGAGCAAAACGCGCACTGCACGCCTGATCGTCGAGCTCGGGATACAACACCCGAGTTGCCTCAGGCAATGCTAAACCGATAATGCCCTTGATCGCCGCATCATCGAGACGTGACAACCCACAACTGGCAGCCGCCTGATGCATGGCCTCAACAATGCGCCCAATCGAGTCAACCAGCGTGCCGTCCCAATCGAAAATCAGCAGCTGATAATCACGCACCGAGACGCTCCAGCGTACGCGCCCACATCTCATCGACCGGCGCCTCAAGCAGTAACTCACCACCTTCTGGCAGCGGCACACGCAGCGAATAAGCATGCAGAAACAAGCGTTTGCCACCCATGTCGCGAATTTCACGAGTGAAGTCTTCATCGCCGTACTTCGAGTCACCGGCGATCTCATGCCCGGCATGCAAAGCATGCACACGAATCTGATGGGTACGACCGGTGACCGGCTTAGCCTCAATCAGCGTGGCAAATTCACCAAAGCGGCGCAGCACGCGAAAAATCGTCAACGCCTCTTTGCCTTCATCATTCACTTCAACCATGCGCTCACCCGAACGCAGGGTGCTTTTCAGTAATGGCGCGTTAACTTGCTTTTTGGCCGTCGCCCAATGCCCGCGCACCAGTGCCATATAACGTTTATCGATGCCATCACCGCGCAACTCAGTGTGCAAATGGCGCAGCATGCTGCGCTTCTTAGCAATCATCAGCAGGCCGGACGTGTCGCGATCCAGGCGATGGACTAATTCCAACTCCTTGGCATCGGGGCGCAGTTGGCGAAAAGCTTCAATGACGCCAAAGTTCAAACCACTACCGCCATGCACGGCAATACCAGCGGGCTTATTGATCACAATCAGCGCTTTGTCTTCAAAGACAATTGACGCCTCCAGGCGATCAAGCAAGCCTTGCGCCAGTGGCACCGGCTCATCGCGCTCAGGCAAACGCAGCGGCGGCACGCGGACGATATCGCCAGCCTGCAACTTATATTCAGGTTTAATTCGACCCTTGTTCACCCGCACTTCGCCTTTGCGCAAAATGCGATAAATCAAGGTCTTGGGCACACCCTTTAACTGGGTGCGCAAGAAGTTGTCGATACGTTGGCCGGCAAGCTCCGGCGAGACCTCTAGCAGTTGCACTGCAGTGATCGGAGAGGAAGGATTTGTCATACACGAATCATAACAATTTTTTATGCAATTGAAGCACTTAATGATTACTGCTATATTCGCGAACGCCGCCAAAAGCGGTCCGATTTGCGGATGTTCGCTAAAACTGCCATCCCCCATCGAGCGCAATCCATTCAGGACGTAAGGCCGTCCGACGGTTCATTCGCCGCCAAGGCCGTGAACGAGCCGGAAACCAACGCCTTTAGATACGACGCGCGATAATCCCTGAGGATTATCGCGGTAAATGCAACCCGCTGCGGATTCTGCGCGCGGCACCCGATTTTCTTCGGATACGTGTAGGGTGGAGATGCACAACCGTCGGACTGTGTAGCATTGGACCTTATTCAAGACGCTTCATTACGTCCGCTACCGATGGTTGATTCCTCCTCCTGACTGAATGCTTCAGTCATCACCATTAGCAGGAGATGTCGTCGCGACCCCGGCCCTATTGGCCGAGCGCCGCTAGACACTGGAACGGCTGACAACCGCTCCTGACTCACCTGACACCGACCGTGAGAGTCGTGTGTGCCGAACGCTTTTTCCGCAAGCCCGGAAACCGACGGTACAACATGAAAAGAATGCTAATTAACGCCACTCAACCCGAAGAGTTGCGTGTTGCTCTGGTAGATGGCCAGCGCCTGTACGACCTGGACATCCCGTGAACAGAAGAAAGCCAACATCTACAAAGGCAAGATCACCCGCGTTGAACCCAGCCTCGAAGCTGCGTTCGTCGACTTTGGTGCCGATCGCCACGGCTTCCTGCCGCTGAAAGAAATCTCCCGCGAATATTTCTCCAAGGCTCCTGAAGGCCGCGTCAACATCAAGGACGTGCTCAAGGAAGGCCAAGAAGTCATCGTCCAGGTCGAGAAAGAAGAGCGTGGCAACAAGGGCGCTGCCCTCACCACCTTCATCAGCCTCGCCGGTCGCTATCTGGTACTGATGCCGAACAACCCACGTGCCGGTGGCATCTCGCGCCGCATTGAAGGCGAAGAGCGTAACGAACTGCGTGAAGCCCTCAACGGCCTCAACGCACCGGCCGACATGGGCCTGATCGTGCGCACTGCAGGCCTGGGTCGCTCCAGCGAAGAAATGCAGTGGGACCTCGATTACCTGCTGCAACTATGGGGCGCCATCAAGGAAGCCTCGCTGGACCGCGCCGCGCCTTTCCTGATCTACCAGGAAAGCAACGTAATCATCCGCGCCATCCGCGACTACCTGCGCCAGGATATCGGAGAAGTACTGGTCGACAGCGTTGAAGCGCAGCAGGAAGCCCTGAGTTTCATCAACCAGGTGATGCCGCAGTACGCCAGCAAGATCAAGCTGTACGAAGACAGCGTACCGCTGTTCAACCGCTTCCAGATTGAAAGCCAGATCGAAACCGCCTTCCAGCGCGAAGTGCGCCTGCCATCCGGCGGCTCGATCGTGATCGACCCGACCGAAGCCCTGGTGTCCATCGACATCAACTCGGCCCGTGCGACCAAAGGTAGCGACATCGAAGAAACCGCCCTGCAGACCAACCTGGAAGCGGCCGAAGAAATCGCTCGCCAACTGCGTCTGCGCGACATCGGCGGCCTGATCGTGATCGACTTCATCGACATGACCCCGGCCAAGAACCAGCGCGCCGTGGAAGAAAAAGTCCGCGAAAGCCTGGAAGCCGACCGCGCCCGTGTACAAGTCGGTCGCATCTCGCGCTTCGGCCTGCTGGAAATGTCCCGTCAGCGCCTGCGTCCGTCCCTGGGCGAAAGCAGCGGCATCGTCTGCCCGCGTTGCAACGGCCAAGGCATCATTCGTGATGTTGAGTCGCTGTCGCTGGCGATCCTGCGCCTGATCGAAGAAGAAGCCCTGAAAGACCGCACCGCCGAAGTTCGCGCCCAAGTGCCAATTCCGGTCGCCGCCTTCCTGCTCAACGAAAAACGCAACTCGATCACCAAGATCGAACTGCGCACCCGTGCACGCATCGTGATCCTGCCAAACGATCACCTGGAAACGCCACACTTCGAAGTGCAGCGCCTGCGCGACGACAGCCCGGATCTGCAGACCCCGCTGTCCAGCTATGAAATGACCACCGTCGAAGTGGAAGAAGCCCAACCGGCTGCCGCCACCCGCACCCTGGCCCGCCAGGAAGCTGCCGTGAAGACCGCTCCGGAACGCACCGCCGCCCCGGCTCCAGCGCCGATCACCGAAGCACCGGCTGCGCCTGTTGCCCATGCCGCCAGCAGCGAGCCAAGCCTGTTCAAAGGTCTGGTCAAGTCGCTGGTCAGCCTGTTCGCCAGCAAAGAAGAAGCACCGGCACTGGTGATCGAAAAACCAAGCATCGAACGCGCCCCGCGCAGCGAAGAGCAGCGCCGTAACGGTCGCCAGCAAACTCGTGGCCGTGGTGGTCGTGGTGGTCGCGATGAAGAGCGCAAGCCGCGCGAAGAGCGTCAGCCTCGTGAAGAGCGCGCCGCCCGTGAACCACGCGAACCCCGTGAAGAGCGCCAACCGCGCCAGCCGCGTGAAGAGCGTCAACCACGTGAAGTGGTAGAAGTTCGCGAGCCGCAGGAAGTGCGTCAGTCGCGTCCGCCGCGCGAGCCTCGTGAAGAACGCAAGCCACGCGAAGAGCGTCAGCCGCGTGAACTGCGTGAGCCGCTGGATGCACAAGGCCAGGAAGTGGTTCGTGAAGAACGCCCTGCTCGTCCGCCACGGGAAGAACGTCAACCACGCGCACCGCGTGAAGAGCGTCAACCACGCGCCGAGAAAGTCAGCGAAGACGAAGAAGTACTGAGCAGCGAAGAGCAACTGCAAGATGATGGCCAGGACAACAGTGAAGGTGGCGATCGCCCCCGCCGCCGTTCCCGTGGTCAGCGTCGCCGCAGCAATCGTCGCGAGCGTCAAAGCGATGCCAATGGCAACGTGATCGAAGGCAGCGAAGAAGGCACCAAAGAGTCGGCCGAACAGTCCGCTCAAGAACTGCCAGTGGCTGATGTTGCCGTAGCGACTGCAGTAGCCGTCGCCGCCAGCGAAATCATCAGCGACAGCCAAGCCGCTACCGAAGTTGCCGCTGAAACCGCCGCTCCGGCAGTTACCAGCCACAACGAAGAAGCTGTTGCCGTAGTTGCCGAGCCAAGTCCTGCTGTCGTCGCTGAACCTGCACCTGCAGAGCCAGCCGCTGCAAGCGTAAACGAAGTGATCGTTGAGCCGGCCCCAGCTGTAGAAGCTGAAACCGTGCAGGCAGTGACTGCAGTTGTTGAAGCGCCTGCCGCCGTTGTCGAAGCAGCACCAGAAGTTGTTGCAGCACCGGCAGACGTGGCACCTGTAGTCGTCGAGATTGCTGCTGAAGCAGTACCTGAGGCAGCTACCGTGGCCGAGGTCGTTGAAGTCGCTGCGCCGGTGATTGCCGGTGGCCGCGCACCCAACGACCCGCGCGAAGTTCGTCGCCGTCAACGCGAAGCCGAACGTCTGGCACAAGAGGCCGCTCAGGCGCCTGTCGCCAGCATCGAAGTAGCCGCAGCACCTGAAGCCGAAGTTGTAGCCGCCGTTGAAGCGCCAGCCAGCGCCAACGTCGACAGCGAACCCACTGCAGTCGTTGAGACCGCTCCGGCCGCTGAGACCGCAGAAGAAGCTGAGGCCAACACGGCCAGCGCAGCTGAAGTACAACAGGCCGAGGAAGTGAAACCCCTCGCCTGATGTAGTCCAGCCATAAAAAAGGGGATGCTAAATGCATCCCCTTTTTTATTTGCGTCTTTTAGTCTGTGCGATACAGCAATCAATTCTCTACATGGCCAATGCAAGTGCATCAGCCTCCAAACATCACAAGATATTCGGCTCGATCTCTAGCGAGACGCCAAACCGCGCCTGTATGTCGGCCTGGATACGCCGAGCCAACGCCAACAACTGGGCACCTGTAGCCCCACCGTAATTCACCAGCACCAACGCTTGTTGACGGTGAACACCCGCATCGCCATCGCGAAAGCCCTTCCAGCCGGCTTTCTCGATTAGCCAGCCCGCAGCCAGCTTCACCTGGCCATCGGCCTGCGGATACGCCACCAGATCGGCATGCTCCGCGCGCAAACGCGCCGCCAGGTCGGCAGACACCAAGGGATTTTTGAAAAAGCTCCCGGCATTGCCGAGCACAGCCGGATCGGGCAGCTTTTCGCTGCGAATACTGCAGATGGCTCGACTGACATCACTGGCCGTCGGCTCGCCAACACCCTGCTCGGCCAGCCGCTGACGCAACGGACCGTAATCCAGACGCAAAGCGCCGGCGCGAGCCAAGGCGAAACGCACGCGCAGAATCAACCAGCGACCCACTTCACGCTTGAAGCGACTGTCACGGTAGGCAAATTGGCACTCGTCCAGCGTGAACTCGCGCAACTCACCGGTGTGCCGATCCAAGGCGGTCAGCCCGGCAAACACATCTTTGATTTCAACCCCATAAGCGCCGACGTTCTGCATCGGCGCCGCGCCCACCGTACCGGGAATCAGACTGAGATTCTCCAACCCTTGCAGGCCTTGCTCCAGGGTCCATTGCACAAAGGGATGCCAGGGCTCCCCTGCCTCGGCTTCCACCAACACTACATCACCCTGGCTTGACACAATTCGCAGGCCGCGACTGGCCATGCGCAGCACCAGCGCCTCAACATCACCCGTCAGCAACAGATTGCTGCCACCGCCAATCACCAGCAGCGGCAATTGCAGGCGCTTGGCCGCCTGGAGCGCTTCGCCCACCTCGGCATCGTCATGGGCATGGGCCAGGTAACGCGCACGCGTCGCCACACCGAAGGTATTAAACGGCTGCAGCGAAACATCGGCTTCTAGATTAAGACTCACAGGCGCCCCCGAACATCAGCCAGCAAGCAGGCCGCTGCCTGTTCGGCCAGATCAAGGACGCGCTCAAAGCCCTCTTCGCCGCCGTAATAAGGGTCCGGCATTTCATCCAGAGCCAACTGATAACGACGCAGGTAGAGGTCCAGCTCAGCATGGGAGCCAGCCGGCTGCAGCGCTTGCAGCTCAGCCAGATTGCTGGCGTCCATCGCCAGAATCAGATCAAAGCGGGAAAAATCCTCAACCTGCACCTGCCGACCGCGCAGCGCCGTCATGTCATAGCCACGGCGCTGGGCCGCCAAGCGCGTGCGGGTATCTGCCGGCTTGCCCACATGCCAATCGCTGGTACCGGCGGAGTCCACTGCAACCTGGGCGTCGAGCCCTGCCGCGCTCAACTGCTGGCGAAATACCGCCTCGGTCGTTGGCGAGCGACAGATATTACCCAGGCAAACAAACAAAACCCGCATCAAGCCCCCAACAGGCGGCGGACCCGCTGCAGGTCTTCCAGGGTGTCGACGCCTGCGGGTGGCGACTGCAAGGCATCGGCCACATGAATGGCCACGCCATGCCAGAGCGCACGCAGCTGCTCAAGGCACTCGGTATCTTCCAGCTGACACGGGCCCCAGGCGACGAAGTCGTGCAGAAAGCCCGCGCGGTAAGCATAAATGCCGATATGCCGACGGTACGGCACACTGGCTGGCAAGGTATCGCGACTGAGCGCAAAGGCATCCCGCGCCCACGGCAACGGCGCACGGCTGAAGGTCAGGGCCAGGCCGTTGAGGTTGCACGAGACCTTGACCACATTGGGATTGAACAGCGCCGCCACATCTTCAATGGGCTCAGCCAAGGTGGCAATCCCGGCTTCGCTGTGGGCGGCCAGATTGGCAGCCACCTGATCGATGATCGCCGGCGGGATCAACGGTTCGTCGCCCTGCACGTTGACCACGATGGCATCCGCCGCCAAGCCCAGTTGCGTCGCCACTTCGGCCAGGCGATCAGTACCGGAGTTGTGTTCCGGACGGGTCATCACCACCTCGGCACCAAAGCCCTGGCAGGCTTCAAGAATGCGCACATCATCGGTGGCAATCACCACCCGCGCAGCACTGCTCTTGCGCGCCTGTTCCCAGACATGCTGAACCATCGGCTTGCCGGCAATGTCCTGCAGCGGCTTGCCGGGCAGGCGGCTGGAGGCATAACGGGCGGGAATCACCACGGTGAAGGCGTTGTGCATGTTATTTATCCAGACGCTCGTCGGTACTCAGGGTGCGCGCTTCGCTTTCCAGCATCACCGGGATGCCGTCGCGTACCGGGAAGGCCAGGGCATCGGCCTTGCAGATCAACTCGGACTTGTCGCTCGTCAGCTTCAGCGGGCCTTTGCACAATGGGCAGGCAAGAATATCGAGCAGTTTCGGGTCCATGATGGCGTCCTTGGAGGCAAATTAAAAAACGGTGGAATCCGTGACAGATCAGTGGCGGGCGGCCAGCAAAGCATCCAGCTGCCCATCCAGCCAGGCGCTAAAGGCCGGCGACGGTCGTGCATCAACCGCCAGATACCACCAGTCCGGCTGAGCGAAGGCGCGGCACTTGACCGCATCTTTCTCCGTCATCAGCAGTGGCAACGACGGGCTGAAGTCCAAGGCGGCCGCGCTGTAGGTGGCATGGTCGGCAAACGCATGGGCGATTGGCCGCCAGTTTAGCGCCTCAAGGGTGCGGAAGAAACGCTGCGGATTGCCTATACCTGCCACTGCATGCACGGCCTGCCCCGGAGCAAATAAATCCAGGGGCTGGCGCTCGCCACTGGCGACATTGACCAGCGCCGTTGGTTGCAGGGTAAAACCGAAGCCCTCGGTACTGTCGGCACTGGCACCGTTGAACAGCACCGCATCTACCGACTGCAGACGCGCCTCCGGCTCGCGCAGCGGACCGGCCGGCAAGCAACGGCGATTACCCAGGCCGCGCACAGCATCAATCAGCACCAGTTCCAGGTCGCGGGCGAGGCGGTAATGCTGCAAACCGTCGTCACACAGGATCAGGTCCAGCGGCTCAGCACTGAGCAGGGCCTGCACCGCGCGTGCCCGATCGGGGTCGATCATCAGCGCGACGCCGCTGCGCTGCACCAACAGCAAGGGCTCGTCGCCCGCCTCGTCGGCACTCTGCTCGGCCGTGACGCGCCACGGTAGGCTCGGCGGCCGGGCGCCATAACCACGACTGACCACACCCACGCGCACACCACGGGCGCGGCAATGTTCGATCAAATAGAGAATCAGCGGCGTCTTGCCGGTACCGCCCACGGTGATATTACCCACCACGATCACCGGCACCGGGGCGCGATAGGATGGCGACTGACCGGCGAGGAAGCGCTGGCGTTTACGCTGCACCACCGCGCGGTACAGCCACTCCAGCGGACGCAGCAGGAATAAAGCCGAATGACCTTGATACCAGGCGTTGACCAGCCGCTCTGCCAAGCCCATCAAGGTGCCGCCTTGGCCTCAACGGTGGTGATACGCAGATGGGCAAAGCCCAACTTGCCGGCGGCATCCATGGCGGTGATAAAAGCCTGGTGCGGGGTTTTAGCGTCGGCGCTGAGGGTCAAGGGCAAGCTGTTGTCGCCCTCCGACTCACGCTGCAGGGCTGCCATCAGGCTGTCCAGATCGCTGTTGAGCAGCAACTGGCCGTTGACCTCGTACTGGCCATCAGCGCCCACCAAGACTTCCAACTGCTTCTGCGCACTGGCTTCTGGCGGTGTGCCGCTGCTGGCTTCGGGCAAGTCGATCTTCAGTTGGCTGGGCCGGCTAAAGGTGGTGGTGACGACGAAGAACAACAGCAATACGAAGATCACATCAATCAGCGACGTGAGGTTGAGGAAGACCTCTTCGCGGGCTACACCGCCCGCTCTGCGGCGAAATTTCACGCTTTACCCACCTCGCTGAAATCCACCTCGCGATCGCCCTGCACCACCTCCACCAGCTTGATGGCTTCCTGCTCCATGGACACCACCAGCTCATCGACACGGCGTAGCAGGTAACGGTGGAAGAACACCGCCGGGATGGCCACGATCAGGCCAGCAGCCGTGGTAATCAGGGCCTTGCCAATACCGCTGGCCAGGGACGCGGTATTGGTCATGCCGCCTTCGGTGAAACCACTGAAAATCTCGATCATGCCAAACACCGTACCCAGCAGGCCCAGCAGCGGCGCCATGGCGGCAATCGAACCCAGGGCATTGAGGTAACGTTCCAACTCGTGGATGACCCGGCTGGCGGCTTCTTCGATGCACTCTTTCATGATCTCGCGACCGTGCTTGGAATTGGCCAAACCGGCGGCCAGCACTTCACCCAGGGGCGAGGTGGCACGCAGCTCTTTAAGTTTCTGGCTATTCAGTTGTTTGTCCTTGATCCAGCGCCACACCTGACCGAGCAGATGGGCCGGAGCCACGCGACTGACACGCAGGGTCCATAGGCGCTCGGCAATGATCGCCATGGCCACAACCGAACTCAAAATAATCGGCAGCATCATCCAACCGCCAGCTTTGACCAATTCCCACACTGTGGCATGCCCCCTAGTAAAAAGTGGCCACACTCTAGCATAGGGCCGTGACGCCGCCGACCGCCGCGGTTCGCATTTTTACCGGCATCTTTTATCGCCAGAAATACCGTTGCTCGCGTTCACCGCGAGCCTCGCCGTACTGACCCAGCAGCAGGCGCAAGGTGCCATTGGGCACGTTGTCATAGACCACGGCACCCAGCGCTCGGTAACGCGCCAGTACCTGCGGATGGGGATGGCCATAGGCGTTATAGCGACCTCGCGACAGCAACACCGCGCGCGGCGCCACGGCCTGCAAAAACGCCGGGGACGAGGAGCTGCCACTGCCGTGATGGGGCACCTGCAACCAATCGGCGCGTAGATCACGACCACTGGCCAATAGCGCCCGCTCGGCGGCCTGATCGATATCGCCGGTGAGCAGCAAGCGCTCGCCGCTCGCTGCCTCGACCTGCAATACACAGGACGCCGGATTGCCCGCTGGCGCCTGTTGCCAGCGCCGGGTGGTGAAGCGCACCCCATCCCACTGCCAAGTGTCGCCATCGATACAAGGCTGCGCCGCTAATTGCGCTGGCAGCGCCGATGCCTCACCACTCAAGACGCGCCCGATGGGCAAGCCACGCTGCAACGCCTCGGCGCCACCGGCATGATCAATATCCGCATGACTAAGCAACAACACATCCAGCCGGCTGATGCCCTGAGCCCGCAGCGCCGGCAATACCAAGCGCTCGCCCAGGTCGAAATCCCCATGCCGAGGGCCGGCGTCATACAGCAGCGCATGTTCGCGAGTGCGTAGCAGCACCGATAAGCCCTGCCCCACATCCCACTGCCAGACCTCCACCTCGCCCAGCGCCGGCCGGTTCACCGGCACCCACAGCAAGGGCAACAACAGCAAAAAACCCAGGCCACGCCCCGGCACACCTGCGGGCAACAGTAGGAGCACGGCGCCGAGCACACCCAGGCACCAGACCCACAAGGGTGGCGCCACTGGCAGCCAGGCCGGCAGCACGGCGGCCACTTGCGTCAATACCAAGAACAGACTGTGCAGCAACCCGCCGGCCAACCACAGACATGCCTCCCCCAGCCAAGGCACAGGCAACAACAGCGTCCCGAGCAATGCCAGTGGCACCACCAAGACACCGAGCAACGGCACCGCCAGCAGATTGGCCAGCGGCCCGCTGATACTCACCGGCAAGCCCAGGGCCAGCATCGCCGGCAACAGCCCCACCGCCATGGCCCACTGCGCCCGCCCCCAGCTGCGCCACCACGACCAGGCACCCAAACGGCCGGCGAACACCAGTAACAACACCGCCACCGCGGCGAACGACAACCAGAAACCCGCCTGCAAACTGGCCAGCGGCTCAACCAGCAACACGGCATTGAGCGCCATCAGCAGCGGCAGCCAGACACCCAGATGACGAAAGCGCAGGCGCCACAACAGCACCAGCGCCACCATCACGCAGGCCCGTTGCACCGGCACCTCGAACCCCGCCAGTACGCCGTAACCCACCGCAGCAGCGAAGCCCAGCCCACAGGCCCACGGCAGCCACGGTAACGCCCGCGGCCATAAGCCCAGCCGCGCCAAGCCGGCTACGGCGGCATACACCAGCCCTGCCAACAGGGCGATATGCTGACCGGAGATCACCATTAGATGAACCGTGCCGGTGGCCTGCAGCACCTGCCAGTCGGCCCGCGACAACCCCGAGCCATCGCCCAGCACCAACGCAGCAAGAGCACCTTCACGGGCAAAGGCCGGGGTTTGCAGCAAGCGCTGGCGCAACTGATCACGCCAGCCCGTCAAGCCATTGGCCGCCTGCAGGCGTTCGCCAGCCTTGACGCTGCCCACCGCACCGATGCGCTGGGCCAGCAGCCAGGCTTCGTAATCAAACACATGGGGATTGGCAGTGCCGAGCGGGCGACGCAACTGCACCGCCAGACGCCAGCGCTCGCCAGCCTGCATCGGCGGGCCGCCATACCAGGACAGACGCAACCGTTGCGGCAGCTGCCGCGTGCGTGCTTCGGCCGCTTCAAGCTGAAAGCGCAGCACGCCATCACCGCGCGTTGGCAGCCCCGTCACCTGCCCTTCGAGCCACAGCGTGCGGTTATCCAGGGCCGGCGCCAGACGATCATCCAGCGCCCATTGCGCCGACGCGCAGGCCCAGGCAAAACCCAGGAGGAAAAAGCCCAAGGGATAACTGCGCCACGGCAGCAACAACACCCCTACCAGCACTAATACCAGCAGCAGCCAGGTCGGCGGCAACACCGCCATCCAGCGCAAAGCCAACAAACCCATCGCCAGCGCCAACATCCCTGTGCGCATCTGCCACCGCCCCCAAACACTCGTCCGTGCTCACAGCATAGCGGGCGGCGCCAGCATATTTATTGTCACAAAGTGAGCCTCGGCCAGTCCCGCCAAAGCCGTGCATAATGTCAGCGCGTCAGTCCGCCAGAGAGCCCCCATGCCGCGTCGCCTATTCAAGCGTTACATGCCTGACCCCGAATACCTCAAGGGCCACCCAACCCTGCGGCATCTGGGACAGGTGCTGCACGACCCAAACCTCTGGCACCTCAATCGCCACTCGGTATCGCGCGCCATGGCCATGGGCCTGTTCGCGGCGTTTATTCCCATCCCCATGCAGATGCTGCTGGCCGCCAGCCTGGCCGTGATCAGCCGCGCCAACCTGCCGATCTCGGTGGGCCTGGTGTGGCTGACCAACCCGATCACCATGCCACCGGTGTTCTACTGCACCTACCAACTGGGCAGCTGGATTCTGCAGACACCAAGCATGGTGATGCCCGACGAGCTGACCTGGGCCTGGATCAGTGCCGAACTCAGCACCTTGTGGCAGCCCTTCCTGCTCGGCTCGGTAATTACCGGACTGCTGGCTGCGGGTTTAGGTTACGGCTTGACCATGACTTACTGGCGCTGGTGGGTACGCCACAACTGGCGCAAACGCCAGGAAGCCCGGCGCCAGCGCTGAATAAAAAACGCCGCATCAAGCGGCGTTTTTTATTCAGGCCAACAACGTGCCAAGCTACTCGTAGCGCAAGGCCTCGGCAGGCTGGATCTGCGCGGCCCGCCAGGACGGATACAGGGTGGCCAGAAAGCTCAAGCCAAAACCTGCCGCACACACCAGCAGGACATCGGCCGATTGCAGGTCCGACGGCAAATTGCTGATGTAATAAACGTCCGAGCTGAACACATGCTGGCCGCTGACACGCTCGATCCAAGCCACCAAAGTGCTGACATTCAGCGCCGCCAACACGCCCAGCACGGCGCCCACCAGGGTGCCGACAAAACCGATCAACGTGCCCTGGACCATGAAGATCTGCATGATCTGCGCGGGCGTTGCGCCCAGGGTGCGCAAGATGGCGATATCGCCGCCCTTGTCGGCCACCACCATGATCAGGGTGGCGATGATATTGAAAGCCGCCACCGCCACGATCAGCAGCAACAGCAGACCGATCATGGTCTTCTCCATTTTCATCGCACTGAACAAGCTGCCCTGGGTTAGGGTCCAGTCCACTGCGCGATAGCCCTCACCCAGCTGCTGAGCAATGACACTGGACACCTGCGGCGCCTGGTACAGATCCTTCAGCGCCAGGCGCACGCTCTGCACCTGATGGGGCTGCCAGCGCAGCATCTGCGCGGCATCTGCCAGGTGAATCAAGGCCAGGGAGCCATCCAGCTCGGCGCCGACCTTGAACACCCCGACCACATTCAAACGCTGCAACCGCGGGGTCACACCACCGGCGGCGCTGCTGCGCTCGGGAATGATCAGGGTCAGCTTGTCGCCAAGATTAAGGCGAAAGCGCCGGGCGGTGACATCGCCCAGCACCACGCCGAACTCGCCGGACTGCAGGTCCGCCAAGCGCCCCTGCTGCATATGCTCGGCAATGATCGAGACTTGCGGCTCCAGTTGCGGGTCGATGCCGCTGATCTGGATCGGCTGCATCGCGCCTTTGAACGAGAGCATGCCTTCCAACTCAGTAAAGGGCACCGCTGCGGTTACCTGCGGATGCTGCAGAGCGGCTGCGGCCACCGGCTGCCAGTCATCCAGCGGCTGCGCAGCGAGCAAGCTGGCATGGGGCACCATGCCGAGAATCCGCGTGCTCATTTCCTTCTGGAAGCCGTTCATCACCGAGAGCACCACAATCATCGCCAGCACGCCCAGGGCCAGGCCGATCATCGAGGTCAGGGCAATAAACGAGATAAAGTGGTTGCGCCTCTTGGCGCGGGTATAGCGCGTACCGATAAAAACGCTGAGGGGCCGGAACATATCAGATCGCCACCAACCGGCCGTCTTCCAGACGCAGTACCCGGTCCATCTGCCGCGCCAGCGCCATGTCGTGGGTCACCACCAGGAAGGCGGTCTGCGAGGAGCTGCTCAACTCACGCATCAGGTCTTGAATGCCCTGTGCCGTGTGTTGATCGAGGTTGCCGGTCGGCTCATCGAGCAGCACCAGGCCCGGACGATTGGCCAGGGCACGGGCAATGGCCACGCGCTGACGCTCGCCGCCGGACAACTCTGCCGGCTTGTGCGACAGGCGATGACCGAGACCCACCCGTTCCAACAGCGCAGTGGCGCGCTGACGTGCCTCGGGAATGGCCACCCGACCAATCAGCAGCGGCATGCAGACGTTTTCCAGGGCGCTGAACTCGGCGAGCAAATGGTGGAATTGATAGACGAAGCCCAACGCGCGATTGCGCAGCAGACCGCGCTGTTTTTCATTCAGGGCCGACAACTCTTCGCCCGCCAGCCAGACGCTGCCAGTGCTCGGCGTATCCAGACCGCCGAGCATGTTGAGCAAGGTGCTCTTGCCCGAGCCGGAGCTACCGACAATCGCCACCCGCTCGCCGGGCAGCAACTCCAGCTGCAAGTCGGCCAGCACCACCACTGCTTGCGGGCCCTCGTCATAACTCTTGCCCAAGTTGCGGCAACTGAGCACGGCACGCCCGGCCTGGGTTTCATTGGTCATAGCGAACTCACTCATAGCGCAAGGCCTCTGCAGGCTGGGTGCGGGCGGCACGCCAGGCGGGATACAAGGTGGCGAAAAAGCTCAGCAACAAGGCGGCGGCGCTGACCAACAGCACATCGCCGAGCAGCAGTTGCGCCGGGATATAGTCGATGAAGTACACCGCCGCATTGAGAATTTTGAAGCCGAACAGGCTTTCCAGGCCGGCGATGGCGCTGCTGATATACAGCGAGGCCAGGCTGCCCAAGGCGGCGCCGAGCAGGGTGCCGACTACGCCAATCACGGTGCCCTGGACCATAAAGATCGCCATGATCTGCCCAGGTGTCGTCCCCAGGGTACGCAGGATGGCGATGTCAGCCTTCTTGTCGGTGACCACCATCACCAGGGTGGAGATGATATTGAACGCGGCAACGGCAACGATCAGCAGCAACAGCAGGCCGATGATGGCCTTCTCCATGCGGATCGCCTGATACAGGTTGCCGTGGCTGCGGGTCCAGTCACGGGCATAGAAGTCATCGCTCAAGCGCCCAGCCAACTGCCAGGAGACCTTAGGGGCCTGGAACAGATCGGCCAGCTTCAGGCGAATACCCTGCACCTGATCAGGCTTCCAGCGGTGCAGGCGAGCCAGGTCCTGGATATTGGCCATGGCCACGAAGTTGTCCACCTCGCCAGCGCCGACATGGAAGATGCCGACCACGGTGAAGCGCTTCAGACGCGGGAACATGCCCGCTGGGGTCACCGTGACTTCCGGCGCGACGAAGGTGACCTTGTCGCCAACCCCTACGCCGAGTTTGGCAGCGGAGCTGTCGCCGATAACGATGCCAAAGCTGCCCGGCGTCAGGGCTGCGAGGCTGCCTTTTTGGAAGTAATCGCCAATGATCGAGACCTTGGCCTCTTCCTGGGGATCAATGGCATTGATCAGCACTTTTTGCACTTCGCCGTTGCTGCTCAGCAAGCCCTGCATCTGCACAAAAGGCGCCACTGCCAGCACCTGCGGATGCTTAGCCATGCTAGCCGCCAGGCTGCGCCAGTCATTGATCGGCACACTGCTTTCCACGGTGGCGTGCGGCACCATGCCGAGCACACGGGTGCGCATCTCGCGGTCGAAACCATTCATTACCGACAGCACGACGATCATCACCAGCACGCCAAGGGCCAGGCCGATCATCGACGTCAGGGAGATAAAGGAAACGAAGTGGTTGCGGCGCTTGGCGCGCGTGTAACGCGCACCGATGAAAATGGACAGCGGTCTGAACATAGGAGAAGTATTCGCTGGCGAAAGAAGAGACGTCCTGGTCGGGCCTTGCAGTGCCCGCTAGCGCAGACAGGAGACGCGTCAGGCGCTTTTCAGTCCATGCGGCTGGCAGGGTCTGGCTGCGCGCCGTACACTCTGACAACCACTCAGGCCATGGGTTCGCCATGTCGACACAAGACGTAGATGATCGCCGCGAATAC
>RCMZ01001066.1_pt1 | contig 18678 bp, 23 predicted proteins | sample 2041141 | NCBI WGS metagenome assembly RCMZ01 (sample SAMN09708263, study PRJNA481090) | Wastewater metagenome, whole genome shotgun sequencing project. | biome: sewage; isolation source: Davis station wastewater (DW) | place: Antarctica: Davis Station | collected 2010-03-01
GTGCGCCTGCCCGTCTGCACGGACAAGGATGACCAGAAATTCCTCGAACTGGCGCGCGACGCCAACGCCGACATCCTCATCACCAAGGACAAGGCGCTGCTGAAACTGGCGCGCAAGACGGCCAAGGCCGGCATGTTCAGGATCATGCTGCCGGAAGGCTGGGCATTGCCGGGCTGAGCCGCCAAAGCCCCGCACGCGACGGGGCGCGCTGCGCTAGAATGGGAAACGATTCCACTTTCCGCACCGCGACCCTACCGTTCATGAACAGCCCGTCCCTGCCCTACACGACTCCCAGCCTGACCTCCCGCTTGCCGCTGGTGGGCACCACCGTGTTTACCCGCATGTCCAGCCTGGCGGCCCAGCATGGCGCCGTCAACCTGGGCCAGGGTTTTCCCGACTTCGACTGCGCGCCGGCGCTGGTCGACCTGGTCGCCGACGCCATGCGCGCCGGCCACAACCAGTATCCGATGATGACGGGCGCCGCGCCCCTGCGCGACGCCATTGCCGCCAAGATCGCCAGCCTGTACGGCCACGCCTACGATGCGGGCACGGAAATCACCGTCACGGCCGGCGCCACGCAGGCCCTGACCACCGCGATTTTGTGCTGCGTGCATCCGGGCGACGAGGTCATCGTCATCGAACCGGCCTACGACAGCTATTTGCCCGCCATCGCGCTGGCCGGCGGCGTACCCGTGCTGGTGGCCATGGAGGTGGGCGAACAGGGCTACAGCGTGCCGTGGGACAAGCTGGCGGCCGCCGTCAGCGGCAAGACGCGCCTGATCATCATCAACACGCCGCATAACCCGACGGGCACGATTTTGCGCCCGGCCGACGTCGCCGCGCTGGCCGACATCGTGCGCGGCACGCAAATTTTGATTTTATCGGACGAAGTCTACGAACACATGGTGTACGACGGCGTGCGCCATGAGTCGCTCGCGCGCCACCCGGAACTGGCGGCGCGCAGCTTCATCGTCTCCAGCTTTGGCAAGACGTATCACGTGACGGGCTGGAAAGTCGGTTATGTGGCGGCACCGAAGGCCCTGTCGGCGGAGTTCCGCAAGGTGCACCAGTACAACGTCTTCACCGTCAACACGCCGATGCAGCACGGCCTGGCCGGCTACATGGCGGACCCGCAGCCCTGCCTGGACTTGCCCGCGTTTTACCAGCACAAGCGCGACCTCTTCCGCGATGGGCTGGCGGGCAGCCGCTTTACCCTGCTGCCGGCGGACGGCACGTATTTCCAGTGCGTGCGCTACGATGCCATCTCGCACGACACCGAAGCGCAGTTCGCCGAATGGCTGACAACGGAAATCAAGGTCGCCGCCATCCCCGTCTCCGCGTTTTATGCGCAAGGCAAGGAGTCGGGCATCGTGCGCTTCTGCTTTGCCAAGAAAGACGAGACCTTGCGCCTGGCGCTGGAGCGCCTGCGCAGCATTTGATGGAATGCAGCACTGCCGCGCCCCGGCGCGGCAAATGACTGAGGGACAACAGCATGGTACAGCGTCGCATCGGCCCGGCCGATCTGGTTCCCGGCGAACCCCTGCCCTGGGATTTATTTCTGGCCGATCATAGTGCCGGCCCGCAACTGCGCAGGGGGCAAATCATCACGGATGGCGCGCAGCTGGGACGCTTGTTGCAGCTGGGCCTGTATGTGGGTGCGCCCGACCAGCCGTCCGTCCTGCGTCTGCTGAACGAGGCGGCGCAGCGCCTGGAGCGCTTGCTGCTGGACTTACGCAGCGAAAACAATGCCGAGCGCGACGTGCGCGACATCGCCCGCGAATTGCTGCGCGCCTTGGAACACGACGCCGATATCGCCCTGGCCAGCATCCTGCTGAACCAGATCGCCGGCAGCTACGCCGTGCGCCACTGCATCGAAACGGCCTTGCTGGCCATGCTGGTGGGGCGCGGCATGCATAAATCCCACGATGAGCTGCTGCTGATCGGCGCCGCCGCCCTGACCATGAACGTGGGCATGCTGCGCCACCACGACAGCTTCCAGGACCGCCGCGGCCCCTTGAACGATGAGGAAATGCGCATCGTGCGCCAGCATCCGCAAGAAAGCGAGGAACTCCTGCGCTGCGCCGGTGTCGACGACGAGGAGTGGCTCAGCTGCGTGCTGCTGCACCATGAAAACGATGACGGCAGCGGCTACCCGCAGGGCCGCACGGCCGATGAAATCCTGCAGAACGCCAAGCTGATCGGCCTGGCCGACCGCTATTGCGCGCGCGTCTCGGCGCGCAACTACCGCCGCTCCATCGTACCCGACCAGGCCCTGCAGCACATCTTCCTCGACCAGAATCTGCCCATCGACCCCTTGCTGGGCGAGCAATTCGTCAACCTGCTGGGCAAATATCCTCCCGGCACCTTGGTGCGACTGCGCAGCGGCGAACTGGGCGTCGTCACGCAACGGGGCGCCACCCACGTCCATCCGCTCAGCGACCCGCTGGGCGCCCCGCTGGCCGCCACCGAACTGTCACAACTGTCCCCGCGCGACACGGCCGACAGCCGCTTTGCCATCGTTTCCTCGCTGCACGAGGACGATGCGGGCTTGCATTTCAGCATGCGGCATGTGTGGGGCGATGAGGCGCGCTTATAGTCTGGCGGGGCAAGGCCGGGCTCCCGCCCCGCAACCATGCCACCTCACGGTTTCGGCGGACGGATACCCGTGTACTGTGCGCTGACCAATAGCCATTGCTTGTCGATCAGGCGGGCGACATACCCGGCGCGCATGGCAAAGGCGCGGGCGGCCCCATCCTGGTTGACGCGGTAGGATAGCCGGGCCGAGATGAGCGCCGTGTCGCCAAAGGTAAGCACCACAGGCTCATCGACCTGGAGCTGGGGGCTCGACCGCTTCTGCTCCGGCGCATAGAAGGCGAGCATTTTGTCACGCCCGTCCACCTCGCCGACCGGTGATATTTCCACATAATTCTCGGCCGTGGTGGATCTCAAGGTGGCTTGATCGAAGCTGCTCTGCGCCTGCGCATGGCGCTGCACCAAAGCCACCAGTTCGGCATCGGCGGGAGCTGCGTGCGCGCTGCCGATCGCACCGAAGGCGCCCAGCAGGCAGTTGGCAAGGATATGTGGAAGGGGCAATTTCATGCGTAGTCATCCTGGTCGAGGTCATTGAAAAGCATCCGTTGATTGCTGCGGCACCGCCGGTATCGGACACTCGCTTGCGGGCCAACTCATCATAGAGAAGCCCAGCGTATGCTATCCCCTTGCCATTTCCTGGCGCATGCCATTGCGACAAAGCGCTTGAATCGGGGATTGAAACGCCATTTCGCCGGCCCGGGATGCGCATGGCGATGCCTTCAGATACGCCCGCAAGCCATGCCTCAGTTCGCGCCCGCAGGAGCGTCCAGCAACGTCTGTTGCAGATCAAGGTTAAGCGCCCACTGCTCTTCCACCGGAATGGCGCGCCGCGAGCTGGTCTTGAGGGAACCTTCTTGCGTCCACAGAAATGGATAAAAATTCAGGCACAGGTCGCCGGGCAAGGGCAATTCGTCAAACTCCTGCGCATCGCCGGGCTGCCGGCCGTAAAACTGCCGCAACTGGCGAGTAAAGGCCCATTCGATGAACGCCGTGAAGCCGATCTCCAGCGTTTCCCATGCCAGTGTCTCGGGCGCGAGGTAATACATCTTGCCCTGGTCGGCCCCGAGTGCGCCGCCGTTGATGGCAAAAAAACCGCCGAGCACGTCGTCGGCCACCAACAGAAAACCCTCGGCCCTTCCTTCGTTCCACGTAGCAATGTTCCTGCCCAGCTTGCCATGTCCCGAGCCCAATATCCGCAGCCAGCCATCATCCACCAGGATGCCGCCGGTTTCATAGGCGATCGCGCCAAGGGGGGAACGCGTGGTGACCTGCAGGCTCAGCAGCACATCTTCCCTGCCGGCCGAGGGCGGCAGCAATTCCACCGGGATGTCGGCCTCGCCGGCCCACTGCCGGATCAGCGGAAACGCCGGGTCTTCACTATCGATTAATTCATTCAATGTACGCATTGCACCTGCCCTTGTCGATGACCGCTTCCGGCGGTCGGAGAGTTCATGACGACGCTGGCACTGTCTGGCGGACGGCGCCCGGCATTCCAGCGGCTCGCCCCTGGCGCGACCCAGTATCGCTGACGACACCTGGACGCTCCGTAAATTTTACACATACCCGCCCCCAGCCCCCCCCTGCACGCCTGCCAGCGGCCACGCAACGCCGGCCGGATGCCGCCGGCCGGCACGCCGCGCATCCCCCTGAATCGACCGTTCATCCTGCGCCTGGCGCTGTTCGTCGTGCCGCGCTCGCCCGTCAGGGCGGCCGCACATACCATGCCGACATGACCACTCCACTCCAGTTCAAGTCCGGCCAATTCTATGGCGACGTGCATCATGGCGCGCGCGGCAGCATCTTCGATATCCGCCGCCTGAAGGCCACGCGTGGCGAGGATGAAGTCGCAACGCACCGGCATGACGATGCCCACTTCGTCTTTGTTTTGTCCGGCACGTATATTTCCAGCGCCCTGCACGCCCCGCCGCGCGCGCCGGCGCCCACCCTCGTCTTCAATCCTGCCGGCACGACGCACCGCGACCGCTTCGTCGATGGAAAAGGCAGTTTCATGACGGTATCGCTCGACCCTGCCCTGCTGTCGGGCGCCGAGGAGTTGCACGCGGCCCAGGAGTGCGCCACCATGTTGCGCGATACGGCCAGCGCCGCGGCCGCCTTCCGGCTCGCGCGCGACATCGGCCGCGGCGGCGATAGCGCCCTGCTCGAAGCGGGCGCGTGGGAGATGCTGGCCAGCCTGCACAAGGCCCCCCGGCAGGCGTGCCCCGCCCTGCCCGCCTGGGCCCACCAAGCGTACGAAGCCGTGATGGACCTGGCCAATGACACGCATCTGCGCATCGCCGACGTGGCCGCCGCCCTGGACGTGCATCCCGTGCACCTGGCCCGCGTCTTCCGCCAAGCTTGGGGCTGCTCGCCGGGCGACCTGCTGCGCTGGCGCCGCGTCGAGCAAGCCGGCGGCCTGCTGCGCCGTCCGGACCTGAGCATGGCCGAGGTGGCGCTGAGCGCGGGCTTCGCCGACCAGAGCCACATGAGCCGCGCCTTCCAGGCCCGCTACGGCATGACGCCCAGCAACTATCGCCGCCAAATGTTTCAAACGTCCAAGACAACGCCCAATTTGCAAGACTAGACTGCCCTTTTCCAACTCAGGAGTACACCATGTTGCGATACCTTCCCCTCCTTCTGGCCTTCGGCAGCAGCGTCCACGCGGGCGAACTGGACGGCGTTACCACCGCCATCGAAGCGGGCGACTACAAGCAGATCACCAGCGTCGTGGTGGCGCAGCATGGCAAGCTGCTGTACGAACACTACTTCGACAAGGACGGCGCCGAAAGCCTGCGCAACACGCGCTCCGTTGGCAAGACGGTGGCCGGCATGCTGGTCGGCCTGGCCATCGAGCGCAAGCTCTTGCGCGCCGACACCCCCGTGCTGCCCTACTTTCCGGAACTGCGCCCGCTGGCCCATGCCGACCCGCGCAAGGACAAGATCACGGTCGAGGATTTCCTGACCATGAGCTCGCTGCTCGAATGCGACGACGACAACCAGCATTCGCGCGGCAACGAAGAGCGCATGTATCTGGTGGAAGACTGGAGCCGCTTCGTGGCGGACCTGCCGATCCGCGGCTTTCCCGAATGGCAGCCCCGCCCCGAGCAATCGCCGTATGGCCGCGCCTGGAGCTATTGCACGGCCGGCGTAACCCTGCTGGGACCGCTGCTTGAAAAGGCGAGCGGCCAGGGCGTGCCGGACTTCGCCGCCGCCAACCTGTTCCAGCCGCTGGGCATCGACAAGGTGAAATGGCAATTTCAGCCCAAGGGCAGCGCCATGACGGGCGGTGGCTTGCAGCTGCGCAGCGTGGATCTGATGAAGCTTGGCCAGCTCTACCTCGACGGCGGACGCTGGCATGGCAAGCAGGTGATGCCGGCCGAATGGGTCCAGCGCTCGATCACGCCCCATGCCAACGCGCGCGAAGGCATGGACTACGGCTACCTGTGGTGGCTGCAAGCGTTCACGGCCAATGGCCGCACCGTGCAAAGCTATGGCATGGCGGGTTCCGGCGGCAATAAAGTGCTGGTCCTGCCGGAACTCGATGCCGTGGTCGTCATCACCACGACCAATTTCCAGGTACGCGATGCCCATGGCCTCAGCGAAAAATTGCTGACCAAGCTGATCCTGCCGGCATTGATGCGCCCGTAAGCGCCCTTCATTTTGCGGACGTCAAGTACGCCCGCAAGCCATGCGTGAGCACGAAAGGAAACACGCTCGCATGATCTTCATCCGCGAAGACGCGCAGGCGCTTCTTCAGGCCGGGGAACTTGCGCGATGTCAACTTTTCATCGAATTCGCGCAAGTCGGCCACCATGTCGGCGTCTTCCTCCGCACGCGAACGCTTCTTGCCCGCCGGCAACTTTTCCAGGCCACCGATGCCGAAGAACACGGATGCGGGCAAGTCCTTGTGGCTGGCCGCATACGCCTGCTCGCGGTCGAACATCACGCCGGCGTCGTACCACAGCGATGGGCTGCCCAAGATGTAATGCTCGAAGGTGCGCGGTTCCGTCAGCAAAAATTGCAGGCCCAGCAGGCTGCCGTAGGAATGGCCGATGAACACCTTGCGCTGCATGTTGACGCGATAGTTACTTGCGATAAAGGGAAACACTTCGCCCGAGATGAACTGGCCATACGCCTTCGCTTCGCCGAACGCCGGCTGCCGTCCCGGCATGTCCGAGCGGTAATCATGCTTGCGCGGCGTGGTGGGCGTGTAGTCGCGGCGCCGGCTGTAGACGCCGCCATCGCCATTCGCGTACGACAGGCCGACGACGACCACCTCTTCCATGCCCGCATGCTTGTTCAGGCGCTGCGCGATATTGCGCACGACGGGAAACGCATAATTGGCATCGACGACGAACAGCACGGGATAGCGTTTAGTCCCCTGCCGGTAGGAATCGGGCAAGGCGACATACACCTGATAGTCGCGTTTCAGGGCTTGCGCGCGGATGTCGCGCACTTCCGTATTCTCAAGAACGTAGCTGGCGGGCGCGCTGACGGGGGCGGCAAGGGCGCTGTTGGCCAGGCAGCAAAGGACGATGAGCAGATGCACAGGCTTCACGCTGATTCTTTCATTGAGGTAAAAATTACTTGGCAGCCGCCGCCGTCAACTGCACCAGCTTGCGCTCGACAAACGCCTGCAGCTGCGGAGACAACGTCTGCAAGCCCCTGGCCCGCTCGAACGCCTCGCGCGCCTGGGCCGGGTGGTTGTCGGCCTGCAAGGCAATGCCCAGGCCCATCCACCAGACGCTGTTGTCGGGCGCCGTCTGCAGGGCCAGCTGGTATTGCTCCGCCGCCTCGCGGTAGCGCTGTTCGCGCTGCAGCACGCCCGCCAAAAAGGCGCGGTAGTCGCCATTCTCGGCCGCGTATGGCAGGCTGCGCATCAGGGTCTCCAAAGCGGCCGGGCCGCCATTGGGCTTGTCCAGCTGCAAGCGGGCCAGCATCATCGCCTGCGCCGGCTGTTTCGCATCCAGCGCCAGGCTCAGCTGCAACTGGCGGGCCGCGTCGTCGGGACGCTGCGCTTCCAGCAGCAGGCGCACGAGGGTTTCGCGCGCGCCCTGGTGGCGCGGGTCCAGCTGCAGGGTCTGCTGCAAGCCGGCCAGGGCCTCGGACACTCGGCCGTCTTCCAGTTGGCCCAGCGCGCGCCGGTATGCATTTTCCACGCGCTGCTGCGGCGTGACCTCCTTGCCGTCGAGAATGCGTTCGCTGGCGGCGGGCGCTGCCGGCCTCGGCAGCGGCGCCATGGCAGGCGTGGCGGGCTTTCCCGTAATACGGCGTAATTCGGCGGGCCGGGCCTTGGAAGGCGCAGGCGCTTCCTCTGCCTGGAACACGGGCTCGGGCGCCGCCGCTGTCTCGGCCACCGGGGCGGGCGCGGGCGCGGCAACTGGCGCGGGCGCAGGTGGCGCAGCAGGAACGCTAGCGGGCACCACCGGCGTGCCGGCCACGCTGACCAGCACGGGCGGCACGGGCGGACGTTTCCAGTACACCCAACCGAGGGCGATGGCGGCCGCCGTCAGGCCGGCGGCACCACCGAAGACCAGCGCGCGTGAGACGCCCCGTTCCCGTTCGGGCACGGAACGGATGCCGCCCGCGTCGGCGCGTCCGTCCGGGGTGCCGCGGGCATCGAGGTCTTGCAACATCTTGTTAATCAGGCTCATCTACAGGCTCATCTTCGTCATCGGTTCAATAAAGTCCAGCTCAGGGCGCAGGCGGTGGCCAGCACGCCGGCGCTTGCCAGCCACGGCCACGGCCGTCGCCAAAAGCACGGCTTGCTGGCCAGGGTATCGCTGGCGGCCAGCGCCACGTGGCGGCCGCTGACCTGCTGCCTGCCTTCGCCATAGGCCACCATCAGCGCCTTGTGCGCCATGATGTTGATCAGGCGCGGAATGCCACCGGAAGCCTGGTACAGCTTGCTCACGCCGCCACGGCTGAACAGGCGCGCGCCATCGAAGCCGGCCACGCGCAGGCGATGCGCGACATAAAACTCCACGTCATCGCGGCACAAAGGCCCCAGGTGATAATGAAACGTGATGCGCTGCGCCAGCTGGCGGATTTCCGGCAGGGCCAGCTTGACGTCCAGCTCAGGCTGGCCGAACAGCACGATTTGCAGCAGCTTGCGCTTTTCCGTTTCCAGGTTCGTCAGCAGCCGCAGCGCTTCCAGGCTGTCGATGGGGATCGCCTGCGCTTCATCCAGACACAGCAGCACGCGCCTGCCTTGCGCCGCCAGGTTGAGCAAGCGCAAGTTGAGCGACTTGAGCAGCTGATGCTGATCGGCATCCTTCTCCAGCAAGACATCGAGATCGTCCGCCAGGGCCAGGATCAGCGACCGTGGCGGCAGGTTCGGATTCGGGATATACGCGGTGACGAAGTCCGGTCCCAGCGACTGCATGAACTTGCGGCACAGAAAAGTCTTGCCGGTCCCCACTTCGCCAGTGATCTTGATGAAGCCCTCGCCATTGCGCGCCGCCACCAGCAGGGTGTTGAGCGCCTTTTGCGATTGCGGGCCGTTGAAAAAGAAACTGGTATCGGGCGTGAGGCCGAACGGCGCCTCGCGCAAGCCGAAATGGGCCTGATACATTTAGCGCCGCTCCGACGGACGGCGCGGGTCGAGCGCCTCGATGCGCTTGCCCGAATCGAGCAAGTCCTCGTTCCAGCTGTTGGCGCCATCGACGATGGTGGGCTTGATCAGCACCACCAGTTCGCGCTTCTGGATCACCTGCCCCGTGTTGCGGAACAGCGCGCCCAGCACGGGAATGTCGCCCGCGCCCGGCACTTGCGAGCTGGCGCATCAGGCCGCCGATCGCGACGATGCGGCCATCCTGACTGCGCACCATGCTGTCCATCTCGGACGTGCTGGAGGCGGCCAGCGGCAGTTTCAGCGAACCGGCGCTGCCCAGGTCGATTTCCTTGCTGATGGTCGACACCTGGCTGACGGACGGATGCACGTGCAGGATGATGTTGCCGTCCGCATCGATCTGCGGCGTCACGTCCAGCACCACGCCGGAAAAGAACGGCTGCAAGGTCACGTTGGGGCTGGTGGTGGCGCCGCTGGCCGTCGTGTTCGTGGTGGTCGACACGCCCGTCACGTAAAACTCGTCGGTGCCGATCTTCAGCACGGCCTTCTGGTTGTTCATGGTGGCGATGCGCGGGCTCGACAGCACGTGCACGGAGCCTTGCGATTCCAGGAAGGAAATCATGGCGGCAAAATTGGCCGTCTGGAACGCCAGGCCGAACATGGAACCGGCCGAGGTGGCCGCCGAACTGAGGCCAAAGCCGCTGCTGGCCGTCAGGCCGCTGCCATTCGTCATGTTGGGCGGCTGGCCGCCATTGAACGGCAGCGGCGCCAGGGTGCCGCCCGGCTGGATGAAACCGGTCGAGATGCGGTTCGTGTGGCCGCTCTTGATCGAGGCAAACGAGGCCCAGTTGATGCCCGTCTGCGTGTTGTTGTTGAGTTCGACCTCGAGGATTTTCGCTTCCAGGATCACCTGGCGGTCGACGGACAATTGCGTCGCCTTCAGATACATGTCGACATTGCGCAGTTCTTCCGGCATGGCGCGGATGACGATCACCCCAGATTGCGGGCTGAGCACCACCTGGCGGCCCCCTTCCGTGCTGCCGACGATGGCTTCCAGCGACAATTTCAGTTCGCGCCAGAAATCCGCGTTCGAGGTGGTCGTCAGGTTGCTGCTGTCTTCGCCCGGCACCAGGCTGCCCGGATTCTGCGTGGCGTTGTTATTGCCGGTGCCATTGTTGCCCGTGCCGCCCGAAGTGGTCGCGCCCACGGACGACACCGAGGTCGACGAGACGCGCAAGTTCGACGTGCCCTTGCGCGCGCCCGTCAGGTAATTGACGTGGAACAACCGCGTCTGCATGGTGAGGGGTTTGATATAGATCTGCGTGCCTTCGACCTTGTAATCGTAGCCATACAATTCGCGCACGGCGTCGAGCGCCTGGAACAGGGTCACATCCTTCAGATTCGCCGAAATCGTGCCGCCGATGTCGGGGTGGACCAGCATGTTGTAGCGCGTGCCGGCCACGATGGAGGTGAAGAACTGGCGCGCCGGCACATTATTGAAGGCCACGTTGAAGCGCTCGTCGAGCGCGGCGCGGGCCTTCGGCAATTGCTGCGCCAGGGCCGCCACGGGCGGCAGCAGCGCCGCTTCCACGGCATCGGGCTGGGCCGCTGGCGTGGTGGTGGCCGCCGCGCCTTTCACGGCATCGGTAATGGCATTGTAAGTGTCGCGCTTGACGGGCGCGACATTGCAGCCGCCCAGGCCCAGGCTGACGCTGATGACTGCCGCCATCGTACTGATCTTGAACATGCTCGCCTTGTGTTGATTGAATTGCTTGGCCACTTCGTCTACTCCTGCTTGCGGTCGGTCTTGGACCCGGCCTTGGACTGGTTTTCGGTCTTGCTCTCCGGGTACAGCTTGAAAGTTTCCAACGTTTTGCCACGCCGCAACAGCACGGCCGTGTCGCGGATCTCCGTCACCACGGCGTCGCCCACCTTGCCGCCAACCCGGACCACCTGGCCATCGATGACGGCCACGCGGCGCCCGCCCGGCTTGTTGGAAATGAGCACCGATTGCAGTTGCGGCCGCGCCGGCCCGACGGGTGCGGCCGCGGCCGGTGCCCACAGGGCGGCAGGCGGACGCGTGGGATCGTCCAGCGCCTGCGCCAGCGCGACGGACGGGGCCAGGCTCAGCGCCAACAGCGATGCCAGCAGCGGCGTCAAAGTGCGATCCATGTGTCGTCCATGCTCAAAGTATATAAAGTCAGGGTCAGCGTGGCGCCCGGATAGGTGTCGGCCGCGAGCTGGGCCTTGCCCCAGAACACCCGCGTCGGCATCGCCTGCAGTGCCTGCATGTAGTGCAGCATGTCCGCATAACTCCCCTGCAGCACCACTTCCACGCCATGCCGGTGCAGCACGGCGGCGGGCGCCTTGACGGCCTCGGCCTTGGCGGCGTCGCTGTCCGTGGTACGGCGCTCGCCAACGGTGCCGCCCGCTAACGTTTTCAGCGACACCACGCGCAGACCGGCATGCCGGCGCAGCAAGTGTTCGAGCAAGGTGACCATGCGCTCGGGCGCCACCAGGCCGTGCTGCTGCTGCCGCAATTCCCGCTTCAGGGTGTCTGTTTCCGCCAGCATGGCGCTCAGGCGCGCGCGTGCATCGCGGTCGGGATCGCTGGCGTGGGCCAGCATGACCAGCTCGATTTCCTTGTTGGTCGCCGTCAGCAAGTTTTGCTTCTGCGACATGCTGGCGGCCAGCGCCGTGCGTTTTGCCAGCAGCGGATTGAAGCTCATGAAATAAAACACGAACAGCACGGCGGCGGCGCCCGCGCCGAACAGCATCAGCCGCTCGCGCAGGCTGAGGGCATCGAAGGCGGCGGCCCATTTTTTCAGCAGGGGCAGCATCAGCGTGCTCCTCTGGCCAGCGCAGCCGATGCCGCTGGCGGGTTCGACGATTGCAGGCTGAACGCCACATAGGGCACGCTTGGCGCCTGGGACTGGGGCGCAGCGACGGCGGCCTGGGGCGGCGGACCAATGTCGAGGCTGGCGAAAGTCTTGCCTTTCAATACCTCCTGCTGGCCCAGGCGCGTGATGTAGGCCGGCAGCAACGAGGCGTGCAAGGCGCGGCCCTGCAAGCCGATGGCGTTACCGGCGCCGGCGATGTCCACGCCCGTCAGCCACACGCCTTCCACGCGCGCTTGCGCCAGCGCGCGGAAATAGCCCGCATAGCCGCGCGTGTTGCCCAGCTCGCCGCTGGCCAGCACGGCAGAGGCGTCCTGCAGCAACTGGCGCTGCGCTTCGGCGGCAGCCAGCTCCTGCGCCAGCGCCGGATCCTTCTTGTGCGGCGGGAAGTCGCGCGCGATCTGGTCGCGCTTGGCTTCGAGCTGCGCCAGCGCCGTCGCGGTACCCGCTTCCCGCTGTTCCAGCTCCGCCAGCGAACGCTTGCCCAGCACGCTCAAGACCAGCAAGCCCAGCGCGAGTCCGGCCAGGGCCAGGCCCGCCGTGCGCGCCGACATATGGTGTTTTTGCGGTTCAAACTGGGGGTTGAACAGATTGATCTGCTGGCTCATGCGCCCTTCCCTTCGCTCTTGCCCTGCTCGCGCAAGGCCGCGCCGATGGCCAGGAAGTAGCGTGCCTGCATGGCTGGCTCGCGCAGTGCCGCGACCTGGGAAAAGTCAAGCACGCTGGCCAGGTCCAGGCGTTCGACCGGCATGTACAGATTGTCCGCCAGGTAGCCGTGCAAGCCATCGCTGCCATCCGTCATCAGCATCAGGCGCGCCAGGGAAATGAAATGGAACTGGCGGTCGAAGTGGTCGAACGAGCGCTGCAGTTCCAGGGTGACGCGGTCGTAATACTGGCTGGCGTCGGGCGACTGCAATTGCGCCAGGTTCACGTCGATGCGCCGCGCCTGGTACAGCTCGCCATTGAAGCTGATGGTCAGCAAGCCGCCGTCGCCGTCGAAGGACAGCACGGCGATGCCGCGTCCCGGGGTTTCCAGCAAGGTGGCGATATTGCGTTGCGCCATCTCGGGAATGTCGATGACGGACAGGCCGATCTTGCATTCGGCATACAGCGCCTGGCGCCGCGACACGGCATTGTTGCGCGCGGCGACGGCAAACACGCTGCTGCCGCGCTGGGTGCCGTTCGGGTCGCCAGGGATATCGAACACGTCGATGGTGGCCTCGGCCAGGGGAAAGTCCAGCATGTCCTTCAGGCGCCAGCCCACGGCCGTCTTGAGTTCCTCGCGCGGCACGGCAGGCGCTTCCAACGACAGCAGCTGGTATTCGCCGCCGGCCAGCACGGTGGTGCAGTGGCGCGACGCCGCCTGCAATTCCTTGCCCAGCCGTTCCAGCGCCTCGGCTGGCGCGGGCCGTGGCGCCGCCTGGTAGCCGGCGCCCAGCACGCGCGGCATGCCGTCGGCGGGACGCGCGACAACGACAGCGCTGACACCTTCGCGGCCAAACGCCGTCGCCATCCAGCCATCGTATTTCTTTGCTCTTGCGAATAAACCCATGCGAACTATCCAGTGTAAGTGCCTGCCCGGCCTTGCCGCGCAGATAATGCATCAAACCAATTTTAATTCATGAAACTAATTTATTGTGCATAAACAACAAATTAGCGCCGCTTTTCTCCACACCCCTCAATTTGCCAGCACCGCCTGCAGGCGGCGCTGCACATAGTCGGCGTTGTTCTGCGGATTCGGGCAGCCGGCAGCGCCCGGCCCGTTGCAGGCGGTGGCCGTGATGGTCCACGTATTCAAGGCGCCGGGACGGGTGGCCAGCGCGCACTGCACGGTAACGGAAAACGTCGACAGCGAGGTACCGGCCGGCAAGGCAAACGTGGTGCCAGGATCGCACTGTCCATCGATCAACTGCCGGTACACGCCCCATTCGAGGCCCGCGCGCGCGGCCTGCTCGGCGCGCGCGCCCTGCACGTCGAGGGCCGACTCCGTTTGCTGGAAGGTGGAAATATTCACCATCACGGCGGCCAGCGCGGCCAGCACCACCAGCAGGAAAATGGCCGTGACGAGGCTGAAGCCGCGCATGCGGCGCAGCCGGCGAGGGGAAGGCAAGCGATGTCTCATGGCGTATTCCTTGCCTGCACCTGTTGCACCAGGCGCACGATCCCCGTGTTGCTGCCCGCCACGCCCAGGCTCAGGTCGACGCTCACGAGCCCCCGTTGCACGTTATCCAGGATGCTGTAGCTGAAGCGGCAAGCGGCCACCTGGTTCGCCAGCAAGGCCCCCTTCGTCGCCACCAGTGGCGCCGTGCCCGCGGCGGCCGGCTGAATGGCCTGGATGGCATAGCCCGCATAGCGGGTCAAGGTGCGCGTGGTCGGGTTGCACGCATAGGTGACGGGCGTCGTCACCACATGAAAACGGTTCGATGGCGATGGCAGCGGCGCCGGGCCCGTGGCAAACGGGTTGCTGGCCAGCGTGACCTCGTTGCCGGCCGCGCCCGTCACTTGCGCGCGGTTGCAGCCCGTCGCCGCGCTGCAGGCATACGCGTCGTTCGCCGTGTACGCCGTGCCCAGGTTGTAGACGACGACTTGGTCGCCCACGCGGATCGCCTGACGCGTGCCCAGCGCATCGGCCGGCGCGGCGCCAACGATGGTAAAGCTGAACGGCGCCGGCGGATTCGGCACGGCCGTAAAGCTGAGCACGTTGCCCAGGCCGGGCGGGTCATTCTCGCCCAGGTAGCGCCCGCCCGTGCGGGTCAGCAGCAGTTCCAGGTAGCGGCCATCCACCGACACGCGCACGCTGTTGGGCAGCGCCAGGCGCACGTCGCGCGTCAGCCGGCGCGTGGCCGTATCGGCCGTATCGGCCAGCGCCGCGCGCGCCGCGACGTCCACATAGCCCTGCACGGGTACGCGGATGAAGACGGCGACCATGGCGCCGATGATGCCCGTGATGACGATCACGATGACCATCTCCACCAGGGTAAAGCCGCGCGCGCGCCGCAGGATGGCGGTGGTCTTCATGGGATATTGTTCGGTGCGTAGCGCGTACGGTAGCCATCGAGCACCACCTGCTGCTTGTCGCCATAGGCGACCGTGACCGTGATGCGCAAGCCGACGAGAGCCGTGGCCGGGGCATGGTCCTGCAGCGTCGTCACCGGGCGGATCACCACGCTGGCCGCGTAGCCGGCCGGAAAGCCAACACCGGCCGCATCCGTCGTGTAGGAGGTGGGCGCGCCATAAGCGGCGACATAGTCGTTGACGTTGTCATACGGCCGCCCCACGCCGCCGGCCTCCTGGCCCGGCCCCTCCGGTGTCGCGCACTCGCCCGCGCTGGCGGCCGTCGCGGCGGCAGGGTCTTGCGGATCGCAATACGTAAAGCGCGCCAGCTCGATTTCCTCCAGCATGCCTTCGGCGATGGCCAGTGCCTGCTTGCGCAGTTGCGGATCGGCGCTGCGCTGCGTCGTCAGGCTCATCACGCCCAGGATGGCGGCCGACGCCACGCCGACGATGACGATGAACAGCACCAGTTCGATCAGGGTCACGCCGCGCTGGCGCCGCCGCAGGCTAATACACATAGCCCGTCTCCCCTTCCACCGTCACGCTGCGCGCGCTGCCGTCGCCCTGGATGGCGATGAGCAGCTGCGCCGGGAACGTCGATGCCGACGGAAACACGTCGTTCAAGCCATACGGCTTGCCCAGCGCGTCGAAATAAAAACCGCCGATGGCCGCGCCGCCAGGCAGGGTCACGCTGGCCGGCCGGCCCTCGCACAGCCAGTCGGTATGGCTGGCGCAATTGGCCAGGGTTTCCTTGCTGCCGCTATTGCTGCCCGTGGGCGGCACCACCCGGCTGGCGGCGGAATCGCAGGCGGACGTGAAGCACAGGGCCACCCGCTCGGCATTGACGAGGACAAACACGGGACGGTTTTGCGCCACTGCCAGCTTTTGCCCGTAGCGCACGATAGTTGCTACCTGGTCGCGGAAACTGCGCGCATCAAAGCTGTCGCGCTGGAAAAAGCGGGCGGCGGCAAACGTGGCCAGCAGACCCGCGATGACCAGCACGGCCACCAGCTCGATCACGGTGAAGCCGCGCGCGCCACGGCGCCGCGGCCGGACTGGCGGCGCGGTGTCGGGGTGTGCGGATCGGGTCGGTGGCTGTGGCAAGGGATGGCCCGTAAAAAAGCCCAACTGGCAAAGCCTGGGGTTGGGCTGGTGGAGCGCAAGGAAGGTCGGCGTTGCCGGACATTCCTTGCAAATGACTTACAGGCTTAACCGCAATTGGTTGGGCTTGCTTTTACTGCGATAACCGGCGCCCCGCCTGCGCTGGCAGGTGCCGTGTACGTCACGGAGCAGTTGCTGCGGGTGGTGGCGCTGTCCACCGCGACGGTCATGACAGAACCGGCAAAGGTGATGTTGTAGTCATCGACCGACAAGCCTGCTGCTTCCTGAATGCCATCCGCACTGGCTGCCGGGTAGCCAAACGCATCCTTGATGGTCTTGCCTTCCATGACGACAGCCTTGGCAGGATCACTATTGACCAGGTATTGCGCATGGTACAGCGCCGCCCCCGCCTTGACGGCGCCGGCGGCCGCCTGCATCTTGGCCACGCGCGCATCGGTCGACATGTCGATGAATTTAGGAATCGCCGTCGCCGCCAGGATGCCCAGGATGACGATGACAACGATCAATTCGATCAGGGTGAAACCCGCCTGGGCGCCGCTCTTCAGACTACGTAAGGATTTGTTCATACCAGCTCTCCAAAATCAATTAAAAACATCAAAAAACGTTCACTGCGCCGCACTCAATTTGCTGCCGAGTCCGGCGTTTTCCACACCACGATATCGGGTTCCCGGGCGAGCTTTTCAATCTCGGCATCCGCACCCGGCAAGATTACCTTAAATTTCACTGCATCAACCCTCGCACCGGGAAAAATATTGCCTTCACTAAACAAATAAATGATTTTTTGTTCTTTTTTGTCGTACAGCCAATTCCCTGCCGGTAATTTATCGAGCGCCGGCTGCGAGAACTCGCCCAGATAATTGGCCGGCTTGTCGGCCAGCCAGTCGAACGGGTTCTGCCGCGCCAGCGCCGCGATATCCGCGCGCTGGCCCGCCAGGTACAGCTGCAGCACCTGCACCCGCAAACTGGTGCGCAAGGCACCCAGGGTCCGTGCCATGGCTACCTGCTGCGCCTGCCTCTGGTAGTCGCCGACCCGGCTCAGCAGCACCGTAACCAGGATGGCGAACACGGCCGCCACCACCGCCAGCTCGAACAGGGTGAAACCGCGCTGGCGGACAGGTGTCGCCATCAGTGCAGGGCCGCCCTGCCCAGGTCCCAGATCGGCAGGAAGATGCCCAGCGCCAGCACCAGCACCATGGCGCCGAGGAAGACGATCAATATCGGCTCGATCTGCGACGACAGGGTCTTGAGTTCGTAGTCGACTTCGCGCTCGTACATGTCCGCGATCTCGTCCATCAGGTCGTCCAGCGAACCCGATTCCTCGCCGACGGCGATCATCTGCAGCACCACGGGCGTAAACACATTGGCCGCCACCGAGGTGCGCAAGATGCTTTCGCCGCGCTCGACGCCGTCGCGCATCTGCTCCACGCGGGCGCTCAGGTAGCTGTTGTCGACCGTTTGCGACACCACCGTCAGCGCCTGCACGATGGGCACGCCGCTGGTGCTCGACAGGGCAAAGCTGCGGGCGAAGCGGGCCATGGTGCCCTTCAGGATGATCTTGCCGGCGACGGGCAGGCGCAGCTTGGCCCGGTCCCACTTGTACAGGCCCTCCTTCGTGCGCAGCCAGGCGCGCCAGCCAAAGAAAGCGCCGGCGCCCGCCAGCAGCAGGATGGGCCAGTATTCGACGGTGAAGCGCGAGGTGGCGATCAGGATGCGCGTCATCAGCGGCAGTTCCGCGTGAAAGCTGGCAAACACCTTCTCGAACTGGGGAATGACGAAGATGTTCACGATGATCATCGCCGCCAGCATGGCGATGACGACGAAGGTGGGATAGCGCGTCGCCGTTTTCACGCGCGCGCGCATGTCGCGGTCGAATTCCAGGTGGTCGAACAGGCGCAGGAAGACTTCATCGAGGCGGCCCGTCATTTCGCCCACGCGCACCATCGACAGATAGAACGGCGTGAAGACCGTGGGGTGGCGCGCCATGGCGGCCGACAGTTCGCGTCCCGCGTCGAGCGATTCGCGCACGTCCTTGATGATGCGGCCAAAGGCGGGACTGATGGCCGACTCCTGCAAGCCGGCCAGGCCGCGCATGATGGGCACGCCCGCTTTCAACAGGGTGTACAGCTGGCGGCTGAACAGTTGCACGTCCATCGGCGTGACTTTTTTCTCCGTCAGCTTGTCCCACCAGTTCAATTGGCTGGCGCCGGCGCCCGTCACCGTCTGTTTGGTGGCGCTGATGTCGACGGGCGTGAGGCCGCCCGCCATCAGCTGGTCGGCCACGGCGCCGCTGTCGGCGCCTTCCATCACGCCGGTCAGCGGTTCACCGCTGGCATTGCGCGCCTTGTAAGCGAAGAACGGCACCTCAATCCTCGCTCTGGTTGCTGATGCGCATCGCTTCCATCACCGTCGTGCGGCCCTGCACCACCAGCTGCACGGCGTGGCGGC
>RCMZ01000531.1_pt1 | contig 18660 bp, 16 predicted proteins | sample 2041141 | NCBI WGS metagenome assembly RCMZ01 (sample SAMN09708263, study PRJNA481090) | Wastewater metagenome, whole genome shotgun sequencing project. | biome: sewage; isolation source: Davis station wastewater (DW) | place: Antarctica: Davis Station | collected 2010-03-01
AACCTGATCTACTCGTCCGGCACGACCGGTCGCCCCAAGGGCATTTTGCAGTCGCGTGGCTACCGGGCCGAGGAGAGCCTTCGCATTGCCGAGGGGGCCGGCATGGACGCGTCGACCCGCACGATCATTTCAACGCCCCTGTATTCCAACACCACCCTGTTCTTGCTGTTCGCAGTTCTTGCTGCCGGCGGCTTCGCTCGTCTGATGGACAAGTTCGACGCAGAGGACTTTCTCGCGACCAGCGAGCAGGTGCGGCCCACCCATGCGGTTCTGGTTCCCGTTCAGTACGAGCGCCTGCTCGATCATCCGTGCTTCGACACCTTTGACCTGTCCTCGTTCCGCGCCAAATTCAGCACCAGCGCGCCCCTGCATCCGGCACGAAAACGTGAAATCCTCGACCGCTGGCCTTCGGGCGGTCTGATCGAAATCTACGGCATGACCGAGGGCGGGGTCAGTTGTGTGCTGGTAGCTCACGAACGACAGGACAAGCTCGACAGCGTCGGCCGCCCCGCGCCGGGATGCGATCTGAAAATCATCGCCGACGACGGTCGCGAAGCCTCAGCGGGTCAGCCGGGCGAGGTCGTTGGACGCTCGGCCACCATGATGACCGGCTACCATGGTCTGGACCAGGCCACGCAAGAAGCGTCCTGGTTCAGCCCGGACGGCGCCCGCTATCACCGAAGCGGCGACATCGGCTTTCTGGATGACGAGGGGTTCCTGCATCTGCTCGATCGCAAGAAAGACGTCATCATTTCCGGCGGTTTCAACATCTATGCCACGGATCTCGAAGCCGTGGTGTCCCAGCATCCCGATGTCGTCGAGGTGGCTGTGGTCGCCATGCCGTCACTGACCTGGGGTGAGACGCCGGCCGCCTTCCTGGTCCTGGGCGCCGACGGTGAAGGGCCGGAACAGGTGCGATCCTGGGCCAATGCACGTCTGGGCAAGGCGCAGCGCATTCACCACGCTCAGGCGATCCCGACGCTCCCCCGCAGTTCCATCGGCAAGATACTCAAGCGCGAGCTGCGCGATCTCCTGCCATCCCATTCCCTAGTCGGAGAGTTCTGATGACGCGATCCCAACCCCTGTCGAACCCGGCATCCCAGGCCGTGTCGTCCGCCCCCTCAGACGACTCTGAAGCGATCGTCCGCCTGCACACGGCGGTGGCGCGCCAAAGGGTCGCTTTCCTGAATGATCCCTATCCCGCCGCCGAGACCCGCCGAGACAGGCTGCGGGCGATCATCACCATGATGGTTCGCTATCGACCCCGGATCGTCGCCGCCATGAACGCAGACTTCGGTCATCACCCGACGGCCGCCACAGAGCTTTCCGAGGTGCTGGGAATGGTGGGACGCGCCCAACATGCCATTGACCGACTTGAGGACTGGATGCAGCCGGAGGCGCGCGACGGCGACCGAGCCCTTCTGGGGGATGCGGTGGTCGAACTGCGTCGGCAGCCCAAGGGGGTGATCGGCAACATATCACCCTGGAACTTCCCGTTCGACCTGTCCGTCGGTCCGCTCATCGACATTCTGGCGGCGGGAAACCGGGCGATCCTCAAGCCGTCGGACTATGCCCCGGCCTGTTCGGCGCTTCTGGCCGAGATGATCGCGGAGACCTTCGACCCCGATCTGGTGACCGTCGCGCTGGGCGGCGTGGACCTGGCCCGGGCCTTTGCAGAGGTGCGGTGGGATCATCTGCTCTATACCGGCAGTCCGGCGATCGGGCGCGAGATCATGGTGGCGGCGGCGCGCAACCTCGTGCCGGTCACGCTGGAACTGGGCGGAAAATGTCCCGCGGTCATCGCGCCGGGACAGGTCGATACCGTCACTGTCGAGACGATCCTGTCGACCAAATTGGTCAAGAACGGCCAGATGTGCATCTCGGTCGATCACGTCTGGGTCCCGCGCGCGGAACTCGGTCGTTTCGTCGAGATCGCCCGATCCTGGTTCGCGCAGACGCTTCCAGACTATTCCCGCAGCCCGGACTGCGCGGGTCTCATCTCCGAACGTCACCTCGATCGCATCCTGGCCATGATCGCCGAGGCCAAGGCCAGAGGGGGCGAGGTGATCGAGCTGGAGGTCGGTGGCGAAACCAATCCGGTCACGCGCCAGACACCGCTGGTCCTCGTGATCAACCCGCCGGCGGACCTGCAGATGATGCGCGAGGAAATCTTCGGGCCCATCCTGCCCGTCCTCGTCTACGACGACCTCGCCGACGTCATCGACGCGATCAATGCCGCCGAGCGCCCCCTTGGCCTCTATGTCTTCGCGGAGACCGACATTGCCGAAAACGTCCTGCGGCGCACGGTTTCGGGCGGGGCCGTCATCAACGCCTGCGCGATCCAGGGCGCCTTGCCGGATCTGCCTTTCGGAGGGGTCGGGCACAGCGGGATTGGTCGGCACCACGGCCGTGAGGGCTTTCAGGAATTCTCTAACGCACGGGGCGTAGTGGTCCGTGGCCGCAAGGACGAACTGCTGGTCTTCTGCCCGCCCTACGCGCGCGCGGACGCCATGCTGCAACAGGTCCTGCCATCATGAGCACCCTGTTTTCTCTGGAGGGGCGGGTGGCGCTCGTCACTGGCGGCTCACGAGGGATCGGCCGCATGATCGCCCAAGGCTTTATTGCTCAAGGGGCCAAGGTTTACATCGCCTCTCGTAAGGCCAAGGCCTGTTTCGAAACGGCCGAGGCCCTGGGGCCGATGGCGGCGCCCTTACCGGCGGATGTCTCGTCCGTTGAGGGCTGTCAGGCCTTAGCGATGGCGCTCTCTGCGCTGGAAACGCGTCTCGACATCTTGGTCAACAATGCCGGGGCCTCGTGGGGCGCGCCGCTGGAGAGCTTCCCGGAGAGCGGCTGGGACAAGGTGATGGACCTGAATCTCAAATCGCCATTCTTCCTGACCCAGCATCTGCTTGGCCTTCTAAAGGCCGCGGGGCGGCCGGAGCATCCGGCCAAGGTGATCAACATCGGATCGGTCGACGGCCTGCGGCTGTCGCCCTGGGAGACCTACAGCTATCAGACGTCCAAGGCCGGCCTTCACTATCTGACCCGGGCCATGGCGGCGCGTCTGGCGCGCGATCACGTCCTGGTCAATGCGATCGCGCCCGGTGCCTTTGCCTCGGACATGAACCGCGCCGCCCGCGACGCCGGCGATCAGATCGCCCGTTTTATCCCGACTGGCCGCATCGGCGACCCGGACGATATCGCTTCCGCCGCCATCTATCTGGCTGCCCGCTCAGGCGACTATGTCGTGGGTCACACTCTGGCGGTCGACGGTGGTGTTGCCAGTGCCGACCTGCCGCCAGCGCTCGAGGCACGCTGACCGTCCGCCTCATCCGTCAGGGTCAGCAGGCGCACTTCATTCAACAACAAGGACGTCAATCATGGCGACGGTTGATAAACCCGACAGCCGTCCCCTGATCGTCGTTCTTGGGGCCACCGGCCAGCAAGGCGGCGCCGTCATGCGTAATCTGCAGGTGGCTCAACAATGGCGGTTGGCGGCCCTGGTCAGGAATGCCGGCACCCCTGCCGCCCGGTCTCTGTTGGCCCAAGGTGTACAACTCAGGATCGGTGACATGGACGATCCTGCGTCACTATCCCGCGCCTTCGTCGGGGCCCATGGTGTCTTTTCAGTCCAGCCCACGGCGGGTGGAGCGGATTTGGAGGTCCGTCAGGGATGCGCCGTGATCGATGCCGCAAAGACGGCCCAGGTCAGGCACTTCGTCTATGCTTCAGTGGGCGGCGCTGATCGGGCCTCTGGTGTTCCGCATTTCGAGAGCAAATGGGAGATCGAGACACGGCTAAAAGAGAGCGGTCTGGACTGGAGCGTCGTCCGGCCAGTGTTCTTCATGGAGAACTTCTCTCGAGCCATTTCCCGTCTTGTGGTGTTGGCCCTGTTGAAGCGGAATCTTTCGACAGCCAAAGCCCTGCAAATGATCGCAGTCGACGACGTCGGTCGTTGGGTCGCCCGTGCGTTTGCGGATCGCACAGATCATCTCGGCCTGGCTGAGGAAATCGCCGGAGACGAACTGACGTTCGGCGAGATTCTCACTGCGCTCAAGGCTCGCGGCCTCGGCGGTGCACTTCCTGTTCCGAGCCTCTTGGTAAATCGCCTTCCCAGCGACGTGCGAAGCATGTTTGGCTGGTTTGGATCAGCCGGATACCGGGCCGACATTGCGCGCCTCAAGACCAGTCATGAATTGGGTTCTTTTGCGGAATGGCTGCAATCTCGACCGTGATGGAAAAAGGCAGACGCATTCGCTTTCTACAGATCTAACTTTTCAATCTGACGGACAAGTCTCCTTGGAAGGCCGGAATAATATAATATGACGAACTTCATTTATGATGATTGATTGCGTCTGACCTGTGCTTTGAAAAATAATGTGTGGGCGTGCTGCCCAAGACCTTCTTGAACATGGTGATGAAAGCGTTGACGGACCCGTAACCCAGCTGAGACGCAACATTCTGGACTGCGACGCCGCTGGCGAGTTCGCGCAAGGCGACAATAATGTGCAGTTGCTGTCGCCAGCGCCCGAAGGTCAAGCCCGTCTCGCGCAACATCAGCCGCGCAAGGGACCGCTCACTCATCGCGACACGCGTCGCCCACACCTCAAGAGTGCTCCGGTTCGAGGGGTCGGCGGTCAAGGCGTTGGCGATCATTCTGATCTTGCGGTTATCCGAGATCGGTAAGTTAAAGCGCTCATGCGGCATATCTACCAGTTCTTTCAGCATCACCTGAGCAAGGAGCGCCCGGCGCTGTCGGCGCCGCGCGGGGCCGGCGCTGCGGCGGGCCGCAGCACCGGCGGGCGCGGGGGGCGTTCCGCGCATGCGGCGCCGCGCCAGCTGCCGGCTTCGCTCGACGACGAATGGCACGAGTTCTGACCGTGCGACCCGCTACAGAGGAGTGAACGATGCTTGAGCCAAAACCGCTATTCGGTGCGCTGCCGTCCCGGGACACCAGCGAGCGCGAGTTCGTCTTCACGCCGGCCGACTTCGAGCGGGTGCGCAAGCTGATCTACCAGTACGCCGGCATCTCGTTGTCCGCCGTCAAGCAGGACATGGTCTACAGCCGTCTGGCGCGCCGTCTGCGCGCCACCGGCCTGAAGACTTTCGCCGAGTACCTGGCGCTGCTCGAAAAAGGCGATCGCGGCGAGTGGGAGAAGTTCGTCAACTCGCTGACCACCAATCTCACCTCCTTCTTCCGCGAGCCGCACCATTTCCCGATTCTCGCCGAACACCTGAAGAAACTGCAGAACCGCCCGTCGATCAAGATCTGGTGTTCCGCCGCGTCGACCGGGGAAGAGCCTTACAGCATCGCGATGACGGTGGTCGAGGCCTTCGGCGGCTTCAACGTGCCGGTCAGCATCATGGCCTCCGATCTGGACACCAGCGTGCTCGCCACCGCCGAGAAGGGGGTGTATCCGCTGGAGCGCGTCGGCAAGCTCTCGCCCGAGCGCATGAAGCGCTTCTTCCTCAAGGGCTCGGGCGCGCAGGAGGGACACGTCTGCGTGCGCCCCGAGCTGCGCCGCCTGATCAGCTTCCAGAGGATCAACCTGCTCGAGGCCAACTGGCCCGTGCGCGGCCCGCTCGACGCGATCTTCTGCCGCAACGTGATGATCTACTTCGACAAGCCGACGCAGCACAAGATACTGGCGCGCTTCACGCCCCTGATGCACGAGGACGGACTGCTCTTCGCCGGCCATTCGGAGAGTTTCCTGCACGCCGCCGATCTGTTCCGCTCGCAGGGAAAAACCGTCTATGAACTCGCGCGCCGCCCACGCTGACGGTGCGCGCGCGACGCCCGCCGGGGCCGCCGACGAGCACGGTCACGTCGAGCATCTGGCGACCAATCTGTACTTCGACCGCCATTTCGAAATGCCGGCCGCCAAGGTGCTGCCCGGCGAATATTTCGTGACCCGGCGCGACATGGTACTGGTGACCGTGCTCGGCTCCTGCGTCACGGCCTGCATCCGCGACAGCGATTCGGGCATCGGCGGGATGAACCACTTCATGCTGCCGGAAGAGAAGGGCGGCGCGTCCGGCGTGGTCAGCACCTCGGCGCGCTACGGCAGCTATGCGATGGAACTGTTGATCAACCACCTGCAGAAGCTCGGCGCGCGGCGCGGCCGCCTGGAGGCCAAGGTGTTCGGCGGCGGCGCGGTGCTCGAAAGTCTGGCCAGCAGCAACGTCGGGGTGCGCAATGCCGAATTCGTGCTCGATTACCTGAAGGCCGAGAAGATTCCGGTGGTCGCCAAGGACCTGCTGGATTCCTATCCGCGCAAGGTCTACTACTTTCCGCTGGGCGGGCGCGTGCTGGTGCGCAAGCTGCACCGGGTGCACAACGACACGCTGTTCGCGCGCGAGACGGCTTACCGCAGCCGGCTGGTCGAAACGCCGGTCGAAGGCGAAATCGAACTGTTTACCTGAGGCCCGCTTGAATAATCCAACTTCCGTTGCGCGGATCTTTCCCGGAGACGCCGCATGAGCATCAAAGTACTCGTCATCGACGATTCGGCGCTGATGCGCAAGCTGCTGGTCGAGCTGATCAACCGCTCGGCCGACGTCGAAGCGGTGGGTTCGGCGCCCGACGCGATCACTGCGCGCGAAATGATCAAGACGCTCAACCCGGACGTCCTGACGCTGGACGTGCAGATGCCGAAAATGGACGGCATCGAGTTCCTCGAGCGCTTGATGCGCCTGCGTCCGATGCCGGTGGTCATGGTTTCCGCGTACACCGCCGCGGGGTCCGAGACCGCCTTGCGCGCCCTCGAGCTCGGAGCCTTCGATTTCATCGGCAAGCCGCGCGCGGAAAGCGCGCAGAGCACCGAGGACTACGCCCAGGAACTGCTGGAGAAAATACGCGCCGCGCACGGCGCCAGCCTGCGCCGCGTCGTGCCGCCGCCGCGCGTCGCCGCGCCGCCGCTCGCGCTGGCGATGACAACCGCGCGGACGGCGGGGCGCCCGGCGGCCGTTGGCGATCGCATCGTCTTCGTCGGCGCATCGACCGGCGGCACCGAGGCGATCAAGCATTTCCTCGCCGGTCTGCCAGAAAACTGTCCGCCGGTTCTCGTCGTCCAGCACATGCCGGAAACCTTCACCGCCTCCTTCGCCAAACGGCTCGACAGCCTGTGTCCGCCGCGCGTGATCGAGGCGCAGGGCGGCGAGCGGATCGAGTCGGGGATGGTGTATATCGCGCCCGGCCATTCGCATCTGCAGATCCGGCGCTCGGGGAACGGCTACGTGACGGAAATCCTTGCCACGCCGCCGGTCAACCGGCATCGCCCTTCGGTCGACGTGCTGTTCGACTCGGCGGCGCTGCTCGGACGGCAGGCGCTCGGCGTGATCCTCACCGGCATGGGCAAGGACGGCGCCCAGGGACTGCTGCGCATGCGTCAGGCCGGGGCGCGGACCTTCGGTCAGGATGAGGCGAGCTGCGTCGTTTACGGGATGCCGCGCGAGGCGGCGCTGGTCGGCGCGGTCGAAGAAGTGGCGAGCCTCGACGAGATGGCGCGGCGTGTGCTGGCGTCGTTGGGCAGGTCGATGGCATAGTCGGTCTATTGAATAAACTGTGGCTTGAAAGAGGAGTGGGTATGCAGGCGAACATCAACGTGGATAGCGGTCGGGCAGTCGTGAAGCTGGCCGGGCGATTCGATTTCAATGCGCACCGGAGTTTTCGCGGCGCCTACGAACCGCTGGTCGATGACGGCGCGGTAACGGCGCTGCAGATCGACCTGGACGGGGTCGATTACCTCGACAGCTCGGCCCTCGGCATGCTGCTCATGCTGCGCGACAAGGCCGGCGCGGCCGGCAAGGCGGTCACGCTGGCCAACGCGCGCGGCGGCGTGAAGCAGGTGCTGGACATCGCCAACTTCGGCAAGCTGTTCCAGATCGACTAACGCAGGCGCGGCGATTTTTCCGCGCCCGGCTAAAGAGAAGGTGGCGGGCGGCCGTATACCCCCTCTGGGCGGCGTGGCGAACAACGATAACGGAGACGAGGATGAAAAGTGTGGCCTGGCGGATCCGCTCCGCAATGCTGTTGCAGTTCGCGGTCGCCGCGGCGCTGGCCTGGCTGGCGGCGAACGTCTTCGGCGGCGGGCTGGCCGGCTGGAGCATCGCCGGCGGCGGGCTGTTCGTCTTCGCCATCGTCGCATCCCTCGTCACCGAGCGCGGCATGGTGCAGCGCATCGATGCCTTGCGCGGGACGATCGCCCGCATGTACATGGACGGCGATCTGACGCGCCGCGCGCCGGTGGCCGGAAGCGACGAGATCGCCGCCACCGCGCGCGAATTCAACCGGCTGATCGAGAGCTTCCAGACCATCATCGGTAAGGTCTTCTTCAATTCGGTCGAGGTCGGGCGGGCATCGCGGCAGCTGATCGACGAAGCCAACCTCGTCGCCGCCGGTTCCGGGCAGCAGCACGACGCCGCGCTGGCAACGGCCAGCGCGATGAGCCAGCTGACCGAGAACATGAATCAGGTCAGCCACAACGCGACCGAAACGGCGAGCATTTCCGAAGCGTCGAGCGAGCTTTCCGGGCAGGGCATGCAGATCGTGAACGACGCTTCGTCGGAAATGGAGAAGATCGCCGCCTCGGTCACCCAGTCGGCGCAGGTCGTCTATGTGCTCGGCGAGCGCTCGAAGGCGATCAGCGGAATCGTCCAGACGATTCGCGAGATTGCCGATCAGACCAATCTACTGGCGCTCAACGCGGCGATCGAGGCGGCGCGTGCCGGCGAGCAGGGGCGCGGTTTTGCCGTGGTCGCCGACGAGGTGCGCAAGCTGGCCGAACGGACGTCGCTGGCGACCGGCGAGATCAGCCAGATGATCGGCGCCATCCAGGGCGAAACGCAGAGCGCCATCGTCAGCATCGAAGCCGGCAACGGGCAGGCCCGCCACGGCGCCGATCTCGCGCGGCAGGCGGCGGCCTCGCTCGAGCGGATCAACGGCGGTGCGCGCGAAACGATGGAGAAAGTCGATGCCATCGCGTCGGCGGTGGCCCAGCAGAGCAGCGCCGGGAGCGACATTGCCGTGCACGTGCGCAGCATCATGGAAATGGCCGAGAGCAACAGCGCCGCGGCCCGGAAGACGCTGGACGAGGCCAGCCAGCTCGACTATCTGGCGACCAACCTCAAGGAAATCGGCAACGTCTTCAAGCTCGGCCCGGCCGGCGAGAAGGCGGTGGAGACGCACGCCCGGATGCCCGCCATGGTGCAGCGCGCGGCCAGGGAGATCGGCGCGCTGTTCGAAAAGGCGGTCGACGCCGGGCGCATCAAGCTCGAAGACTTGTTCGACGACAAGTACGTGCCGATCCCGAATACCCGGCCGCAGAAATACAAGACGCGCTTCGACGATTTCACCGACCAGGCGGTGACCCCGCTGCAGGAGCAGTTCGTCGACCAGAACAGCTGGGTGGTCTATGCGATTTCCATCGACCGCAAGGCCTACGTGCCGACGCACAATCGCCGTTTCGCGCAGCCGCTGACGGGGAACGAGAAGGTCGACTTCATCGGCAACCGCACCAAGCGGATCTTCGACGACCCCGTCGGGCGCCGGTGCGGCGATCACGAGCAGCCCTTCCTGCTGCAGACCTACCGGCGCGATACCGGCGAGATCATGCACGACATTTCGGCGCCGGTTTATGTCAAGGGCCGGCATTGGGGAGGCTTCCGGATCGGCTATAAAACCGAGCTTTAGGACTCCGCAAGAGGGCTTGGCGCCAGCGGTACAGGCATGGCGCGCCCGTCGTTGTTAGATTAAGATGCCGATCATAGGCCGAAAGGCTATGTTCCCATGAGGGATTTCACGAATGTCTGAGCTACTAAAGAGTATTGACGCGCGCACCAAGCTCGCGGGGACCAACAAGCTGGAGATACTGCTTTTCTCGCTTGGCACGGATTCGCGCACCGGGCGTCGCGAGACCTTCGGGATCAACGTTTTCAAGGTGCGCGAGGTGATGCGCACGCCGCCGATCACGGCCGCGCCCGAGATGCCTGCGGCCGTCGAGGGCATGGTCAGCCTGCGCGGCGCGCTCGTGCCCGTGGTCGATCTGGCGCTGTACGCCGGCGTGCAGACCGATACGCCGCGCGACATCATGATCGTCACCGAATACGCCGGGCACACGCAGGGTTTCTTGGTCGAGGGCGTCGATACCATCCTGCGCCTCGACTGGAGCCAGATGAAGGTGCCGCCGGACATGCTGCTCGCCGAAATGGGCGGGCTGGTGACCGCCGTGACCGAACTCGCCGACGGCCGCCTCGTGATGATGATGGACGTCGAGAAGGTGCTCTCCGAAACGACGAACTACGACGACGAGTTCGTCTACCGCAGCATCAAGCCGATCGACAAGCCGGAACTGACCGTATTCTTCGCCGACGATTCGGTGGTGGCGCGCAAGCAGATCGAGCGCACGCTGCAGGCCATGGGCGTCAAGTACATCGCGGCGATGAACGGCCGCGAGGCGTGGGACGAGCTGGAGAAGATGGCGGCCTATGCCAATTCGATCGGCCGCCAGGCCAATGCGATGATCAGTCTGGTGCTGACCGACGTCGAAATGCCGGAAATGGACGGCTACATCCTGACCAAGAAGATCAAGAGCGACCCGCGCTTCGTCGGTATTCCCGTGATCATGCATTCGTCCTTGTCCGGGATGTCCAACCAGCAGCTCGGCAAGTCCGTCGGCGTCGACGAGTACGTGGCGAAGTTCGAGCCGCAGCGTCTCTCGGAAACGCTTGCGCGTCGCCTGCTCGGTAACGCCGATGTCGCCCTGCCCGCTTGATGCGGTCTCTGCAATGAATTCGCTGGAGTAAGACGATGGATATGGCGGACAAGAAAAACCTGCTCGAAAGCGTAGACGCGCGCACTCAGCTGGCAGGCTCCAACAAGATGGAGATCCTGCTTTTTTCGTTGGGCACGCGGGAGACCTTCGGGATCAACGTCTTCAAGGTGCGCGAAGTGGGGCGCACGCCGCACATCACCAAGACGCCCAACATGCCGCGCGGCGTGGAAGGGCTGATTTCCCTGCGCGGCAACGTGATTCCGGTGCTGTCGCTGGCGTCCTTCCTGGACCTCGACGGAACGCCGCCGGGGCTCGGCAAGACCATGATGGTGGCCGAGTATTCGAAACGCACCCTCGGCTTCCTGGTGCACGAGGTCGATCGCATCATCCGCGTCGACTGGGAGAAGGTGAAGGCGCCGGAGACGGTGCTGGCCGCCAATCAGGGCCTGATCACCGCCGTGATCGAGCTGGAGGGCGGGCACCTGGTGTCGATTCTCGACGTCGAGCAGATTCTGGCCAATGCCTTCGGCGAGGCGATCATCATCGACATCGCCCCGGCCCGCGTGAACGAGGATATCAGCGTCTTTTTCGCCGACGATTCGATCGTCGCGCGCCGCAAGATCTCGGAAGTTCTCGACAAGCTGGGCGTCAAGCACAAGCACGCGACCAACGGCGCCGAAGCGTGGTCGCGCCTGCAGGCGATCGCCGCGCATGCGCAGCAGATGGGGCGCTCGGTTCGCGACGAGATCCGCATGATCCTGGTCGATGCCGAAATGCCGGAAATGGACGGCTACGTCCTGACCAAGAATCTCAAGAGCGACGTCCGCTTCGAAGGCGTTCCGGTGGTCATGCACTCGTCCTTGTCGTCGGAGGCGAACAAGGCGATGGGCAAGGCCGTCGGCGTGGATGGGTATGTCGCGAAGTTCGACGCGGAAGTCCTCGCGGATACGCTGCGTCCGATTCTCGAGCGATAAAGAAGACAAAAACTGGAGTAGAGAATGGCTGATCCGAAGATGAGGTTTCTGGTAGTCGACGATTTTTCGACGATGCGCCGTATCGTTCGCAATCTGCTCAAGGAATTGGGCTACACCAACGTCGATGAGGCCGAGGACGGTGCGATCGCGCTCCAGAAACTGCAGAACGGGGGCTTCGAATTCGTCGTTACCGACTGGAACATGCCGAACATGGACGGCCTGACCTTGCTGCAGACGATCCGTGCGACGCCGAACCTCAAGCACCTGCCGGTGCTGATGATCACCGCCGAGGCGAAGAAGGAAAACATCATCGCCGCCGCGCAGGCCGGTGCCAGCGGCTACATCGTCAAACCGTTCACCGCCGCGACCCTGGCCGAGAAGCTGCAGAAGATCTTCGAGAAGATGGGGGTCTGAGATGAGCGACGCCAATATTTCAGGCGATTCGGACGATCTCGAGGCCCTCTTCGACAGCATCGCGGCGGGGGCTGCCGCATCCGCGCCGCCGCCCGCAGCCGCTCCCACGCCGGCCCCCGCGCCTGCCCCCTCGGCGCCGACCTTGATGCAGCAGGCGCGCGAGGGCGGCGACACCGACGACTCGGACGACCTGCAGGCCCTGTTCGATTCGATCGCCGCGCAACAGGCGCCGGCCGCCGCATCGTCGGCCGAACCGCCGGCCGAGGCATGGGAAGGGCAGGGCAAGGTGTTCCAGCGGGTCGGCCAGATGGCTCGCCAGTTGCACGACACGCTCGCCGAACTGGGTTACGACAAGCTGGTCGAGAAGACCGTTTCCGCGCTTCCCGATGCCAAGGACCGCCTCGCCTACATCGCCAACCTGACCGAGCAGGCCGCCTGCCGGGTGCTGAATGCGACCGACATCGCCAACCCGCTGCAGGACGACATCGAAAGCAGTGCCGCCGTGCTCGCGGGCAAGTGGGACGCGCTGTTCGCCAACCAGATCGGGGTCGAGGAATTCAAGCAGCTCGCCGCGGAGACCCGCGCCTTCCTGAAACAGGAATTGCCGGGGAAGACCGGCGCGACCAAGGAACAGCTGCTCGAGATCATGATGGCGCAGGATTTTCAGGATCTCACCGGGCAGGTCATCAAGAAGGTGATTGGCGTCGCACAGGAGCTGGAGTCGCAACTGATGGGCGTGCTCATCGAGACGATGCCGGGCGAGTGCCGCACCGAATCGGTCAATAGTCTACTCAACGGTCCGGTCATCAACGCCGAAGGGCGTACCGACGTTGTCGGCAGTCAGCGGCAGGTCGACGACCTGCTCGACAGCCTCGGGTTCTAGGAGTTTAGCCATGAGTGATTTTGCCGGTATGGAAGACCTCCTGCAGGATTTCCTGCAGGAAGCCAGCGACCTTCTGTCGGACGTCGATAACAAGCTGGTCGATCTGGAGAAGTCCCCCGACGACACGCGTCTGCTGAACGACATCTTCCGCGGGTTCCACACCATCAAGGGCGGCGCCGGTTTTCTCAGCGCCACCGAACTGGTGACCCTTTGCCACCTGACCGAAAACCTCTTCGACCGTCTGCGCAATCGGGACATGACGCTGACGCCGGAGTTGATGGATACGATCATGGCGGCGACCAAGGGCGTCCGCGAAATGTTCGGCGAGCTGAACCAGTCGATGCAGCCGCGTGCCGCGCAAGTCGAGGTGCTGGCCGCCCTGCGCGCCGCGCTGGAGGGGGATGCGCATGCCTCGCCGGCCGCTGTCAGTACGCCGGCCGCGGCGCCCGCAGCGGGGCCAGACTGGCAGGCGCTGCACGGTGCCGTGACCGGCGCCGCCGCGCCCGCGTCCCAGCCTGAAGTCATTACGGCGGCGGAGGCCGCGCAGCTGCTTTCCGCGCAAGCGCCTTCGGCGGTCGCGCAGCCGTCCTTCCCGCCGGAAGGGCGGCGCACGACCGACAAGCCGGCTGCGGCAGCGTCGGCGCCCGCCGGCGGCCGCCGGGTCGAGGAGCGCGCCGTCGCCCGCGAGAACACCATTCGCGTTGATACCTCGCGTCTGGATCAGGTGCTCAACCTGTCCGGCGAGATCGGTCTGACCAAGAACCGCCTGACCAGCCTGCGCGCCGACATTCTGGCCGGCAAGACCGACGCCGAAACCCTGCATGCGCTCGATCAGGCGGTCAGCCAGCTCGACCTGCTGGTCTCCGACCTGCAGAACTCGGTCATGAAGACGCGCATGCAGCCGATCGGCCGCCTCTTCCAGAAATATCCGCGCATCGCCCGCGACCTTGCGCGGCAGCTCGGCAAGGACGTGGAGCTGTCTCTTGTCGGCGAGGAGACCGAGGTCGACAAGACGATGATCGAGGATCTGGCCGATCCGCTGATTCACCTGATCCGCAATGCGGTCGACCATGGCGTCGAGCTGCCGGAGGAGCGTCTGGCGGCGGGCAAGCCGGCAAAGAGCATCGTGCGCCTCGAGGCGCGCCAGGAGGGCGACCACATCGTCCTGATCATCGCCGACGACGGGCGCGGCATGAGCGCCGAGCGCATCCGCGCCAAGGCCGTCGAAAAGGGCCTGCTCAGCGAGGAAGAGGCGAACACCCTCGACGAGCGGCAAAGCCTGAATCTGGTTCTCCTGCCGGGCTTCTCGACCAAATCGCAGATTTCCGACGTCTCCGGGCGCGGCGTCGGCATGGACGTGGTGAAGACCAATATCCAGAAGCTCAACGGTTCGATCGAAATTCGTTCCGAGCCGGGCAAGGGGTCGGTGTTCCTGATCTCGCTGCCGCTGACCCTGGCCATCCTGCCGGTGCTCCTCGTGCTGCTCGGCGATCAGCCTTTCGCGCTGCCGCTCTCGATGGTGCGCGAGATCCTGCCGATCGAGAAGGACAAGATGCAGGAGGTCGGGGGCAAGGAAACGCTGGTCGTCCGCGGCGAAATCCTGCCGGTCATCGCGCTTTCCCGCCTGCTCGGCTGGCCGCAATTGCAGCATCCGGAGTTCGGCGTGTTGATGCAGACCGCCGAGCGCAGCTTCATCCTCTCGGTCGATAGCTTTGCCGGGCGCGACGATGCGGTGATCAAGTCGCTCGACGACTTCCGTCCGCGCGGCGTGGCCGGGGTGACGACGCTTTCCAACGGCCAGATCGTCCTGATTCTGGACATGAAGGAGCTTCTGTCCGACCTCAGCAGCCATCTCGACGGCGACGGACGCGGAGGCGCCATGCGGGCGCTCGAATTCTCCGCATAACTGATATTAAACAGGCGTTTAGACAGGGGGCTTCGGCCCCCTGTTTCTTTTTGCGGATTTGCCACATCCGCGCGAGGCTTGTTGTAGTCCCGCTACTATTCGAGAATCAATGTAAAAAACATCTCATACCTCTTTAATTTTTATTGTTTTTTCCTATAATAGCCGGGAATCCAACGGAACCCGGTAATGTCCGAAGACAGCGACCTCGAACGAACAGAACCAGCCTCAGGCAGACGCCTCGAGAAGGCGCGCGAGGAAGGCCAGGTGCCGCGCTCGCGCGAGATCGGCGCGTTCCTGATTCTGATCGTCGCGGCGGGTATCTTCTGGTCTCTCGGATCGTGGATGATGCAGCGCATGGCGGCGATCTTCCGGCGCGGCCTCGTGCTCGACGAGCCGATGGTGCGCGAGCCGCCGATGATGCTGATCCGTTTCGCCGATCTGTCCATGGACGCGCTGTTCTCCGTCATGCCCCTGTTCGGCGCGCTAATGCTTGCTTGTCTCATTTCGCCTTTTTTCCTGGGTAGCTGGAACTTCTCTCCCAATGCGTTGGTGCCGGACCTGAAGCGTCTCAACCCGCTTCCGGGGCTGGCGCGCATGATTTCGCTGAACGGGCTCGTCGAGCTCGTCAAGGCCGTAGCCAAAGCCGGCCTGATCGCCGGCGTCGCGATCGCCGTGATCTGGAGCGAACGCGACGACATCTTCGCCCTGTTCGGCCAGTCGCTGGAAGTCGCCGTCTCCAGCGCCGGGCATCTGCTTAATTTCAGTTTCCTGTCCATCGTCTCGGCGATGCTGCTGATCGTCGTCCTCGACGTGCCTTTCCAGATTTGGCAGTACTACGACAAGCTGAAGATGACGAAGGAAGAGGTCAAGCAGGAGCACAAGGAATCGGACGGCAATCCACAGGTCAAGGCGCGCATCCGCAGCCTGCAGCGCGAAGCGGCGCGGCGGCGCATGATGGGCGCGGTGCCGACCGCCGATGTGATCGTCACCAACCCGACCCACTTCGCCGTCGCCCTTGCCTACAAGAGCGGCATGAGTGCGCCGCGCGCGGTCGCCAAGGGAACCGGCGAGGTCGCCCGGAAAATCCGCGAGATCGGCGCCGAGCACGGCGTACCGATGCTCGAGGCGCCGCCGCTGGCGCGCGCGCTGTACCGCCACGCCGAGCTCGACCAGGAGATTCCCTCGGCTCTCTACGCCGCGGTCGCCGAGGTGCTGGCCTACGTCTATCAGCTGACCAACTGGCGCCAGGTCGGCGGCAGCTATCCGACGCCGCCGCGTGAAATCTCCGTCCCCGCCGAACTCGTCCCGGAGCCTGTGAATGGCTAACGCGACCCTGGTCCTGCAGAACATCTTCGGGCGCATGGGCTTGCAGCAGCTGGCCGGGCCGGTGCTCATCATGCTGATCCTGGCGATGATGGTGCTGCCCCTGCCGGCCTTCGCCCTCGACCTGTTCTTCACCTTCAACATCGCGATTTCGGTGATCGTCATGCTGGTCGCGATGAACGTGATGAAGCCGCTGGAGTTCTCGGTCTTCCCGACCGTCCTGCTCATCACGACGCTGCTCCGGCTCTCGCTCAACGTCGCCTCGACGCGCATCGTCCTGCTCGAAGGGCACACCGGCCCCGGCGCGGCGGGGCACGTGATCGAAGCCTTCGGGCACTTCCTGGTCGGCGGCAACTACGCGGTCGGCCTGATCGTTTTCGCGATCCTGGTGATCATCAACTTCATGGTCATCACCAAGGGCGCCGGGCGCGTCGCCGAAGTGTCGGCGCGCTTCACGCTGGACGCCATGCCCGGCAAGCAGATGGCCATCGACGCCGACCTCAACGCCGGCCTGATCGGCGAGGACGAAGCGCGCAAGCGCCGCGTGACGATCGCCGAGGAAGCCGATTTCTACGGTTCGATGGACGGCGCCTCGAAGTTCGTGCGCGGCGACGCCGTCGCCGGCATCATCATCATGCTGATCAACGTGATCGGCGGCCTCATCGTCGGCGTCCTGCAGCACAACCTCGACGTCGCGACGGCGGCCAAGACCTACACACTGCTGACCATCGGCGACGGACTCGTGGCCCAGATTCCGGCCCTGATCATCTCGATTGCCGCCGGCATGGTGGTGACCCGCGTCGGCGACCGCGAAGACATCTCGCAGCAGTTCCTGTCGCAGCTCTTCAACAATCCCAAGGTGATCGGCCTGACCGCGGCGATCATCGGTTCGCTCGGCCTGATTCCCGGCATGCCGAACTTCGTTTTCCTGCTCCTGGCTGCCGGCCTGGGCGCTCTGGCGTGGGAGATCGATAAGCGCAATCGCGTCGTCGAGCCGGTGGCGGTCACCGTCGCACCGAGCGTCGCGCCGGAAACACAGGAAGCCAGTTGGGCCGACGTCGCACCGCTCGACGTGCTGGGTCTGGAGGTCGGCTATCGCCTGATTCCGCTCGTCGACAAGTCTCAGGACGGCGAACTGCTGCGGCGTATTCGCGGCATCCGCAAGAAATTCGCGCAGGAAGTCGGCTTCCTCGTCTCGCCGGTGCATATCCGCGACAATCTTGAACTCAAGCCGAACGCCTACCGCATCCTGCTCAAAGGCGTCGAAATCGGCCAGGGCGAGGCTTTCCCCGGCAATCTGCTGGCGATCAATCCGGGCCGCGTGGCCGGGCAGGTCGCCGGCACCGCGACGCGCGACCCGGCCTTCGGCCTGCCGGCCGTGTGGATCGAATCCAGCCTGCGCGAACAGGCGCAGGCTTACGGCTACACCGTGGTCGACGCGAGCACCGTCGTCGCGACGCACCTCAATCACCTGATCCTGTCGCATGCCGCCGAATTGCTCGGCCGCCAGGAAACCCAGGCGCTGGTCGACCACCTCACCAAGGAACTGCCCAAGCTGGTCGAGGATCTGGTGCCCAAGGTGCTGCCGCTCGGCGTTCTGCAGAAGGTTCTGCAGAACCTGCTCGAGGAAAGCGTGCATATCCGCGACATGCGCACCATCGTCGAAAGTCTCGCCGAACACGCGCCGCGCATGCAGGACTCGGAAGCGCTCACGGCCCAGGTGCGTATCGCGCTGGGCCGCTCGATCGTCCAGCACCTCTATCCGAGCGGCGCCGAAATGCAGGTCATGTCGCTCGACCCGCAACTCGAACGCATCCTCGTCCAGGCCGTCGCCGGCGGCGGCGACAACGCCAGCATCGAGCCGGGACTGGCCGATACGCTGGTGCGCGAGACGATCGCCGCGGCGCAGCGCCAGGAAGAACTCGGACTGCCGGCCGTGCTGCTGGTCCCCGGAAATTTACGTACGCTGCTTTCGCGCTTCCTGCGCCGCGGCGTTTCTCAACTCAAGGTGCTCGCTCACAGCGAAGTGCCTGAAAGCAAGATCATCAAGGTCACCTCGATCATCGGAGGTAGGGTATGAACGTCAGGAAATTCATCGCAGTGACGGCGCGCGAAGCGCTCCGCAAGGTCAAGGAAACGCTCGGACCGGACGCGATCATCCTGTCAAACCGCGGTGTCCCCGGTGGTGTCGAGATCATGGCGGTCGCTGCGCGCGATATGGCCATGATCGTGCCGACCCCGGGCCGCGAAGAAATCGCTCAGTCCGACGATTACTCGGTCAGCCTTTCCTCGGCTACGCCCGCGCGCGCTGTGCCGCCCCCCGCTGCGCCGCTGCGTGCGCAGCCCGCGCAGCTCCGTCCGCAGGTCGCTCCCGCCGCAGCCGCGGCG
>RCMZ01001021.1_pt1 | contig 18592 bp, 18 predicted proteins | sample 2041141 | NCBI WGS metagenome assembly RCMZ01 (sample SAMN09708263, study PRJNA481090) | Wastewater metagenome, whole genome shotgun sequencing project. | biome: sewage; isolation source: Davis station wastewater (DW) | place: Antarctica: Davis Station | collected 2010-03-01
ATCAAGAACGCCAACTGCCTGGTGATCTTCATCAACCAGATCCGCATGAAGATCGGCGTGATGTTCGGCAGCCCGGAAACCACCACCGGTGGTAACGCGCTGAAGTTCTACGCTTCGGTGCGCCTGGACATCCGCCGTACCGGCGCGGTGAAGGAAGGTGATGAAGTTGTCGGCAGCGAAACCCGTGTCAAGGTCGTGAAGAACAAGGTGGCACCGCCGTTCCGCCAGGCTGAATTCCAGATTCTCTACGGCAAGGGTATCTACCTGAACGGCGAGATGATCGACCTGGGCGTGTTGCACGGCTTTGTCGAAAAATCCGGGGCCTGGTATGCCTATAACGGCACCAAGATCGGTCAGGGCAAGGCCAACTCGGCCAAGTTCCTGCAGGAGAACCCAGAGATTGCGGCCACACTTGAAAAACAGATCCGCGACAAGCTGCTGACCCCGGCTGCAGACACCAAGGCTTCGCCGGTCAAGGAAGCTGTTGATGATCTGGCTGACGCCGATATCTGATTGATCCCATGACAGCCGTACTCGATACACCCGTCGCCGTACGGCGAACCGCAATGGACCTGCTCGCGCGACGCGAGCATGGTCGAGTCGAGCTGACGCGCAAGTTGCGTCAGCGCGGCGCCCCTCCTGAAATGATCGATGCCGCACTCGACCGCTTGACGCAAGAGGGCTTGCTGTCCGAATCGCGCTACCTCGAAAGCTTTGTCTCCTACCGTGCCCGCTCCGGATACGGCCCTCTGCGTATTCGTGAAGAGTTGAGCCAACGTGGCCTGCAACGAACCGATATCGAACTCGCCTTACGCGAAAGCGGTATCGATTGGCAGGCACAGTTGGAAGACACCTGGCGCCGGAAATTCGCCGGGCACTTGCCGATCGATGTCCGCGAGCGTGCCAAGCAAGGGCGGTTCCTGAGCTACCGGGGTTTTTCGATGGAGATGATCGGCCGCTTGTTCAGCGGCCGTGGCCTGGATGACTGAGCCGGTCAGGTGAGCTTGATCGGTTCACGGTTGCGCTGTGAAGCCTGCGGGGCGGCCTCGGCCCAGTTTTCCGGCAGGTTGATAAAGTCCACCAACTCGCGCAAGCGCCCGTGATTACGGGCGGTGAAGGTGAACGACAGTCGCGTCAGGTGGCTGAACTGCGCCTCATCCTGTTCTTCACCGGCGTAGCTGTGTTGATGAAAGCAATCGCTCAAACACAGGTCGGCAAAAGCTTGCTGGATGTGCTCCAGTGCCTGCTCGTTCAACGGGTGATTCATGCGGATGATGAACTGATGCTTCAGCCAGCGGCTGGAGTGGAAGTTACCGTAGAACTGCTGAATCTCCTGCACCGCCTCCTCGACGTTGTAGACCAGGCGCATCAGCTTCATGTCGCTGGGCAGGATGTAGTGGTTGGCCTCCAGTTCGTTGCGGATGAAATCCAGGGCACTTTCCCAGAAGCGCCCGCCCGGTGTGTCCAGCAGCACCACGGGAACCAGGGGGCTTTTGCCAGTCTGGATCAAGGTCAATACCTCCAATGCTTCATCCAGCGTGCCGAAGCCGCCCGGGCAGAGCACCAGTGCATCGGCTTCCTTGACGAAAAACAGCTTGCGGGTGAAGAAAAAATGGAACGGCAGCAGGTTGCCGGTGCCATCGACCGTGGGGTTGGCGTGCTGCTCGAAGGGCAGGGTGATGTTGAACCCCAGGCTGTGCTCCAAGCCTGCGCCCTCATGGGCTGCAGACATAATGCCGCCCCCGGCGCCGGTGATGACCATTAGGTCTGACCTCGCCAGCGCGGCGCCCAGCTCCCGGGCCATGGCGTAAAGCGGGTGCTCGGTGGCGGTTCGCGCAGAGCCGAACACGGTGACCTTGCGCCGCCCCTTGAACTGCTCCAGCACACGGAATGCCTGTTCCAGTTCACGCAACGCCTGCAGGGTGATCTTGGCGTTCCAGCGGCTATGGTCTTGCTTGGCCATATGCAGGACGGTGAGGATCATGTCGCGATAAATCGCGATATTCGCGCTGTTGGGGGAAATCAGTTTGAGTTGTTCTTCGACCTGCTGGGCGAGCTCGCCCCCGTTGCCCTGAAGATCTCGGCTGAGGAGGTCATTCGATTGGTAAGGCATTCAACGTCTCCTTCTGCACAACGCCTGGTTTTGCCGATTCGATCATGGCCTCCGCTGGTCGTGCCTGGCAACCGCTCAATCGCAAGCCGTGGGCGCGGATCACCGCTGGTCAGAAGTGCCGGCATGCGGTGATGGCTCTGATTTACTCAACACAGGCATCACGACGCTGTTTGGCGTGGGCAAGCGCAGGGAGGCGAAACATGACCAGAATCATTCTGGAAATCGATACCGAGTTGTATCAGCTGTTGCAGGCGGCGGCGCGGGCCAATCATCGTAGCGTTGAGGATGAATGCCGGCGGCGCCTGGAGGGCCCCCGGCAGCACTCGCAGTATCTGCAAGCGCTGGTGGCGGAGCTGCGCGCCGATGATTTGCAGCGGCGCGCAATGGAGCAGTGATTACTTTTTCTTTTTGGCCGGTTGCAGGCAATCGGCTTCCTGGAAGCGTTCCGACGCAACCGGGCGGTTGGTCTTGACCTCCGTGAACTCGTAGCGCATCACCGCGCCCTTGGCCATCAGCTTGCGAAAGCCTGGGTTGTTGCACACGGTGGAGCCCAGTTGGAAGTACACGGCCTTGGGGTCTGCGCGCATTTTTTCGGCGTGGCTGCTTTGCACGCTCAGGTGGTTTATCAGCTCCTTGCCTTCCACGGTGTAGCCCTGGTCGAGGATGTCTTCGTTGATGGCCCGGGGCGTGCCGACGCTGCTTTGGGCGGCGACGCTTTGCAGCATTTTGCTCAGTTCGAGTTCTTTGAGTGAGGCGGCTTGCACGCCGAAGGATGACGCCAGCAGAACGGCAGCGGTAGGAACGATAAGGCGCAGCATGAAACTCTCCTGGTTCAGTGACTGGTGCTTCGACCAGCCACGTGACTGTGCGTTCAGTGGCGGCGAATTATAGGGGAGGCGGTGTGGACGGTACAGGTTTGAGCGTGTTGCTCTGGTAAACTGCGGTTACTTTTTTTGCCCGCCTGAGTGTTATTTGTGCCGATTCTCATTCCCCGCCGGAGTTGTCTGTGACCCTGCGCGCTGCTTCGCCCTTTGCCGTCAATGCCGTTGCGTGCCTGCGTGACGAGCGCGAGGAAGAGAGCACCAAGCCTTATCTGGCCCGCGGTTCCCGCGCGCCGCGCTGCCATGATTGCAGGGTGATCGAGAGCCATTGCCTGTGCGCCTGGCGCCCTCAGGTCCAGGCCCGCTCGGCGGTGTGCTTGATAATGACGGCCAAGGAAGTGTTCAAGCCGAGCAATACCGGGTGGTTGATCGCGGATGTGGTGCAAGACAACTTTGCCTTTATCTGGTCGCGTACCGAAACCAACCCCCAGTTGCTGGCGCTATTGGCCGACCCGCAGTGGCAACCGTACCTGGTGTTTCCCGGTGAGTATGTCGAGCCTGAGCGGGTCACTCATGAGGTTCAGGTCGATAGCCGCAAGCGGCCGCTGTTTATTCTGTTGGACGCAACCTGGACCGAGGCCCGCAAGATTTTCCGCAAGAGCCCGTATTTCGACGGCTTGCCGATCCTCAGCCTGCTGCCGGAAAAACTGTCGCGCTACCGCTTGCGCCGCTCCACCCGCAGTGAGCACCTGTGTACAGCCGAAGTGGCGGCTTTGTGCCTGGAACTGGCGGGCGATGGCCCCGCGTCCTCGGCGTTGGGCGCCTATTTTGACGTGTTCAGCCAGCATTACTTGGATGCCAAGCATCAATTACCCCTAGACGAGACCACTGCCGCCCACGCTGAACTGGCGCCCTTTGTCCCGCAAGGTGCTATTACCATGCAGGCACGTAGTGGCACTGCGGCTTGACCCCATAGGCTGCGCTGGGCATGCTTGGCGCCGTTTAGGGCGCCCGCCCCGTTTGGCGGGCCTTTGGTTTGAGTTCGCCCTTCGGTGATGGCCAGCAGGTTGTCACCTTATGTTGTTTTGGCGAGGACCGAATCCATCGGTTCTCCCATAAAAAACAGGATCATTTGACTGATGGCCACATACGAAATCCTGATTGCCGATGACCACCCCCTCTTCCGTAGCGCACTGCACCAAGCGGTCACCTTGGGCCTTGGCCCTGAGGTCCGGTTAGTGGAAGTGGCGAGTATTGCCGAACTGGAAACCCGTCTGACCGAGAAGGCCGACTGGGACCTGGTGCTGCTGGACCTGAATATGCCGGGGGCCTACGGTTTTTCCGGGTTGGTGCTGTTGCGTGGCCAGTATCCGCAAATTCCGGTGGTGATGGTCTCGGCGCAGGAAGAAGCGTCGATCATGGTCAAGTCCCGCGAGTTCGGCGCCAGTGGCTTCATTCCCAAATCCAGCTCCATGGAAGCGATCCAGCAGGCCGTGCGCACGGTGCTGGACGGTGATGTGTCGTGGCCGCCCCAAGCGTTCGAGGATGTGGCTGTTTCCGATGAAGCCAAAGCCGCCAGTGCCGGGTTGGCCAGCCTGACGCCGCAGCAGTTCCGCGTGCTGACCATGGTCTGCGAAGGCTTGTTGAACAAACAGATCGCCTATGAGTTGAGCGTGTCGGAGGCCACCATCAAGGCCCACGTTACGGCGATTTTTCGCAAGCTGGGCGTGCGCACCCGCACCCAGGCGGCATTGTTGCTGCAACAGCTTGAGTCAATTTCCAGCCAGTAAGGCGTTGTGCCTTCACGCTTTTTTGACTTCCGTTGAACTAGTTTTCCCTTCCTTTTTTCAGTTGCCTACTTCTATGTCGCCTTTCAAAGGTCAAACCGGTCTTAAACGCATTCTCAACGCTGGCGGCTATTCCCTTGATGGGTTGCGCGCCGCTTTTGTCGGCGAAGCCGCCTTTCGCCAGTTGGTTTTGCTCAACGTGATCCTGATTCCCGTGAGTTTCCTGTTCCACGTCAGCCGCGTCGAGCGTGCCTTGCTGATCGCCGTGTGCCTGCTGGCGCTGATCGTCGAGTTGCTCAACTCGGCCGTGGAAGCGGCCATCGACCGCATCTCTCTGGACCTGCACCCCTTGTCGAAAAACGCCAAGGACATGGGCAGCGCCGCGCAATTCGTGGCGTTGAGCATGATTGCCGTGGTGTGGGCGGTGATTCTGCTCTGACCTCGCTCAGGGGATGCTGGGCAGCACGATTTCGTCGCTACGCTGCACCCCGGCGGTGAAGGCGCGGCACAGTTCCAGGAATTCGCGCATGGCCGACGTCTGGTACTTCTGTTTATGCCAGATGAAGTAGAACTGCCGCGCCAGGTCCAGGTCCGGGGTTTCCACCGGTACCAGGCTGCCGCGGCGGAACGCATCGCGCAGGGCCAGGCGGGAAATGCAGCCGATGCCCAGGCCCGACTCCACCGCACGCTTGATCGCTTCGGTGTGTTCCAGTTCCAGGCGGATGTTCAGCGAGTTGCGGTGATGGCGCATGGCCTGGTCGAAGGTCAGGCGCGTGCCCGAACCCTGTTCCCGCAAGATCCACGCCTCATGGGTCAACTGCTCCATGCTCGCCTGGCCCTGGGCGGCGAGGGGGTGCTGAGGCGCGCAGAACACTACCAATTCATCCTCGACCCAGCTCTGCACTTCGATATCCGGGTGGCTACAGTCGCCCTCGATTAGACCCAGATCAATTTCATAGTGGGCAACTTGCTGCACGATATGGGCAGTGTTCTGTACATGGAGTTTCACCTGGCTCTCGGGATGGCGCTGCATGAAGCTGCCGATCAGCAGGGTGGCCAGGTAGTTGCCGATGGTTAGCGTGGCGCCGACCGCCAGTGAGCCGAAACCGGACTTGCCGTTGAGCAGGTCTTCGATTTCCTTGGCCTGGTCGAGCAGGGCCACGGCTTGGGGCAACAGTTGTTTGCCCAGGGCGTTGAGGCTCAGGCGTTTGCCGGCGCGGTCGAACAACTGGCAGCTGGATTGGCGTTCCAGTTCCGTGATCGAAGTGCTGGCCGCCGATTGCGACAGGGCAAGCAGGCCGGCAGCACGGGACACGCTCTCTTGCTGAGCGACGGCGACGAATACTTGAAGTTGACGGAGAGTAAATCGCATATCGATATAACCGATAACCCTTATCTTAATAATCCATTTAACAGATATTGTCACCGCCATTAGAATGCGATGCAATTGCGCACCCTGTCGGCGCAGGCAAAATCTCCAGGAGTCCCACGTACATGAGCAACATGAACCACGAGCGTGTCCTCAGTGTTCACCACTGGAACGACACTCTGTTCAGCTTCAAGTGCACCCGCGATCCGGGCCTGCGCTTCGAGAACGGTCAGTTCGTGATGATCGGCCTGCAACAGCCCAACGGCCGCCCGCTTATGCGCGCTTACTCGATTGCCAGCCCCAATTGGGAAGAGCATCTGGAATTCTTCAGCATCAAGGTGCCCGATGGCCCGCTGACGTCCCAGTTGCAGCACCTCAAGGAAGGCGACGAGATCATCATCAGCAAAAAGCCGACAGGCACGCTGGTGCTCGACGACTTGAAACCGGGCAAGCATTTGTACCTGCTCAGCACCGGCACAGGCCTGGCGCCGTTCATGAGCGTGATCCAGGACCCGGAAACCTACGAGCGTTTCGAGAAAGTGATCCTGTGCCACGGTGTGCGCTACGTCAATGAAGTCGCCTACCGCGAATTCATCACCGAGCACCTGCCGCAGAACGAGTTCTTCGGCGAAGCGCTGCGCGAAAAACTCATCTACTACCCCACCGTGACCCGCGAGCCGTTCGAGAACGAGGGGCGCCTGACCGACTTGATGCGCAGCGGCAAGCTGTTCAGCGATATCGGCCTGCCGCCGATCAACCCGCAGGACGACCGCGCCATGCTGTGCGGCAGCCCGAGCATGCTCGACGAAACCAGCGAAGTGCTCAACAGCTTCGGCCTGAAAGTCTCGCCGCGCATGCGCGAGCCGGGTGATTACCTGATCGAGCGTGCATTCGTCGAGAAGTAAGCCTGTTTAAAGCGGCTCCTGTGTGGGAGCGGGCTTGCCCGCTCCCACAGTCGTTTCTGGGGTTCAGGCGTGTGCGGGGATGACTTCCAGCACGCGGATCAACTCTGGTTGCGGGTAGTGCCAGCGCACATCCACGTCCCAGAACTGCGCCCCGTACTCGCGTTCCGGCGCCGGTGCCTGGTAGGCCGGGCGGGGGTCCTGGGCCAGGCATTGCTCGATCAGTTCCACCAACGGCTCTGCAAGGCGCTGAGCGTGGCTGTGAGCCTGTTGCAGGGCCGAATCCTGCCACTGCACCGGGATCAATGCCGGCGCGGCGCTGGCGATGGTGTTGCTGGCAGCGGCGATGATGTCGGCGTAAGGCACGTAGGGCTTGATGTCGAGAACCGGCGTGCCGTCCAGCAGGTCGATACCGGATATCCACAGGCGCCCCGCCTCCACCTTGTCCAGCTTCACCACCGATTGGCCGATGCCGTTCGGGCGATGGGTGGCGCGCGTGGCGAACACCCCCATGGATTTGTTGCCACCCAGGCGTGGCGGGCGCACCTTGAGCCGTGGCTTGTCTTCCAGGGCTTGATGGAACAGGAACAGCAGCCACACATGGCTCACCTGTTCCAGCCCCTGCACCGCTTCGCCCTGATCGAAAGGCGCCACCAACTCCAGGACGCCCCGTGCCGCCGGTGCCAGTTGCGGTTGGCGGGGGATGGCGAATTTCTCCTTGAAGCAGGAGCGCACGAAGCCGATGGGGGAAACGCTGTAGGTCATGGTCTGGATCGAGGCGCAAGAGGGGCGGGCATGATAACCCGGGTAGGCGCCGGGGTGGCCGTTGGGGCGCTATCGCGAGCGGGTTCGCTCCCACCTCAGCGCAATCGCTTCCCTGTGGGGTTTGCCCGCGATAGCCGCGCGCTATCTCAGAGGCTAAACCCGCCATCCAAAGGAATGATGTTGCCGGTCATGTAGGCCCCGGCCGTACTCGCCAGGCTGATGGCGAGAGCGGCCATTTCCTCTTCTCGGCCCCAGCGTTTCATCGGGATCAGCGCGGTGTCTTCGGCCAGGGCCTGTTCATCGTTGCCGATGTGCTGGGTCATTTTGCTGGGGAAGCGCCCGGGGGCGATCACGTTGATGTTGATGTGCTGGCTCACCAGCTCCCGAGCGAGGAGGCGCGACAGTTGGTGCAGCGCGGCTTTGCTCGGGCCGTAGGCGTAGGCCTGTTCGCCGAAGGAAGAAATACCGGCCGCCGAGCCGATGTTGATGACCCGTGCTGGGTTCGCCGCGCAGCCGGCCTTGCGCAACAGTGGTAGCAATTGCTGGATGCAGGTGAACACGGACGTCACGTTCAGTTGCATGACCTTTTCCCAGCCCTTGGCCGGGTAGCTTTCCAGGGGCGCGCCCCACGTGGTGCCAGCGTTGTTGACCAGAATGTCGAGTTGGCCGATGCGCTCGCCCAGGGTGGCGGCCAGTTGCTGCACGCCTTCCTCCGTGGCCAGGTTGGCGGCGATGCCATGGCACGTACCGTGGGCGCTCAACTCAAGCGCGGTTTGTGCGCAGGCCTGGGCATCGCGAGCGCAGACATAGACGGTGGCGCCGGCTTCGACGAAGGCTTTGGCGATCATTTTGCCGATACCACGGGTGCCGCCGGTCACCAGGGCGGTGCGGCCTTGCAGGGAGAAGTAAGGGTGCATGGCGAATCCTGAGGGCTGAGGGGATGTCGCTACCCTAGCGGTCAGTGGCGCGCAGCGGAGCCATCATTGCTGGTGAGAATGGGCGGGCATGCCTGTGGGGCGGCCGTGGGTGGCCGCCCCACAGGGCAAGGGTCAGGGGCGGACGCGCAGGGTCAGGCCCTTGAGGAAGTTGCGCAGCAACTGGTCGCCACAGGTGCGGTAGTTGGTGTGGCCGAACTTGCGGAACAGCGCGCTCAGCTCGGGCTTGGACACCGGGAACTCCGAGGCCTTGAGGATCGCGTGCATGTCGTCTTCCTTGAGCTCGAAGGCCACACGCAGTTTTTTCAGGATGATGTTGTTGGTGACCGGCAGTTCGATGGGCAGCGGCGGGCGGCTCTCGTCCTTGCCGCGCTTGAAGATCACCAGGCCATCGAGGAAGTGGGCCATGACCTCGTCGGGGCAGAAGACGAAGCCTTCTTCCTCGTCTTTCTTGAGGTAGGTCACCAGGTCTTCCTTGCTGACGTCCATGCCGCCGAGCTTGATGAGTTCGACAACCTTGTTGTCGCTGATGTCGAGCATGTAGCGCACGCTGCGCAGTACGTCGTTATGAATCATGTGGGCAGTCCTGATCGATCGGTCGTGAGCGCCGCGTCTGGGCGCGGCGTCGAGATGTAGGGTGTTGCGCGAAGTCGTTAGAACTTCTCTTTGGCGGACAGGTAGCGCCATTGGCCCACCGGCACCTTGCCGATGGACACGCCGCCGATACGGATGCGGCGCATGGCGATGACCTTCAGGCCGACAGCCTGGCACAGCAGGGCGATGATTCCCGGTTGCGGGTTCTTCATGGCAAAGCGCAGGCGATTCTCGTTCTGCCAACTGGCCTTGACTGCCGGCAGCTCCTTGCCTTTATAGGTGAGGCCGTGGTTCAGGCGATTGAGGCCATGGGCCGCCATGTCGCCTTCGACCTCGACCACGTACTCCTGCTCGATCTTGCTGGCGTCGGCAGTGAGTTTGCGCAGGATTTTCCAGTCCTGGGTGAACACCAACAGGCCGCTGGCGTTGGCTTGCAGGTCGGCGCTGGCGTTCAGGCGCAGGAAGTGGCCCTTGAGCGGGCGCTTGCCGTAGCGGTGTTCTTCGCTCAGGGTTTCGGCGCCCAGGCTCTGCATCGCGGTTTCGGCGTCCACGCCCGCCGGGGCATGGAGCAGCAGGGTGACCGGCTCTGGCGCGGTGGCCTTGGCGTCCTTGTCCAGCTCGACTTTTTGCGTGTCGACCTTGAACTGCGGCTCGTCGATCACTTCGCCGTCCACGGTGACCCAGCCGCCCTCGATGAACAGCTCAGCCTCCCGACGGGAACAGCCGACGAGTTCGATGAGGCGTTTGGAGAGACGTATCGGGTCAGTCATGACAGGGCCGTAGTAAAAAAGGGGTGGGCATTGTACCTGCCTGGCGCCGGTTAATCGCGGGTCCATTTGCAGGGGCCGGTTTTTTGCGCCGGTTCAGCCGCGTCGGAACGCAGCCTGGGCCGGGCGCAAGCGCATGTGTAGCAGCGGGTAGGGCTGGCCCATGCCATCGTGCTCTGAGCGACCGACGGCTTCAAAACCTTGCTTGAGGTAGAAACCCAGGGCTTGCGGGTTCTGTTCGTTGACGTCCAGTTGATCGGCATTGAGGTGCTCGATGGCATAGCGCAGCAACTGCTTGCCCAGGCCCTGGCCACGCTGGGCTGGGTCGATGAAGAGCATTTCGATCTTGCCCGCCGCGATGCCGGCGAACCCGGTGATGTGCTGGCGTGCGTCCTTGGTGCAGATCAGCATCACCGCATCCAGGTAGCGGGTGCGCACCAGGTCCTTGAGCAGGCTGATGTAGCTCTCGGGCAGGAAGTTGTGGGTGGCGCGTACCGAGGCTTCCCACACCTGGGTCAACTCGTCGTAGTCGCTCTGTTTGGGGGTGTGGATGGCCGAGTGCTTGAGCATGCCGGCGGTTCCTTGTGCGGTGGTGGCGATGCCCAGAACGATAGCCGTAAAAAAGCCCCGCATCTTGTCACAGAGCAGGGCTTTTTCAGCTTCAGGCCTTAGATCTGTTCGGCCCAGAGGTCGTATTCGTCGGCGTCGGTGACTTTGCACCAGACCTTGTCGCCAGGCTTGAGGTTGCTGCCGTTGTCGATGAACACGTTGCCGTCGATTTCCGGGGCGTCGAAGAAGCAGCGGCCGACGGCGCCCTGTTCGTCAACTTCGTCCACCAGCACTTCGATCTCGCGGCCGATGCGCTGTTGCAGGCGCGCCGAGCTGATGGCCTGTTGATGGGCCATGAAGCGGTCCCAGCGATCCTGCTTGACGTCATCGGGCACGATGGCCGCGTCCAGGAGGTTGGCCGGGGCGCCTTCGACCGGCGAATACTGGAAGCAACCGACGCGGTCGAGCTGGGCTTCGGTCAGCCAGTCGAGCAGGTACTGGAAGTCTTCTTCGGTTTCGCCGGGGAAACCGACGATGAAGGTGGAACGGATGATGAGATCCGGGCAGATCACGCGCCAGTTCTTGATCCGCGCCAGGGTCTTGTCTTCAAAGGCTGGGCGTTTCATGGCCTTGAGCACTTTGGGGCTGGCGTGCTGGAACGGGATGTCCAGGTACGGCAGGATCTTGCCGGCGGCCATCAGGGGGATCAGTTCGTCCACGTGAGGGTAGGGGTAGACGTAGTGCAGGCGCACCCACACGCCGAGGCTGCTCAGGGCTTCGCACAGTTCGGTCATGCGGGTTTTCACCGGCGCGCCGTTCCAGAACCCGGTGCGGTACTTGACGTCCACGCCGTAGGCGCTGGTGTCCTGGGAAATCACCAGCAGTTCCTTGACCCCGGCCTTGACCAGGCGCTGGGCCTCGTCCAGCACGTCGCCCACCGGGCGGCTGACCAGTTTGCCGCGCATCGAGGGGATGATGCAGAAGCTGCAACTGTGGTTGCAGCCTTCGGAAATCTTCAGGTAGGCGTAGTGGCGCGGCGTCAGCTTGATGCCTTGCGGCGGCACCAGGTCGATCAGCGGGTTGTGGTCCTGGCGTGGTGGCACGGCGTCGTGCACCGCGTTGACCACTTGCTCGTACTGCTGCGGGCCGGTCACCGCGAGCACGCTGGGGTGCACGTTGCGGATATTGCCTTCTTCGACACCCATGCAACCGGTGACGATGACCTTGCCGTTTTCCTTGATGGCTTCACCGATCACTTCCAACGACTCGGCCTTGGCCGAATCGATGAAACCGCAGGTGTTGACGACTACCACGTCGGCGTCCTGGTAGGTGGACACGACGTCATAGCCCTCCATTCGCAACTGCGTGAGGATGCGCTCGGAGTCGACCAAGGCTTTTGGGCAACCCAAAGAGACGAAGCCAACCTTGGGATTGGCCGGCGCGGGGGTGGTGGACATGTCTAACCTCGGTATGGAATGACACAACCGGTCGGGCACGACGAGGTTGCGGGTGGGCGCTTGGCTGCGCCTCTGGTCAAAAAGTGCGCAATTCTAGCGATGGGAAACGCACTTGACCAGCTTTATGCAGGGAAAAACGACGAGTGCTGCGCTATGCTTCGCGCCGTCAAGACCGAGCGGATCCCGTAGGTCAATTGAGAATCTGTTACAACGCGTAAAACGCCCATGCTGCACGACAGGTCGCGCGGGTTTTTCAAGTGTAGGCGCGCTTTCCAATTAAGCCCCGGTGCGGTGGCAGGAGTGGTTGATGGGTCAGGCAAGTAGTCAGGTGGCGGATGCCGGGCATTCGCCCGCCAAGCCGTTGAGCATGCTGGTGGCGGCGGTCGGGGTGGTTTACGGCGATATCGGCACCAGCCCGTTGTACACCCTCAAAGAGGTGTTTTCCGGCGGGTACGGAGTACCGGTCAATCACGATGGGGTGCTGGGCATCCTGGCGCTGATTTTCTGGTCGCTGATCTGGGTAGTTTCGATCAAGTACATGCTGTTTGTGTTGCGCGCCGACAACCAGGGCGAGGGCGGCATCATGGCCCTGACCGCCCTGGCTCGGCGGGCGGCGGCGGATCACCCGCGCCTGCGCACCCTGCTGGTGGTGTGCGGCTTGATCGGCGCTGCGCTGTTCTATGGCGACAGCATGATTACCCCGGCGATTTCCGTGCTTTCGGCCATTGAAGGGCTGGGCCTGGCCTTCGACGGCATCGACCATTGGGTGGTGCCGCTGTCGCTGGTGGTGCTGGTGGCGTTGTTCCTGATCCAGAGCCATGGCACGGCGCGCATCGGCATCCTGTTCGGCCCGGTGATGGTGACTTGGTTCCTGGTGCTGGGGGCGCTGGGCGTCTGGGGCATCGTCCATCAACCGGAAGTGCTCAAGGCGATGAACCCGGTGTGGGCTGTGCGCTTCTTTATGGTGCACCCGGGCATGGGCGTGGCGATCCTCGGCGCGGTGGTGCTGGCGCTGACCGGCGCTGAGGCGCTGTACGCCGACATGGGCCACTTCGGCCGCAAGCCGATTGCCCGTGCCTGGTTCATCCTGGTGCTGCCGGCGTTGGTGCTGAACTACTTCGGCCAGGGCGCGATGCTGCTGGCGGACCCGGAAGCGGCGCGCAACCCCTTCTACCTGCTGGCGCCGAGCTGGGCGCTGATCCCGCTGGTGGCGCTCTCGACCCTGGCCACGGTGATCGCCTCCCAAGCGGTGATTTCCGGGGCGTTCTCCCTGACCCGTCAAGCGATCCAACTCGGCTACATCCCGCGCATGCACATCCAGCACACCTCTAGCGATGAGCAGGGGCAAATCTACATCGGCGCCGTCAACTGGGCGCTGATGGTCGGGGTGATCCTGCTGGTGCTGGGCTTCGAGTCGTCCGGCGCCCTGGCCTCGGCTTACGGCGTGGCGGTGACCGGCACCATGCTGATGACCACCATCCTGGTGTCGGCAGTGATGCTGCTGTTGTGGAAATGGCCACCGATCCTCGCGGTGCCGGTGTTACTGGGGTTCCTGCTGGTCGATGGCCTGTTCTTCGCTGCCAACGTGCCGAAAATCATTCAGGGCGGCGCCTTCCCGGTGCTGGCGGGCATCGTTTTGTTCGTGTTGATGACCACCTGGAAGCGTGGCAAGCAACTGCTGGTCGATCGCCTGGACGAAAGCGGGTTGCCGCTGCCGATCTTTATCAGCAGCATCCGCGTGCAGCCACCGCATCGGGTTCAGGGTACAGCGGTGTTTCTCACCGCCCGTCCGGACGCCGTGCCCCATGCCTTGCTACATAACCTGCTGCACAACCAGGTGCTGCACGAACAGGTGGTACTGCTGACGGTGGTCTATGAAGACATCCCCCGCGTACCGGCGTCGCGGCGCTTCGAAGTGGTGGCCCATGGCGAAGGCTTCTTCCGGGTCATTCTGCACTTTGGCTTCACCGACGAACCCGACGTACCCCAGGCCCTGAAGCTCTGCCACCTGCAAGACCTGGACTTCAGCCCCATGCGCACCACCTACTTCCTGAGCCGCGAAACGGTGATCGCCTCTAAGCTCGAAGGCATGGCCCGCTGGCGCGAAGCCTTGTTCGCCTTCATGTTGAAAAACGCCAACGGCAACCTGCGTTTCTTCAACCTGCCGGTAAACCGGGTGATCGAACTGGGTACCCAAGTCGAGATGTAAGCCTGCGCCACAAAAAAGCCCCCGTTGCCTTGCGGCAGCGGGGGCTTTTTTTGTGTGGGCTCAGCTTATTGTTCGGCGACTTTGCTGTCGTTCTGGCGTTTGTTGATGAGGTCCACCAAACGCTTGGCCAGGGCCGGGTAGTTTTCGTCGAAGTGATGGCCGCCGGGCAGTTTCACCACTTCGCCGACGACGCTCTTGTCGGTGCAGCCGCTTTCGTCGGCCTCTTCGCCACCGTAGATGCACACCACTTTGGCGGCGGGCAGCTTGGCCATTTCCGGGCCGGTGGCGGCTTCTTTGCCGGCGTTGCCGAGCCAGCCTTCGACTTCGATTTCAAAGCTGCCGGTGCGGGCGAAGGCCAGCAGGATAATGGCATCGACCCGTTGCTGCTCGGCCTCGGGCAAGCGGTTGTAGATGGCCGGCAGCACATCGGCACCGAAGGAGTAACCGGTGAGGACGAAGCGCTTGGTGCCCCATTTTTGCCGGTAGTGTTGCATCAGTTCGCTCAGGTCGGTGGCGCTTTGCTCGGGGCTCTTGTGCTGCCAGTAGTAGCGCAGGGTGTCGATGCCCACGACCGGGTAGCCGATCTTGGCCATTTCCCCGGCCACGTCCTTGTCCAGGTCGCGCCAGCCGCCGTCGCCGGAGAGGAATAGGGTCACGGTGTCGTTGTTCGCCTGGGCCGGGACTTCCACCACGGGGATGTTCAGGCCGCCATTGCCCTTGTCGGCGCCGATCAGGATTTTGCGCAGCTCGTTGTTCAGCACTTGGGTCAGGTTGATGTCGTAGTCGCTGATGCTGGTTTGCGCATTGGGCTGGTCGCGCACGAAGCCTGCGCTGGTGTCGTCGGGGTTGTCGTTCCACGCCGCCAGCCAATGGCCGTAGGCTGCTTTCCTGGGCAGCAGGTGGGTGCAGCCGGGTTTTTCCAGGGCCAGGTCCACCGAGACAGCCTGGGCCTTGTCGTCTTTCTGTTCCGCCAGCCAACGCCAGGCCAGCACCGCGCCCGGGCCGATGCCGCTGACCAGGGTCGCCGGGCCGTGCAACTGGCGCAGCGCCGATTGCAGGGCGCGGCCCTGGTGGATGCAGTCGCTGGGCAGGATCACCTGGACGATCTGTGCACTGGCGCCACGGCTCAGGGCCAGCAACTGGGCGTCGCTGAGTGTCTGTTCGTCGGTCACCGCCACCACCACGTGGGCCCGTGGTGCGGTGCCGGGGGTGACACGGGTTATCGCGGCGCCATCGGCCGGCGCCAGGCGTTCCAGGCTCGGTTCGGGCGCCGGGCGGTTCCAATACCAGTAACCGAGCGCGGCGATCAGGGCCAGGGTCACCAGGGTGACCAATACATACCGCCAGAAGCGTAGAGTCATCAGCGTTTCACCAATCCAGTCAGGCCGCCCGCAATCAGGGCGGCAGTATCGGCCAGAGCCACCAGCGGATCGAGTCCGGCGGGGACAGCCATGTAACGCGGTTCCCAGTCCGGCTGGAACTTGTCCTTGAAGCGGCGCAGGCCTTGGAAGTTGTACAACTGCTCGCCACGGCGGAACACCATCGAACCCAGGCGCTGGGTCAGGGGCGCGCCGCGCCGCGGTTGCAGGCCCGACAGCGGCACCATGCCGAGGCTGAAACGGGCATAGCCGTGGTTTTTATAGTGCTGGATCAGACCCACCATCAAAAACTCCATGGTCAACTTGGGCGCGTCCGGGTGGGCGCGCATCAGGTCGAGGCTGGCCAGGTCATGGCTGTAGGTCTCCAGCAGGTTGGCAAAGGCCACCGGCCGTCCCTCGAAGCGGATCACCGCAACGCGAAAATGCTTGAGGTAGTCCTCGCTGAAACGCCCGAGGGAGAAACCTTTTTCACGCACGTTCTTGCCCGTCAGCCAGGCGTCGGAGATGACCTTGAGTTCGTCCATCGGCGCGTGGCCGGGTTCGTGGATCTCCAGGGATAAACCATCGCGGGTGCCGCGGTTCCAGGTGTAGCGCAGGTCCTTCATCTCCTTGCCTTTGGCTTCGAGGTCAAAACGCAGCAGGTCGACGCGGGCCTCTTCGCCCAACTTGATGGCGGTGAGGCCGATGTCCATGTAGTACGGCAGGTTCTCCGCGCGCACCTGGTAGAACACCGGGCGGGCATGGTGGATGTCGCACAGGTCACGGAACTGCCAGATCATCTCTGCCCGTTGCTGGGGCGGCCCGATGGGGTCGTACAGCGCCACCAGGCTGCGGCCGCGGCGGGCATACATCAGGAAAGCGTCGTCGTTGGGGTGGAACAGCAGCGCTTTGTCGCCGGTCAGGGCCAGGCCACCGTCGGGTTGGGCCGAGGCCATGAGGATCTTCCAGGCCTTGGCCAGTTCCTCGCTGTTGGGCAGGTGGATCACCGGGCGGGCGGTGCGCAGCAGCCAGGTCAGCGACACCACCACCAGCACCACGGCGGCGCCCAGCAACGAGCGCAGGCCCCGGGGCGCATCGGCGTCGAGGGTGAACTGCCACCACAACTGATGGCTGTAGGGCACGTCCTGGTAGGCGAACAACAGCAGCCAGATCGACGCCCCCAGCACGCACACGCTGGCCACCAGGTACAGCGGTGAGAAGGGCACTTCGGTGAGGCGGCTGGGGCGGTAGAACGAACTGCGGAACACCGCCAGCAGGCACGCGGTGAGGGTCAGCAGGCTGGCCTCTTCCCAGTCGAAGCCCTTGAGCAGCGAGAGCAGGGCGCCCACCAGCAGCAACACGGTAGTCAGCATCCACGCCGCCGACAGGCGCCGGCGCAGGCCCTGGGCCAGCAATAGACACAACACGCCCACCAGGCTGGCGCCAAAGTGCGAGGCGTCGATCAGGCGATGGGGAATCAGGAAGCCGATGTGCTCCAGGCGCGTGTCGATCTCGGGTGTCGCCCCGGAAAACAGCAGCACCACCCCCGAGAGGAACACCAGCACCGCAAGAATGGGCGCCGCCAGGCCGGAAGCGACCCGCAACGACTGGCGCGACTGGAACAACCGTTGGCCTTCATTGACCAGCAACAGCAAGCACGCCACCAACAGCGGCAGGATCACATAGATCAAGCGATACAGCAGCAGCGCGGCGGCCAGTGGCGCGGCGCCGAGTTGGTTGGCAAAGGCGGCCAGCAGGATCGCCTCGAACACCCCGACCCCGCCAGGCACATGGCTGAGCACGCCGGCGGCGAGGGCCAGCAGGTACACCAGCACGAAGGCGCCAAAGGGCGGGGCTTCGGGCAGCAGCAAGTACAGCACGGTAGCGGCAGCGGCCACGTCCAGCGCGGTGATAAGCAATTGCAAGAAGGTCAGGCGCCGCCCCGGCAGGCGCAGGGTACGGCGCCCGGCGCGTACCAGCAGGCTGTCTTTGAAGGGTTGCTCGGGCAGGCGACGGCGGTAGATACCCACGGCCAGCACCGCGCCGAGCAGCAGTACCGCGACGGCAATCGTGCCCAACAGCGCTTCGGGCAGGTGCAGCGCCGCCGAGGCGGCGGGCAGGTTGCTCAGGGTCGCCAGTGCGGCCAGCGGTGGCAGCGCGCAGCCCAGGGAAAGGCTGGCGAAGAGCGTCATGTGCGCCACGTCGGACGCCCCCAGGCCATGGCGCGCATACAGGCGATAGCGCACCGAACCCCCCGAAAGCAGGGACAGGCCAATGGCATTGCCGATGGCAAACGCGGTGAAACCGCCCAGGACCAGGGTGCGCGGCGGCAGGCTGACACCCGCATAACGGCTGGCGGACCATTCATAGCCGAGCAGGAAAACGAAACCGGCGGCTGTCGCGGCCAAGGCACCGAGCAGCGCCGGTTTGGGCACATTCAGGATCGAGTCGTGCAGCGCGTTGAGGTCCAGCGCGCTCAACAAATGGCGGCAGGCGATCAAGGCCATGGCGAACAGCAACAGCGTCACGGCCAGGCCGATGGGCTGGCGGTACTTGCTCAGCAAGTCCAGCCATTGCAGGCGTTTGGCAGCGATGGGTTGGGTTGCGGTGACGGTGTCTTGTGGATCGGACGAATGGGCGCGCATCAATCACCTCTTGGATGGTGCGCGACAGGATGGGGGCATCCGGCCAGGTAACCAATCCCTGGGGAAAAATTATTTCAGATAGTTACAACGGCAAATCCTGTTTCACCGCCCCCGCGCGGTGTAGGTGCCGGAGTGGAGCAGCGCAAGAGCATAGTCGCTAATGGGCGCAGGGTAGCGGCCCGGTGCCTGCTTTTCGCTGCAGGCTATTGTTCTGGAAGGAAATTTCTTACAGGCACAAAAAAGGCCACTCTTGCGAGTAGCCTTTTTCGATGTTTGGTTGCGGGAGCCGGATTTGAACCGACGACCTTCGGGTTATGAGCC
>RCMZ01000534.1_pt1 | contig 18584 bp, 24 predicted proteins | sample 2041141 | NCBI WGS metagenome assembly RCMZ01 (sample SAMN09708263, study PRJNA481090) | Wastewater metagenome, whole genome shotgun sequencing project. | biome: sewage; isolation source: Davis station wastewater (DW) | place: Antarctica: Davis Station | collected 2010-03-01
TAAGGAACGACCATGTCTGAAACACGTGCAGTCCTCCGGGGCGTCCGTCTGTCGGTCGATAAGGGCCGTCTGGTCGCTGACCTGATCCGCGGCAAGAAGGTGGACCAGGCTCTGAACATCCTGAACTTCACGCAGAAAAAAGCTGCGGGAATCGTCAAGAAGGTTCTGGAGTCGGCCATCGCCAATGCCGAACACAACGATGGCGCTGACATCGACGAATTGAAGGTCAAGACCATCTACGTCGAACAAGGCACCACGCTCAAGCGCTTCACCGCGCGCGCTAAAGGCCGCGGCAATCGCATCAGCAAGCCCACGTGCCATGTGTACGTGACGGTTGGCAACTAAAGGCTCGGGAAGACTATGGGACAAAAAATCCATCCTACCGGCTTCCGCCTTGCGGTCAGCCGCAACTGGTCCAGCCGTTGGTACGCTAGCAACCGCGATTTCGCGGGCATGCTGGCCGAAGACATCAAGGTGCGTGAGTACCTGAAGGCCAAGTTGAAGAACGCAGCCGTGTCGCGCATCCTGATCGAGCGTCCTGCCAAGAATGCCCGCATCACCATTTACTCGGCACGTCCGGGCGTGGTCATCGGCAAGAAGGGTGAAGACATCGAGAACCTCAAGAAGGAACTCGCGATTCGTCTGGGCGTGCCTGTCGCAGTGAACATCGAAGAAGTGCGCAAGCCTGAAATCGATGCCAAGCTGATCGCTGACAGCATCACGCAACAGCTCGAAAAGCGCATCATGTTCCGCCGCGCCATGAAACGCGCGATGCAGAACGCCATGCGTCTTGGTGCCCAAGGCATCAAGATCATGTCGTCTGGTCGTCTGAACGGTATCGAAATCGCTCGCTGCGAGTGGTACCGTGAAGGCCGCGTGCCACTTCACACGCTGCGTGCGGACATTGACTACGGCACCTCTGAAGCCAAGACCACCTACGGTGTGATCGGCGTCAAGGTTTGGGTCTACAAGGGTGACACCTTGGGTCGCAACGATCTGCCTGCTGTGGAAACACCGCGTCCAGATGATGAGCGCCGCCCACGTGGTCCACGCCGTGATGGCCGCCCAGGTGGCGATCGTCCAGGCGCAGGTCGCGGTCCACGTCGTCCAGTCGGTGGCAACACCGCACCGGCCGATGGCAGCGACAAGCCCGTCGGCGCCGGTGGCGCTGATGCAACCGCCGTTAAGCGCGTTCGTAAAGTTGACGCGCCCGCTACAGCAGCGGACGGCAAAGGAGAATAAAGATGCTGCAACCCGCTCGCCGCAAATACCGCAAGGAGCAAAAGGGTCGTAACACTGGTGTCGCTACACGGGGAGCTTCCGTAGCGTTCGGTGATTTCGGCCTGAAGTGCACCGACCGTGGCCGTCTGACGGCCCGCCAGATTGAAGCTGCACGCCGTGCAATTTCCCGTCACGTCAAGCGTGGCGGCCGTATCTGGATCCGCGTGTTCCCGGACAAGCCAATTTCTACCAAGCCCGCAGAAGTGCGTATGGGTAACGGTAAGGGCAACCCCGAGTACTACGTGGCAGAAATTCAGCCCGGTAAGATCGTTTTCGAGATCGTCGGTGTGCCCGAAGAACTGGCCCGTGAAGCGTTCCGCCTGGCTGCTGCCAAGCTGCCGCTGCGCACCACGTTCGTCAGCCGCCTGATCGGCGCGTAATTCAGGAGAACAAGCAATGAAGACTACTGAACTGCGCCAAAAAGACGTCGCCGGCATCGAAACCGAAATCAAGGCTTTGCAAAAAGCCCACTTCGGCCTTCGCATGCAAAAGGCTACGCAGCAATTGGGTAACACCAACACGCTGCGTATCACTCGCCGTGACATCGCACGTGCCAAGACCATTCTTGCTGAAAAGCAAGCCGCCAAGTAAGGAGCCCACATGACGGAACCTAAAAAATCCCTCAAGCGCACCTTGGTTGGCAAGGTGGTCAGCGACAAGCGTCAAAAGACTGTGACCGTGCTGATCGAGCGCCGTGTGAAGCACGAGCTCTACGGCAAGATCGTCGGCAAGTCGAGCAAGTACCACGCCCATGATGAAAAGGGCGAGTACAAGCTGGGCGATACGATCGAAATCACGGAGAGCCGTCCGCTCTCCAAAACCAAGAACTGGGTAGCAACCCGCTTGGTGCAAAAGGCCGGCCTGCTGTAAGCTGCTGTGTATTGGAATCCGGGGCATAACCCCGGGCTGCAAAGCCTTTCGAAACGACCCACAATGTGGGTCGTTTTGCTTTGTGGTTGCCGTTTTGTGCCGCCCCCGAAGTTTTGCGTTCAACCGCAGCTTCTTTCCCTCTATTCACCCATCCATTTCAAGGAATTAATCATGATTAAAGTTGGAGACAACCTGCCCGCGACCACGCTGATGGAGTATTCAGAAGTGGAGGGCGAGGGCTGCAGCATTGGCCCGAATGCAGTTCCCGTCGAGAAGGCGACTGCGGGTAAAACGATTGCCTTGTTTGCGTTGCCTGGCGCGTTCACGCCGACGTGCTCCGCACAGCATGTGCCAGGCTACGTGGAGAAGGCCGCCGAGTTCAAGGCCGCCGGCGTGGACGAGATCTGGTGCGTGAGCGTGAACGATGCGTTCGTGATGGGCGCATGGGCGCGGGACCAGAAAACCGAAGGCAAGGTTCGCATGCTGGGCGATGGCGATGCCGCCTTCGCCAAAGCCACCGGGTTGACGCTGGACTTGAACGGCAAAGGGTTGGGGCTGCGCAGCAACCGGTATTCGATGCTGGTACGCGACGGCAAAGTCATCACGCTCAATGTGGAAGCGCCGGGCAAGTTTGAAGTCAGCGGTGCTGACACCTTGCTGGCACAGGCCAAGGCTTGAACATCAATCAGAGGCGCTTTTGATGTGCTTCTGAATTAATAGCTGCTAGCGCTCGCGAATAAAGCGCTGGCGGCCTAAAACATCAAAAAATCTCTACCTTGAGGTAGTGGGCCCCAGCGATGGGGTTGTGATAGTACGGTGGAATTTCTTCAAAGCCCAGGTCGGTGTAGAGCGCTCGCGCCGACTCCATTTCATCGAGCGTGTCGAGCAGAACGCAGGCATATCCTGCCTGGCGCGCCCGGTCAAGCATGGCTTCGGCCAGCTCTCTTCCCAAGCCAAATCCGCGAAACGCCTTGCGCACATACAGACGCTTCATCTCACTGGCGTTGGGGTAGTCGGCGGTATCCAGCGGGCGCAGGGCGCAGCACCCCGCAAGGGCGCCTTCCACTTCGGCGAGCAGCAACGCCCCGCGTGGCGCTGCGTAGTCACCAGGCAACTGTGCCAGTTCGGTCGCAAAGTCCTGAAAGCAAAGATCCACGCCCAGGGCATCGGCGTATTCACGAAAAATGTCGCGAACAGCGTCCCAATCGGCTGGCGAAGAAGGCGTGCGCAGGGTGACGGAAGGATGTTCCAAAACGCGACGAGAAAAAAAAGATGAAAACGGCAGTGTAGCCAGTCCGTTCAAAAAGCCGCCGCCGCCAACGACGACACCCACCAGGACAGGGTGGCGCTGAACGCCAGCACGACCAATGCAGCAACGCGGCTGGCCGCATCATCACGCGAAGGCCTTGTGGCCGTAGGCAGTGTCTTGTTGCCATCAATCATCGGTCTGACCAATGACTGTTTGCGCACGCCCACGTAGAACAGGATGGCCACGATGTGCAAACCCACCAAGGCCAGCACCAGGAACTGCCCAATCTCTGTGTGGTAACCCGTAGCCAAGCTGACGGTAGCGTTGGAGACAAACCGTGTGAGAGGGCCGGAAAACGCGATTTCATCGTCGCTGAGTAACCCGCTGGCTACCTGGGCTGCCAGCACCGCAAGCATGACAAAAACGGACAAAGCGCCGAGAGGGTTGTGGCCGATGGTGTCGTCGGATGGGTGATCACCACGGATGTAACGCACCAACCGGGCCGGCGAGTAGAAAAAGGTGTGGAACCGCGACCAGTGCCCACCGATGAGCCCCCAAACGACCCGGAACACCAGCAGTGCGAGCACGCAATAGCCAAAACGAAAGTGCCACGGCATTGCATTGCCGCCGACGTTGGCGGTGATGACAAGGGCAACCACACAGGCGGCGAGCGCCCAATGGAAGAGACGGGTGGGAAGATCCCAGATGCGAACCGAAGTGTGTGGCGTCATGGTGCGGAGGGGATGGTGTTTGGTGAAACGTGAACAGACTGGCATCGCCATTGTGGGGGAGCACTTGATGCGAAAAAAGTGCGATGGCTGCGCGGGATAGTCCCTAAAACGGCATACTGCCATCGTTCTTCGAATTTCGGTTGAGTTGTTCCAAACTACAAAAGAGGAAATCCCCATGAAGGCACTTGCAGCGTTGACTCTGGCCGCCACGGCCTTGACCCTTTGTTCGCCGGCTTCGGCACAGTTTGCCAAGCCGGAAGATGCCATCAAGTACCGCCAGAGTGCGCTATTTGTGATGGGCCAGCATTTCAGCCGTATCGGAGCGATGGCCAATGGCCGTGTGCCATTCGATGCCAAAGCGGCGCAGGACAACGCAGAGGTGGTGGCCGAAATGGCCAAATTGCCGTGGGCTGCTTTTGCGGCGGGCACCGATAAGGGGGCGCAAACCAAGGCGTTGCCAGAAATTTGGACGGAGCAGGCCAAGTTCAAGGACCACGCAGCCAAACTGGAGTCCGAGTCGACCAAACTGGCTGCCGCAGCGAAAACCGGTAATCTGGATAATTTGAAGACGGCGTTCGGTGCAACAGCCGCCAGTTGCAAGGCCTGTCACGATAGCTTTCGCGCGAAATGATGGGACAGGATGAGGCATGTGCAATATTGCTATGAATAGCATAGCTATCAAGGCATGTTCCGCTAGCGCAAAAGGCCAATTTCTTTTGAAATTGGCCTTTTTTTACGCGCTGTATTGGCGCCGGATCGGCTCGCCGTGCCTCAGGTTTCCGCCAGGAGCTTTTCGATGAGTTGGTGGAGTTCGGGGAAGTTTGGTGCACCCACAAAGGTTTTCACGATCTCGCCGCGTTTGTTCACAATAAAGGTGGAGGGGGTGAGCCGCACATCTCCCCAGGCTTGTGCCACCTTGCCGGTGTTGTCGATAGCTACCTGAAAAGGCAGCTTGCGTGTCTCGGCGAAGTTGACCACATAGCTTGGCGGGTCGTAGCTCATGGCCACTGCCAGGGTGTCAAAGCCCTGGTGGTTGTATTTGTTGTAGGTGGCCACGATCTCGGGCATTTCTGCAACGCACGTGGTGCAGCTTGTGGCCCAGAAGTTGACGAGGGTGACCTTGCCCTTCAGATCGGCTGTGGATTTGCTCGAGCCATCCAGCATCACGAAGGTTGATTCGGGTGCAACAGAACGGCCCGTGTCCAGGTACACATAGGCGCCTACCGCCGCAAACGCGGCGACTGCCACACCTGCGGCCCAATGCTTGATTGCCATGACTACACCATCCATCCGTAAAAATTGAGGGCGCTGCGCCCCTGCCCGTATTGTGCCGGACGCCGCCAGCGGGCGTTGCCTTGCCGATTCCAACAAAACATCAGCGCCATTGAGACCTTGCTACAGCGCAAAAGTTCTGGCCGGCGACTGTGAGTGCACCGGCGGAACGGCCAAGAGACGCAGGCCAAGCGATCAGGTGGTACCCGTTGCCTGCGAACGGGCGCAGGGCTATGTCGATAATCAAGGCATGAACTCGACATTGCAGAGACCTGCGGGGGAAGTGGCTTTCGGCCGGCAGAAGGCATGCGTGCTTTCGCTCGCACTGGCGGCGGGCCTCGCCGGGTGCAGCCCGGCGTTGAACTGGCGAAGCATTTCCGTGCCGGAGGCCGACCTCAACGTCATGTTGCCTTGCAAGCCGGATGAGGCCCGACGCACCGTGGAGCTTGCAGGTGCGGCGACTGAGTTGGCCATGGTGGGCTGCGAAGCCGACGGTGCGGTATTTGCCGTGTCCTACGCCACGGTGGCCGACCCCGCATTGGTAGGGAAGGCGCTCGCACATTGGCGCGCAGCGGTGATCGCGAACCTCAGGCCCCAGGATTCAGTCACCGGTAGGGTGCCAGCCACCGACGCCCCCTTCACCCCACATGGCGCTCTCGCGTTGCCGCAGTCCGTGCGCACCGTGGTCCATGGGCAGCGGCCCGACGGCAGCGCAGTCATGGCCCAGGCCGTGTGGTTTGCGCGGGCATCAGGCCCACGGATAAGGCTTTACCACGCGGTCGTCTACACCACCAAACCCCGCACGGAACTCGCAGACCAGTTCTTTGCCGGGCTATTGCTGCCGCAAGTGTGATGACGCACGTTTTGGCTCGGCGCACGGCGATTGTGGTGTTTTTGGCGTTTGCGTTTGCTTATTTCCTATCCGCGTTGTTGCGAGCGGTCACTGCAACGCTGGCGCCCACGCTGGCGCTGGAGTTTTCGCTGCGTGCGCGGGACCTAGGCCTTTTGGCCGGGGGCTTCTTTTTGGGGTTTGCAGCCACCCAATTGCCTTTGGGCGCGTGGCTGGATCGCTATGGCTCCAAAAAGGTGGCACTCGGCTTCATGGGCGGCGCGGTGCTGGGTTGCCTTGTATTTTCGGCAGCCACTGGATTTGCGGGACTTTTTGTGGGACGTGTCTTGTGCGGCGCAGGTGTGAGTGCATGCCTGATGGCGCCGCTCACGGGATACCGGCGCTGGCTTGAGCCAACCGCCCAGTTGCGGGCCAACTCGTGGATGCTGATGACCGGTTCGCTCGGCATGGTCGCTTCTACGCTGCCGGTGCAGTGGGCGCTGCCTGTGATCGGGTGGCGGCCGTTGTTCTGGGGGCTGGCGATCTTGATCGTGGTGGCGACGGCTGTGATTGCCCGTTGGGTGCCAGCGTGGGAAGCATCGGCAAAGGCGGCTGGCGACACTGTGTTGATCCCGCATGGTGGGGGCGCCAGGAGCTCGCCATCGGGGTATTCCTTGGTGTGGCGCCACCCTTACTTTCGCCGCCTCGCGCCGTTGGGTTTCTTCTGCTACGGCGGGATGGTGGCAATGCAGACACTTTGGGCCGGCCCTTGGATGTTGCGTGTGTCGGGCTACACGCCGCTTGAAGCTGCGGCAGGGCTGTTCTGGATCAATGCCGCAATGCTCGGCACATTCTGGGCCTGGGGCATGGCCAATCCTTGGTTGCTGCGCAAGGGATTCGATGCCAACCGTTTGATGGCGCTGGGGCTGCCGCTGTCGCTGTTAATGCTGGGAGGCATCATCCAGAGCGGCGAGGGGGCCGGAAGCGCTGCCTGGGCGCTGTTTTGTGTGTCTTGTACCTTTGTCTCACTCTCACAGCCGGCCATGGCCCTGGAGTTCCCGCAGGCGCTGGTGGGGCGTGCATTGTCCGCTTACAACCTGGTGATTTTCGCCGGGGTATTTGTGGTGCAGTGGGGCATTGGGCTCGCGGTGGATGCATTTGCCGCGGCGGGCTATTCCACCGTGGCATCTTTTCAGGCTGCGATGGGGGTGTTCCTCGCTTGCAACGCCAGCGCATATGCGTGGTTTCTGCTTCAGGGGCGGCGCCATAATGTGCTTCAAACCCAGACCCCATGAGCCCCACCAGCATCCTCATCATTGCCCATGCTCCGTTGGCCCATGCACTGCGCGAATGTGCGTTGCATGTGTTTTCCGACTGCGCAGGCAGCGTGGCCGCACTGGACGTGCAGCCTAACCAGCCGCCCGAAGAGTCGCTGGCGCAAGCCCGCATCCTGCTCGACCAGTTGGGCACAGACACCACGCTGGTGCTGACCGACGTGTTTGGCGCGACGCCCTGCAATGTGGCGCAGCGCCTGGTGGACGGTGTCCACTCCCGCCTGGTGACGGGGGTCAATCTGCCCATGCTGCTGCGGGCCGTGAGTTACCGCACCGAGTCGCTCGACTCGGTGGTCAATCGCGCCGTGGTGGGGGGCACCCAAGGGGTGATGCAAGTAGCCATCTCCGCGCCACAAAACCAGAATCGCCGCAACCGACATGATCAAGACACGTACGACCATCAGCAATAAATTGGGGCTGCACGCCCGGGCTTCTGCCAAGCTCACCAAGCTGGCGGGCAGCTTTCCGTGTGATGTTTTCATGAGCCGTGGCGAACGCCGCATCAACGCCAAAAGCATCATGGGCGTGATGATGCTCGCTGCAGGCCTGGGATCGGAAGTGGAGCTTGAAACCAACGGCGAACGTGAGCAGGAAGCCATGGATGCGCTCCTTGCGCTGATGGCCGACAAGTTTGGCGAGGGCGAGTGAGCGTGCCCCACACCGTTGCGCACTGCCAGCCTCTGCCTGCCCCATTGGGGGATGGCGTAGCGCAAGCCTTGACAACACATGAAGGGGTTGGCCCGGGTGGGCCGACAACGACACCATGACCTTCTCCGTCACCGGCCTGGCGGTCGCCCGTGGCATCGCGATTGGGCGCGCCGTTTTGGTTGCGTCTAGCCGCGTGGATGTGGCGCACTATTTTGTGGAACCCCACCAAGTGGAGGAAGAGATCGAGCGCGTGCGCCGGGGGCGCAACGCCGTGGTCGAAGAGTTGCAGCGTTTGCAGGCCGACATGCCTGCCGATGCCCCTCATGAACTGGCTGCATTGCTGGATGTTCACCTCATGCTGCTCCAAGACGAGGCCCTTACCGGCGGCGTCAAGCACTGGATCACCGAACGCCTGTACAACGCAGAGTGGGCGCTGACCACCCAGCTTGAAGTCATCGCACGCCAGTTCGATGAGATGGAAGATGAATACCTGCGGGAGCGCAAGGCCGACCTTGAGCAGGTTGTGGAGCGCGTGTTGCGTTATATGAAAGGTGTTGCCGGCCCGGTGGCGCCACCTGCCAGCAGCCCACGCCGCAAAACGCAGCAGGACTTGCTGCTGGATGACACAGTGGATGTGCCTCTTGTGTTGGTGGCGCACGATCTGTCGCCCGCCGACATGCTGCAGTTCAAGCGCAGTGTGTTTGCCGGTTTTGTCACCGATGTCGGTGGCAAGACCTCGCACACCGCCATTGTGGCGCGCAGCATGGATATCCCGGCCGTGGTGGGCGCGCGGGCGGCGAGCCAGCTGGTGCGCCAGGATGACTGGGTCATCATCGACGGTGATGCTGGCGTGATCATCGTGGACCCGTCGCCCATCATCCTCGCTGAATATGGTTTTCGCCAGCGCCAGGTGGAGCTGGAGCGCGAGCGGCTAGCGCGCCTGCGCCACACCCCTGCCATCACCATGGATGGCCACAAGATCACTTTGTTGGCCAATATCGAGCAACCGGGCGACGCCGAGGCGGCCCTGCGTGCCGGGGCGGTGGGCGTAGGGCTGTTTCGCAGTGAGTTTCTGTTCATGGGCACGTCTGGGAACATGCCGGACGAAGACGAGCAATACCGGGCGTACTGCGAGGCGATTGACGGCATGAAGGGCCTGCCCGTCACCATTCGCACGATAGACGTGGGGGCCGACAAGCCGCTGGACAACAAGGCCCACAAAGACAGCTATTTGAATCCTGCGCTGGGCCTGCGTGCGATTCGTTGGAGTCTGGCGGACCCAGGCATGTTTCGCACCCAGCTGCGCGCCGTGCTGCGTGCGGCGGCGCACGGCAAGGTCAACCTGCTGTTTCCCATGCTGGCCCATACCCACGAAATTCAGCAGACGCTGGCACAGGTGGACCTTGCCCGGGGCGAGCTCGATGCGCGTGGAGAGCCCTACGGCCCTGTGCAATTGGGCGCCATGATCGAGGTGCCCGCCGCAGCACTCATGGTGCGCACCTTTCTCAAGTACTTTGATTTCCTGTCCATTGGCACCAATGACCTGATTCAGTACACGCTGGCCATCGACCGCGCTGACGAGGCGGTGGCGCACCTTTATGACCCCGTCCACCCGGCCGTGTTGCGCTTGGTGGCCGACGTGATCGCTGAGGGCGCACGCCAGGGCAAGGAAGTGTGTGTGTGTGGTGAGACAGCGGGTGACGTGACCATGACACGTCTGCTGCTAGGGTTGGGGCTTCGCAGCTTTTCGATGCATCCCGCTCAGATCCTCGCCATCAAGCAAGAGGTGCTGCGGGCAGACACGCGCAAGCTGGAGCCTTGGGCGCAGCAGGTGCTGGCGTGTGACGAACCAGCGGCGTTGCTAGCGTCATAAAAATCTACCACCAATTGCTCTCTAATTGATAGCAATATGTGGTTGATTAATAAGCGCTAGAGATCGATTTGCCTTGAATTGATTGGGGCGCGCGGCATTTTGTGATGCTTGACCCAATAGGCCCTGCAGCAGCCTTGGATGAAGGCGTGGCAAATCCTCTTGCGTCACTCCACCGTTTTCTCGTTCACGTCACTTTCGTGTCGTGCACGCCGGCTGCGTGAGCCTGCTGGTCCGCGTGGTAGCTGCTGCGCACCATGGCACCCACCGCAGCGTGGCTAAAGCCCATTTTGTATGCCTCTTCCTCGAACATCTTGAAGGTGTCGGGGTGCACATAGCGGCGCACTGGCAGGTGGCTGTTGCTGGGTGACAGGTACTGGCCGATGGTGAGCATGTTGATGTCGTGCGCGCGCATGTCGCGCATGACCTGCAAGATTTCTTCGTCTGTTTCGCCCAGGCCCACCATGATGCCGCTCTTGGTCGGAACGGTAGGGTGCAGGGCCTTGAATTTCTTGAGCAGGTTCAGGCTGAATTGGTAGTCGGAGCCAGGGCGAGCTTCTTTGTACAGGCGCGGCGCAGTTTCCAGGTTGTGGTTCATCACATCGGGCGGCGCTGCTTTCAGAATTTCGAGGGCGCGGTCATCGCGGCCCCTGAAATCGGGCACCAAGATCTCGATCTGAGTCTGGGGTGAGAGTTCACGGATATTCTGGATGCACTCCACAAAATGGCCGCTGCCACCGTCACGCAGGTCATCACGGTCGACACTGGTGATCACCACATATTTCAGGCGCAACGCGGCAATCGTTTTGGCGAGGTTCAGTGGCTCGTCCTTGTCCAGCGGGTCGGGGCGGCCATGGCCTACGTCACAGAACGGGCAGCGGCGCGTGCACTTGTCGCCCATGATCATGAAGGTGGCCGTACCCTTGCCGAAGCATTCGCCGATGTTGGGGCACGATGCTTCCTCGCATACGGTATGCAGCTTGTGCTCTCGCAGGATGTCCTTGATTTCGTAAAAGCGCGTAGTGGGGCTGCCCGCCTTGACCCGAATCCAGTCGGGCTTTTTGAGCACCTCACCCTGTTCAACCTTGATCGGAATGCGCGACAGCTTGGCTGCCGCCTTCTGTTTGGCCAGCGGGTTGTAGGCTTCGGTGGATTGCGCTTCGCGGACAACTTCAGGGGTGGTCATGGGGGGCTTAAATGGGCGAGGAGTCAGGGAGCGAGCCGGATGCTGAGCTGCTGGCCCAGTACCTGCGCAGCATCTTCCCAGGGGATGTGAACCCCGATTGTAGAAAGATCCACCGTTTGCAAACCTGCGTAACCGCAAGGGTTGATGCGGTGAAAGGGTTCAAGGTCCATCGCCACATTGAGCGCCACGCCATGGTAGGTGCTATGGCGGCTGACCTTGATGCCCAAGGCGGCGATCTTGCCCAGTCCTTCAAAGTCGGGCGGCTTCGGGGTGGCGTCCTCGTTTTTTTGAGGGCGTTGCGCCAGCATCGCATGGCTATATGGGTCGTCCAGCCGCACATAGATGCCGGGGGCGCTGCGCACGCGATGACCCGTGACACCGAAATGCGCGAGCGTGCGGATCACGGCCTCTTCGACGCGGAAGACGTATTCCTTCACAAAGTAGCCAGCGCGTTGCAAGTCAATCAGGGGGTATGCCACCACTTGGCCGGGGCCATGGTAAGTGACCTGCCCCCCGCGGTTGGTGGCGACCACGGGGATCGACCCCGGGCTCAGGATGTGGTCGCTTTTTCCTGCCACTCCCTGGGTGTAGAGCGGGGCGTGCTCACACAGCCACAGGGTATCGGTCGTTTCTGGCGTGCGGGTGGCGGTGAAATCCTGCATCGCTTGCACGGTGGTCGCGTAGTCCACGCGGCCGAGCGTGCGAATGTTGATCGTCATATGGATGTCTCTGGAAGGCCAGTGGCCTTGCGCCCGGTGCCTGAGAGTGTGCGAACGTCTACAGGACCACCTTCACCATCGGGTGCGAGGACAACGCATGGTACAGGTTGTCCAGTTGCTCGCGGCTGGTTGCGGTGATCGTGATGGTGACGCCAAGGTACTTGCCGGCGCGACTGTCGCGCAGTTCAATCGATGCAGCATCAAAGCCCGGATCAAACTGACGCGCCAGTTCTGTGACGGCGTTTACAAAGCCGTCCACCTTTGCTCCCATGACCTTTATCGGGAACTGGGAGGGGTATTCAATCAGGCTGTCTTTGCGCGCGGCGATACTGTCAGGCGCGGGCTGGTTTTCGGGTGCTGGGGTGATGGAAGTCATGTGGAAGGTCTTTGCGACTTTGCTTTGATTTTGATAGCTGAATGCGCTTATCTAAAAGGCGCTTTTGGCTGATTAGCTTGGCACAATGTACGCCCATTGTTCACGCCAAATTGGTGCAAGGTGGTGCGCAATAGGCTATGAGGATCGTTGGCTCATCACCACAACAGGGCGCGCCGCAGCCCTCGTTACACGCGGGTTCACGGTTTTTTGTCGTGCGCCAGGGGTTTTTACTTATAATTAGAGGCTTTGTGAAAGTTGCAGTCTGTAACGCGGGTGTAATTCACGCATGAGAACAATCGCCCCTGAGACCGAAGCTGAGGTTGAAGAGTCTGACTTCAAGCCCCTGACGGCCCAAGAGGCTGGGTTATGGCGTCAAAGCAATCCTCCTGTTTCCATAGTGAAAGTGGTGGTTGGTCAGGCGTTGGTGGGCATGGCGGTAGCTTTGGTCGCTTGGGTTTTGACAGGGCGGGCTGCTGTTGGGTGGTCGGCGGGCTATGGTGCGCTGGCAGTGGTGGTTCCGGCCGCTTTGTTTGCGCGTGGAGTCTTGCGTCATAAGGCCTCTTCCAATCCTCGGGCAGCCATGGTGGGGTTCTTTGGCTGGGAGATAGCGAAGATTGTTTTGACGGTGGCGCTGCTTGCCGCAGCGCCAAGGCTTGTGCCGAATTTGAGCTGGTTGGCTTTGCTTGCAGGCATGGTGATCACAATGAAAACGTACTGGGTGGCCCTTTTGGTGCGGCCTGGTGTCCGAAAAACCGATTGATAGAGAGAAGAGTTGTCCGATGGCCGCAGAAGCGCACGCTCCGACTGCAAGTGAATACATCGTTCACCACCTGCAGCATCTTCAAAACATCAACCAGACCAAGATTGTTGACTTCACGGTCATCAACTACGACTCCATCATTGTGGGTTTGGTTCTGGGTGCTCTCACGCTTTTGATCCTGTGGTCAGCTGCCCGTAAGGCAACCTCTGGCGTCCCAGGTCGTTTTCAGGCGGCAGTGGAGATGCTCGTTGAGATGGTGGATAACCAGGCCAAGGCCAACATTCCCAGTGCTGAAAGCCGCAAGTTCATCGCGCCCCTGGGTTTGACGGTGTTCGTCTGGATCTTTCTCATGAATTTCATGGATATGCTGCCAGTAGACTTGTTGCCTGCGGTGTGGGGGCAGATCTATGGTGCTGCAGGGCATGATCCTGCGCATGCTTACTTGCGTGTTGTGCCCACTGCCGATCTCTCCACGACCCTCGGCTTGGCGGTCGCCATTCTTGCGCTGCGGTTTTGGTATAGCGTCAAGATCAAAGGCGCTGGTGGTTGGGCGCATGAACTGGTGTCGGCTCCGTTTGGCACCAGCAAGAATCCGATTTTTGCCGTGATTCTCGGTGTTGTGAATTTGTTGATGCAGATCATCGAATATGTCGCCAACACGGTTTCGCACGGGATGCGGTTGTTTGGCAATATGTATGCGGGTGAGCTGGTGTTCATGTTGATCGCTTTGATGGGTGGCGCTGCAGCAATGTCGATCTCCGGGGTGTTGTTGCCGGTTGGTCATGTGATTGCGGGCACGATTTGGACGCTTTTCCACATTCTGGTGATCTCTCTGCAAGCATTTATTTTCATGATGCTTGCACTGATTTACCTTGGTCAGGCGCACAACGCGCACTAAGTTTCGTTTCGTTTTTTCTTTCCTTCACTTTTCTTTTTAACTCAGGAGTCATCATGGAAAACATTCTCGGTCTCGTCGCTCTGGCTTGTGGTTTGATCGTTGGTCTGGGCGCTATTGGTGCTTCCATCGGTATCGCGCTGATGGGTGGCAAGTTCCTCGAGTCTTCGGCACGTCAGCCTGAATTGATCAACGAATTGCAAACCAAGATGTTCATCTTGGCCGGTCTTATCGATGCTGCGTTCCTGATCGGCGTGGCTATTGCTCTGCTGTTTGCCTTCGCTAACCCCTTCCTGTCGTCTTTCTTGGTCAACATGCCCAAGTAATTCCCGTTCAACGCCACTCTAGAAAGGTGTTGCCGTGAGTATCAACGCGACCCTGTTCATTCAGGCCATCGTCTTCCTGATCCTGGTGTGGTTCACGATGAAATTCGTGTGGCCCCCGATTGCGAAGGCGTTGGATGAACGAGCCCAGAAAATCGCCGATGGCCTCGCTGCCGCCGACCGTGCCAAGTCCGAATTGACTGCTGCCAATCAGCGCGTCGAAAAGGAATTGTCACAAGCGCGCAACGAGACAACGTCCCGTCTGGCTGATGCCGACCGACGCGCCCAGGCCATCATCGAAGAAGCCAAGGCACGCGCCACGGAAGAGGGCAACAAAATTGTTGCTTCTGCACGTGTCGAAGCCGAACAGCAAACGGTACAAGCCCGTGAAGCACTGCGTGAGCAGGTGGCTGCGCTGGCCGTCAAGGGTGCTGAGCAGATTCTCCGCAAGGAAGTCAATGCCGGCGTTCACGCCGACCTGCTCAACCGCCTGAAGACCGAGCTGTAAGGGGACACTCATGGCTGAACTCGCCACCATTGCCCGCCCTTACGCCGATGCCCTGTTCAAGGCCGCTACTGCGGGTGCGGGCATGGACCTGGCCAGCACTGCTGCCTGGGTTGATGAACTGGCGGCTATTGCTGCCAACCCCCAGTTGCGTCAGCTGGCGGACAATCCCAAGGTGACGGCTGACCAAGTGTTTGCTGTTGTTGCGGGTGTTGCGCGTTTGGCGCAGTCCGACACGGCCAAGAATTTTCTGCGCACGGTCATCGACAACGGGCGCCTCAACGCGCTGCCGGAAGTCGCTGCGCAGTTTCGTGCCCTCGTGAATCGCCGCAATGGCTCATCGGATGCCGTGGTGCATAGCGCCTTTCCGATGGATGCTGCTGCTTTGGCTGAGGTGGGCTCTGCGCTGGAAAAGCGCTTTGGCCGCAAGCTCAATCTCTCCGTTCAGCTGGACAACTCCCTGATCGGTGGCATTCGCGTAGTGGTGGGTGACGAGGTGCTGGACACTTCGGTCAAGGCCCGTCTTGAACAAATGAAAGCGGCCCTCATCGCGTAATGCGCGACGAGGACAGCGAACCAAAGAAAGAAGGAAAGAGTCATGCAACTCAATCCCGCAGAAATTTCTGAACTCATCAAGAGCCGCATCGAAGGTCTGGCTGCCAGCAGCGATATCCGCAACCAGGGCACTGTGGTGTCCGTGTCTGACGGTATCGTGCGCGTTCACGGCCTGTCCGACGTGATGCAGGGCGAAATGCTTGAGTTCCCGGCGAATGCAGAGGGCGTGCCGTCTTACGGTCTCGCACTGAATCTGGAGCGCGACTCTGTCGGCGCCGTGATTTTGGGCGAATACGAGCACATCTCCGAAGGCAACACCGTCAAGTGCACGGGGCGCATTCTGGAAGTGCCAGTAGGCCCAGAACTCATCGGCCGCGTGGTAAATGCCCTGGGCCAACCCATCGACGGTAAAGGTCCCATCAACGCCAAGATGACTGACGTGATCGAAAAGGTTGCGCCTGGCGTGATCGCACGTAAGTCTGTGGACCAACCGTTGCAAACCGGCCTGAAATCCATTGACTCCATGGTGCCCGTGGGCCGTGGCCAGCGCGAGCTGATCATTGGCGACCGCCAGACCGGCAAGACCGCTGTAGCCATTGACGCCATCATTGCCCAAAAGGGCCAGGGCGTGACTTGTATTTACGTTGCCATCGGTCAAAAGGCTTCGTCGATCAAGAACGTGGTGCGTTCGCTGGAACAAGCTGGTGCCATGGACTACACCATTGTTGTCGCTGCCTCTGCTTCTGAGTCGGCTGCCATGCAATACGTGTCGGCCTACTCTGGCTGCACCATGGGCGAATACTTCCGTGATCGCGGTGAAGACGCGCTGATCGTGTATGACGATCTGTCCAAGCAGGCTGTGGCCTATCGTCAGGTATCGCTGCTGCTGCGTCGCCCACCAGGCCGTGAAGCCTATCCTGGCGACGTGTTCTATCTCCACAGCCGTTTGCTTGAACGTGCAGCCCGCGTGAACGCCGACTACGTCGAAGCCTTCACCAAGGGTGAAGTCAAGGGCAAGACCGGCTCGCTGACTGCTCTGCCTATCATTGAAACGCAAGCTGGCGACGTGTCCGCGTTCGTTCCAACCAACGTGATCTCGATCACTGACGGTCAGATCTTCCTGGAAACCAGCCTGTTCAACGCGGGTATTCGTCCGGCCATTAATGCGGGTATCTCGGTGTCGCGTGTGGGTTCGGCTGCGCAGACCAAGATCATCAAGGGGCAGTCTGGCGGTATCCGTACGGATTTGGCGCAGTACCGCGAATTGGCAGCTTTTGCCCAGTTTGCGTCGGATTTGGACGAAGCCACTCGCAAGCAGCTCGACCGCGGTGCACGCGTGACCGAACTGCTCAAGCAGGCCCAATACAGCCCGCTGTCCATTTCTTTGATGGGCGCCACGCTGTTTGCTGTCAATAAAGGTTTCTTGGACGACCTCGAAGTCAAGAAGGTCTTGTCTTTTGAACACGGTCTGCATCAATTCCTCAAGACAAGCCACGCTGCCCTGCTCGACAAGATCGAACAGAGCAAGGCCCTTGACAAAGATGCCGAAGCTGAGTTGACCAGCGCCATTACCGCTTTCAAGAAGTCCTTTGCTTGACGACTTGAACGACCGGATCTGACGACACAAGGAATCAACTATGGCAACAGGCAAGGAAATACGCGGCCAGATCAAGAGCTTCGAAAATACGAAGAAGATCACGAAGGCCATGGAAATGGTTTCCGTGTCCAAGATGCGCAAGGCGCAGGAGCGCATGCGTGCGGCCCGCCCTTATAGCGACAAGATCCGCAATATTGCAGCCCATCTCGGACAGGCCAACCCAGAGTACGTGCATCCGTTCATGAAGTTGAACGACTCCAAGACAGCCGGACTCATTGTGGTGACGACCGACAAAGGTCTGTGTGGTGGTTTGAACACCAACGTGCTGCGCAGTGTGACCATGAAGCTGCGCGAACTGCAGGGGCAGGGCGTCTCTGTGGAAGCGGTGGCTATTGGTAACAAGGGCCTGGGTTTCCTGAACCGTGTTGGCGCGAAAGTGGTGTCGCACGTCACGCAGTTGGGCGACCGTCCTCATCTTGACAAGCTCATCGGGCCCGTCAAGGTGTTGCTCGATGCTTACGCTGAAGGCCGGATCAACGCGGTGTACCTGTCGTATACCAAGTTCATCAATACGGTGAAGCAAGAGCCTGTGGTCGAGCAACTTCTGCCCCTTAAAGCAGAGGCCATCAAGTCCGACACGGGTCAGCACAGCTGGGACTACATCTATGAGCCCGACGCTCAAAGTGTGATTGATGAGCTGTTGGTGCGCTACGTAGAGTCGCTGATCTACCAGGCATTGGCCGAGAACATGGCGTCCGAACACTCCGCGCGTATGGTGGCCATGAAGGCCGCCACCGACAACGCTGGCAACGTCATTGGTGAGCTCAAGCTGATCTACAACAAGACCCGCCAGGCAGCGATCACCAAGGAATTGTCGGAGATCGTATCTGGGGCTGCGGCCATCAGCGGCTGATCACCGGCCGCCTCTGCAAGAATCAAACTAATTGGAGCAAAAAATGGCTCAAGCCCAAGGAAAAATTGTTCAATGTATCGGCGCCGTGGTCGACGTGGAGTTTCCGCGCGACCAGATGCCGAAGATCTATGACGCGCTGAAGCTTGATGGCTCGGCACTGACGCTGGAAGTCCAGCAGCAGCTGGGTGACGGTGTGGTGCGTACCATTGCGCTGGGTTCGTCTGATGGCCTGCGTCGCGGCATCATGGTAACCAACACTGGCAATCCCATCACCGTGCCTGTGGGCAAGGCAACGTTGGGTCGGATCATGGACGTGCTGGGCTCGCCCATCGACGAGCGTGGTCCTGTCAGTCAGGAACTCACCGCATCCATCCACCGCAAGGCCCCTGCTTATGACGAACTGTCGCCTTCGCAAGAGCTGCTGGAAACCGGCATCAAGGTGATCGATTTGGTCTGCCCGTTCGCCAAGGGCGGTAAGGTGGGCCTGTTCGGTGGCGCTGGTGTGGGCAAGACCGTGAACATGATGGAACTCATCAACAACATTGCCAAGGCCCACAGCGGTCTGTCGGTGTTTGCTGGTGTGGGTGAGCGTACCCGTGAAGGGAATGACTTCTATCACGAAATGGCCGATTCCGGCGTGGTGAACCTCGAGAAGCTTGAAGACTCGAAGG
>RCMZ01000535.1_pt1 | contig 18584 bp, 17 predicted proteins | sample 2041141 | NCBI WGS metagenome assembly RCMZ01 (sample SAMN09708263, study PRJNA481090) | Wastewater metagenome, whole genome shotgun sequencing project. | biome: sewage; isolation source: Davis station wastewater (DW) | place: Antarctica: Davis Station | collected 2010-03-01
ATCGTGCTCAAAGGCCTCGGCGGTGTCGTAGGCAACAAGACTGGGACTTTCCTCGACCAAGGCATTCAAGGTTATCGTGAACGTGAAGACCAAGCTTTCTGATTGTCTGCGCCCGCTGTTGCTGGGCGCAGTGTTTCTCGGCACCTCGGTACACGCCGAAGTACAGCCCCTCGACCGCGTAGTGGCCATCGTTGATACCGACGTGGTCATGCAAAGCCAGCTGGACCAACGCGTACGTGAAGTGCAGCAGACCATCGCCAAGCGCGGTGACAGCCTGCCGCCTGAGCATGTTCTGAGCCAGCAGGTGCTTGAGCGCCTGATCATCGAGAACATCCAGCTGCAGATCGGCGACCGCTCTGGCATTCGCATCACTGACGAAGAGCTCAACCAGGCCGTCGGCACTATTGCCCAGCGTAACAACCTGAGCCTGGAGCAGTTCCGCGCCGCCCTGGAGCGTGACGGCCTGTCCTATGAGGACGCCCGCGAGCAGATCCGTCGGGAAATGATCATCAGCCGCGTGCGTCAGCGCCGGGTGGCCGAACGTATCCAGGTCAGCGACCAGGAAGTGGAAAACTTCCTCGCTTCAGAGAGCGGCAAGATGCAATTGTCGGTCGAGTATCGCCTGGCGAATATTCTGATTCGCGTACCCGACGCCGCCTCCGCCGACGAAATCCAGGCCGCTGATCGCCGAGCCCAAGAGCTTTATCAGCAACTGCAACAAGGCGCCGACTTTGCCCAGCTGGCGATCGCCAGTTCGGCCAGCGAGACTGCTCTCGAGGGCGGCAACATGGGCTGGCGTAAAGCGGCCCAGCTGCCGACACCATTCGACTCGATGATCGGCGCACTGAGCGTTGGCGAAACCACTGAGCCCGTGCGCACTCCTGGCGGCTTTATCCTGATCAAACTGCTGGAAAAACGCGGCGGCGAGACCCAGGTGCGCGACGAAGTGCATGTACGTCACGTACTGATCAAGCCGAGCGAAATTCGCAGCGAAGCCGAGACCAAGCGTCTGGCCGAGCGCGTCTATGAGCGCATCATGGCCGGTGAAGACTTCGCCGAACTGGCGAAAGACTTCTCGGAAGATCCGGGCTCGGCCCTCAACGGCGGCGACCTCAACTGGATCGACCCGAACGCCTTGGTGCCGGAGTTCCCCGCAGTAATGGCGCAAACCGAAAGCGGTGAAGTGTCCAAACCGTTCAAAAGCGCCTTCGGCTGGCACGTCCTGCAGGTCATGGGCCGCCGCGCCACTGACGGCAGCGAGCAGTTCCGCAAGCAACAAGCCCTCAGCGTCCTGCGTAACCGCAAATACGAAGACGAGTTGCAAGCCTGGCTGCGCCAAATCCGCGACGAGGCCTACGTAGAAAGCAAGCTGTGAGCCTGCCCCGCTTTGCCGTTACGCCCGGCGAGCCCGCTGGCATTGGTCCCGACCTGTGCCTGCTGCTCGCTGCGCAAGCCCAGCCTTACCCACTGATCGCCATCGCCAGCCAGCCCTTGCTGGCGGCGCGGGCGAGCCAATTGCAACTAACCGTGCAGTTAATCCCCGTCGAGCCTGGCCACTGGCCCGAGCAACCGGCGGCTGCAGGTAGCTTGTACGTCTGGGACACGCCACTGAGCGCCCCCGTGGTGGCCGGCCAGCTGGACCCGGCCAACGCCGCTTATGTACTGAAAACTTTGTACCGCGCGGGTTCCGGCTGCATCAACGGTGACTTTGCTGGGATGATCACCGCGCCCGTACACAAAGGCGTGATCAACCAGGCTGGCATCCCCTTCTCTGGTCACACCGAATACCTGGCCGAGCTGACCCACACCGAACAGGTGGTGATGATGCTCGCCACCCATGGTCTGCGGGTTGCACTGGTAACCACCCACCTGCCCCTGCGCGATGTCGCTGATGCCATCACGCCTGAGCGCCTCGAACGGGTCACCCGTATCCTGCATGCCGACTTGGTCAACAAGTTCGGCATTACCGCGCCGCGCATCCTGGTCTGCGGCCTCAACCCCCATGCTGGTGAAAGCGGGCACATGGGCCGCGAGGAAATCGACATCATCGAGCCGTGCCTGACACGTCTGCGTGACGACGGCTTGAACCTGATTGGCCCGCTGCCCGCCGACACCTTGTTCACCCCCAAGCACTTGGAGCACTGCGATGCGGTGCTAGCCATGTACCACGATCAGGGCCTGCCCGTGCTCAAGTACAAAGGCTTCGGCGCGGCGGTGAACATCACCCTCGGTCTGCCAATTATCCGCACCTCAGTCGACCACGGCACCGCTCTGGACCTGGCCGGCAGCGGCAGCGGCAAGGTCGACACCGGTAGCCTGCAGGTCGCGCTGCAAACCGCCTACCAGATGGCCGTGCACGACTAGGGTCTGTTCCCGTTTCATCGCGAGCGAATGAAGCGGAAACAGACCCTAAGCGCAAACACCGAACGCTGTGGCTTTGCTGTTAAACTGCCGGCCTTTTGCATTCGCTCAAGCGTATCGCTTGGGGCCCGGAGCCGCGTCCATGACCGAGAACTACCAACACCGCGCGCGCAAGCGCTTCGGCCAGAACTTCCTGCATGATGCTGGGGTGATTCACCGCATCCTGCGCGGCATCCACGCCCGTCCGGGCGAGCGCCTGCTGGAAATCGGTCCAGGTCAGGGTGCGCTCACCGAAGGTCTGCTCAACAGCGGCGCACAGTTGGATGTGATCGAACTGGACCACGATCTGGTGCCCATTCTGCGCGCCAAGTTCGGCAGCAACCCGGCCTTCAACCTGCACCAGGGCGATGCCCTGAAGTTCGACTTCAACAGCCTCAACCCGGAGCCGCGCAGCCTGCGCGTGGTCGGCAACCTGCCGTACAACATCTCGACCCCGCTGATCTTCCATCTGCTGGCCAATGCCGGAGTGATCCGCGACATGCACTTTATGCTGCAAAAAGAAGTGGTCGAGCGCCTGGCTGCCACACCTGGCGGTGGTGACTGGGGCCGCCTGTCGATCATGGTGCAGTACCACTGCCGCGTGGAACACCTGTTCAACGTCGGCCCAGGCGCCTTTAATCCGCCGCCAAAAGTCGACTCCGCCATCGTCCGTCTAACCCCCCACGACGTGCTGCCGCACCCGGCCAAGGACCATCGCCTGCTTGAACGGGTAGTCCGCGAAGCCTTTAACCAACGGCGTAAAACCTTGCGCAACACCCTCAAGGCCCTGCTCAGCACAGCTGAAATCGAAGCCGCCGGCGTCGATGGCAGCCTGCGCCCGGAACAGCTCGACCTGGCTGCCTTCGTGCGCCTGGCCGACCAGCTCAGCTTGCAGCCGAGCCCGCAGACAAGCGCCGACTAAGGCCCTAGACTCAATTTTTAGCCGCACCCGCCTGGCGGGCTGCGGTCCAGCACCAGGCCCATCCGGCTCCGACCCTACTCAGCAGAGCCCTGCCCATGCCCAAGCCCGCCCAACAAATCGACGTCAGCGTCACCTCGCGCTTTCTGCCGGAACAGTCGCAACCGGAACAGAACCGCTTTGCCTTCGCCTACACCGTCACCCTGAACAACCGCGGCCAACTGGCAGCCAAGCTGCTCAGCCGTCACTGGGTGATTACCGACGGCGATGGCCATGTGCAGGAAGTCCGCGGCCCCGGTGTCGTCGGCCAGCAGCCGCGGCTCGAGCCCGGCGAGCAGTACAGCTACAGCAGCGGCACCCTGATGACCACCCGCGTGGGCTTTATGCAAGGCAGCTACCAGATGCAGACCGATGACGGTGCCACCTTCGACGCGCCCATCGCCCCCTTCCGCCTGGTGGTCCCGGGAGCGCTGCACTGATATGACCGTCTACGCCGTCGGCGACCTGCAAGGCTGCCTGCAACCGCTGCAATGCCTGCTTAAAGAAGTGGCCTTCGACCCCACTAAGGATCGTTTGTGGCTGGTTGGCGACCTGGTCAACCGTGGCCCGCAGTCGCTGGAAACCCTGCGTTTTCTCTACGCCATGCGCGATTCCCTGACCTGCGTGCTGGGCAATCACGATTTGCACCTGCTGGCCGTGGCGCACAACCGCGAGCGCCTGAAAAAAGGCGACACCCTGCAGGAAATCCTCGACGCTCCCGATCGCGACGACCTGCTCAACTGGCTGCGCCAGCAAAAACTCCTGCACTACGACGCCGAGCGCGACACCCTGCTGGTGCATGCTGGCATTCCACCGCAGTGGACCCTGAGCAAAGCCCTCAAACGCGCGGCAGAAGTGGAAGACGCCTTGCGCGACGACACGCGCCTGCCGCTGTTCCTCGACGGCATGTACGGCAATCAGCCGAACCGCTGGGACAAGGACCTGCAAGGCATCGCCCGCCTGCGGGTGATCACCAATTACCTGACCCGCATGCGCTTTTGCAGCGTCGATGGCAGCCTCGACCTGAAGAGCAAGGAAGGCGTCGACAGCGCCCCCGCCGGTTTCGCCCCCTGGTTCAGCTACGAAAATCGTAAGACCCGCAGCCATAAAATCATTTTCGGTCACTGGGCCGCCCTTGAAGGGCGCTGTACCCAGCCCAACCTGTTCGCCCTCGACAGCGGTTGCGTCTGGGGCGGTGCCATGACCCTGCTGAACCTCGACAGCGGCGCCAAGCACCTGTGTCACTGCCACGAACAGCGGCGCCCTGCCGCACCCTCGACCACACCCCACGAACAACCTCGCAGCGAGGCAAGCTCATGACTGAATTCAAACGCATCGCCCCAGCCCAGGCTCAGGCCCTGCGCGCCCAGGGGGGCGTGGTGGTCGATATCCGTGACCCACAAAGCTTCGCCATGGGCCATATCAGCGGCTCCCAGCATCTGGACAACCACTCCCTGCACGACTTTATCGCCAAAGCCGACCTCGACCAGCCGCTCGTGGTGGTCTGTTACCACGGCAACTCCAGCCAAAGCGCCGCTGCCTATCTGGTCGGCCAAGGCTTTGCCGAGGTCTACAGCCTGGACGGCGGCATCGAGCTATGGCGCAGCACCTACCCCGCCGAAATCAGCCAAAGCGCGGCCGAATAAAAAATATTTCCCCCAGCCAAGCCACACCCCGCGCGCCCTGCACCGCCGCAAGCCGGGCGCAAATTGCCACACCGACTTGACCTCGCCGATTCCGAACTATTCTTTGCCATAGGCCCTGCTTGATCAGAACGAGCTGCCAGCAGCTCATGGCCATTGATGAGATCTTTTGGTGTCCCGGGGGATTCACGTCAGCTGCGTGGCAACCACTGCACGACTGGTCCCATGGCGACTCCGAGCCCCGCGAGGTGACGTCATGACTATTTTCAGCCACTTCCAGAACCGCTTCGAGGCCACTCGCCAGGAGGAGTACTCCCTGCAGGAGTACCTCGACCTGTGCAAACAGGATCGCAGCGCCTACGCCACCGCCGCCGAACGCCTGCTGATGGCCATCGGTGAGCCGCAACTGGTGGACACCACCAGCAACTCTCGACTGTCGCGGATCTTCTCCAACAAGGTGATCCGCCGCTACCCAGCCTTCGCTGACTTCCATGGCATGGAAGAGTGCATCGACCAGATCGTCGCCTACTTCCGCCACGCCGCCCAAGGTCTGGAGGAAAAGAAACAGATCCTCTACCTGCTCGGCCCGGTGGGTGGCGGCAAGTCGTCGCTGGCGGAAAAACTCAAGCACCTGATGGAGAAAGTGCCCTTCTATGCGATCAAGGGCTCGCCGGTGTTCGAGTCGCCCCTGGGGCTGTTCAATGCCGCCGAAGACGGCGCCATCCTCGAAGAGGACTTCGGCATTCCGCAGCGCTACCTGTCCACCATCATGTCGCCCTGGGCGGCCAAGCGCCTGGCCGAGTACGGCGGCGACATCAGCCAGTTCCGCGTGGTCAAACTCTACCCATCGATCCTCAACCAGATCGCCGTGGCCAAGACCGAACCGGGCGACGAGAACAACCAGGACATCTCCGCACTGGTCGGCAAGGTCGACATCCGCAAGCTGGAGGAATACCCACAGAACGATGCCGACGCCTACAGCTACTCCGGCGCCCTATGCCGCGCCAACCAAGGCCTGATGGAGTTCGTCGAGATGTTCAAGGCGCCGATCAAGGTGCTGCATCCGCTGCTGACTGCCACTCAGGAAGGCAACTACAACAGCACCGAAGGCCTCGGCGCGATTCCGTTTATGGGCATCCTGCTGGCGCACTCCAACGAGTCCGAGTGGCACAGCTTCCGTAACAACAAGAACAACGAGGCGTTCATCGACCGCATCTACATCGTCAAGGTGCCCTACTGCCTGCGCGTCAGCGACGAGATCAAGATCTACGAGAAACTGCTCACCAACAGCTCCCTGGCCAATGCCCACTGCGCGCCGGACACCCTGAAGATGCTCGCCCAGTTCTCGGTCTTGAGCCGCCTCAAGGAACCGGAAAACTCCAACGTCTACTCGAAGATGCGCGTATATGACGGCGAAAACCTCAAGGACACCGACCCCAAAGCCAAGTCACTGCAGGAGTATCGCGACAGCGCCGGCGTCGACGAGGGCATGAATGGCCTGTCGACCCGCTTCGCCTTCAAGATTCTCTCCAAGGTGTTCAACTTCGACCCCCACGAGATCGCCGCCAACCCGGTGCACCTGCTGTACGTACTGGAACAGCAGATCGAGCAGGAGCAATTCCCTGCAGAGGTGCGCGAGCGCTACCTGCGCTACCTAAAGGAATACCTGGCACCTCGCTACATCGAGTTTATCGGCAAGGAAATCCAGACCGCCTACCTGGAGTCCTACAGCGAATACGGGCAAAACATCTTCGACCGCTATGTGCTGTACGCCGACTTCTGGATTCAGGATCAGGAATACCGCGACCCGGAAACCGGCGAAATTCTCAACCGCGTGGCCCTCAACGAGGAATTGGAGAAGATCGAAAAACCCGCTGGCATCAGCAACCCGAAGGATTTCCGCAACGAAATCGTCAACTTCGTCCTACGCGCCCGCGCCAACAACAATGGCAAGAACCCAACCTGGCTGAGCTACGAGAAGCTGCGGGTGGTGATCGAGAAGAAAATGTTCTCCAACACCGAAGACCTGCTGCCCGTTATCAGCTTCAACGCCAAGGCCAGCAAGGAGGACCAGCAAAAACACAACGATTTCATCACCCGCATGGTCGAGCGTGGCTACACCGAGAAACAGGTACGCCTGCTGTCCGAGTGGTACCTGCGGGTGCGCAAGTCGCAGTAAGCGACCGGTCGTTGTTGCCGCCAGGCTGTTTGACCGCCGCCTGGCGAACCCGTCTGCCCTGCACGCGGGTTCAAAGGAGTTGCCATGAGCTATGTGATAGACCGCCGCCTGAACGGCAAGAACAAGAGCACGGTGAACCGCCAGCGCTTTCTGCGCCGTTACCGCGAACACATCAAAAAGGCCGTGGAGGAGGCCGTCAGTCGCCGCTCAATCACCGACATGGAGCACGGCGAGCAGATCAGCATTCCCGGCCGTGATACCGACGAGCCGGTTCTGCACCACGGCCGCGGTGGCAAGCAGACGGTGGTGCACCCCGGCAACAAGGAGTTCGTCAGCGGCGAGCAAATCGCCCGCCCCAGCGGCGGAAGCGGCGGCAAAGGTGCAGGTAAAGCCAGCAACTCCGGCGAGGGCATCGACGAGTTCGTATTCCAGATCACCCAGGAGGAGTTTCTCGACTTCATGTTCGAGGACCTGGAGCTGCCCAACCTAGTCAAACGCCATCTGACCGGCAGCGAAACCTTCAAGACTGTGCGCGCAGGCATCAGCAATGATGGCAATCCCTCGCGGATCAACATCGTCCGCACCCTGCGTTCGGCCCACGCCCGACGTATTGCCCTGTCCGGCAGCAGCCGGGCCAAACTGCGCAGCTGCATGGCCGAACTGGAGCGCCTGCTGCGCGACGAACCGGACAACTTCGACGACATTCGCCAGCAGGAAGAGCAAATCAGCCAGTTGCGCGCGCGCATCAAGCGCGTGCCCTTTCTCGACACCTTCGACCTCAAATACAACCTGCTGGCCAAGCAACCCAACCCCAGTTCGAAAGCCGTGATGTTCTGCCTGATGGACGTTTCCGGCTCCATGACCCAGGCCACCAAGGACGTGGCCAAGCGCTTTTTCATCCTTCTTTATCTGTTCCTCAAGCGCAATTACGACAAGATCGAGGTGGTGTTCATCCGCCACCACACCAGCGCGAAAGAGGTCGACGAGGAGGAGTTTTTCTATTCCCGCGAGACCGGCGGCACCATCGTCTCCAGCGCCCTGAAACTGATGCAGGAGATCATGGCCGAGCGCTATGCGGTCAACGAATGGAACATCTACGCCGCCCAGGCCTCCGACGGCGACAACTGGAACGACGACTCACCAGTGTGCCGCGACATTCTGATCAAGCAGATCATGCCGTTCATGCAGTACTTCACCTACGTCGAGATCACCCCCCGTGAACACCAGGCGCTGTGGCTCGAATATGAACAGGTCGGTGAAGCCTTCGCCGACAGCTTTGCCCAGCAACAACTGGTCTCCAGCGCCGATATTTACCCGGTATTTCGCGAACTCTTTCAACGGAGGCTGGCGACATGACCCCACCCAGCAAAGCGCCCGGTGAACGGGCCGCACAACCGCTGTCCACAGGTTCGGAATGGACCTTCGAGCTGATTCGCAGCTACGACCGCGAGATCGCTCGCCTGGCCAAACGCTATGCCCTGGACACCTACCCGAACCAGATCGAGGTGATCACTGCTGAGCAGATGATGGACGCCTACGCCTCCGTCGGCATGCCGCTGGGCTATCACCACTGGTCCTACGGCAAGCATTTTCTCAGCACAGAAAAGTCCTACAGCCGCGGGCAAATGGGCCTGGCCTACGAGATCGTGATCAACTCCGACCCTTGCATCGCCTACCTGATGGAAGAAAACACCATCTGCATGCAAGCCCTAGTGGTGGCCCACGCCTGCTACGGCCACAACAGCTTTTTCAAGGGCAACTACCTGTTCCGTACCTGGACCGATGCCAGCTCGATCATCGACTACCTGGTGTTTGCCAAGCAGTACATCATGCAATGCGAGGAGCGCCACGGCATCGATGCCGTCGAGGAACTGCTGGACTCCTGCCACGCCCTGATGAACTACGGCGTCGACCGCTACAAACGCCCTTACCCGATCTCTGCCGAGGAAGAACGCCAGCGCCAGCAGGACCGCGAAGAGCACCTGCAAAAGCAGATCAACGACCTCTGGCGCACCATCCCGAAAGGCGCCAGCAAGGGCGCCGACAAGGACAACGCACGCTTCCCCGCCGAACCGCAGGAAAACATTCTCTATTTTCTGGAAAAACACGCCCCCCTGCTGGAGCCCTGGCAGCGCGAAGTGGTGCGCATCGTGCGCAAGATCTCGCAGTACTTTTACCCGCAGCGCCAGACCCAGGTGATGAACGAAGGCTGGGCCTGCTTCTGGCATTACACCCTGATGAACGACCTGTATGACGAAGGCCTGGTCACCGACGGCTTTATGCTGGAATTTCTCCAGTACCACACCGGTGTGATCGCCCAACCGGGCTTCGACAGTCCCTACTACAGCGGCATCAACCCCTACGCCCTGGGGTTTGCCATGTACCGCGATATCCGCCGGATCTGTGAAGAGCCAACCGAAGAAGACCGCCTGTGGTTCCCCGACATCGCCGGCAGTGACTGGCTGGCCACGTTGAAGTTCGCCATGCAGAGCTTCAAGGACGAAAGTTTTATCCTGCAGTACCTGTCGCCCAAGGTGATCCGCGACTTCAAGCTGTTCAGCATCCTCGACGACGACCGCCGCGAAGACCTGCTGGTGCCCGCCATCCACGATGAAAACGGCTACCGCAGCATCCGCGAGCTGCTCGCCGCGCAATACAACCTGGGCAACCGCGAGCCGAATATCCAGATCTGGAGCATCGACCGCCGCGGCGACCGCTCACTGACCCTGCGCCACCAGCAGCACGAGCGCAAACCCCTGGGCGAATCCACCGAAGAGGTGCTCAAGCACCTGCATCGTCTCTGGGGTTTCGATATTCACTTGGAAAGCCGCCAAGGCGAGCAACTGGTCAGCACCCTGCACGTCCCGCCCAAGAGCGACAGCGAGCAGCCACGCCTGGACCTGGCCATGCCACCCATTTGATTGGTTGACCGGGATGCTGAGCGTGGCGAGCATGCTGGCATTCCCCCGGAGCCCTTGGCTAATGCGCATATTCCCCGTTTTGCTGGTGTGCCTGGCCTTAGCCACCTGCTCCAGCCACCTGCTGTTGCCGCAGGTGACAACCCCAGCCCAACCCGGCCTGCGCGACCTCAGCAGTGTGCAGCTGATCGCCGTAAGCGCCAGCAACGACAGCCAAGCCTCCGCCGAACGGGCAGCCCTGCTCACCGGCCTGCTGCGCGACGGCCTGAGCCTGCGCGGTTACCGTGAAGGCTCGCCAGCGCAACTGCGCGCTTACTACTGGCTGGGGCTGCGCAGCGAACCCGTTGAACTCAGCACCGATCTACCACCGCCTGGCCTCCTTGGCCCTTACCAGAGCGTGCACCGCCTTAAGGAAGAGCGTGCCACCCTGCACCTGCGCCTTACCGACCTGCAGGACCACGTGCTCTGGGAAGGCCAGGTCGACACCGGCCTCAGCCCAGCTTGGGACAGCGACGAGCAACTGCACAAGGCCAGCAACGCCCTGCTGCAACAAGTGCCCATGGCCCGCTAAGCCCCATACTCCTGGCTCAGACGGTATGCTGTAGGCCTGACGAAGGAGTTCCCATGCAGATTTACAAGGTCGGCGGCGCCGTGCGCGACCGCTTGCTCGGTCAACCGGTCACCGACATCGACTGGCTGGTGGTTGGCGCCACGGTTGAACAGATGCTGGCCCAGGGCTTTCGCCCGGTCGGCGACGACTTTCCGGTGTTTCTCCACCCGCAAACGGGCGAGGAATATGCCCTCGCCCGCACCGAGCGCAAATCCGGCCAGGGCTACGGTGGTTTCACCTTCTTCGCCAGCCCGGACGTCAGCGTCGAAGACGACCTGATTCGCCGCGACCTGACCATCAACGCCATGGCCGAAGATGCCCAGGGCCAGTTGTACGACCCCTACGGCGGCCAGCGCGACCTTGAAGCTCGCCTGCTGCGCCATGTATCCCCGGCCTTCGCCGAAGACCCGCTGCGGGTGCTGCGCGTTGCCCGCTTTGCCGCCCGCTATGCACCGCTCGGTTTCCGGGTAGCCGATGAAACCCTGGCGTTGATGCGCCAGCTCAGCGAGTCCGGTGAATTGCAGGCACTGACCGCCGAGCGCAGCTGGAAGGAAATCTCTCGCGCCTTGATGGAGCCGCGTCCCGATGTGTTTTTCCAGGTGCTGCGCGACTGCGGCGCCTTGGCTGAATTGCTGCCGGAAGTCGACGCTCTGTTCGGCGTGCCGCAAACCGCCCTGCATCACCCGGAAATCGACACCGGCGTGCATGTGCTGATGGTTCTGCAACAGTGCGCAGCCCACGCTCAACCACTCAGCGTGCGCTGGGCCAGCCTGCTGCACGACTTGGGCAAAGGCAGCACGCCAGCCGCCGACTGGCCACGCCATATCGCCCACGAAGTGCGTGGTCTGAAGCAGGTGCGGGCGGTCAACGCACGCTGCAAAGCACCGAAGGACTGCCAGGAACTGGCCCTGCTGGTGTGCGAATACCACACCCACGGCCACCGTGCCCTGGAGCTGAAAGCTTCGACGTTGCTGGAGTTATTGCAGAATTTCGACGCTTATCGCCGCCCGCAGCGCTTCGCCGAATTTGTCGCCGCCTGCGAAATGGATGCCCGCGGGCGCCCGGGCTTCGAGCAGCGTGACTACCCGCAAGCCCGCTATCTGCTCGGTGCCGCCAGTGCCGCCCGCGCAGTGCCGGTGCAGCCGTTGCTGGAGCAAGGTTTCAAGGGTGCGGAACTCGGTGCTGCGCTGCAGCGCGAACGCCTGCAGGCACTCAAGGCTTACAAGGCCAGCGCACAACCCGCGTAGCCCGACACCATCCGCGCTACGCGCCTGAATGCGCCAGAATCAACCCGCTCGGTGTCAGCTCGCGACCCCGCCATTGAAAGGCGATCGGTTGCAACTGCTGCGCGATCTGCGCCGTTTGCCACAAGTCGGCAAAGCTGCGTTGCACGCCAGGATGCAGTACCTGCGGCGCATGCAGAGCCAGCGGCCAGAGTACAAAGGCATTCTTGAGAATTTCCGCCCGCGGCAGGATCAGCCCATCGAAATCGCCCACCTGCTGGCCATACAGCAACACATCGATATCCAGCGGCAGGCCTTTGCGATCGGGGGCGTAGCGGCCATTGTCGGCCTCGATCAGCTTCAGCCGCTGATCCAGCTCGGCCAGGGGCAAATCCGTCTCGCCCGACACCACCAGGTTGAAGAATGGTCCGCTGTTGATACCCACCGGCGCGCTCTCGAACACCGGTGAACACTGCAGCGAGTCGACAAAACCGGCCAAGGCATCAAGCCCGGCGCACAGGTGCCGCTCACGCTCGATATTGCTGCCCAGGCCAAGAAAGATCCGTGTCACAGGCATCCGCGCTCAATCTCCACGCCCACGCCACTGGCGGCCGGCACGGCACCGGGCTTGGTCAGTTTGAGGCGCAGCCAGGGAATCTGAAATTCGTCCATCAGCAGCGCCGCCAGGCGTTCGGCGAAGGTTTCCACCAGGATAAATTGCGCGTCCTGGGCAAAGGCCTGAATGCGCGTCGAGACCGTGGCGTAATCCAGCGCCAGGCTCAGGTCATCGTCGGCCGCCGGTTTGCGGTTGTCCCAGGCGAAGCTCAAGTCCAGGCGCAGGCACTGGCGAATCTCGCGCTCCCAGTCGTAGGCGCCGATCACCGTATCGACCTCCAGCCCTTCGATAAACACTCTGTCCACGTACGCTGCTCCGGCACGACAAGGGCGCCATGCGCCGTTAGAATCGGGGCTTACCCGCCCCGGAATGGAAACCATGTTTTGGCTCTTGGCGCTCCTCGCCTACCTGCTCGGCTCCCTGTCGTTTGCCATCCTGCTCAGTCGCCTGGCGGGCGGCCCCGACCCCCGTGACGGTGGCTCGGGCAACCCCGGCGCCAGCAACATGCTACGCCTGGCGGGGAAAAAACTGGCCATCCTCACCCTGCTCGGTGACTTGAGCAAAGGCCTGCTGCCGGTACTGGTGGCGGCGGCCTGGCACTTCAGCATCCAGCAACAAGCCTGGATCGGTCTGGCGGCCGTCGTTGGCCACCTCTACCCGCTGTACTTTCGTTTCCGCGGCGGCAAGGGCGTGGCCACCGCCGCCGGCATGCTCCTCGGTCTCTATCCGCCCGCCGCCTTACTGGCGGTAAGCGCCTGGCTGCTGAGCTTTCAGCTGACCCGCATCAGCTCCCTCGCGGCATTGATCGCTACACCGCTGACGCTGCCGCTACTGGCCTGGCAACAACCCGGCGCTCTGCTGCCCATGAGCGCGCTGTGCGGCCTGATTGTCTGGCGCCACCGCGGCAATTTACGCGACCTGTTCGCCGGGCGCGAACGGCATTTTTGAGCGATCAACCTGCAGCCGCCTCATAGCGGCAACAATTGCTCCATCGGCCAACGCGCCTGCACACCAATCGCCGGACCGTCCTGCTGCCCCGCCAGCAGGCGCTGACAGCCCGCATACGCGATCATCGCACCATTATCGGTACAGAACCGTGGCCGCGCGTAGAAGACCTGACCACCGAGCTCCTTGAGCATCTTCTCCAGACCGCTACGCAATGCCTGATTGGCACTCACGCCACCGGCGATAACCAGACTCTTCAAGTGCGTGTGCTTCAGCGCGCGCTTGCATTTGATGGTCAGGGTTTCCACCACCGCCTGCTGAAACGCCAGGGCGATATCGCAACGAAGCTGCTCGTCAGCCTCACCGCCGCTGCGCTGTTGCTGCCAGGTGTTCAGGGCAAAGGTCTTCAAGCCGCTGAAACTGAAGTCCAGCCCCGGCCGATCGGTCATCGGCCGCGGGAAAACAAACCGCCCAGGCACGCCACGTTCAGCCAGGCGCGCAATCTCCGGGCCGCCCGGATAGACCAGCCCGAGCATCTTGGCGGTCTTGTCAAAGGCCTCGCCAGCCGCGTCGTCCAGCGACTCGCCGAGCAGGGCGTAACGGCCGATGCCATCCACGCGCACCAACTGGGTATGGCCGCCCGACACCAACAAAGCGACGAACGGAAACTGCGGCGGCTGCTCTTCCAGCATCGGCGCCAGCAAATGACCCTCCATGTGGTGCACGCCCAGCGCCGGAATCTCCCAGGCAAACGCCAGCGCCTGGGCGCACGAAGCGCCCACCAGCAAGGCACCGACCAGGCCGGGGCCCGCGGTATAGGCAATGGCGTCAATGTCCTGAGCCGTACGCCCGGCCTTCTCCAGCACCTGGCGGATCAGTGGCAGCATGCGCTTGACGTGATCGCGCGAGGCCAATTCCGGCACTACGCCGCCGTAGGCACGGTGCAAATCAATTTGACTGAACAGCGCATCGGCCAGCAGACCGCGCTCACTGTCGTATAACGCGACGCCGGTTTCGTCGCAGGAAGTCTCTAATCCCAGCACTAGCATGGGTTTGCGCCTTTAAGGGTGGGCAAAATCGAAGGCGCGCATGATAATGCCCACCCCGGGCACCGACCAGCGGTTTTCGATCAGAGGCTTTGCATTCCTCGCGCCAAGGGGTTAACATCCGCAACCCTTAAAAACCGACGTTCTCCCGTGCCATTTGCCAGGAGTGCGTTCACCATCGGTACATTGTGAAGGTAAGCCCTGGATGCCAGCCGTCAAAGTTAAAGAGAACGAACCCTTCGACGTAGCTCTGCGTCGCTTCAAGCGCTCCTGCGAAAAGGCCGGTGTACTGGCTGAAGTGCGCAGCCGCGAATTCTACGAAAAGCCCACCTCTGAGCGTAAGCGCAAGGCAGCAGCCGCTGTTAAGCGTCACGCGAAGAAAGTGCAGCGCGAACAGCGCCGTCACGTGCGCATGTACTAAGTTACACGTCGCACCGCTAGCGCTTCAGCACAATGCCCGACCTCGGTCGGGCATTGCGTTTTTACTGAGCACCACTCCGCTTCGCAGATTCGCGAATGGCCGGAGTTTTTTTGTTTTATCCGCCCGCCCAGTCACCGCCTTCGAGCAGTATCCTGACCCCCTTATGGCCGGCCTGATTCCACAATCGTTTATCGACGACCTCCTCAACCGCACCGACATCGTCGACGTGGTGAGTTCGCGCGTGCAACTGAAAAAAGCCGGCAAGAATTACAGCGCCTGCTGCCCCTTTCACAAGGAGAAAACCCCCTCCTTCAGCGTCAGCCCCGACAAACAGTTCTACTACTGCTTCGGCTGTGGCGCTGGCGGCAACGCCCTCGGCTTTATCATGGACCACGACCATCTGGACTTTGTCCAGGCCGTGGAAGACCTGGCCAAGCAGGCCGGCATGGAAGTGCCGCGCGAAGAAAGCGGCCGCCCGCACACGCCACGCCAGCCCACCGACTCACCGCTGTATCCGCTATTAACCGCTGCGGCCGAGTTCTACCGTCAGGCCCTGAAAAGCCATCCGACCCGCAAGGCCGCCGTCGATTACCTGAAAGGCCGCGGCCTGTCCGGCGAAATTGCCCGCGACTTCGGTCTCGGCTTCGCCCCACCGGGCTGGGACAATCTCTACAAGCACCTGGGCGGCGACAACCTGGCGCAAAAGCATCTGATCGACGCTGGCCTGCTGGTGGAAAACGCCGAGAACCCAGAGAAGGTCAAACGCTACGACCGCTTTCGCGACCGGGTAATTTTCCCCATCCGCGACAGCCGTGGACGCATCATCGCTTTCGGCGGTCGGGTACTGGGCGACGACAAGCCCAAGTACCTCAACTCCCCGGAAACCCCGGTATTCCATAAAGGCCAGGAACTCTATGGCCTTTATGAGGCGCGCCAGAGCAATCGCCACCTCGACGAGATCATGGTGGTCGAAGGCTACATGGACGTTATCGCCCTGGCCCAGCAAGGCCTGCGCAACGCCGTCGCCACCCTCGGCACCGCCACCAGCGAAGAGCACCTCAAGCGCCTGTTTCGCATCGTGCCCAGCGTGCTGTTCTGTTTTGACGGCGACTCAGCCGGACGCAAAGCCGCCTGGCGCGCACTCGAAGCGACCCTGCCCAGCCTGCAGGACGGTCGCCGCGCACGCTTTCTGTTTCTGCCCGAAGGCGAAGACCCCGACACCCTGGTGCGCGCCGAAGGCACAGACGCCTTTCGCGCCCGCATCACCCAGCAAGCTCAGCCACTGGCCGATTACTTCTTCCAGCAACTGACCCAGGAAGCCGACCCGCGCTCATTGGAAGGCAAGGCCCACTTGATGACCCTGGCCGCCCCGCTGATCGACAAGATCCCCGGCGCCAACCTGCGCACATTGATGCGCCAACGCCTGAGCGAAATTACCGGCCTCAGCAACGACAACAGCGCCACCCCGGCAAGCCGCAGCACACCCGCCAGCCAATCCAGCGCCGCGCCCGACTACCCGGACTACAGCAACATCAACACAGGCCAGCACGACAGCCCGCCGGATTATGGCGATATCGCCGACTACGCCCACTACATCGAGCCGCCCGCCGCCGACTTCGAGCCACAAAAAACCTGGACGAAGAAGGGCAACGGAAAAAGCTGGGGCAAAGACAAACCCTGGAAAAAAGGCGAGCGCAACGACCAACCACGCGCGCCGCGCAAGCCAGTCAGCGTCGAATCGCCCACCCTCACTGCCCTGCGCACGCTGCTGCATCACCCAGCACTGGCGCACAAAGTTGAGGACGCCAGCCACTTCGCCGCCGAAGACGACACCTACGCCCAACTGCTGGTCGCCCTGCTCGGCGCCCTGCAAAAGAACCCCAAGCTGCGCAGCCTGCAACTGATCGCGCGCTGGCACGGCACCGAGCAGGGCCGCCTCCTGCAGGCCCTGGCCGAGAAGGAATGGTTGATTTCAGCCGACAGCCTTGAACAACAGTTTTTCGACACTATAACTAGACTTGCAGCGCGCCAACGCGAGCGCAGCCTGGAACATTTGCTGCTCAAAGCCCGTCAAAGTGAACTGAGCGCCGAGGAAAAAGATCAGCTGCGCAACCTGCTCAGCCGCAACACCGCCGCAATTACCTCGCCCCCAACTGGCGCATAAGGGGCTTTCTCGGGTATAATCCGCGGCTTGTTTTTTGCCCGCCAAGACCTTCAATGGATAGGGTGTTATGTCCGGAAAAGCGCAACAACAGTCCCGCCTCAAAGAGTTAATCAGCCGTGGTCGTGAGCAGGGTTACCTGACTTATGCGGACGTCAACGACCACCTGCCGGAAGAAATCTCCGATCCGGAACAGGTCGAAGACATCATCCGCATGATTAACGACATGGGGATCAACGTATTCGAAACCGCTCCGGATGCCGATGCCCTGCTCCTGGCTGAAGCTGATACCGACGAAGCCGCTGCCGAAGAAGCTGCTGCCGCACTGGCTGCCGTAGAAACCGACATTGGCCGCACCACTGACCCAGTGCGCATGTACATGCGTGAAATGGGCACCGTGGAGCTCCTCACCCGCGAAGGCGAGATCGAAATCGCCAAACGCATCGAGGAAGGTATCCGCGAAGTGATGGGCGCTATCGCCCACTTCCCAGGCACCGTTGACGGCATCCTGGCCGAGTACACCCGCGTCACCACCGAAGCCGGTCGCCTGACCGACGTCTTCAGCGGCTATATCGACCCGGATGACGGCATTCCGCCGCCGCCCGAAGCCGAGCCCGTCATCGAAATCGCCCCAGTGGCGGATAAAGCCGATGACGAAGAAGAGAAAGAAGGCGCCGAGGAAGAAGACGAGGTCGAAACCGGCCCCGATCCAGAGATCGCCCGCCAGCGTTTCGGCGCCGTAGCCGATCAGCTGGAGAAAACCAAAAAGGCCCTGAAGAAGCACGGTCGCGGCAGCAAGCAAGCGATTGCTGAACTGCTCGCCCTGGCTGAGCTGTTCATGCCGATCAAACTGGTACCGAAGCAATTCGACGTACTGGTGGTCAAGGTGCGCAGCGCCTTGGAGCGCATCCGCGCCCAAGAACGCGCCATCATGCAACTCTGTGTGCGTGACGCACGCATGCCCCGCGCCGACTTCCTGCGCCTGTTCCCAGGCAATGAAATCGACGAAAGCTGGAGCGACGCTCTGGCCAAAGGCAAAAGCAAGTACGCCGAAGCTATCGGTCGCGTGCAACCGGACATCCAGCGCTGCCAGCAAAAGCTGATCGCCCTGGAAGCCGAATGCAGCCTGACCATCGGCGAAATCAAAGACATCAACCGTCGCATGTCGATCGGTGAGGCCAAGGCCCGCCGCGCGAAGAAAGAGATGGTTGAAGCCAACTTGCGTCTGGTGATCTCGATCGCCAAGAAGTACACCAACCGCGGCCTGCAGTTCCTCGACCTGATTCAGGAAGGCAACATCGGCCTGATGAAAGCGGTGGACAAGTTCGAATACCGTCGCGGCTACAAGTTCTCGACCTATGCCACCTGGTGGATTCGTCAGGCGATCACTCGCTCGATCGCCGACCAGGCCCGCACCATCCGTATTCCGGTGCACATGATCGAGACGATCAACAAGCTCAACCG
>RCMZ01000537.1_pt1 | contig 18564 bp, 16 predicted proteins | sample 2041141 | NCBI WGS metagenome assembly RCMZ01 (sample SAMN09708263, study PRJNA481090) | Wastewater metagenome, whole genome shotgun sequencing project. | biome: sewage; isolation source: Davis station wastewater (DW) | place: Antarctica: Davis Station | collected 2010-03-01
TGCGGCGCTCGGCGCGGCGCCGGCCTGGAGCGAGTTCGCCGAGCGCTGGCAGGCGCTCGCCGCGTCGGCATCGGCGGATGACGCGGCGGCCAGCGCCGGCGATGCCGCCGACGCGCTCGACGCGCATCTGGCGCTCTTCGGGCTGTTGCGCAGCGGGCTGACGCAGGCGTCCGACGCGAGCGGCGTGCGCATCGACGGCGATGCGGCGGTGGCCGCCCTCGTCGACACGCTGTCGGTCAAGCTGCCGCTGCTCGCCGAAAGCCTCGGGCTGGCGCGCGACGTCGGCGTCGGCGCGGTCGTCGCGCAGCGCCTCAAGTCGTCGCTGCACAAGCGCCTGCAGGTCGTGCGCGGCGGCATCGATCCGCTGATCGGCTGGAACTTCGAGAACGTCGAGAAAGCCGTCGCCTTGCGCCCGTCGCTGCGGGATGCGCTGGAGGCGCCGCTCGCGGCGCTCGGCAGCGCGCCGCTCGGCCTGCAGGAGGTGCTGACCACCAAGGTGCTCGACACCACCGATTTCGACATCGCCCCGGCCGACTACTATGCGCGCGGCACGCAGGCCATCGCCGCCGTGCGCGATCTGGCGCGCGCCGCGGCGCCGGCGGCCGACGCGCTGCTCGCCGAGCGCGCGGACGAGCTTGCCTGGCGCCGCAACGCGGTCGCCGCGGTGCTCGTCGCGCTGCTGCTGGCGCTGGCCTACGGTTTCGTCGGCGCCTATCTGTCGATCATGCGCGGCATCGGCGGCCTGAGCGCGGCGGCGGCGGCCATGGCCGGCGGCGATCTGCGCGCGCGCGTCGACGCGGTGTCGAGCGACGAGGTGGGGCAGGTCGCCGCGCATTTCAACCGCATGGCCGAGAGCTTCGCCGGGCTGATCCGCAACACGGTCGCGGCGTCCGGCGATCTTTCCGTCGCGGTCGAGCACGTGCGCGCGTCGAGCCGGCAGGTGGAGGACGCGTCGGGGCGACAGAGCGACGCGGCGGCGCGCACGGCGGCCGCCGTCGAGCAGCTCACCGTGTCCATCCACGAAGTCGCCGAGCACGCGCAGGAGACGGCGCGTATCGCCGGCGAGGCGGACGGCGCCGCCCAGCGCGGCGAGCGGCGCGCGCACGCCGCGGCGGGCGAGATGGCGGGGATCGTCAGCGGCGTCGATGCGGCGGTCGGCATCATCCGCGATCTCGAAGCGCGTTCGCAGGAGATCGATACGATCGTCCGCGCGATCCAGGAAATCGCTGAACAGACCAACCTGCTCGCGCTCAACGCGGCGATCGAGGCGGCGCGCGCCGGCGAGCACGGCCGCGGATTTTCGGTGGTGGCCGACGAGGTGCGCAAGCTGGCCGAGCGCACGCGCGCGGCGACGCGCGAGATCGGCGCCACCATCGGCACCATCCAGGAGGACATCCACGCCGCCGTGCTGGGCATGAGCCGGAGCGGCGAACAGGTCGGCGGCAGCGTCCGCCTGGTCGGCGAACTGGCGGCGGCACTGGCCGACATCCGGCACGCCGTCGGGCTGTCCGCCGCGCACGTGCGCGACATCGTCACGGCGACCAGCGGCCAGAGCGAGGGCGGCAGCGAGATCGCGCGCAACGTGCAGGAAATCGCCGTGATGGCCGAGGAAAACCACGCCGCGCTGCGCGCCACGGCGGATGCGGCGGGCGGCCTGTCGGCCCTGGCCGGGCGCCTCGGCGCATCGGTCGCCGATTTGCGGACCTGAATGGCCGCCTGAAACGGGGGCGCCCCCGGCGCGCGCGCGGCGTACAATGCCATTTTCATTTTCCGGCGGGGATGGCATGGCGAGCGAGCGGGGCGAGGCGGGCGCGCGGACGCTGTATTCGATCCTCGGGGTCGCTGCCGACGCCACGCCGCAGGAGATCGAGGCCGTTTTCGCGCAGCGGCGAGCGGCGCTGGAAGCGGGCGGCAGCGCGACGGCGGACGAACTGTCGCTGCTGCGCGTGGCCGGCGCAACGCTGCGCGACGAGGCTTTGCGCGCCGCCTACGACCGCCGTCTGCTGCGTGCCGCCCGCGCGGCCGAGGCGCCTGTCCCGGCGCCGGCGCAAGGCGGACGGACGCGGCGCTGGCTGCTGCCGCTGCTCGTCGGCAGCGGCGCTGCGGTGTTCCTGTGGCGCGCGCCGGAGCCTGCGCCGCCGCTGTCGTCCGCTCTAGAAGCGCCGGGCACGGCGCCGGCCTCCGTGCCCGGCGTCGAGGAAAGCCACGTGCGCCTGCCTTCCGCTGCGGCGAACGAGGCGCCGCCGCCGGCCCCGGCCAGCGCCGTACCCGGTGCGACGCCGCCGGTGCCGGCCGCCCAGGCGGTCAGTAGCGAATTCGTGCCGCCGACGCGGCCGGCGCGCGGGCCGGGCTTCGACGCCCCCTATCTGGCGTGGTCGGTCTTCGTCATCCAGCAGCGCCGCCTGAGCGGCTCCGGCGTCCTCATCGCGCCCGACCGCATCCTGACCAACTGCCACGTGCTGGCGGGCGCCGCGCTCGACGGCATGGTCGCCGTCCACAGCATGACGCGGCAGCCCTTCCGGGTCGACAAGTACGCGCGCCTGGACGGCGAGGACGCCTGCCTGCTGCATGCGCCGGGTGCCGGCGCGGATGCGCTGGCGTGGGGTAGCAGCGCCGCCCTGCGTCCCGGCGATACGCTGCATACCTTCGGGCACCCCGGCGGCAGCAGCGAGATCACCTGGTCCACCGGGCAGTTCGTGCAGCGCCAGGCGAAAGGCGGCGAGGAGTTCCTGCTCAGCTCGAACTACTGCCGGCCGGGATCGTCCGGCGGTCCGCTGGTGGACGACAACGGCCGCCTGGTCGGCGTCGTCACCGCCGTGCAGCGCTACGCCGCGCGTTTCGGGGAGCCGCAGTACGGCTACTGCGTGTCGGTGACCGAGGCGACGGCGCGTGCCCTGTTGGCCCGCCCGCTCTTTCCGCTGGCTCTGGCGCCGGCGCAGTACGTTCCCAACTACTGAGGCTCAGACGCGCACCGCGACCAGCGGCACGCGCATCTCGTCGGCGCTGGTGCCGCCGTGCACGCCGAGCATGCGGTAGCGTTTTTCGCCGGGCAGCCAGTCCTTGATCGTCCAGTTTTCCTTCATCACCAGCGTGTAGTCGCCGACCCGCGCGGCGAGCTTCGGGTGGGCGGGCGGCGGGCCGAACCAGCCGGCGGCGATCAGGTCGGCGCTGCGCCGCAGGTCTACGCAGTGCGCGAGCCGCTCGCCGACGTAGGCCTCGAAGTCCGGGCGGTTTTCCTGGGCGACGTAGGCGTAGGCGGCGCGCGCCTCGCCGCACAGCGGGCGGGCGAGCAGGGCGGCGAACTGCGGGTGGTCGTCGAGGCAGACGACGCGCTCGGGCGGCGAGTCGATGAAGCCGTGGTCGGCGGTGGCGAGCAGCCAGGCGTCGCGGCCGCGCACTTCGTCCAGGAAGGCGCCGAACGCGGCGTCGACGGCGGCCAGCGTTTGCCGCGCCTGTTCGCTGTCGCGGCCGTAGCGGTGCGAGTGCGCGTCGAGGTCGGGGTAGTAGGCGTAGATGTAGCGCGGCGGGGCGTCCGCCGTCAGCAGTTCGGCCAGCTGCCCGAACATCTCGGGCAGCGCCGCGTAGGCGAGGCCGTGCGCGCCGCGCGCGTGCCAGGCGTTGAACGGGCTGCCGGCGATGCTTTGCGGCGCTACCACCCAGCTTTCGCGCGCGATGCGCTGGAACAGGCTGGCGTGGTCGAAGAGGCGCGGCGGCAGTTCCTCGGGCGGCAGCCTGGCCGGCGGACTGCGCGGCGTCAGCGGCAGGATGGAAAGGACCTGGTCGATCTCGTCGAGCTGCATGTGCCAGCCGGTCAACCCGTGCTGTGCCGGCGCGAGGCCAGTCATGAAGGTGGTGATGGCGCTCGCGGTGGTCGACGGAAAGACTGAGCCGAGGGTGCCCAGCGCGTGCGCGGAGAGGTGCGGCGCCGGCCCGGCGTCGAGCGTGCGCCGGCCGAGGCCGTCGACGACGACGAGGACGATATGGCGCGCTTCGGCGAGCCGCGCGGCGGGCAGCAGCGCGAGTTCCGGGCAGGGCGCGGCGGGGTGCGGCGGCGCGCCGCAGGCCGTGGCGATACTCTGGATCAGGTTGGCGATACCGCCGCCGGCGTAATCGGAAATGGTCTGGGTCATGTGGGGATTGTAGTCAACGAAAAAGGGGGCTTGCGCCCCCTTTCGCTTCAGGCCGCCGTTCAGGCGGTTTTCTTCTGCTTGTCGAGCCGGAACTTGACGAAGGAACCCGGTGCGTCGTCGAGCACCTTCAGGTTGCCGGCGCCCGGCACGCGGGCCGGAACCTTCTTGTCGCCGCCGGGCAGGGCGCCCAGCCACTGCTGCCAGTCGGACCACCAGGAGCCCGGGTTCTGCGTCGCGCCGGCGAGGAACTCATCGGCGCTGGCGGGCAGCGCGTCGTTGGTCCAGTAACCGTACTTGTTGGCGGACGGCGGGTTGACGATGCCGGCGATGTGGCCGGAGCCGCCGAGCACGAACTTGACCGGGCCGGACGGCAGCAGGGCGCCGAGGTAGGTGCTCTTCCACGGGGCGATGTGGTCTTCGATGGTCGAGATGAAGTAGCACGGCGTCTTGACCTTGGAAATGTCGATCTTGACGCCGGCCAGTTCGAGGCCGCCCGGCTCGCGCAGCTTGTTGGCCAGGTACATGTTGCGCAGGTAGTAGCTGTGCATCGCGTACGGCATGCGCGTCGAGTCGCTGTTCCAGTAGAGCAGGTCGAAGGGGAAGGGGTCCTTGCCCATCAGGTAGTTGTTCACCACGAAGGACCAGATCAGGTCGTTGGCGCGCAGCATGTTGAAGGTGCCGGCCATTTCCGAGCCTTCGAGATAGCCACGCTCGGCCATCTTCTTCTCCAGCCCGGTGACGGCGCCTTCGTCGAGGAAGACGCCGAGTTCACCCGGTTCGGAGAAGTCGATCATCGTCGTGAAGAAGGTTGCCGAAGCGGCGCGCTTGTCCTTCTTCGCCGTCATGTAGGCCAGCGTGGTCATCAGCAGGGTGCCGCCCAAGCAGTAGCCGGCGAGGTTGATCTCCTTCTCGCCGGTGGCCTGTTCGACGGCGTCGATGGCCGCCATCGAGCCTTCCAGCAGGTAGTCCTCGAAGCCCTTGTGCGCGAGCTTCTCGTCGGGGTTCACCCAGCTCATGATGAAGGTCGTGTAGCCCTGGTCGGTGGCCCACTTGACCATCGAGTTCTTCTCGCGCAGGTCGAGGATGTAGTACTTGTTGATCCACGGCGGCACGATCAGCAGCGGCTTCTTGAACTGGTCCTTGGTCGCCGGATCGTACTGGATGAGCTGGATCAGGTCGTTCTGGAAGACGACCTTGCCCGGCGTCGTGCCGACGTTCTTGCCGAGTTCGAAGGCTTCGGTGTCGGTCATGCGGATGCGCAGCTGACCATCGCCGGATTCGAGATCCTGCAGCAGGTTGTTGAAGCCCTTGACGAGGTTCTGGCCGTGGCTCTTGACCGTTTCACGGAAGACTTCCGGGTTGGTCATCGCGAAATTCGACGGCGACAGCGCGTCGATGTACTGGCGCGTGAAGAAGTTGACCTTGGTCTGCGTTTGCTCGTCGAGGCCTTCGGCGCCGGACACGGTGTCGTGCAGGTGGCGCGCGGTGATCAGGTAGGACTGCTTCATGAAGTCGAACAGGAAGTGCTGCTCCCAGTCCTCGTCCTTGAAGCGCTTGTCGCTTTTCTCGGGGGCGGCGACCGGGTTGAGGGGCATGCCCATCATCTTCAGCGTCGAGTTTTGCCACAGCGAGAAGTAGTCCCACATCATGTTCATCTGCGTCTGCGCCAGCTTGTAGGGGTTGGCCAGCAGGCGCGAGGAGAGGTCCATGAAGGCCTTGGCCACGCCGAGTTCGTCGGCCGGGGCGGCGACGCCTTCCTTGGCTTTCCGTTCCATGAACTGGGTGAGCAGGCGCGAGGCGCGCTGGGCGACCTCGGCGTAGGACTTGGCGACGTCCGCGGGGTTGGGCAGGCTCTTGTCTTCTTCCGTCTTGTTTTGTTGTGACATACGTTTTCCCTCTGAGGTTAATGGGCTGTTTTAGCGGATTCCGCCTGGTGCCCTTGCAAAACGAATTACGCCGTCGCCGCCTTGCGTGCGAAGGAGTCTCCCGGCGTGTTCGAGACGGTTCAGATGGGCGATTGCCTCGCCCATCGCGAACATCGTCTGGTGCGTGTCCAGTTCGCGCGGAAAGAGCGTGGACAGCAGCTCCGCCGCGCTGCGCGGCACGGCGCAGTTTTCCTCCAGAACGCGCAACCGTTCCTCATGGTGTGCATGCTGCGCATCCACCCGGTCGTGCATGCCGTAGAACGGCAGTCCGTGCGAGGGCAGGACGAGTGTTTCGGCGGGCAGTTCCCAGTCCCGGTCGAGGGAGGCCAGGTAGTCGGCCAGGGAGTCTGCCTGCGGTGTGACTGCGAAGACACTGATATTTGTAGAGATTTTCGGCAGCAGCATGTCACCGGAAATTAGCACGCCGACATCGGCGCAGTAAAGCGCCGCGTGTTCCGGCGAGTGCCCGAAGCCGACGCGCACCTGCCAACGCCGGCCGCCGATCGTCAGCCGCTCGCCGTCGAACAGCCGCCGATAATCGGTCGGCAGGGCGGGAACGCCGCGGTTGTAGGCGCCGCCGCGCTTTTCCAGCGCCGCGCAGCGTTCGGCGTCCAGCCCGTGCGCGCGGAACTGGCGCAGCATCGGGGCGTTGCCGTGGCCGCCGATTTCGTGCCAGACGGCATGCGCGGTCAGGAACTCGCCCTGCGTCATGTGGATCGGCGCGCCGGTCTTTTCCTGCAGCCAGGCGGCGAGGCCGAGGTGGTCGGGATGGAAATGGGTGACGACGATGCGCGTGATGCGGCCGCCCTGCGGCGTGCCGGCGAGATCGGCGAGGATGCGCTCCCAGCAGGCCTTCACGGGGTCGAGCGCGAAGCCCGTGTCGACGATGACCCAGCCGTCGTCGTCGGCCAGCAGCCACAGGTTGATGTGGTCGAGCGCGAAGGGCAGCGGCATGCGCAGCCAGTGGATGCCGGGGGCAACCTCGAAGGTTTCGCCGGCGGCGGGCGGGGCGGAGAAGGGGTAGTCGGGCAGCATGGCGGGGGCGGAGGAGCGGATTGTAAAAACCTCGGGAAGCGATAAACTGCAGCGCAGCGGAGGCCGCCGTTCGGGGCTTCCGCTTCGGCCAATATAGCATTCGATTCGACTTCGGCAGGTTCCCGGTGGACAGAAAACCCGCAACATTCAGCATCTCCGATCTGGCGCGTGAATTCGGCATCACGCCGCGCACGATCCGCTTCTACGAGGACCAGGGACTGCTCGCTCCGCGTCGCGAAGGGCTGACCCGCGTCTTCACGCGGCGCGACCGCACGCGCCTCAAGCTCGCCCTGCGCGGCAAGCGCCTCGGCTTCAGCCTGGCCGAAATCCGCTACCTGATCGAGATGTACGACACGGCGCGCGACAAGAACACGCAGCTCACCGAGTTCCTCAATGGCCTGTCGCAGCGCAAGGCGGCGCTCCAGCAGCAGCGCGAGGACATCGAGGCGGTGCTGCAGGAAGTCAGCGCCTTCGAGCAGCAGTGCCGCGACCTGCTGTCGGCGCGCGAGGCGGCGGCCGCTCCGGCGCGGGCGACGCCGGCCGATCCGCCGGGGCGGGTGGAAAGTGCGGCTTGACCCGGGTTTTCAAAAATAGTTGACGTTTACGTCAACGTAACTTTCAATGGCGCTCATGCACAAAGCCCAAGACCCCCAATTCGCCGAGCGCGTCCGCGCCAGCTTCGCCCGCCAGCAGGCGATGACCCTGATCGGCGCGCACCTGCCGGTGGTCGAGGCCGGCTATACCGAAATCCACCTGCCGCACCGGCCGGAGGTGACGCAGCAGCACGGCTTCATCCACGGCGGCGTGGTCGGGATGATCGCCGACTCGGCGGCCGGCTACGCGGCGAGCACGCTCACCGCGCACGACGCCGGCGTGCTGACCGTCGAATACAAGCTCAACCTGCTGGCGCCGGCCGAAGGGCAGCTGCTGATCGCCGAGGGCTCGGTGATCCGCTACGGGCGCACGCTGATCGTCACCAAGGCCGACGTGTACGCCGTCAAGGACGGCCGCAAGACCTTGTGCGCGGTGATGCAGCAGACGATCATGACCATGCACGGCAGAAAAGAAAAAGACTGAAACCAAAGGAGTGAGACAAATGCGGATACCCAGCCTGGACTTCGCCCTCGGCGAAACCATCGAAATGCTGCGCGACAGCGTGCGCGCCTTCGCCGAGAAGGAGATCGCGCCGCGCGCCGCGCAGATCGACCGCGACAACCTGTTCCCGGCCGACCTGTGGAAGAAGTTCGGCGACCTCGGCCTGCTCGGCATGACCGCCAGCGAGGAATACGGCGGCAGCGAAATGGGTTATCTCGCGCACATCGTCGCCATGGAGGAGATTTCGCGCGCCTCGGCGAGCGTCGGCCTGTCCTACGGCGCGCACTCCAACCTGTGCGTCAACCAGATCCGGCGCAACGGCACGCCCGTGCAGCGCGCGCGCTACCTGCCCAAGCTGATTTCCGGCGAGCACGTCGGCGCGCTCGCCATGTCCGAGCCGAACGCTGGCTCCGACGTCGTTTCGATGAAGCTCAAGGCCGAGAAGAAGGGCGACCGCTACGTCCTGAACGGCGCCAAGATGTGGATCACCAACGGCGGCGACGCCGACACGCTGGTGGTCTATGCCAAGACCGACCCCGCCGCCGGCGCCAAGGGAATGACCGCCTTCATCGTCGAAAAGGGCTTCAAGGGCTTTTCGCACGGCTCGCACCTCGACAAGCTCGGCATGCGCGGCTCGAACACCTACCCGCTGTTCTTCGACGACTGCGAAGTGCCGGAAGAGAACGTGCTCGGCGGCGTCGGCAACGGCACCAAGGTGCTGATGAGCGGACTCGACTACGAGCGTGCGGTGCTCTCCGGCGGTCCGCTCGGCATCATGGCGGCGTGCATGGACGTCGTCGTCCCCTACCTGCACGAGCGCAAGCAGTTCGGCCAGAGCATCGGCGAGTTCCAGCTGATGCAGGGCAAGGTCGCCGACATGTACTCGACGTGGATGGCGACGCGCGCTTATGTTTACGCCGTCGGCCAGGCCTGCGACCGTACCGACCACGCGCGCACGCTGCGCAAGGACGCCGCCGGCGCCATCCTGTATTCGGCCGAGAAGGCGACCTGGATGGCCGGCGAGGCGATCCAGACGCTCGGTGGCGTCGGCTACACCAACGAGTATCCTGCCGGCCGCCTGTGGCGCGACGCCAAGCTCTACGAGATCGGCGCCGGCACCTCGGAAATCCGCCGCATGCTGATCGGTCGCGAGCTGTTCGGCGAGACGGCATGAGGCTTTTTCGCGACGGCGCCTGCGGCGGCGCGCAGCGGTCTGGGGCGGGCGACTCCGCCGCCCCCTCGTTGTGCGCCGTTTCGCCCTTGCCCGCCGCTCCCGGCGCGCCGTGTTTTCAATTTTGATCGTGTCCAGAAGGAAGTAATCATGTCCGACCCCATCGTCATCGTCTCCGCCGTCCGCACCCCGCTGGGTGGTTTTCAGGGCGACTTTTCCAGCCTCACCGCGCCGCAGCTCGGCGCCGTGGCGATCAAGGCCGCCGTCGAGCGCGCCGGAATCCAGCCGACGCAGGTCGAGGAAGTCGTTTTCGGCAACGTGCTGCAGGCCGGCGTCGGCCAGGCGCCGGCGCGCCAGGCGGCGCTCGGCGGCGGGCTGCCGCTGTCGGCCGGCTGCACCACCGTGCACAAGGTCTGCGGCTCGGCGCTCAAGGCCGTCATGCTGGCGCACGACAGCATCCTCGCCGGCTCCTACGAGATCGGCGTCGCCGGCGGCATGGAGTCGATGACCAACGCGCCCTACCTGCTGCCCAAGGCGCGCGGCGGCTACCGCCTCGGCCACGGCCAGATGCTCGACCACATGTTCTTCGACGGCCTCGAGGACGCCTACCAGAAGGGCCGCCTGATGGGCACTTTCGCCGAAGAGTGCGCCGAGAGCTACGGCTTCACGCGGCAGGATCAGGACGCCTTCGCCGTCGCCTCGACGACGCGCGCGCAGCAGGCCATCGCCGACGGCTCCTTCGCCTGGGAAATCGCGCCGGTGACGGTCGCCGGACGCAAGGGCGAAGTGGTCATCAGCGGCGACGAGCAGCCGCCGAAGGCGCAGATCGAAAAGATCGCCGGCCTCAAGCCGGCCTTCAAGAAGGACGGCACGGTGACCGCCGCCAACTCGTCGTCGATTTCCGACGGCGCCGCCGCGCTCGTCCTGATGCGCGCGTCGAAGGTCGCCGAACTCGGCCTGCAGCCGATCGCCAGGATCGTCGGCCACACCACCTTCGCGCAGGAGCCGAACCTGTTCACCACCGCCCCGGTCGGTGCCATGCAGAAGCTCTTCGTCAAGACCGGCTGGACGGCTGAATCGGTCGATCTGTACGAGATCAACGAAGCCTTCGCGGTGGTGACGATGGCCGCCATGCACGACCTCAAACTGCCGCACGAGAAGGTGAACGTGCACGGCGGCGCTTGCGCCCTCGGCCACCCGATCGGCGCTTCCGGCGCGCGCATCCTCGTCACCCTGCTCGGCGCGCTGAAGAAGTACGGCAAGCAGCGCGGCGTCGCCTCGCTGTGCATCGGCGGCGGCGAAGCCGTCGCGGTCGGCGTCGAAATGCTCTAAACCGCCCGCGTCCGATGTCGCATCACGCCCCCGCCGCGCCGGCCATCTACGGCAAGCTGTTCGCCACCGCCCTGTTCTGGGGCGGCACGTGGATCGCCGGGCGGGTGGCCGTGCGCGAAGCGTCGCCGCTGGCCGTGGCCAGTTGGCGCTTCTGCATCGCGGCGCTGGTGCTCGGCGCGCTGGTCGTCGCGCACGAAGGGCGGCCGCGCTGGTCGCGCCGGCAATGGCTGACCGTCACGGCGCTCGGCGCGAGCGGCATCTTCCTCTACAACATCTGCTTCCTGTACGGCCTGCGCCTGATCGAGGCCGGCCGCGGCGCGCTCGTCGTCGCGCTGACCCCGGCCGTCGTCGCGGCGGCCGACTGGCTGCTCTTCGGCGCGCCGATGTCGGCGAAGAAAGCGCTCGGCATCGGGCTAGCCATGCTCGGCTGCCTGCTCGTCGTGACCAACGGCGACCTCGGCCGGCTGGCGGGCGGCGGCGTCGGCTCCGGCGAGTGGCTGATCGTCGGCTGCGTCGTGCTATGGGCGGCCTACACCTTCATCGGCCGGCGCGGCACGCGCGAGCTGTCGGCGCTGGCCATGACCTTCGGCGCCAGCCTGACCGGCTGGGCCATGCTGACCGTCGCGGCGCTGGTCGACGGTTCGCTGTTCGCGCTCGCCGACACCGGCTGGCGCGGCTGGAGCAGCATCGTTTTTCTCGGCCTGTTCGGCACCGCCGTCGCCTTCACCTGGTATTCCGACGCCGTGCATCGCGTCGGCGCGACGCGCGCGGCGGCCTTCATCAATCTGGTGCCGGTGTGCGCCGTCCTGCTCGGCGCGCTGCTGCTCGGCGAGCGCCTGGGGACGGCGGTGCTCGCCGGCGGCGCGCTGGTCATCGCCGGCGTCCTTCTCACCAATCGTGCCGGCCGGCAAGCGACTGCCGGCCGCGAAATCTCTAGGAAGACAATTACATGATCCTCACGCAAGAACAGGAAATGATCCGCGACTCGATGCGCGCCTTCGCGCAGGAGCGCCTCGCGCCCTTCGCCGCCGAATGGGACAAGACCCACGCCTTTCCGGCCGAAGCGCTGAAGGAACTCGGCGAACTCGGCGCCATGGGCATGGTCGTCCCCGAGGAGTGGGGCGGCGCCGGCATGGATTACATGAGCCTGGTGCTGACGCTCGAAGAAATCGCCGCCGGCGACGGTGCCACCTCGACCATCGTCTCGGTGCAGAACTCGCTGGCCTGCGGCATCACCATGAAATACGGCACCGACGCGCAGAAGGAAGAATGGCTGAAGCCGCTCGCGCGCGGCGAAAAGCTCGGCTGCTTCTGCCTGACCGAGCCGCACACCGGCTCCGACGCGGCGGCGATCACGACGCGCGCCGACCGCGACGGCGATCATTTCGTGCTCAACGGCGTCAAGCAGTTCATCACCACCGGCAAGCACGCGCACATGGCCATCGTCTTTGCCGTCACCGACAAGGCCGCCGGCAAGAAGGGCATCTCCTGCTTCCTGATCCCGACCGCGACGCCGGGCTTCGTCGTCGGCCGCACCGAGGACAAGATGGGGCAGCACGCCTCCGACACCGTGCAGATCATTTTCGAGGATTGTCGCGTGCCGGCTTCCGCGCTGCTCGGCAAGGAAGGCGAGGGCTACAAGATCGCCCTCTCCAACCTCGAAGCCGGCCGCATCGGCATCGCCGCGCAGAGCATCGGCATGGCGCGCGCCGCGTTCGAGGCCGCCGTGCGCTACGCCAAGGAGCGCGTGACCTTCGGCGTGCCGATCATCGAGCACCAGGCGGTCAATTTCCGCCTGGCCGACATGAACACGCTGCTCGACGCCGCCCGCCTGATGGTCTGGCGCGCCGCCATGCTCAAGGACGCCGGCAAGCCCTGCCTGAAGGAGGCGTCGATGGCCAAGATGTTCGCCTCCGAAGCCGCCGAGAAGATCGCCTCGGACGCGATCCAGATCCACGGCGGCGTCGGCTACACCAGCGACTTCCCGGTCGAGCGCATCTACCGCGACGTGCGCATTTCGCAGATCTACGAAGGCGCCAACGACATCCAGCGCCTCGTCATCGGGCGCGCCGTCGCCGCCGAATAGGAGTGTCCGGCATGAGCAAACACAGGCTGCGCCCCGACGTCACCCTCGACGAACTCAACGCGCGCTGCGCGGGCAATCTGCCGGGCTGGTTCGGTTTCACGGCGTTCGCCATCGAGCCGGGCCGCCTGTGCGCGCGCATGACGGTGCGTCCCGAAATGCTGGCGCCGAACGGCTTCCTGCATGCCGCGTCGGTGATCGCGCTGGCCGACACGGCGGCCGGCTTCGCCACCATCGCGCACCTGCCTGACGGCGCCGACAGCTTCACGACGATCGAACTGAAGAGCAACTTCCTCGGCACGGTCACGGCGGGCACGCTGCTCTGCGAGGCCGCGGCGGTGCACACCGGACGCAACACGCAGGTCTGGGACGCCGAGGTGACGAGCGAGGACGGGCGCCGCCTGGCGCTCTTCCGCTGCACGCAGATGGTGCTCTGGCCGAAGGGCGGCTAGGCATCCTGCGGCAGGCCGGAGCGCAACATAAAAACATCAGGAGACAACATGGCTGAACCGCTGGAGTTCTATTTCGATTTCTCGTCGCCCTACGGCTATCTCGCCTCGGAGCGCATCGACGAGCTGGCCGCGAAATTCGGGCGCAAGGTGCGCTGGCGGCCGGTCCTGCTCGGCGTCCTGTTCCGCGAGACGGGCGCCGTGCCGCTGACGCAGGCGCCGTTCAAGGGCGGCTACTTCCTGCGCGACTTCGAGCGCTCGGCGCGCTTCATGGGCATCCCCTACGCGCAGCCGGCGAATTTTCCGATTGCCACGCAGAACGCCGCGCGCGCCTACTACTGGTTGCACGACCAGCACCACGGCATGGCGCGCCGCTTCGCGCACGCCGCCTATCGCGCCTACTTCGTCGACGGGCGCGACCTCTCGAACGTCGATCTCGTGCTCGACCTCGCCGCGCAGCAGGGCGCCGACCGCGCCGCGCTGGCCGAGGCGCTCGCCGGCCAGCCGCTCAAGGACCGCCTGAAGGCCGAATGCGAGGCCGCGCTGAAGAAGGGCGTTTTCGGCTCGCCGACCGTCCTCGTCGACGGCGAATCCTTCTTCGGCGCCGACCGTCTGCCGCAGGTCGAGCGCTGGCTCGAAACCGGAGGCTTCTGATGCCCGCCCTGACTTCCCAGCTCAACCCGCGCGGCGCCGAGTTCCAGGCCAATGCCGAAGCGATGCAGGCGGTCGTCGCCGACCTGCGCCGCACCGTCGAGACGGTCGCCCTCGGCGGCTCCGAGGCGGCGCGCCAGAAGCACATCGCGCGCGGCAAGCTGCTGCCGCGCGAGCGCGTCAACGCGCTGATCGACCCCGGCTCGGCCTTCCTCGAACTGTCGCAGCTTGCCGCCTACGGCATGTACGGCGCGGGCGCCTTCGAGGTGCCGGCCGCCTCGGTGATCACCGGCATCGGCCGCGTGAATGGCGTCGAATGCATGATCGTCGCCAACGACGCGACGGTGAAGGGCGGCACCTACTACCCGATGACGGTGAAGAAGCACCTGCGCGCGCAGGAGATCGCGCAGGAGAACCGCCTGCCGTGCATCTACCTCGTCGATTCGGGCGGCGCCTTCCTGCCGATGCAGGACGAGGTCTTCCCCGACCGCGACCATTTCGGCCGCATCTTCTTCAACCAGGCCAACCTCTCGGCGCAGGGCATCCCGCAGATCGCCGCCGTGCTCGGCTCGTGCACGGCCGGCGGCGCCTACGTGCCGGCGATGAGCGACGAATCGATCATCGTCAAGGAGCAGGGCACCATCTTCCTCGGCGGCCCGCCGCTGGTGAAGGCGGCGACCGGCGAGGTGGTCAGCGCCGAGGACCTCGGCGGCGCCGACGTGCATACGCGCGTCTCCGGCGTCGTCGACCACTTCGCCGAGAACGACGCGCACGCGCTGGCCATCGCCCGCCGCATCGTCGGCAACCTCAACTGGCAGAAGCGCCCGCCGGTCAGCCTCGCCGAGCCGCGCGCGCCGCTCTACGCCGCCGAGGAGCTGTACGGCGTGATCCCGGCCGACACCAAGAAGCCCTTCGACGTGCGCGAGATCATCGCGCGCATCGTCGACGGCTCCGACTTCGACGAATTCAAGGCGCGCTACGGCACGACCATCGTCTGCGGCTTCGCGCGCGTCTGGGGCTACCCGGTCGGCATCGTCGCCAACAACGGCATCCTGTTCTCGGAATCGGCGCTGAAGGCTGCGCACTTCATCGAGCTGTGCGCGCAGCGCGGCATCCCGCTCGTCTTCCTGCAGAACATCACCGGCTTCATGGTCGGCAAGAAATACGAGAACGGCGGCATCGCGCGCGACGGCGCGAAGATGGTCACGGCGGTGGCGACGGCGAAAGTGCCGAAGTTCACAGTGGTCATCGGCGGCTCCTTCGGCGCCGGCAACTACGGCATGTGCGGTCGCGCCTACTCGCCGCGCTTCCTGTGGATGTGGCCGAACGCGCGCATCTCGGTGATGGGCGGCGAGCAGGCCGCCGGCGTGCTGGCCACGGTCAAGCGCGACGGGCTGGAAGCCGCCGGCAAGACCTGGAGCGTCGACGAGGAGGCCGAGTTCAAGCGGCCGATCCGCGAGCAGTACGAAACGCAGGGCCATCCCTACTACGCCAGCGCCCGCCTCTGGGACGACGGCGTGATCGACCCCGCCGATACGCGGCGGGTGCTGGGGCTGGGGTTGTCGGCGGCGATGAACGCGCCGGCGGAGGAAACGAAGTTCGGCGTGTTCCGGATGTGAGGCCAAGACCATGAACCAATATCAATCGATCATCACCGAAGTCGACGGCGCCGTCGGCATCCTGACGCTGAACAAGGCCGAGCGCCACAACGCCTTCGACGAGACGCTGATCGCCGAGATCACCGCCGGCCTGCGCGAGCTGGAGGCCGATCCGCGCGTGCGCGCCGTCGTCCTCTCGTCGACCGGCAAGAGCTTCTGCGCCGGCGCCGACCTCAACTGGATGAAGCGCGCCGCCGGCTACACGCCGGAAGAGAACCTGCGCGACGCGCACAAGCTCGCCGAACTGATGCGCACGCTGAACGAACTGTCCAAGCCGACCATCGCCCGCGTGCAGGGCCCGGCCTACGGCGGCGGCGTCGGCCTGATCGCTGCCTGCGACATCGCCATCGCCAGCTACGACGCGCTGTTCGCGCTGACCGAAGTGAAGCTCGGCATCCTGCCGGCGGTGATCAGCCCCTACGTGCTGGCCGCCATCGGCGAACGCTACGGCCGCCGCTACATGCTCAGCGCCGAGCGCTTCTCGGTCGCCGAGGCCTACCGCATCGGCCTCGTGCACGAAATCGTCCCCGGCGACGAGCAGCTCGACGAGGCGATCGGCGAGGTCCTCGACAGCCTGCTCAAGAACGGCCCGGCCGCGCAGGCCGAGTGCAAGGCGCTGATCCGCGTCGTCTCCGGCCAGCCGATCGACGCCGCCACCATCGAGGAAACCGCGCAGCGCATCACGCGCGTGCGCGCCAGCGCCGAGGGGCGGGAAGGGCTGTCGGCCTTCCTCGAGAAGCGCAAGCCGAACTGGATCGCGGGGAGCTGAGGCATGTCCAGGAAAATCCTCACCGCCTATCGCGGCGACCAGTCCCGCAGGGACGCAGCGACGCAGTCAAATTGCCTTGCGCGCGTAGCGCGCGTGGGCGATTGAGCCGCCGGAGAAACGCATGTTCAGCAAAATCCTCATCGCCAATCGCGGCGAAATCGCCTGTCGCGTGATCAAGACCGCGCGCCGCATGGGCATCCGCACCGTCGCCGTCTATTCCGAGGCCGACGCCGACGCCCGCCACGTGCGCCTCGCCGACGAGGCCGTGTGCATCGGGCCGGCCGCGGCGCGCGATTCCTATCTGCAGGCCGCGCGCATCCTCGACGCGGCGCGGCGCACCGGCGCGCAGGCCGTGCATCCGGGCTACGGCTTCCTGTCGGAGAACGCCGATTTCGCCGACGCCTGCGCGGCGGCCGGCGTCGTCTTCATCGGCCCGCCGGCGTCGGCGATCCGCGCCATGGGCTCCAAGTCGGCGGCCAAGCAGCTGATGGAGCAGGCCGCCGTGCCGCTGACGCCGGGCTACCACGGCGACAACCAGGACGCCGGCTTCCTCAAGGAACAGGCCGACGCCATCGGCTACCCGGTGCTGATCAAGGCGGCGGCGGGCGGCGGCGGCAAGGGCATGCGCCTCGTCGAACGCGGCGAGGACTTCGTCGCCGCGCTCGCCTCGTGCCAGCGCGAGGCCGCCGCGTCCTTCGGCAGCGACCACGTGCTCGTCGAGAAGTACATCACGCGGCCGCGCCATATCGAGATCCAGGTCTTCGGCGACACGCAGGGCAACTGCGTGTACCTCTTCGAGCGCGACTGCTCGGTGCAGCGCCGCCACCAGAAGGTGCTCGAGGAAGCGCCGGCGCCGGGCATGACGCCGGAACGCCGGCGCCGGATGGGCGAAGCCGCCGTCGCGGCGGCCAAAGCGGTCGGCTACGTCGGCGCCGGCACGGTCGAGTTCATCGCCAATCAGGACGGTTCGTTCTACTTCATGGAGATGAACACGCGCCTGCAGGTCGAGCACCCGGTGACCGAAATGATCAGCGGGCAGGACCTCGTCGAATGGCAGCTGCGCGTCGCCAGCGGCGAAACGCTGCCGCTACGCCAGGACGAGCTGGCGATCCGCGGTCATGCCATCGAGGCGCGCATCTACGCCGAGGACGCCGACAAGGGCTTCCTGCCGTCGACCGGTCGCCTCGTGCACCTTTCGCCGCCGGCCGAGAGCCTCAACGTGCGCGTCGACACCAGCATCGAGCAGGGCGACGAGATCACGCCGCACTACGATCCGATGATCGCCAAGCTGATCGTCTGGGACGTCGACCGCGACGCGGCGCTGGCGCGCATGCGCCAAGCGCTCGCCGACTACCGCATCGTCGGCGTCACCGCCAATGTAGGCTTCCTGTCGCGCCTCGTCGCCTGCCCGGCCTTCGCCGAGGCCGACCTCGACACCGGCCTGATCGAACGCAGCCGCGACTTCCTGTTTCCCGCGCAGGCCGAGCCGCCGCGCGGCGTCTTCTTCGCCGCCGCCGTCGCCGAACTGCTGCGCGAGCAGGCGGCGGCGCGCACCAAGTCGACGCACTCGGGCGACCCGTGGTCGCCGTGGAGCACGCACGACGGCTGGCGCCTCAACCTGCAGGCGCGGCGCACGATCACCTGGCGCGTCGGCGACGCGCTGTTCGCGGTCGCCGTGGCCTACGCGCACGACGGCTGGCGGCTGACGCTGGCCGGCGAGTCGGTGCTGGCGCGCGGCCGCTGCATCGAGAGCGGCCCCTTCGCCGGCCAGCTCGCCGTAGAACTCGACGACCGCCGCCTCGTCGCCAGCGTGATCGCGGTCGGCGAGAAGCACGAGCAGAAGCGCCACGTCTTCATCAACGGCAAGACGTGGATCGTCGAGCGCGACGACCCGCTGCACCTCGTCGAAGCCGGCGGTGCGCAGGGCGGCGGCCTCACCGCGCCGATGCCGGGCAAGGTCGTCGCCCTGCTCGCGGCGCCCGGCCAGCGCGTCGAGAAGGGCGCCCCGCTGCTCATCCTCGAAGCGATGAAGATGGAGCATACGATCACCGCGCCGAAGAACGGCACGGTCCAGGCCTTCCGCTACGCGGCCGGCGATCAGGTGGCGGACGGCGCGGAGCTGGTCGATTTCGCGGCCGAGAAGTAAGCGGACAACGGGAAGGAGGCCAACCATGACGCTGCCGAACAAGGTGAAGATCGTCGAAGTCGGGCCGCGCGACGGCTTGCAGAACGAGAAGCGGCTGGTCCCCGCGGCGGTCAAGATCGA
>RCMZ01000544.1_pt1 | contig 18509 bp, 15 predicted proteins | sample 2041141 | NCBI WGS metagenome assembly RCMZ01 (sample SAMN09708263, study PRJNA481090) | Wastewater metagenome, whole genome shotgun sequencing project. | biome: sewage; isolation source: Davis station wastewater (DW) | place: Antarctica: Davis Station | collected 2010-03-01
AGTCATGATAGTCAAGTATAGAGCGAATCGAATGCCGCACGCTTGTGTCACTATGACTCAGAAGGCTTAAGGGTTTTCAATGTGAGCATCGTTACGAAACTGTCACGTATTCTTCATAAACTACATTTTCTGCGTTTTTGCCGCGCAACTGATTTAAATGGTGTGGTCTTGAAAGAAAATACTCCGATCTCTGCTTGGCTTGTGTTTATTGTTTTTTTACGACTGGGCTGCACTGCCTTTGGTGGGCCGGTGGCGCACCTCAGCTATTTTCAGCAGGAGCTGGTGGATCGGCGACGCTGGTTTGATCATCAGTCCCTATATGGGCTTGGTCACTTTATGTCAGTTGCTGCCAGGGCCGAGCAGCAGTCAGGTGGGTATGGCAATAGGTTATCAGTGCGCTGGTTTTCGTGGCGCCTGTGCGGCGTGGCTGGGCTTTACCTTGCCAACAGCGTTGTTGTTAACCTTATGCGCTGTGGGTTTTAACCAAGTTGCTGACCTTTTTACACCATGGACCTTAGCGGCACTGAAGTTGATTACCGTGGCGGTGGTGGCACAGGCGGTGGTGAATATGGCGCGCAGTTTATGCCCTGATTGGTTGCGTAAAATCATCTTGTTGGTCGCGGCAGCGGTTGTTTGGTTATTGCCAAGCAGTTGGACCGCTATCTTAGTCTTGTTGCTGGCAGGGCTTATCACTGCAGTTTTCAGTTCGTATCAGCCAGTATTTTCGCGGCAATTGGAAATGCGTCAACCGGCCGTCAGCACCGGGTTAGTTTTGTGTGCTTTAGCACTGTTGTTATTACTTATTTTGCCTGTGCTGGCATGGCTACTACCGGGCACCTTGTGGGGCTTAATGGATGGCGTTTACAGTGCCGGTGCTTGGGTATTTGGCGGTGGACATGTGGTGCTGCCACTATTACAAAGTGCTGTGGTTGATAGCGGCTGGGTAGATCAGCAGCGCTTTCTTGCCGGCTATGCGCTAACCCAAGCCATGCCAGGACCCTTGTTTGCCTTTGCGGCTTTTCTGGGAGCTAGCTTACCGCCTGCTTACAACCCTTGGTTGGGCGCGGGGTTGGCATTGTTGGTACTGTTTTTACCCAGTACTTTGTTGTTATTTGGCGTGCTACCGTTTTATCGGCGTTGGCAAAATAATCTGTATATACGCCGCGCCTTGCTGGGTGCTAATGCTGCAGTTGTTGGCGTATTACTGGCTGCGCTGCTAAATCCTGTGCTGAGTAGCGCAGTGCATACATGGCATGATGTGGTCTATGCCGGCTTAGCTTATCTAGCATTGCAACGGCTGCGAGTACCTGCTTGGGCGCTGGTGTTGTTGGCCATTATGCTGGGATGGTGGCTGGTGTAGTGGCATCTTGAAACAGCCCAACTATTAAACCAGCAACCCCTCGGAATGATCGCGCAACCAGTCCCGACACTGTTGATAATCCGGCATGACTCGCATCACCTCCCGCCAAAACGCAGGTGAGTGATTGTGATGAAGCAAATGACATAACTCATGAATCACCACGTAATCCACCATGCGATTAGGTGCGAGCATAATCAGCCAATTAAACTCAAGCTCACCTTTAGCGGTGCAACTGCCCCAGCGTGACTTAAAGGTTTTGATAGTCACCCCGGTTGGTTTAACGCCAACCAAAGGCGCATAACGCGCAACCTTCTCACGGATTTTTAAGCTGGCCTGACGTTTGTACCAACGTACCAAGGCGTTGCGAATCATGTGTGGTTGTTGGCTGCCTTCGGGTGTTTGCACAAGCAAACGTCCTTGCAAGAGTTTCACTGGTGAAAACGCTCCACACACAACTTTGAGTCGGTAGTTACGCCCGAGGTATGGAAAGGCTTCACCTGAGACAAACTGCTTGCTGCTAGCCGGTGCCATATCGCGCTGCAAGGCCATTTTCTCTTTGATCCACATGCGTTTGGATAACAGCAGCTGATCAATCTTTTCGACACTGGTGCTCACCGGCACAATCACCGAAACAGCGCCTTCCTCGACCAGAATATCTGCGGTCTTGCGGCGGCTGGTACGGATGACTTCAGCAATAAAACCATTGCCGTCACGGTATTCTGGAGCGCCTGGTACGGTTTGCATCGTTTACTTACCGCCAAAGCGTGTTTGGGCTAATTCTAGAAAGCGATCTTGCACGACTTTCACCAGCGCGGTATCACTGAACGAACACTCTAAAATGGCACGTTTGATTTCTTTCTTCATGCGCTTAACTTCATCACCCTTGGCAAAGAAATCGACAATCTGCGTGGCCTCGTCAAACATGCTGACTAAACCTTGGCTGGTGGCTTTGATTTCATCGTGCACAGCTTCGCTGACTGTTTCCTCACCACTATGACGGGTGACTTCAACCATCAAGATATTGTAGAAAGCCAATTCCGTATCGGTTAAGCCTAGATCAGTGGCCGTCTGCGCACGCTCGGATTCGATGGTGTTACAAAACGCCAGCAGCAGCTCAACTTGCTGATCCCACTTGCCGTTGTACTTCTCGATAATGTCCTGCAAACGCAAGCTGAGCGACCTGTAGTATTCAGGATCATCATCAAGATTGACGGTAATGTGATGCTTAATCGCGCTCTCAATCTCGGACGCGCGTGATTCAGGCGACTTATGCTTGGCCAGCGACTGCTTAAAGTTGGCAGCCATTAGATCGACTGGTGGAATCTTCGGATCAACGCCAGTACTGATAATGTGTTCTTCAACCAATTGGCGCACCTTGGCACCGACATCCTTGATATTTAAGCCGGGATCACGGTACAGATTACGCGCCGCATTTTGTACCTTACCCCAAAGCCTTAAATCGCCCACAAAAGGCTTGGCTGCGACATCGGGTAAGACCACATCCATTTGTTTGGCAAAACGCTTAAAGGCAAGATCAAACTGCTGACGGACATCTTCGTCTTTCAGAAACAAAACATAGTCGTCAATGTCATCGCCCTTGAGCGCACTAAACACATTAGCCACGCGAGTATGCGCGGCTTTAAGCCTTGGGATTTCATCTTTGAGCGTGTGATAAGTGCCTTGCACGTCTTCGCTGCTGAACATCTCCAGCGCTTCGGTTAGGTAATCCGACAGGCCATGATAATCCACCACATAGCCCACATCTTTACCGGGGTAGGTACGGTTCACCCGTGCGATGGCTTGCATCAGCGTGTGTTCTTTTAGGCTGCGGTCGATGTACATCACTTGTGCGATGGGCGCATCAAAGCCGGTCAGTAGCATGTCTTTGACGATTAAGAAGGCGGTTGGGTCTTGTTTTTCTTTATCGGTGCCAAAGGGCTTGGTGAAGTTGTTAATCACCTGCTTTTGATGGGCCGCATTGGTGTAGGGCGTGTAGATGGCTTCATCATTGTGATTGCCAGAAATAATCACTGCCGATGGCGGCGCGCCCAGCTCGTCGAGGGTTTTCTTAAACAGCGTGGCGGCATAGCGGCTGCCCACCACGATCATGCCTTTGAAACCATCGGGCTGAATTTTCTCGCGATAGTGGTTTAGCAGATCAATACACACCCAACGAATCCGCGCCGGAGCTTCACGCACGGCACGTTCAACGCCGTACTTCTTCTTGATCTCAGCCTGATCTTCTTTGCTGTAATCTTTGAAATACTCATCAAACAAAGCATCCAATGATTTGCCAACCACTTCGCTCTGCACTTGGCGGCCTTCATAGATGATGCGTACTGTGGCACCGTCTTCGACTGCTTCATTGATCTTGTACTGGTCAATGTAACCACCAAACGCCTGATCCATTTTTTGGTTTTTTAATAGCGGTGTGCCTGTGAAACCGATCTTCGGTGCATTCGGTAATGCTGCGTTAATTGTCGCGGCAAGATTACCAAACTGGGTACGGTGCGCCTCATCCGCTAGCACGATGATATTGTCGCTGACGTTGAGGTCTTGGAAGTCACCTTCGGCTTCGGCCTCCTGAAACTTCTGCACCATTGCCGTGACAATATCCGATGAGTCACGGCTCAACAGGTCTTTTAATTCAGCCACAGAGTTGGCGTTATAGACTGTTTCGTTTTGTGCCGCGCGGAAGGTGCTGGAGAGCTGTGAGTCAAGCTGAGTGCGGTCAGTGACAAACACCAGCTTGTACTGCTGTAACTCTAGATCACGGCGCATCTTCACCGCCAACATCACCATGGTCAGCGATTTACCTGAACCTTGGGTGTGCCAAACAATCCCTGATTTCTCACGACGGTCGGCACCCGTTTTAAGGCGCTCAATGACTTTGTTTACGGCACGGTATTGCTGATAGCGCGCGACCTTTTTAATCAAACGTCCATCAATCGGTTCGTAAATAATAAAGTTGCGGATTAAGTCTAAAAAGCTCTCTGGGTTAAACATGCCCGCCAGCAAACGCTGCTGAGCGTTGATTTCAACTTGCTCGCCAGAGCCATTAGCAACCTGCTGCGCTTGCGCCAAATACGCTGGTGACGGCACATCAGACATTTCCACCGGCACGCTTTGTTCACTAGAGATAGGCTTGCTCAATAGCGCACGAATATCCGCATCACTGTACGGGTGGGCATCTTTCCAGTCGCTGTAATACTGAGCGCTGGAACTGATTGTGCCGACCTTGGCTTGATCGCGGCAGGTACTGACCATCAGTTGGTTATACCAAAATAGCTTTTGTGCACCTTCCTCGCTGGTCGGTTCACGCAGATTGGCATAACGGCGCAATTGGTTAATACCCTCGCTAATGGCATCAGCAACATAAGGTGACTTGCACTCAATCACCGCCAGCGGCAGGCCATTCACAAAGCAAACAATATCGGGAATGACGTTTTGGTGAGCGCCTTCAATTTTGAACTGATTGGTACACAGGTATTCATTATTGGCTGGGTTATCAAAGTCGATAATCTTGACCGTTTGCCCTTTGCGTCCCTTACCTAAGTCCTGCTCGACCGACAGGTAATTGACCAACATCTCGTAAATGGAATGGTTGTACTCCATCAGCGCAGCATGGTTGGGGTGCGTTAATTCACGCATCACCTTGCCAAGATTTTCACTGCTGATCCACGGATTAAGCTTACGCAACGCCGACTCAAGACGCTTCACCAGCACCACATCGCGATAATAGGCACGCTCGGCGCTGGGTTGCGCATCCTTGCTGGCGGCAACCGGTGCAAGACGTGCGCCTGGCACATAGGCCCAACCCAGCCTAATCAGCTGGGTGATGGCGGGTTGCTCTACTTTTAACTCTTCATCCTGAAACATCATGCTGCTCGCTTGTTAATCCGTTGAGTGTGGCTGCTGTGACGCTAATAAGTGTTTGCCAAACGCGGTGAGGCGGTACTTCTGCGTTGGGCTGCGCGGCGAATCGGGCTGGGTCATTTCAAGCAAGCCCTGCTCTAGTGCAGGTTGCAAATACATATCTCTAAAATTAACCCTGTCTTTTAACGCTAACGCCAACATTAACTCCACCCGATTCATTTCACCGGTGCATTTCAGCAGCAGAGCTTTTACTTGTTCAGATACTTGATGGGTTACTTGATGGGTTACTTGATGGGTCGCCTGAGATTCTTCTACAAATCCAGCATGTATCGGCAAACGAATCAAAAAGTAGCTGCGCTCTTCATCTGTTTCAAACACAGGTGCGGGCGAGCCATTACGTTGCATAACACGCAAAATCTTCGGTAAACCCGTCGAGCGGCCTTCGGTTAAATCCAACTCTTTTAAAAACTCACCAATTCGACGGTTACGGTAACGACGACTGACAGCGCGTCCCTGTTGTAAATCTTCCAACTTAATCGAACGGTCAGGGCCGGGGAAGCTTAAGACCATCAACTCATGCGCATCAATACGTATTTCGATAGGTTCGCGTATTTCATACGAGCGGTGATAAACCGCATTCACCACAGCTTCTTCAATGGCCGGATAAGGGACGTTCCAAAACCGTTCGGCTTCTGCACGATCTGGGTGCTTAACAACCCCTTCTTTTAAATATTGAGCCTTGATAAAGCTCAGCGCCTGCCGGGTGATTTGCGCCAAAGGACCTCGAAATTCTTTCTCCTCAAAACGATCACCGCCAGCGCCTTCAGGAAAATACACCACATCAATTTGCGTGGCTGGGAAAAACTGTTCGGGATGGGGATTAAAAAACAACAAACCCACATTTTTCGGAAACAAGGCTTCGGGCGGTCCGCCAGCGATATTCATGCGCATAGCCAGTTGTTCAATCGACAAATCAGCCGCATCTACGGCAAGTTCGCTGCCGACATCCTGTAAATACTCACGAATCAAAACTGATGATAAATCATCGAGTGTTGCTGTTTGCCGATAACGATCATCAAAAGGTACCGTTGCTGTCAGCGCTAACAGTTCACGCTCGGTCTCACCTGTGGCTTTCACTGTGCTGGTATGTTTACGCACATAAAATGCCCAGTCAGACTTTTTATCGTTAAGGTTGGTTTTTGCTTTGTAAGGACGTGTTTCTCCACCGGGTGCCCAGAGCACTAAGATGCTTTTGCCCTGCACTTCATATACCGCAGTCAGCGGATGATACGGCGGCTGCATCGCTGAATGACCCAGGTTAAGCAATGTTTTTTGAATGCTATCAATCTGCTCAGGCAACAATCCTTCTGGCGGCAATACAGGTTGGCCGTGCGCTTCTGCCACACCAATCACCACATAGCCGCCACCCAGATTCTGAAAATCATTGGCAAAGGCGCACAGCGTATGCAGCACAGATTCAGGGTTCCAACCTTGCTTGTATTCAACCCGCTCACTTTCGACTGTGCGCTGATGCAGCAGGTTGTCGATATTAAGGGGGAGCTTGTTGAGCATCATATTATCTACCCTTGGCTGCAATGAGTGAGCAATAGTTAGCGTAGAAAGTCTGCCCTGCATAAGCTCGCGTAGTACCCAGTACACAACGAAAGCCCTGTTGAATCAACTGGACGATAGCAGGTTGCTCTACTTTTAATTCTTCATCATGAAACATCATGCTGCCCGCTTATTAATCTGTCTTGCCAATCATGGATAGCTCGTTAAGCCCAGCCAAAAGGACGCATTATAGGGAGCATTTTCATTCGAGTGAAACCAATAGAACCCCTTTAAAGGCAAAGCAAGGTTCTTGAGCGACAAATGGCAGTACACGAAGTAAAAGTTGAACTTGTGCATAAAACGAACTGTTTCTATCCACTAAAAGCCTCGGGCACGGTGATTTGATAGGTTTTGTTTAGGCTGCCGCCCTTTATGACAGCACGTTTCCCAGCACCCAAATCATAGTTTTCAGGTTCGAGCTTATTGCGCCACGCATGCTGATACCGGTCAGCAAAAAAGAAAAACAACCGCTTAGCCAATACATGCTTGCAGGCATGCAAAAGCACATCCAGTCGCCGTGGTGACAAGTTGACCAAGCTTTGCATTATATTGTCTGCTTGCTCAAAGCTGGTAACACTCGGCACCTTTGCTAATAGCTCTAGATAAGCTTGCTCAGGTGAGGCCAATAGCCAACTCCCCTGATGCAGTGGCACCGATTTTAAGCTCTTTGCTGCAAGCAGTTTCTCTGTACTCCATATTTGCACTGTCGTATGCCAACGAAACGCTACACCGCAAGAAAGCTTGTTTAGCCAGCTTGGCGCAGATTGCGAAGCATAGACATCGAGTGTTGCTTGCAACTGAATGTAGTGTGCAAGCCCGTGCTGAGCCAAAGCGCTGGCACCACCCACATAGACAGGTAACTCAAACATACGATAAAGAGAAGCCATCACGCCCTGCCATTCCACTGGCACACCGGGCCTTGCCACGACACCACGCGCCAAGCCTTCGAGCTTTTTGGTTTTTAGCGCATTGTCGATTTGATACACCTCAAACCCTTGCGCAAGCAACCACCGCCGAGTTGCCAACTGGCCGTAGGGTAAAAGCTCTGTATTTTCAGTGATGGGTTGCATTTGGTTTACCAAAGCTCTTATTTACGGCATTTATAGCCGTAAATAAGAGGTTCTGCAAACCAAAACCTCTATTTGTAAGATCTTGTGTGCCTTGTGACCTAAATCTAAGCTGCACTGCTATGTCGTCAGCTCGGTCAATCCAGCAAAGTAATCTATAGCAACGGCTCATCGTTAACGTTTTCGTTAGAAAAGGTTGTTTTATTAACGCATTAACAACTGTAGTAAAGGATTTAGCTGGTGAATGTAAAAACCGCGACTGCCTAATTGCTAACGCCTGTCTTTCTACATAAACTTGGCCGCAATATGGCCGACGCCTCTGCATTGATGTACGCGTCGGTTCTCATTTCTATTTGACGTTTTCTAGGCTTCAGACTCAAAATCATCTTTAAGGCGTTGTATCTGGTGCATTGCTTGGTGTAACAGGGTAACGATACCAATATCGCTGTTTGATAGCCTACGCCAATACACAAAATGCTTTTCATAACGGAAGTAAAAACCACTGACACCAAACTCAGCGGGTATCGGTCGTGATAAAACCTCACCTGTTTCGATCTTCTGAAAAGCGTCAAACAATCCTGTAATGTAACGGTCGGCTTGTGCCTCACCCCAAGTATCACGGGTATAGCAATATATCGCATCTAAACGAAACGATGCCGCTTCCTGTATGAGCACCTTGCTCATGCTGTTTGCTTATTACGGTTAATAATGTCCAAGGCAGTCAGGCTGCGATAAGAAGACTCAGGCGCATCAAAGGCAAGTTTCAACTCAGCTTTTAAGGCTTCAAAGCCCAAAGACTCGACCCGCTCTTTATCTCGACGAATGAGGTCACGAATGTATTCACTTACGTTGTCATAGCTGCCTTGCTCGCCGATGTTGGCTGCAACAAAGTCACTCAACTGTCCTTTAATACGGACGGTAATGGTCGTTGCTTGTGTCATTAGCTTAGCCCTCTTGATTAATCTGTAATAAATATAACCAACAAACACCAAGAAACCAACGTTATTCTTTACAAGCCAATACGTGCCGCCCCAGCGCGGTGAGGCGGTATTTTTGGGTTGGGCTGCGCGGTGAATCAGGTTGAGTCATCTCGATTAAGTTTTGCTGTAATGCGGGCTGCAAATAATTCTTTAAACAACTTGGGCGATGCTTTAAGCCCATAGCCTGCAACAGCATTTTAGTGCTTGCCTCGCCATTACTTAAAACGTGTAGCAAACTTATTACTTGTTCGGTTATTGCAGCACTAACTGTAGATGCCTCGGATTCACTCGTCACAAAACCAGCATGTATTGGCAAACGCATCAGTGCTTGCTTGTTAATCTGTTTTGCCAGTCATGGATAGCTCGTTAAGCCCTTCTAATAGAACCATTTTGAAGGCAAAGCAAGGTTCTTGAGCGACAAATAGCAGCACACGAAGTAATAGCTGAACTTGTGCATAAAATGAGCTATTTCTATCCACTAAACGCCTCGGGCACCGTGATTTGATAAGTTTTATTAAGCTTGCCGCTTTCTACTACAGCGCGTTTCCCTGAGCCTAAATCGTAGTTTTGATACACCAGCAGAAATGTAAAAGCTGGCGAAGCCTTTATTACCACCATTGCCCACCCGACGATAAAAAATCGCTTTGTCCAGCTTGTTGAGTTAGGGCTATTAGAGCAGAAGGGAAAGGGCGTGGGGTTTGGTATAGCAAAACTTAAACAACCTATAAAGAATAAAATATATTTGTCACTATAGACATAAAACACTGTTAATATAAAATATATCTTATGTTGACTTGTTGAGGGTTTTGCTGCCATGCAATTTATTAGCCTTATGCGTCCCCATGAAGTGGTGGCCGAGCTGGGTAAGCGTTTACAGAAACAACGCTTGCAGCAAAACCTTACGCAAGCAGCGTTGGCTAAGAAGCTTGGCGTATCTGTGCCGACCATTTCTAACTTAGAAAATGGCAAAAACACCACCTTAGAAACCTTTATATCCGTGGTGTTTGCGCTAGGGCTGCAAACAGAATTACAAGACTTGTTCAACCAGCCAAGTTTAACCATTGCCGAACTAGACAAAGCCGCCCAGCCCAAGCGTCAGCGCGCACGTTCCAAAACAAAACCAACTCCATACAACCCCGCCTTGACTACTAAAAGCAGCTCAAAAGTTGCAGACGCCCCCAACAACTCACGCGCTGGTTTATGGGACAGAAACTTGTTTAGCACTCTGCCCACGCCCACATCTAAATCCGAACCAGAAAAAGGAGAAGACTAATGGTTAACCGAGTACAGGTATTTTATGAGGGCTGGAATGAACGTTGGCACTGGGGAACGCTGGCAAAAACGAATAACCCCGCCACGCCTATTTTATTTGAATACAGCGAGGCAGCCCTAACCCAAAACTTAGAGCTATCCGCTTTACATTTGCCGCTGAATAGCCGCACCTTCACGCATTTTGAGAAATTCAATGACCACCTGCCGGGCATTATTGCCGATGCACTACCCGACGGCTGGGGACGGCTGCTTATGGATAGGCTGTTTCGCCAGCGTGGTTTGAACCCCGCCAGTGTCGGTGTATTAGACAGGCTAACTTACATCAGCAATACAGCGATGGGAGCATTTTCTTTTCAGCCAGAACAGGAATTGATAAGTCATACAGTAACGGATATCCCGCTGAATTTATTAGCCCAAGAAGCTCAGGTGATTTTATCCGGTGAAGATTCACCTTTACTGGCTCAATTGGTAGAAATGGGCGGCTCACCCCAAGGCGCACGTCCTAAAGCTTTGGTATATCGAAACTCTGCCACTGGCCAAACCAGCACCGTGCCTTTTGCTGGCGCAGAGCCTTGGCTGATTAAATTCCCCGCTAAAGAAGAACATGCCGAAGTCTGCGCCATCGAGTATTTATACGCGGCCTGCGCCTTCCAATGCGGCCTAGACGTGCCTGAAGTCGAGCACTTTGATTTAAGCAATGGCCTTGCTGCCTTTGCCACCAAGCGCTTCGACCGCCAAGGCAACACACGCATTCCCATGCACTCCTTAGCAGGCTATTTAAACACCGACTTTCGCGTGCCAAATTGCGATTACGAAACCTTTATTCGCGCCACAGGACATATCAGCGGCAACAATTTACAGGAAGTTAAAAAGGCATTCTTGCTCGCCGTGTTTAACGTGATATTCAACAACCGCGACGACCACACCAAAAATTTTTCCTATGTATTAAACGCCCAACGCCAATGGCAACTAGCCCCCACCTATGACTTAACTTTTAATGAAGGCCCAAAAGGCTACCACCAGATGAGTGTGATGGGCGAAGCAGGCGTGATACCCAAATCCGCGATTTTTGCTTTAGGAAATATTGCCGAATTAAGCCAGTCAGAAGTGCAACAAATCGTCGAACGCTGCGCCACGGTTGCTAGCCAGTTCTCCAATCTCTGCCAGCAATATTTTCCTGAGGCGATACGGAAAACGACGCTGACGCATGTGCAGAAAACTTTGGATAGAAACATAAAGGCGATACTTTAGCTTGCGTACTGTTTGGAAGCCGAAGCCTTTATCACCACCATTGCCCGCCCGACGATAAAAAAACGCTTGGTGGATTAGGGCTTAGCTAGTTTATCAACCCATAATCGCCAATAAGCTCTCTATCGACCAATTTAAAGTTCTTAAGCCCAAGGTTAGTCCAGCGCTCTTCAGATATATGTTCCATTAGAATAATTTGCATTCCTCCTTTTGATTTCATTTCTTCTATAAAATCATTCAATTCAATAAGAGCAAGATTAAGACTATCTTCATCGTCTGGATTTGTACCTGTATAAGGTGTGCTAACTTGGTCTAAAATCAAAAAATAAGGCATCCAAGGCACGTGATTGTTGCGTGCTACTTTATGAAGAGCCATAAAATAAGATAAATGGAGGTATAAATAATTAGATGCGCTACCTATATCAATCATTTTTTCAACTTTACGTCCACCATCAATAATAAGATTAATCGCCTTTTCCGATTCTAAAAAGACAGCTTGACTCCCTTCATATCCCTTTAGTTTTAATCGACTTAAGTGTTCATTTATTTTTTTATTTAGCTCCCCCATAACAAACTCTCGTTTCGAATCAATGTTTCTAACAATTTGTTCTAATTGTGCGATTTCTGATTGAATCTTAGAAATTTCATCAGAATAGTCCAAGGGAGTATGCTTGTCTGAGTAAAGCTCTACTTTCACACTTAACTTGCCTTGATATCGATATATTTCTTGTGGAGCAGACAATTGACTAGATAATTTCTGTAAATTTTCTTTTTTTTCTTTTAGCTCACTTAACAATACTTCCAGTTCTTTTGTTTGATCCTCTATATCAATAAGAAGTAAGGACTTGTTTTTATTTAAGCTAAGAAGCTTTGCCTCTTTTAGCTCTATTTCTAATGCAGTCAAGACATCGTTAGCTTTAGTTCCAGGCAAAATTTCTTGATACTTACTAAGTAAATATTCAACTGGAATAACGGATTCATCGCACTCTTTAAGTAAAGCGCGATAATTATTATATTCGGAATTAAAGTTTTTAAATTTTTTTATTTTTTGAATTATCTGGAGTTCCTGCCGCTCCAAATCAACAATATCGTTACTGGTATTGCCAAATTGCTCAATAGGTAACGTAGAAATTTTCTCTAAATTAGCTAAAGAATCATATATGTCTTGGCTAGTTTTATTTAAAAGTCCTAAAGAAACAGCTTCTTCTTCAAGTAGAGTTACATCTTCTTGAAATTCTAGTTTTTTCTTCCCTATTAATTCTGATTTACGTATTAATTTTATTTCGTCTATTTTTAATTTATTCAACCGCTCATTGGCGATAGCACCTTTGGCATCAACTATGCCAACAGCCATTTTAAATGTTCTTTCTATTCTTTCCACAACCTTAAGAACACTTGGTTTATTATAGAGGTGTTCGGGAGAAACTAGGACATTTTGATCCTGATAACAAAAGCTTAAAAAGTTTCTGAAAGATATTTTTGTACCTGCCTTAATAGTTTTTCCGCCATAAGGGACTTTCATTTCGCTATCTAAACCAAATTCTTTATCTAGCAGTTTTTTTAAGCTTGCTGTGGTCATATTAAGAACAGGGTATTCAGGAATTTCACCTGTATCTGAATAATAAACCTTGGTAGTTTCTCCTACATGGTAAGCAGTCCTGGCAATACTGATCAGACCTTTGCTGGTATATAATCTTAATCCGTACCAGCTAGATTTATCATCAATATTTTCTTTTGATATTCCATCTGCTGTAGAAGAAAGCAAACAATAATCTATGATATGGAGGATAGATGATTTTCCCTTGCCTGATTCGCCTGTTATTACGTTTACAGCATTAAGCTCAATTTCTAGGTTTCTTAATAAACCGCTTTTTTGCCAAATCAATATATTTGTAATCTGAATACTCATATTTTTATCCTTAATAAACTGTATATTGATGCGGGCGGTTCAGATAGCATGATAGATAGATTTTCAACTGCTTGCAGCATGCCAGCTAGTTTTTTTCCTAAGACTTTATTATTTGTAGCTTCTGACTCGCTAAGTTTAATTTCATTGTTTTGTAATTCAAAAATTCCAAGTTCTATCCCCATCAGGATAGAATTCGTACTAACTACTAATGAATCAGTAAATTTTTCGTTGAAACCTATAAACAAGTCATTTCTTGATGTAATGATATCTTGAGCAGAAACTACAGTTACCTTTTTATTTTTTAAATATCCGCAAATTTTTTTATCGAACAATAGAGGAGCTATAAGATAAACATTCGCGATATTCATACGTTGTTTTTTTGATAAGGCGAATTGAATAGAAATCACGCCTAATGCTTCATTGTTTAACAATTCATTCATTTACATCTTTTCCATATAGTTCTTTCCAATTCTTTTTCCAACCAATTCGGCACACATCAGATAGTTCAATGCTTTTTCCTATCGTCATTGCTCTAGGCAAAGATGTATTTGAAATATCTATAGTCTTTCCTACTAATGTATGAAAGCAATTTCTTGCTAGCTTACAATGCCGTTCGTCCGACTCTATATCATCTTGATCATAGGCATGGTCATGTATGAGTTCCCACTCATCAAAAATCTCATCGAGAATAGAAGTATTCTCAACTTCACTAAATTCGCCATTGCTAATCAGTTTTTGTATAAACATATTGGTGGTGGCATAGTCAATAGCATGCTCAGTTATCTTATCGTTTGAAATATTGATGTCAGCTAATTGTCTTGCAAACAGCCCATCTTTGGGATCAATATCGTTTATTTTTTTAAAAGAGTGGTAGCGGCTAAAATCCAAATCTCTACTTCTTGAAAGTTGCACTATTCGATCAAATTGAAATTCGTTTCTAAATTTCGAATAATCTATTGATAACTTATTACCCGACTTTAGTAGTTCGTATTTCTTTCTTTTAAAAACTCCCATTAATTGATCAACAACTTTTTCTGCGTCTTTTGACTCTATAGAAAAAAATTCTATTTTTTTAGCCAACCTAGTAAAAATATCACTCTCAGAAAATATAATTTTGATTTTATCCAACAAGAGTGTTTTCTTTTCTTCATTTAAATTGAATATATGATCAACATATTTTTTAATGGGGTTTTTTGAAGAGCTTGCTTCTTTAGCAGCCTCTTTAGAGTCAAGATCTGATTTAGTCGTACTAATAATTTGTAATAATCTCGAAATATTTTTCGGCTCATCGCAAAGCAGCTGGACAATACCATCTTTCTTAGTTCTGCCTTTATTTGTAAAAATAATCAATTCTAAATTATCAGCCCCTAACTTATCTAAGGCAAAACTCCAGTTGTAAAGCGTTTTCCAGAGGTCTATATCTCTATTTGTAAGGTTGTTTTCATCGTTAACTGAATGCTTAATTTGAATAAGCTTCTTATTTCCATCTATCTGTACATGATGAATATCATCTAGAACCTCTAACCCGACAACTTCGCCAGGTTTCATATCAATAAGATACTCTAGACACACAAAATCTTGGTATTCAAACCCTAACTGAGTTTTATCGGCTGAAACACTATCAAAAAAATCTTTAGCCATAATAGTCCTTAATAGCCCCTCTATAGCTTCTTTAGACTTTGGACTCGTACTTTACCGGTCAGCAGGTCTTGCATGAGGGCCTTTTTTATTTTTGTAAGGTTTTTTAGTTTCTGAATTGTAACTATTGTTTTTTCATCTACTGATTGCAGCATATCAGAGATTTTTTTTTGCTCAAAAATAGGAGGTAAAACGGTGCTAATGCCTAGTAAGCTTGGCTTGGATATATTTTTCATGGTGCTACTACTTCCAGTTGCGGCATCTGTAATAGCTGATCGAACTTGCTCAGAACACAATATGTAGCTAAGCCACTTTACGTTGACCTGCCTCCTATCTTTAACATCAATCATCCATAGCTTATCGGGCAAGAATAGGTCGTGGTAGTCCTTATCAATATAGGCGCTTTCACCAACTAATAATGGGGTGTTAGCTCGGCTGAATAAAATATGATCTTTTTTCGGGTTAAGCCTTACTCTACTGACATCTTCAGGCACTACCGCTTTGTGTTCTTGAGGTAGAAACTGACCTTTAAAAACGGAGCTTACTTTAAGCACTCCAATTTCATTTAAGACTTTTTCTCGATTTTCACCGTTGACACTTACACCTCCATCCATCGATTTAATTAGATCGCCAAGAGTTTTTACTTTCCACGTTTCAGGTATCCGCCCTACGGTGGTGTTTTTGAATTCGGTGTGGCCGATGCCTTGGGTGAGGAGTTGTTGCATCATGCCAGTTTTTAGGTGTTTGAGTTTGTCGATTTGGGCGCGTGTTTTTTCGATGACGGTATCGACGGAGGTTAGGATGGTGGCGATTTTTTGTTGTTCGGGGAGTGGGGGCTCAAGAATTTCAATGTTGGATAAAATACCTCTGGCAATACGAGTCCGTGTAGTTCCACTAGCATTTAAATCAATCTGATGTCGATAATCTGAGGAGTTAATTGCAGACATGAGCCAGTAATGGTTTGCATTTTTAGTTCGTAATATCGCTACATCCACAACTGTAGCTGCTTTGCCACCTTCCAAGGGATATAAGCACGCACGGCCTAAAGGTTCTGGCATTCGAGCAATGAGGATGTCATTTTTCTCTAAGGCTGTGCACTTCAGCCTTTCAAATTGCTCATCATTCATATAGCGAGATGATTTATTGATAAAAACTCCATCGCCTATGTCTGCAAGCTGAATAAGGCGATTAGCTCCCGTAGGGTCTTGGTCTTTGCTTTCAACCCAATCGCCATCGCTGAATAATGAATTGGTCGAAGTGATTTCTCCTATTGAAGACTTTCTCCACCCTTCTGGAATCTGCTTATTCATACCCCAGCTCCTTTAAATACCCGCGCATCACTTTTTCCGCTTCGGCCACTTCGGCATCCAGCTCATTGAGTGATACGCGGTACTTATCCCACCAGCGCTCTAGCTGTTCGATAACGGCGCTGAGGTCGTAGTCGTGGATTGCCGCGTCGCTACGCTCCTCGCAATGACGAGGTGTGTCGCTGTGCTCCTCGCAAGGACGGGCTGAGGTGTTTTGCGCTTGGTGATGGCGGGTAACAATGTCGCGGATCTTTTCTTTGCTGTCGATGTCGGGTTTGAAGTCGTAGTAGTGGATTGCCACGTCGCTGCGCTCCTCGCAATGACGAGGTGTGTCGCTACGCTCCTCGCAATGACGCGTGTCGCCGTGCTCCTCGCGATGAGATGTGTCGCTGCGCTTCTCGCCATGGCGGGGAATAAACACGGTGCTGACATCAAAATTGCCAAGGATTTCTTCGCGGATGTAGTCGCTTTCGACTTCACGCACCGGAATGCCGCCGTGCAAAATCGCGCGCACATCAAACATTTCTGGTGGTGGGCTGGTGTCGGCGTAGCGGCGGATATTGAGGTTGTAATCGTTCTCAGCAATTTCGGCCAAGGTGAAGACTTTGGAGTAGCGACGAATTTCGGCAAAGCCCTCAAAGGTCTGTACGATTTTCTCAATATCTTGCGGGCGCAGGCTATTTTGGTTTTTGCCTTCTTGGTAGTCCAGTTCGCCGTTAATAAACAGCACTTTGCCTTTACGCTCAGCGGGTTTATTTTTGTTAATGATTAACAGACAGGCCGGAATACCTGTGCCATAGAACAGTCCCGCCGGTAGACCAATCACGGCTTCCAGCAGGTCATCGTTAAGGATGCCTTGGCGGATGGCTTTTTCGCTGGAACCACGGAACAGCACGCCATGCGGCATCACCACACCGGCCATGCCTTCAGCGTTAAGGCTGGCGATCATGTGCTGCACAAAAGCTAAGTCGCCAGAATCTTTCGGTGGCGTGCCGTAGGGGAAGCGACCGTAAGGGTCAGCATCGGCTTCGTCTTTGCCCCACTTCTTTAAGCTAAACGGCGGGTTGGCAATCACCCGGTCAAAGGTCATCAGCTCACCACCTTGGGTGTGCTGCGGCGTGCCCAAGGTATCGCCTTTGCGAATGTCGGCGCTGTACACGCCGTGCAAGAACATATTCATCTTGCAGATGGCCCAGGTATTGAGGTTCATCTCTTGGCCGAACAAGGACAGGTTCGATGGGTTTTCGCCGTGCCGTTCCAAGTAGTTACGGGTTTGCACGAGCATTCCGCCAGAGCCTGCGGTCGGGTCATAGATGCGCATACCGGCCTGTGGTTTAAGCAGGGTGACTAATAGCTCGACCACTTCCGATGGCGTATAGAACTCACCGCCTTTTTTACCGGCGCTGTCGGCAAACATTTTAATCAGGTATTCGTAAGCCGTGCCCAATAAGTCAGGGCGCTCAAAGTCTTTATTGCGCAGACGGTGACGGCTGAAGTGGCTGAGCAAATCGCGCAGCTTTTTATCGGTCAGTTTATTTTTGATATTAAAGTCGATCGACACCAGCACGCCTTCCAGCGAGGCATTGTGCTCTTCGATGGCTTCCATGGCTTTGTTCAGCTCGGCGCCTATATCGTGCTTAAGGTCTTTAATCGCATCCCAGCGCGCAATCGGCGGGATATAAAAGGTGGTGTCGTACTCGTCTTCATCATCAGCCAGCTCAAGCGCTTGCGCCTCGGTTTTACCCGTACCGATGTAATAGGCGACCACACCTTCTTTGGCTTCATCAAAAGCATCGGATAGACGCTTTAAGAACATCATGCCGAAGATGTAATCTTTAAATTCAGAGGCATCCATGTTGCCGCGCAAAATATCCGCAGCTTCCCATAAAAAGGACTCAAGTTGTTGCAGGGTAACTTTCTGGCTCATTAATGAGATTCCATGTACAGCGAAACAATAGAACAAGCCGTTCTCTACTCAGCTGAATAAGACGCTGAGCGGCTTGTAGATAAAGGGATTAAATGCGGCTGAGCATAGCGCTAAAAGTACAGCGCTGGAAGCCTAGAGGTGGTTCTCGCTGGCCTTATCGCCTCTCAATGCAAACCTACCTAGAGCAGCCCTATAATCTTTGCTCTTGAGGCTGTTACACTTCGGGCTCTTGTTAAGGAGCTCGTTATGTCTGCTCATCCGTTTGCTGCACTGACACCTGATTTAGTGCTCGATGCCGTTGAAAGCCTTGGTTT
>RCMZ01000538.1_pt1 | contig 18404 bp, 14 predicted proteins | sample 2041141 | NCBI WGS metagenome assembly RCMZ01 (sample SAMN09708263, study PRJNA481090) | Wastewater metagenome, whole genome shotgun sequencing project. | biome: sewage; isolation source: Davis station wastewater (DW) | place: Antarctica: Davis Station | collected 2010-03-01
CGCGAGATTTATTTAGATTTGGCTCGAGTCGCTCCACGCCCTGTCTGAAACGACACGCGTTTCCTTGAAGTTGGAATCGCATTTCTGGCGTGGGATCGTGAAAACCTTTTAAGAAGCATCAGTTTGACGGCTTAGGCGGCAGAGAGGGTTTGGCTAAGTTTGAGCTATTTCCCTGTTTAAGCGGCTTGATCAGGGAATTAACCGGCACATTTTGAATGTGCCGGTCACGGAGAGAATGACCTCCGCTCCTTCGCTCACCACCAATTTTTCAAGGGGTTAGCAGGAAACTGCTAGCCCCTTTTGCTTGCTGGGTAACACCGGGGTAACAAACCTTGATATTTCAAGTTGTGCTGCGCTGGCGCGATTTCACCCTTGCGCGGGGCGTTCCACCCCGTTTCAGCCGTCCGTCGAGGCGCCACGCGACTCACCCTGACCGCCTCCGGCCGCGACGTCAGCTGGAGGGGGCGCCAGCTATGGACGGGAAATGTTGGCCGCGATCCTCATGGCGGTGATCGGTAAGATCGAAGACCTACACTCCAACAGGCTCAGCATCAGGGAAAGGCGCCCCATCGAAGCTCCGGATGGAAGGTGCCTAGTTTGACTGGGAACGCTTCTAAGACACCCACGGTGCTGCAATGTGCCGAGTGTCAAACTGGTTAGTTTGACAATTTTCATATTAGGATACTATGAGTGTTCAAATGCTGGGAAAGCTAAACAAGCTCGAACGTATCCTCCCTGAAGGCCTCCTGGTCGATTCCGGCTGGATGAATGAGAACGGCTACCCCAACTCGCTGCGGGCGAAATACGTCGCGTCGGGACGCCTGGAACGGACGGCGCGGCGGGTCTATCGCCGTCCACGCGGAACCCTCGACTGGCCGACAGCCGTTCTCTCGCTCCAGGCCCTCCTCGACTATTCCATTGTGATCGGAGGCCGCACCGCGCTCGAGTTGCAGGGCTATGCCCACTACCTTCCTGCCGCCCGCAAGGAAGTTCATCTCTATGGCGACGAGACCCCGCCGACCTGGCTCGCCGACCTGCCGCTGGACGTAGAGTTCAAATATCACCCGTCCCAAAGGCTCTTCCGGAACGCCCGATACTTCGAGGTCGCCCGGCTCCGCGAGGACTCCAGCGAGACCGGCCTCCTGGCGGACTGGGCCCGCGCCGCAGTGGTGGACACCCCCCTGGGCCACTGGCAATGGCCCTTGCGCCAGTCGACGCCCGAGCGCGCCATCCTCGAACTTCTGGACGAACTCCCCGATCATGAGAGCTTCGACCAAGTGGATCAGCTGATGGGCGCCCTGGCCACCCTCAGCCCGCGACGGCTGCAGCGCCTGCTCGAGGATTGCGTGAGCGTGAAGGTCAAACGCCTGTTCTTCTATTTCGCCGACCGGCACGGTCATGCGTGGCTTAAAGCCCTGGACCGCGACGCCATCGATCTGGGCAGCGGCAACCGCGTGCTCGCCAAAGGCGGCAGACTGGACCCGACCTACAAGATCACCGTGCCGAGGTCGCTCGATGCCGGTCAGTGACGTCTACGCCCGGCAGGTCCGCCTCCTCGTCCAAACCCTTCCCCTCGTGTTCCAGGAACCCTGCTTCGCCCTGAAGGGCGGCACGGCGATCAATCTGTTCGTCCGCGATCTCCCGCGACTGTCGGTGGACATCGACCTGACCTATCTGCCGGTCGAGGATCGGGACACATCGCTCGCCGCAATCGACGCGGCGCTGAGGCGGATCGCTGACGCCATCGAACACGCCCTGCCGGGCTCGGTCGTCGTGCGCGGCAAGGGTGGAGCCCAGCCCGTGATCGACAAGCTGCTCGTCCGCGCGGACGGCGCGGTGATCAAGGTGGAGGTGACGCCGGTCCTGCGCGGCGTGGTGTTCGAGCCCGAGGTCCGTCCGGTTTCAGCAGCGGTGGAAGAGCGCTTCGGCTATGCCGAGGCCCGGATGGTCTCCCACGCCGATCTCTATGCGGGAAAGATCATGGCGGCGCTGGACCGCCAGCATCCCCGCGACCTGTTCGATGTGCGCGACCTTCTGGCCAACGAGGGGATCACGCCGGCACTGCGACAGGCCTTTGTGATCTATTTGGCCAGCCACCACCGGCCCATGGCCGAGGTGCTCCGCGCCAATCCCAAGGATCTGACCCAGGAGTTCGAGCGCGGGTTCGATGGAATGACCGAAGACCCGGTGGACCTTGGCGACCTCATCGTCGCGCGCACGGCCCTGATCACCGCCATCGTCGATGACATGCCGGAGGCGCACCGCACCTTCCTGATCGGGTTCAAAGCCGGCGCGCCTGACTGGGACCTCATTGGCCTGCCCGACGCCGCCGACCTCCCCGCCGTGCGCTGGAAGCAGTTAAACCTCGACCGCCTGGAGCCCGCCCGGCGCGCGGACATGGTCGAACGGCTTCGACAGACTTGGCCGCAATCAGTCTGACAATACCGCCAGACCGCAGCATGCTCACAGACTCCGAGGTTCGGACGCTATGAGCAACTGACACAAACGGTCGTTTAGGCGTCTGCGCGTCGGGTCTAGATGGCGATTTCCGGAACGCCAGCCTGCCCTAGGAGCGCATAGAGCTCGGCTACCTTTGATCGTTGGCCACGTTGCTGGCAGAACGCAAAGATGGCCCGCTGCTTCGCTCGGGAGAGAGCGACGAAAAACGCGGCGAGGCCCTCTTTGTCGCCGGGTTTGTGCGCCCACCAAGCTTGGTCGTCGAGACCCATGAAGACGATCGTGTCGTACTCAAGCCCCTTGCTCTTATGCACGGTCATCAGAGGTATCTGATCGAGACCTTCGAAGGCATCCAAGCACTCGGACCAGGTCGATACCCCGGTAGCCGATGCCATCAGGTGCTGCAGGAGCCCTTCAACGACGATCTCGAGAAGATTGCCTGCTCCATATTCAACATAGGTTCTTTGAACGGCCGCGGGATCGAGGAAGCTCAACACGGCCTCTGCGATGTTAACCGCCGCCTCCGCCGAGGGCGCGGTTTCAGTCATGTCTTTCCTAAGCCGGGCCAGAAAACGGGACAGAGCGGCTTCAGCCCCGGCGTCCGCAGCATCGTCGCCGGGCGGGATCGCTCTCAGCGCCGAGACAGCGGCGGATAGATACTGCCAGGCCGCAGGCGAACGCTGGACAGATCCGAGCCTTAGCGCAGCGACGACGAGTCGGCAGAGGCTGTCTGATAGCAGGTCCTGAAGCGGGACTTTGCCGACAAGCGCGCTTTCGTTGCGAATACGCAAGCCGCTCGCGGCCATCGGCGCGCGGAGTTCGGTGTCAACCGCCTCCGCCTTCTGCTTGACGAGGATCGCATAGTCGCGTGGACGACGTCCTCTCCGCGTCATGTCGCTAGCCAACCACGTCGCGAGATGGCGCGTTTCTTGAGCGCATGTCGGGCTGTTCCAAATCTGGGCCACGTCGCCGTCGATAAGTTTGCCTGTCTTGGCAACGACTTGTGGCGACGATGGGTCGAGGGCGCGTGCGACGACATGCTGGATGGCGACGAGATCCGGTGAAGAACGAAAGTTGAAGAGCAGCGGCACCCGCAGAGCGTGGAAGTCTGCTTCCAATCGGGCGAAGGCGTCTGGTCTCGCGCCGGCCCAGCCCATGATCCTTTGTTTGTCGTCTCCGACGCCGGTGATTACGGCGCTGCTGCCCCTGAAGACCGAATAGAGGAAATCATACTGAGCGAAGGTGGTGTCCTGAAACTCGTCGACGAAGATGAAGGGATAGGTGGCGCGGAGTGCGTTCGCGATCTGAGGATTTGATCTCAGAAGTAGCTCGGCCATGCGGTTCAACGTGACGAAGGTGAGGTTGGATGGATCTCCCGCACCCCGTTGCTCCGACCACCACCGTGCGGTCGCAAACTCTGCCCCGGATCGCGGTTCCGGGTGAGGAACGAGCATGCGTCTGGCCCCCACCGTGCGACCCTCGAAACTCGAGGGACCGATTTCCTCGATCTCGGCCTTCCATGGCTCTGGCGCCGCAAGCCGTGCTCGAGTGAGCCAATAGTTGGTCGATTTGTAATCCCAGAAGGCAATCTCATAGGGTTTCGTAGGGCGCCATTCGGCGGGAATTGCAGTGTGAAATCTGTCGACGAGGTTTTTGGTGAAGGCGTCGAACGTGATCGACGTGAACCGATCCGAAAACTCCGCCGGGCACCGTTGTTTGACGCGGTCCGCAAGATTGCCGGCGGCATCGCCCTTGAAGGAAATGGCCAGGATCTGGAAAGGCGGGCGGCACAGGCCGGTTTCCAGCAGATAGGTCGCCTTCTGAGCCAGGAACTCTGTCTTTCCCGCCCCCGGGCCTGCGACCACGGAGGTCGATCCCGGGTGGCGGAGCGCGGTCCAGGCGGCCGGTTCGAGGGCATCGATTCCGCGCGGCCTCCAGTCGTCGGGCGCGATGAACCGTAACGTCATGATGTTGGCGATACGGTCACAGCCATGGGTCCAGCCGGCGGCGGGGGATCGAGCTGGGCCGCGACGGAGCCGAGCAAGGCCTTCAGTTCCTCTGGAGCCGCCGACGCGAGGGCCGGACTGTCGAGACCGCTCAGAACCCGAACATGCGTGCTTGGCTTGCCTCGCCCCAGAAAGAGGTAACGATACCAACGCAGCAGGCTGTCCTGGCTAAAGTCGTAGAGGGCGTGAATGCCACCGTCGCCTAACACGGCGTCGCGCGGCTCCCCGGCCGGGGATGGTCCGGAACGCCCGGGCTCTGGCGCCGAATAGGCGACTTGCATCGCCATCAGCATCGAATAGTCCAAATCCAGCGGCTCACAGAAGAAGACGTTGAACCTTCGAAGAGATCGCGCCCACGTCTGAATGCTTGTCCAGTTGGCGGCGGCGAAGGTGTCGAAGGCCGCCAGGTCCGCCGAAGGGCCCGCCGGGCTCGGGGTTTGGAAAAGTTGGTCAGGCCGAACGCCATTTTCCATTAGCTGCGCGCAAACGGTCTTGATGCGCCCCCAGCCCCCGCCCGCGCGACCGTAATCCAGATCCAGAAGAGTCGCGTGCGGAATGTCCAGATCGACAAGCAGCCGCCACAGGTGGTTGACGTGGCGGCCCCCAAGGGGAACGACCGCAACGAAAGACCGATCGATGTCTAAGCCAAGGGCCTCGGCGAGGCGCGGGAGCACCACCTCTTCGGAGGCGCCTTCGCCGAGGATCACGAAACGGGCAAAATAGAGTTCGGGGTAGGTGCGCACAGCCTCGCGAACAAACTTCGAAGCCTCGTCCGCGGTCGGAGGCAATCGGATCCCCCTCACGCGGCAGGCGCGGGTCTTCGGGTCGAGGCGGAAATGACGGACCTGCTCGGGCTTCACCCGCGCCAGAATGCTTGGCGAATGGCTCGAGAGCATAGCTTGAGCCCGTGACCCTGCGGTCAGTTCCTGGATCTGTCGGACGATACGGGAGAGGTAGAACGGCGCGAGGTTGTTTTCTGGCTCTTCGACGGCGATCAGAGTCAAGGCGGGAATGCTGATGCCGCCGGGCTGAAATCCATCAGGGCGGGGATCCGTCGCCAGGTTCGATTCTACGTCGAGCGTCGCCGCGGTCATGGCGAGGTGGAACAGGGATCGCTGGCCATCACTCAACTCATCGAGACCACGCTCGCGCCCTGCCTCGTCGGGGCGGAACAAAACCTCAGCCTTGCGGATGAACTGTTCGAATCGGAGGTCGATAGGCCGAAACACCGGCGTAGTGTCCGTGCCTGCGGTATGGACCTGCTGCCATCGTCTGGTGACTGCTGCGACCACGGCGTCTACTGCTGGCTCGCCGGAAAACGCGTTGTTCAGCGCGGAGCCCGCCGAAGCGAACGTGGTCCGCGTGCCTTCCGACCAGCTGATTGCCCGCCACAAGCGTCCACGCAAAAAGGCCGTCACCTGCGAGATGCCGTCGCGCGAGGCCGGTACATAGATGAGCTGGATTCTGGCTCTATCCTTGGGTTTCAGGTCCGAACACTCAGCGTCCGTAAAGGCGCCCATCGTCCGAACGGCGCGATAGGTGTGTTCGATTGCCCCATCGATGGAGCAGTCATCCGTCCAAATCCCCTCCATCCTCAAGCGACATTTCATTCTTCCGCTGTCGTCCGTGGCCATCTGAGAGAAGAACTCAGGAACGGCGGACGCGTCCGCAAGCGGATCGTCGAGCTCTGGAAAGGCCAAAACCGCCTCTATGGTGAACCGGCGCTCGTTGGGCGGATTCACTTCCGCAGCCGGGACATGAAAGTCTTGTCGCCGAAGCCTCCGTTGGTCCGGCGTAACACCGAAGAGCCGCTGAAGCGCAAGCATAACGGCGGTCTTCCCTGCACCGTTCACCCCGACGAAGGCGGTCAATCCTTCATCGAGATAGATCGGGATAGGGTTTGGTCCGAAGCATCGGAAGCCAGAAATTTCGAGTCGTTGGATGTGCAAGACGCCACTCCCCTGGACGCGACAAGCTGAGATGCCGCAACCTTTGCTTGCGGCCTGTTCTGACGGCCCTTGCAAGGCTCGACAAGGGGCAGCCGTGAACCATTAGCTTGGGCTTTCGGCTCTCGCGCGTCAGCTTCCGATCACCGTCGGCGGCGGATCGCCCAGACGAGTTTGGCCAGCGCCGATGCCAAGGCGGCTGCCGCCAACAAACCGCCCGGCTCGAACAGCTGAGCCATCACGAGGCCTGCGATCCTTGATCGTCGGCGCCGCTGAAATGACGGCGATCGACGATCAGAACTTTCCGGGCTCGAACAGCCGGATCGGCGTCCCGGTGTGCGATGCCGACAATCCCGACGCGGCGTGGCGACCCAGAAGAGGTATCGAGTTCGACTCCAAAGACGACGCCCAAGCCTTCGCGGCGCATGTCCTCGAGATGGCTGAAGATCAGGCGGTAGAGTTCACGTAGTCCGCCCAGGCTCGAGCTCTTCAGCAAGGGGCCGGCGGCGAGCCGGAAGGCGAGAACTTCGATCAGCTCGAACAGGCCGCTGACCAGCGATGAAGGCTCCGGATCTCCGCCGAGCGGCGCATGAACGACCAGGTCGCATCCGGCCAAGGATCGGAGTTTGGCCTGGTTGTCGAGCGGCGACACCTTCACAATAACGATGTGGGGATAGGGGTTGTTTTCCGGCTCTGCCAGCTCCTCGGGCATCAGCGGCCGCCGGGCTGCCGTGTAATATCCTGGCTCGAAACCGAACGCCGCGCCTATCCGGTCGAGTGCTTCGGGCTGAACCTTCTCCCCGCGTTCGATCCGTTCGAGGGTGGAGAGAGAAATGCCGGCCATATCCGCGAGCGTGGACTGTTTCCACGACCGAAGTCTTCGTGTCACCGACACATTGAACGCGATGATTTCTGGTGGGACGGAAGCATCGATTCCGGGGTCTGGGGCCGGCAGGGCCACGAGGCGGTCGTAGAGCGAGGAAGTCGGCATGGCGGTATCCTTTCCCCCCCTTTCTGAGACCTGACGCGCCGCGAAAGTAGCCCCATCCATCCTTCACCATCCCCGATGAAAAGGGAGTCGTATTCGTCATTCTTAATCGCCACACCGGTCGTCGGGGTCATCTGCCTGGCGACGGCCATCGGACAACGCGCTGTCTTGTGCGGATCGCCTATGCCCGGGCTAGGTTCGCGAAGCTGGAACGAACGGGCTGGAAACATGATGGAACGAGAAGAGGCAGACCCTCGCGAGGCGCTGGCCGATGAGGGCCTGCTGTCACCACAGGTCGAGACGTGGCGACATATCTACATCGACAACTACCGTGACTGGTTCGAGCTCGCGCGCGAGCTGAACCGGTATGCCGTGAGCCTATTCCAGGATCATCAGGATGCCGGCGACGGCGGACCTGCAAATGCGGCGGCGCCGACCGCCGTCCGCGTCTACGGCCGTGCACTCAACGCCTACACGGCAAGCATCATGCTTGCCGAGCGCGCCATGACGATAGAGGCCGTGGGAGCGGTGCGCCCCATCCACGAAGCCGGGTTCTGGCTCAGCCTTCTGGCGACCAATCCGGAGAAGGCGCTCGAGGAGCTGGACATCGATCACCACAAGCACGCGGTCGATCGGGAACAGCTCCTCCGGGCGGCCTACCCAGGAAACGCCGAGCTCCATTCCGCGTCGGTGCAAAGAGAAGCGGCTCATGCCGCGCTGCTGGGCAAACGCCGACCGATCTCCATGAAGGCGTTGGCGGCGAGCCTGCCCGGAGACCCCGGCTACCTCCAGTATCGTCTCGCGAGCGGCTTCTACGGGCATCTCTCGCAAAATAGTCTGGACGCCCTGAAGCTACGGACGGGCGACAAGGGCGTCCGGCCGATACTGGGACCGTTTGAAACCGAGATTCCCAAGGCGCTTTTCTTCGCGATCGACGCCATGGCGCGCACGACGCGCTATTTTGCAGCGCTGGTGAAGGTGCGTGACGCGAACGACATCCTTTCGGCGCTGCGAACGAAGCTTACTGATCTCGGCAAGGCCGACGCCGAGGCCGGGCCCCAAGGCGGCTGACGGGCCCCGCGACGTTCCGACAAAACGGTTGCCGAAGCGAATCGGCTGCTACGATCCGTCATGGGCAAGAAGATCTCAGACAACCCGACAGCAGCCGAGATGATGCAGGCGGCTGAGGCGGCGCGTCTCATCGCGAGCCTCGGGATCGTGCCGCCGGATGGCCCTTTGGCAGACGCCGCCAAAGCGCTGGCGGACGTCGTCGACAAGGCCGGCGTCTTGACCCTGCCCGACCGCTTCAACACCGCCTTCTCGGGCGTGGGTTGGGTCACTTGCGGAAGCATGCCCACAGAGGCGATGGAATCCGCGATCGCACTCAAGACCGCAGGCAGGGCGGTCGATGCGGAGCAGTTACTGGCCGACATCTTCGATGAGCCGACGCTGAGGTTCCTGATCATGCGCTCCCATCGCTTCCACAAGGTGTACGAGCGCAAGCCCCAACTTGAAGAGGCCAAGGCGCTGTTCCTTGAGGGCCGCTATCTCGCCGCCACGCCACTCCTGCTTATGGCCTCTGACGGACTGGCCTACGACGTCGGCGGCTTCAGCGTTTTCTCCGAGCACGCCGATCTCACGGCCTTTGATTCCATCGTCGGTCACCCGACCGGCTTGCCCGCCCTGATCGGTCTCATCAGGGCGCCACGCACCAAAACGACGGGGGACCCGATCTCAATCCCCTACCGGCACGGCATCCTGCATGGTCGTGATAGCGGCTACGGGAACCGGATCGCCTGCGCCAAGGCCTGGCACCTGTTCCAGGCCTTGGTCGATTGGGCTCAAGAGAAGGCCGCCGAGCCGGACCGGATCGCGGTCCAGAAGCGCAAGGCCTCACAGTCATTTGGCGATATTATCGACGAGGCCGTATCAAGCGCGGCGCGTCGAGACGCGGAGAAAAAGGCGCTCGACGCCTGGACGGCCCGAGACCTCCCCGGCCTGCCAGATAGTCTCGAACCCGGCTCGCCAGAGGAAGCGCTTCACGACTATCTGGTCGGCTGGGGCAGCGGCAACTTCATGCTGATGTCGAGCCGATCGATCAACCTCGTCGGCAAGAGCGCCGGAAAGCTCGCCTACGAAGCCCGTCGCGACGCGCGCGGGCTTAAGCTGACGGATTTCCGCATCCTACGGTTCGAGGACAACACCCCAAGCAGCTCGCGTGCGGAAACAATGCTCACGTTCGAAACCTCCACGGGGCGAAGGGAGATGCAGCTCTCGATCGGGGTCATGCTCGACCTCGGCAAGGACGGCATTCACCTGCGGGGCCCTCAGGCGCGCTGGCAGGTCATGGGCCACGCCCTGCATGAGGCCCGCACGCGACTGGGCGAGGCCGGTGAATCCTGAGAGGGACGCTTCTGTTCCAGCGGCCCGCGATGCGGTGACGCAAGATTACATGGGGAAGCGGAGGACTAGCAGGCGCATGGCGCTGTCAGTCCGTCGGGTCGCGGGCCCGCTGATCTTGGAGGCGATCGAACGCGTTACGGATCGCCAGAGACAGATTGATGCGCAGGCGCGTCACCGCATTGTCGCGGCCATCGAGATAGTCTCGTTCGAGGCGGCGCAGTTGGTCTGCGGCCCGCGCATCGCTAAAGACGTCGAGACTATTGAGTTCCTCATGAACCGCGACGATCTGCGCAGTCGAGCCCCGGCCGACGATGCGGAAGTCGGGGCTCGCGGGCAGTCCGCCCGAGACGGGCGAGAAGACCTTGATCGATTCCCGGCCCTTGTGCTCCGTGGTGACGAAGCTGTGGTCCGCGATGTCGATGATGAAGTCGCCGGTAAGCGCCGTCGCAAGCTGATAGAGGCCCGACCGGTTCCGGAGCCTTTCATGGAGCCAGTAGTCCTGATCCGTATCGATCGGCGCTTCGCCCGGATGATCGACCCACGGCCTGTAGCCGGACCGAGGATTGAGCGGCGCGTGAATATAGGCCCCAAGGTTCGACGGCAGCTTGCCATAGCTCGCGTCGAACTGGTCCGCGAACGCGCCGGCCAGCCGGCCGGCGACCAGGAGCTCGAGACCGCTCAGGTGAAGCGCTCCGATCAGCGCGGCATGCGCCAGCCCGACGCCGTCGTAGACCCGCGCGCCCGCCTTGCCCGAAATGCTGTCCCGCGCTCTGGGCGCGAGTCCCTGATCGTGGAGCAGCGCGAAATTGCGCGGCGTAATATCCGCCGCCAACGCCACTTCGCGCGAGGTCAGTAAGTCCTGTGTCGATCTCGAAGGGCGGCCCATGTAAACTGTCACTCTCTAGAAGTTTTAACTTCCACGAAGTGGATGTTTCCGTCAAGGGCTTGCTCCCATCCCACGTGCGGGGCCAGAACTGCGGCTGTGCGCAGCGTTCAGATGTAGTGCTTGAAGGGCAAGGGCGGCAGGTTGGCGATTGGCGCGGCGGTCAGGATTTCGCCGACGTCGTCTGCAAACCTCAAGGTCACCGGCGTGCCGTCCCCGTAGATGCAGGCGTTGAAGTTTAGCTTGGTGAGACCGAGGACGTCCTGCATGACCTGGGTCAGATCCGCGTCGCCCTTGGTCACTTCGATAGACAGCGGGTTGGGCGCTTCGCGCCCGGGATAGGTCTGGAGATCGGGCACGAAGCCGACGGTCCACAAATAGCCCTTGCGCGGGCTGACCGTCAGAGCCGTTCCCCGCAGGACAGGGCTCCGTCCCTGACGGAAGAGTTTGATCTCGCGCGTCGTCTGAATCCGTACGCCGACGAGCCGTGTGTCAGGTCCCACGGCGCTGGAAAAGCCCCGCCATTCAGCCTCGTTGAAATGCTGCTTGGCGTGAATGAAGAGCTCCTTGGGCGGGCGGCCGTGCTTGGCGATGTAGGCCTCGACCACTAGGCCGGCGATCTCCTTCGCCTTTGCCTCATCGAGGTGGAACTCGGACGTCGTCAGCGAATACCAGGGGCCCACGGCACCCTTGAACACGACGCCGTCTCCGGATCCGAGAAACATCTGGGCGCCGCAGCAGGCGTTCCCTGGCGATCCGGCGGTATCGGTCTTCTTGAAGACGAGACCGATGTAGCAGACGTCCTCTCTGACACCCGCTAATGCCCAGGGACGCCCCCCGGCCTTGAAGAAGGCTGTGGTCGACAGGTTCCAGGCGATATTGGCGGGATCCTGCAGCATCCGCGGCTTGCCGCCGAGCGCATTGACGCCCTCCGGATCGATCGTCGATTCCCGGACGATCTGAAGAACCACCTTCTGATCGAGCAGCCGCGCCTTGAGCTGGTTGTGGAAATCGACCTCGTACCGGTAGGGCTCGGCGGCGGCGTTGTCCTCTGCGAACATCGACGGCGCCTGCACAAAGCTCCTCGCCGTACGGGCGGAGAACCTCTGGCTGGTTCGGGTCCGTTCGGGCAAGGGAACGATCGACTTCGGCCGACAGAAACGGTGTACGTCGTCCGGTATCACGACAAACCAGACCGCCGGAACGCTGTCCTCCTCGCGGAGGAACTTGCGAATGGCCTGGTCGAAGAGATCGACGGTCTTGTACACGCGCTCGTGGCCGTCCGGGATCCGGACTGTGCTCGACAAGGCCGCCGCTGAAATCGAGATGGTCGCGACGGGGTTGGCGGGCCATTTGGTCTTGAAGGCTGCTTCGAAGCCCGGAAACGCAAGGTGATGCTGCTCCGCCTTGGCGGCCGGGATATATCCCGTGATCTGGGATACCCACTTCTTGTACCGCGCTATCCCTTCGTCCGTGCCGATGACGCCGACTCTCATTTCAGCGGGTTTGGCCTCGTCGATCATGGGGCCGAAAAGGAACAGACCATCCTTAGGGTCGGGCAGCATCTGGCCGTGTCCGAACTGGAGTAGCGGCTCCGTCAGGATCTGCAGGCCCTGGATCGGCTCAGTCATCTGCGGACTCCGCCAGGCCCGCGATCTCGAAGGCCTCGTCCGGTTCCACAGGCGCCTCCGGAGGCGTCTCGTCCTCATCGTCCGGGACCACGGCCCGGGATTTCACGGCGGGATCGGCGCAAGAGACCGGCGATTCAAACAGGACTGGCCGCGCATCCACGACCACCTCTGCGAAATCGCCCATCGGCAGCTTCAGACGGCCGTCCTCGTCACCGATCCAAGCCACGTAGGCAAGCATCAGGTCGCGCCATTGTCCGTTCCACCAGTTTCGGCAGAAACCGCGCCGGAGCTTGTGCATCTTCTCCACGCTGTCGAGCGGCGTCTTGCCGTCGTGCGAGAAGATGATGGCCGCCTTCATGACGAAATGGGGCGTGTCCGTCATGACGGGCTTGGCGATGAAGCCGAGGTGCCAATAGACGCCCCGCTTCTCACTCCGGCCCACCATGGCCTTGCGCCTGCGTTTGCCGGTGTGATCGACAAAATAGGCGGTATCCTTTTCGATCACGTCCTTGGTGAAGAACCATGCGACCGAGTTGTCGGCCATCTCGAACGCGGACAATCCCTTGGCCGCCATGGCGTTGTTCCAGGATTGCCGCAGGAGATTGACGACCATGCGCCGGGCGTCCGCGCGTTTGACGCCGGGCATCGCCGCCGGCATCCCGGCTAACATGTCTTCCAGCGGCAAGGTGTAGCGACGCTCGATGACCTGTTCCGGCAGCGCGAGCTTCAGGTCCACTTCCGTGCCGAACGTCCCCACCAGCCTGAAGTATTTGAACCAGGGGAGACGGGTTCCGGACATGACGCCCGAGACCGCCGTCTCGGCGACGCCGAGCGAGAAAAGGGACACTTTGGGAGGCAGCGCGGCAATCGGGAGCCAGTTCGAGTACAGCTGCTCGGGCTCGATCCGGGGCATTTGATCGGCGTCGGACCGTCGGAGGCACCAGGCTGCGACGTCAGCCGGAGCGATTGCACCCTTCGGCACGCCGTCACGCTCAAGGACCTGAAAGACTCTCGCCAGGGCGGGAGCCCACCCGGCCTTGAAGTCGATGACGTTCTTGCGGGCGATATTGGCTTTGAAGTCCGAAAAGGGGACATCGTCCACCCTGACCGGCAGGAGGAAATTGGCGATCTTGTCGCTGCGCTCCACCGTGACGGCGAGGTGGATTTCGTCTTTCACGCCCTCCTTGTTCAAGGCGGCGGCGGAAACGACGAGGATGAATTTCGCCGTGTGATGGCGAATGGCGTCTTCGATGTCGTCCCAGAACAGCTCACCACCGATCAACTTGGTGACATCCGACCAGACTTCATAACCGGCGCTGGCGAGTTGAACGCCGAGCCATCGGACGAAATCGTTCTCCTCCGGATTGGCATGGCTGATGAAGACGAGGCGACGGCCGAGTCCGGCGGGCGTTTGAGGCGATGGCGAGGTCACGGATGATGGAATCACTCAGGAACCATAGCGTGATTTCCAAAACTCTTCCTGTTTTGTTCCGCCGCGCTGTTTGTTGATCCGTCGCACGCTTCGCCGTCGCGATCTCGCTAGAGGTTGTAGACGGCCTTGAGCCGCGCGACGAGTCGCCCCGCGTCAGGCGGCGTGAGTTTCAGCGCCTTCGGATCAAAGGTTTTGTCCGCCTCGACCGCTTCGACAAAGGCCCGCAGATCGGCGGCGATCCCGTCCGGGAGCGCCAGGGTCATCGTCGGCCCCAAGAGCTGAAGGAGCTTGAACACATCGTTGCGATGCTTGGTGACATTCCGGCTATCGACCTGCTGGCCGTCCGCCCGGTCGCGCGCCAGGTTGTTGTAGGCGAACGCCTTGAAGGGAATGAGGGTCTGGACGTCGATGACAGGGACGCCGTCCATCTCTGTCGTTCCGTCCTTGAGCAACGCGTAATAGGCGTCGTCGAGCAGCATGGCTGACAGGCTCTCGACCGTCCCGTCCAGCGGTATGGGCGTGAGGCGCGCGCCCTCCGGCACGGTGATGACATCGGGCAGCCGCGAGAACAGCTCGATCATCGCCGGATAGGTCTTGTCGGAGGGATGGGTGAACCGGAAGAAATTCCTCGCGCCGTCGCTGCGTTCGCGGGTCTGGTAGCCGCCGGCGTCGATGAAGGCCCAGAAAGATCGGACGAACTCCGGCTTCAGGGCCTCGAGACAGAGGACCAGGTCGAGGTCCTTGGTCGGTCGGAACGGCAGACCGGCGCCGGTCATGTGAATCTCGGCCGCTGCGCCGCCGATCAATGTGTACTGGTCCTCGAAGCCCGCGAAGGCCGCCTTGAACACATCAATGCCTACGACCATCCGAAGGGCTCCATGAGGGTGTCGACGGCCTGATCGAGGCGTTCGTCATGACGATCCTCCAGGCTCAGATACAGGGAGAGGCGATCCACGACGGGTCCGTGATGGCAAAGCAGACGGGGATCGTAAGACCAGGTTTCGATGCGGATGGCTTCCGGGTCCCGATCGTCGGCCGGCTGAAGGTCGTGCTGGTAGACCAGCCCCTTCCACTGACGTGCGGAGACCGCCCGGACTTCATGAACGGGAGGACCGAGGAGGGTGTACTCCGACAAAGCGGATTCCCCGGCCAGCGGCAGTGCCTGGGCCTCAGGAAACGGCCTGACCAAGCGACGGGCACGGACGGGCGACTGAAGCAAGTCACGGACCGCCCGCCAGAGGTCGTCGCCCTCCTGCTTGAAAGCGATGCGACGCTCCCGGCCGCGAACATCGATGCCGAGAATGCCGTGCCGCTGCAGTTCATCAACCACCCGCCCAGTGCTCATGGCGGAATATTGAAACCGCTCGGCCAGGGACTTGGGCGTCTGGCCATCGAGGTCCTCACGAAGCAACGAGGCCAGGACCACGACCTGGGCGGCCGGCGTCAACTGCTCCACGGCCGGCCGGACCTCTGACCGGAAATACTCGCGCAGATCAGCGCCGAGCTCGGGCAGGAACAGCTGATTGCCGGGAACGATGAAGTTGACGCCCTGCTGGATAAGACGCTGTCGGTTGGCCGAGCTCAGGGCGTCCGTGAGGAAGACGACCATGAACGCGTCCGATGTCGAGCGGGCGGTCTGGATATGTTTGGCGATCGTGGCCGGGGTTTCCGCGTCCTGGCCGGGCGTGGCGAGAATGAGCAGCTTTCGTCCAAACAGGCTCGTTTCGGCGAGACGATAGCGATCCGTCAGGAAGAACGGCAGGAGGCCCACGTCGGCCTCCTTGAACGTCAATCGGATGTCGAACAGCTGCGTGACGTAGGCCGCCGCATCGTCGAAGAGACGGCCCAAGCTCCCAAAAGATGTCGCGTTCGATAACATTGGGCCGCACGATAACACTGGCAATGTTACCGTTCAATCTAATGTTATTATTGTTGTCGTGACGGCGTTTCAGCCACCGGTCCGCCTGCAATCGCCAACGTCAGGCTCGGGGCTCCATTGGAAGAAGGTCCGCGTCACGTTCGAGGTCTTCGCGCCTGAGCCGACGCCCCTCCAGGAGCAGCCAGTCGAGTCGTTCCCGGAGTTGATCGTCAGAAAAGCCGGGCGCCCAGGCGAGCGGCGTCAGTTCGATGAGCGCCTCCTCCTGGCCCATCCGGAACTCCCCCGTCAGGGTGGTCAGTTCGATGGTCAGGCTGATGCTCTGGGACCGATGCCGGTTGTAGTCGTCGATCAGCCCCAGATACTCATAGTTCTCATCTGCGCGCGCTCGCGCGGCGGGCATGTCGACGTCGTGTTTTCGGTTGGGCGCGATATCGGTCGCGAGATCACGAAGATCGGAGATGCTCAGCGCATTCTCCGAATACGAGGCGTCGATCGATCGCAGGTCCGTCACGACCTGGCGGCAGTCCTGACAGATGTATACGACCCGATAGGATCGGAACGCCCCCATCCAGCTCTCATCCCCGACACGCCAGAACAAGGCCTGGGGATCGGCCTCGGCCGTGAAAACCATATGACGATGCAGGCGTCCGGTCCATTTGCCCTTTCCCGAAAGTCGGAGTGCCTCGCTCCGATCGCGCCGGCAGACCTCGCACCGCCAGTCCGGGACGACCCGCCGCCAGGGTGTCTCGACGCCTTGGGAGGTCCTGAAGGCCGCGAGGTCTTCGAGGCTCGGTCTTCGCGAGGCGGTCCGCTTGAGACGGGGCGAAACGCCAAAGCCGTCGTGACGCACCGAGCGCTCCGAAACGATGCCGGGTATCCGATAAAGGCTTTCTGCGTCGTGGCCCTGCTGCGATGCGAGGCGGGGCACGATCGACGTCAGGACGTGTGGGCTCCAGAACTGCGGGGGATTGCCCTGGATGCGATGGCCTCCCGCTTTCAGACGCCCCGCAAGAATGTCGAGAAAGGCGAGCCGGTCCGCGACGTCGCGCTCGACCTCGTTCCAGACGTCACGGACCGCCTCGTCGTCGATCCCATGCATCCGGTTGGGCTGAACCCGGATGAAGCGCATGATCTCGCGGGGCGAGAAGCTGAAATAGCTGGGGATCAGGTCGCCGAGCCGGCCCTTGGCCTTCCCCTCGGCCGTATTGCAATCGTTGCAGATCAGGGTGGTGAAGAACCGCATGGTGAGGTCCTTGCAGGCGTCGACGCCGCGCCGAAGGTCCCGGCTTTCCGGGGTCCGGTCCTCAATGTTCACGAGCGGGCGGAGCATCTTTTTGGCGTGATCGCGCAGGTGGTCGTGATGCCATTCCAGCTGGCACAGAAGGACACCGTTATCGCTGACCCGCGCGATCTCGGGCTTGCGGCGCTGACAGGCCTCACAGACCCAGTCACGCCGGACCTCGGCCCAATTGCTGTTCAGATTGAGCTTCTGCGCGCCCAGGCTGAGCATCAGGGCCTTGGTTTGCCGGCTCCAGGCGCCGTCTGCCTGAGGAAGCAGGGACTCAAGGTCCTCGTCGGAAACCGCTCTGAGGTCGGGCATGACGAGTGAGAAGGATGCGGTCATCGAGGAATCCGGATGTTCAAGACGGACTGCCTCGAGTGTGCGCCAGATTCGGACGTTCGTTCGACATCGACTCGGGGGTCGCCGGTTCCAGAGCTCGCGGGTCGGGAGTAGTCAGGCGCGTCCGGCCGGCGCGCCGCCTGACTCCGCCAAGGGCAGCTCCATCGCGTAGCACCAGTAGATCAACAGGGCCTCGGTCAGCGCCCTGTCGTCCATTCCCGAAGGAAAGGTCGTTCCTGCACGCTCGCCGGCGATTTCATTGACCTGGATCACTGAAAGCGCCTGCGTCAGGCGAGAGCCCAGCACCCGGCCGGCCTCCGGCGAAACCCGTTTCCAGCGCTTGAGGCGCACGCGATCCTCAATCGCCGCGTCGGCTGCGGGTTCCGATGCCGGGGCATAGGCGACGTCGTGCCACGGCGCGAAATACTGCGCCTCCGGCCAGAGCAGCCGAGACTGGTCGCTCCACGAAATGACGACCGGCCTGCTCTGTTCCGATCGCGAGATCGCGCTTTCGCAGAACGTCCTCAGAAGCTCGAACTTGTCCATATCGGTCTCACCAGGCCCTGAAGAACGACGCCGTCATCGCTGTCTGAGGTTCGACGCCGGAAGGTCGTTGAGCTCACAGATCAGGGCCCGACAGCGATCGAATATGATCGCTGCCAGGTTCGGCGGATAGACGTGCTCGCTCCCGTGGGCGATCTCGTTGCGAATCTGGACGAGCAACTGGTGATCGTCGCCCCACTGACTTTTTTGCGGCGGCGATAAAATGTTCCGATCAACCGCATAGCTCAGACGCCTTGCGAGGCCGGGCATCTTCTTGGCGTCAGCGCCCAGTCGGGTCTTCAGCGCGAACTCGAGACTGGCCAGGGCCTGGCCGGTGGCGACCACCATCAGTTCATAATCGAGCCAGCCGTAGATCAAGGCGTTCAGGGCGCGCGCGTAGATCCTGACCACGACGTCCGGCGCGCCCGCAGGCAGCTCCAGATCCGCGACCATGTCGTAGTGGTCGCGGAAGCTCAACGGGCGCAGGCCGTCGACCGGGTCATCCGTCATTACGATCCGGTATCGGGCGTCGGGCTCCAGCGCCTCCGCATAGGTTTTCATCGCGTCTGTCCCTTGGCAATAGCGGCGCTGTCCGGCTTTGTAGGTCATGGGCAA
>RCMZ01000539.1_pt1 | contig 18396 bp, 18 predicted proteins | sample 2041141 | NCBI WGS metagenome assembly RCMZ01 (sample SAMN09708263, study PRJNA481090) | Wastewater metagenome, whole genome shotgun sequencing project. | biome: sewage; isolation source: Davis station wastewater (DW) | place: Antarctica: Davis Station | collected 2010-03-01
CACGTTTGCGCGGTTACAAGATGAAAAGCCGCAGTCGCTGTGCCAGTACAGCGGCAAGGTAGTGCTGGTGGTCAACACCGCCAGCTTTTGTGGGTTCACCGGGCAATACAAAGGCCTGGAAGACCTCTATGCCCGCTACAAGGACAAAGGCTTGGTCGTTTTGGGTTTCCCGTCCAACGATTTTTCGCAAGAAACGGGCAGCAACCAGCAGATCGCGGACTTTTGTGAAAACACGTTTGGCGTCAAATTCCCGATGTTCGCCAAGAGCAGCGTCAAGGGGCCACAAGCCTCGCCGCTGTACCGCCAGCTGGCCCAGCTCTCGGGCACAGCGCCGCGCTGGAACTTTCACAAATACCTGCTTGCCCGTGACGGCTCGCTGGTGGACAACTATTCCAGCATGACAGGCCCCGAGAGCAAGGGCCTGCTGCGCGCCATCGAGCAGCAACTGGCCATGCCTGCGCCTTCGTTCGCACCGACGGCGGTGCCGGAGGGAGCACGCTGATGTCTTTACGTATCTTTAAAAAAAAGAGGGCCGTGCTCTGGAACTTCGTGCAGATGGCCCCACTCTATTCATTGCGCGCAGTGATTGCGACGCGTATCGTTTTAGTGTTGCGAAGCCTTTCGGGCCCTTGGGCTCCGACTGACCTCCTGGAGCGCTTCTCCTCCCTCCCTCTCTTATTCGTTTCGGGACGCTTCGCAACCTTTTTATTCCCATCGCTGCCCAGAGGGGGGCAGCCATGAAAATCGCCATCATCGGCTCCGGCATCTCCGGGCTTTCCGTTGCGCACCAACTGTGCGGCCAGGCGGACATCACCCTGTTCGAGGCGGGCGGCTATTTCGGCGGCCACACCCACACGGTGGATGTCACCCTGCCCAACGCTTCGGGCACGCCCGTCACCCATGGTGTGGACACCGGTTTTCTGGTGTTCAACGAGCGCACGTATCCCCAGCTGATCCGTCTGCTGGCTGAACTGGGCGTGCCCACCGCCCAATCGGACATGTCGTTTTCGGTCCAGGTGCCGGGCGCCTTGCGCGGGCGGGCGCTGGAGTGGAGCGGCACCAGCCTCAGCACCGTGTTTGCCCAGCGCACCAACCTGCTCAACCCGCGTTTTCTGGGCATGCTGCGTGACCTGCTCCGGTTCAACAAGCTGTGCACCCGCATTGCACAGGCCCAGGCCGACGCGGCACTGATGCAACCATTGGGAGACTTCCTGCGCGAGCACCGCTTTGGCGAGGCCTTCCGTGACTGGTACTTCCTGCCCATGCTCGGCTGTATCTGGAGCTGTCCCACCGATCAGATGCTGAAGTTCCCGGTGGCCACCATGATTCGCTTTTGCCACAACCATGGCCTCATCCAGGTCAGCAACCGCCCCAAGTGGTGGACGGTGGCCGGTGGCGCGCGCCACTACGTGGACAAGATCGTGGCAGGCATTGCCGACAAGCGCTTGAACACCCCCGTGCGGCGTATTGAGCGCGATGCTGCCGGTGTGCGGGTGGTCATTGAGGGCGCCGTCGAGCACTTCGACCAGGTGGTGCTGGCCACGCATTCGGACCAGTCGCTCGCGCTGCTGGCCCAGCCCACACACCAAGAGCGTGCCGTGCTCGGGGCGATCCGCTACCAGGCCAACCGCGCCGTGCTGCACACCGATACCTCGGTGCTGCCCGCTTGCCGCGCTGCATGGGCGGCCTGGAACTACGAACGCGCCCCGCAGCGCAGTCGCGAGTCGGCCCGCGTGTGTTTGCACTATCTCATCAACCAGTTGCAACCCGTGCCATTCGCGCAGCCGGTGGTGGTGTCACTCAACCCGGTCCGTGACATCGCGCCCGCGCATGTCATTGGCAGCTACGACTATGCCCACCCAGTGTTCGACATGGCCGCCATCCGCGCACAGCAGCAAGTGGGCAAGCTGCAGGGGCAGCAGCACACCTGGTTCTGCGGCGCCTGGACCGGCTACGGCTTTCATGAAGACGGGCTCAAATCAGGGCTGGCCGTGGCAGAGCAACTGCTGGCCGCCATGCCCGCACCCTTGGCAGAGGCCGCGTGAGCCAGCCGGCCTTGCCCACCGTCCCCCTCATTGGCTTTGGCCAGGTGCGGCACGCGCGGCTGCGTCCCCAAAGGCACGCGTTTGCTTACTCCACTTTCTTCTTGATGCTGCCCATGCGCAGCCTGGTAAACCCCGCCACAGCCCGCGGCGCGCTGGCCGTGAACCGGCGCGGCGCCATCAGCTTTCATGATGTTGACCACGGCGACGGCCGCAGCGCCGCGCAGGGCGGGGCGCTGGCGTGGCTGGACGAGCTGCTGCGCACCGAAGGCATCACCGACGCCACGGGCGAGGTCTGGCTGCACTGCTACCCGCGCGTGCTGGGCTATACCTTCAAACCCGTGAGCTTCTGGTATTGCCACCGCGCCGACGGCAGCTTGCGCGCCATCGTGGTGGAGGTGAACAACACCTTTGGCGAGCGCCACTGCTATCTGCTGGACGCCCCCCAATACGGCGTGGAACAAAAGGCACGCAAGGTGTTCCATGTCTCCCCGTTTTGCGAAGTGAGTGGGGGCTATCGCTTCCGTTTCATGCGCACCTTGGGGGCCGGGCACACCGAAGTCGGTGGCGCGCAGGGGTTGCGAGACGCGGATGCGGGCCGCACCGTGGCCCGCATTGACTATGACGACGCCAGCGGCCCGCTCATCCAGACGAGTGTGAGCGGCACGCTCCAGCCTGCCAACGCCCGCACCTTGCGCAAAGCGCTGTGGGGCTACCCCGTCATGACCCTGGCCATCATGGCCCGCATCCACTGGCACGCGCTGCAGCTGTGGCTCAAGCGCGTGCGTTTCCATCGCAAGCCCGAGGCACCTGCCTCCATCGTGACCCGTTGATCTCCATGCCGTTCCAGCCCCGAGAGACCGCCGCCATGAACTCCACCACCGCCCCCCGCTCCAATCGCAGTGCCCAGACCCTGCCGGCAGGCACACCGGCTGCCGCACGCACCGCGCTCAAGCTTTTGCAACGCCTGCAGCACGGTCACCTCACGGTGCAGTTGCCCGATGGAACGCTGCAGCATTTTGGACATGGCAACGGCCCATCCGCTGCCATCACGCTCAAGAACTGGAACGTGTGCAGCGCTGCCCTCAAGTCGGGCGACATCGGCTTTGCAGAGAGCTACATCGCGGGCGACTGGACCACGCCACACCTCACCGACCTGCTCAAGCTCTTTGTCGACAATCGCCAGCACGTGGAGGGCGTGATCTATGGCACGTGGGCGGGGCGGCTTCTGTACCGCATCAAGCACCTGCTCAACCGCAACACGCGCAGCAACAGCCAGAAGAACATCCACGCCCACTACGACCTGGGCAATGCGTTCTACGAGTTGTGGCTGGACGACACCATGAACTACTCCTCGGCGTGGTTCGAGGGCGACGCAGGCGGCGACATGCGCACCGCCCAGCACGCCAAGGTGCGCCGCGCGTTGCGCATGGCTGGCGTCAAGCCCGGCGACCGGGTGCTGGAGATCGGCTGCGGTTGGGGCGCGCTGGCAGAAATGGCCACCACCGAATGGGGTGCCACGCTCACGGGCGTGACCTTGTCTTCCGAACAGCTCGCTTTTGCGCAAAAGCGCATGGCGGCACAAGGGGTGGAGGACAAGGCAGACTTGCGGCTCCAAGACTACCGAGATGTCCAGGACGGCCCCTACGACGCCGTCTGCTCGATTGAAATGGTGGAAGCGGTGGGCCGTGAATACTGGCCCACCTACTTCCAGTCGGTCAATCGCCTGCTCAAGCCCGGCGGCAAGGCATGTATCCAGAGCATCGTCATCGACGACAGCCTGTTCGACCGCTACATCAGCTCGACCGACTTCATCCAGCAGTACATCTTCCCGGGCGGCTGCCTGCCCTGCCCTCGCGAGTTCCGGCGCGAGGCGCAGGCCGCAGGGTTGCGGGTGGTGGACGAGTTTGCTTTTGGCCAGGACTACGCCGAAACCCTCAAACGCTGGCGCGAACGCTTTCTGGCGCAGCGTGCACAGATTTTGCGACTGGGGTTTGACCAGCGCTTCATGCACATCTGGGAGTTCTATCTGGCGTATTGCGAAGCGGCCTTTGCCATGAGCAACATCGATCTGGTGCAGTACACGCTGGTCAAAGACTGAGTCGTACTATGAAAAATATAGCTACTACCGCTTTATTGATAAGCGCTACGGCCATATTTCATTCAAATATCGCAGCGGCGCAGCCTGTGCAGACCATGCAACCTGCTCAACCTGCGCAGGTCAGCGGGCCCGCCGGTGTCGCTGCAGGGCCCGCTGCCGCGCCCCTGGCGGGCGCGCGCATGGTGGGCCAAGGCACCTTGCGATTTCTGGGCTTTGATATCTACCGTGCGCGCTTGTGGGTGCGGCCGGGCTTTGATGCGGAGCACTACGGAGCCCATCCGTTGGCGCTGGAGTTGACGTACCAGCGCCACTTCACAGCCGAGGCCATCGCCAAGCGGTCGATCGAGGAGATGCGCCGCGTGGGCTCTTTCAGCGCCCCGCAGGCCACACGCTGGCAGCAAGCCTTGCAGGCGGCATTGCCCGATGTGAAGCCGGGTGACCGGCTGCTCGGTGTGTACCAGCCCGGCGTCGGCGCCGTTTTTCGGATGGGTGGCCGCCAAGTGGGCGAGGTGGCAGACGCCGAGTTTGCGCGCCTGTTCTTTGGCATCTGGCTTTCGCCACAAACGTCCGAGCCGCAGTTGCGCCAGGCGCTGATCGCCGCGACCCGCACGGCGGGCCCACCATGACCCCCGCGCAGCCCCTCCGGGCCCGCCACGGTCTGTCTTATGGGCTGCTGGGCCTGCCCCTGGCCTTTGTGGCGTTGCCGCTTTATGTGGTGCTGCCCAACCACTATGCGCGGGAGTTCGGCATGCCGCTGGCTACGCTGGGCGGGGTGCTGCTGGCTGCGCGTGTGTTCGACGCGATTTCAGACCCGCTGCTGGGCCGCCTTTGCGACCATCTGTTCGGCCGCTCGGTACGCGCCGTGCTGGGCGTGGGTGCGTTGTCGGCCGTGGTGCTGGCACTGGGGCTGACCGGTCTTTTCTTTCCTGCGGTGCGCGGGCCCAGCGCGCTTGTCGTCTGGGCGCTTGTAGCGCTCCTCATCACCTATGCGGCCTACAGCCAACTGAGCATTGCGCACCAGTCGTGGGGCGCGCGCCTGGGCGGGGATGAGCTGCAGCGCGGCCGCATCGTGGCGTGGCGCGAAGGTGCTGCGCTGGTGGGTGTCGTGCTGGCTTCGGTGTTGCCCTCACTGCTCGGCCTGCCCGTCATGCTCAGTGTGTTTTCCATCACCTTGCTGCTGGGCTGGTGGGCCTGGGCGCGGGCTCCCCGTCCGGTGTCCATCGATGCGTCGGTGGCCAGCACGTACCGCCCGCCTCCGCACGCCAGCCTTTGGCGGCCCTGGGGACGCCCCGCGTTTCGTCGCTTGCTGACGGTGTTCATGCTCAACGGCATTGCCAGCGCCATTCCGGCCACGCTGGTGCTGTTCTTCATCCAAGACCGCCTGCAGGCGCCTGCCGCGCAGGAGCCAATGTTCCTGGCCGCCTACTTCGTGTGCGCTGCGCTGTCGATTCCGCTGTGGCTGCGTGCCGTGGCGCGGTGGGGGCTCGCGCGCACCTGGCTCGTGGGCATGCTGCTGGCAACAGGCGTGTTTCTCTGGGCCGCTGCGTTGGGCGCGGGCGATGTGGTGCCTTTTCTGGTGGTCTGCGCGCTCTCGGGGGTTGCGTTGGGCACCGACCTGGCCTTGCCCAGCGCCCTGCTGGCTGGCGTGATCGCAGCCGAAGGCGACAGCGGCCAGCACGAAGGCGCGTATTTTGGTTGGTGGAACTTCGCCACCAAGCTCAACCTGGCGCTGGCTGCAGGCCTTGCGCTGCCGCTGCTGGGCTGGCTCGGATACACCCCGGGCACGCGCAGCGAAGGCGGTCTCCACACCCTGGGCCTGGCGTATGCCGTGCTGCCCTGTGCGCTCAAGCTACTGGCCGCCGGGGCGCTCTATGGGCTCATCGTGCGGCCCGCCCGGCACGCTGCGATTTCTTGACCTCGACCTGACCCCAAGGCAAACACCATGATGCAACGACGCCTCCTCCTTACTGCCGCAGTGGCTGCGCCCATGGTGCTGTCTGGCTGTGCCAGCCAGAATCTCGACGGCTACGCCAGTGAAAAACCCGTGCTGGACCTGGCCCAGTATTTCAACGGCAAGATCGACGCCTATGGCATGTTTCAGGACCGCAGCGGGCAGATCGTGAAACGCTTCACCGTGGTCATGGACTGTCAATGGACGGGCAACGAAGGCGTGCTGGACGAGGCCTTCACCTATTCCGACGGCACCACGCAGCGCCGCATCTGGCGCCTGACCAAACACGCCGATGGCCGCTATACCGGCACGGCCGATGACGTGGTGGGCGCCGCCAACGGGCAGACGCGCGGCAACGCCTTCCGCTGGAACTACACCCTGGCGCTGCCGGTGGATGGCAAGGTCTACAACATGGACCTGGACGACTGGATGTACCTCATCGACGACCGCGTGATGCTCAACCGCGCCACCATGAGCAAGTTTGGCGTGCGCCTGGGTGAGATCACGCTTTCATTCACCAAACGCGCACCATGAGCCTCAACCCCCCCTTGCGCGATTGGCAGGGCCGCCGGGCCTGGCTCATCGGGGCCAGCAGTGGCATTGGCCGGGCCACGGCAGCCGCGCTGCATGCGCGCGGCGCGCAGGTCATCGTGTCGGCGCGCAGCGGCGATGCACTGAATGCGTTTGTCGCCCAGCACCCCGGCAGCGTGGCGCTGGCCTTTGACACGGCGGAGCCTGAGCAGGTGCAGGCGGCCGCAGCGCAGGTGCTGGCAGGCGGCGCGCCCGACTTGGTGTGCTACTGCGCGGGCTACTACCGCGACATGCGCGCCACCGACTTTGATCTGGCGGTGGTGTTGCGCCACGAGCAGATCAACTACAACGGCGTGCTGCATGTGCTGGCCGCTGTGTTGCCCGCCATGCTGGCGGCGGCGCATGCGGGGCGCCCGGGGCACGTGAGCGTCATCAGCAGCGTGGCGGGCTTCAGGGGCCTGCCCAAGAGCCTGGCCTATGGGCCCACCAAAGCCGCGCTCATCCACCTGGCCGAAGCGCTGTACCTGGATCTGCACGACCTGGGCATGGGCGTGAGCGTGATCAATCCGGGCTTTGTAGCGACGCCGCTCACGGCGGGCAACGACTTTGCGATGCCCGCGCTGATCTCCCCCGAAGCGGCGGCGGCAGCCATCGTGCAGGGCTGGGAGCGCGGGCATTTCGACATCCACTTCCCCAAGCGCTTCACGCGGGTCATGAAGCTGCTGCGCGTGCTGCCGTATCGGTGGTACTTTCCGGCGGTCCGCAAGTTCACAGGGCTTTGAACGGTATGCATCCACCAGAAACCACGACCGCTACGGAAGAAGCCGTCACGCGCGTCATCGCGTTCTTTGAAAATATCTCACCTGCCGACGTAGCGACCATCGGCCAGTTCTACGCTCCCCAGGCGCGCTTCAAGGACCCATTCAACGAGGTGGTGGGCGTGCCCGCTATCCAGGGCATCTTTGCCCACATGTTCGAGGCCCTGGAGCAACCCCGTTTTGTGGTCACTGGCCGGGTGGTGCAAGGCACGCAGTGTTTTTTGACCTGGGACTTTCTGTTTGCGTTCAAGGACTTTCACAAGGGTGTGACGCAAACGGTGCGTGGTGCCTCGCACCTGGTGCTGGACGAACAAGGTCTGGTGACGCTGCACCGCGACTATTGGGACGCGGCCGAAGAGTTGTACGAGAAACTGCCGGTGGTAGGCGCGCTGATGCGCTGGCTCAAGAAGCGCGCCAACAGCTGAGGGCGGGGCGTTGTTGAGTCATCAGTCCCTGCACTGAAAACACCCGTTCGGGCTGGGCTTGTCGAAGCCTCGCGCAGCGCTGGCCGCCGCAGCGTGAACGGCTTCAACGTGGATTGGTGCCGTCCCAACAAGGCGTTGGAGTGTTGATCACGCCAGGCTTTTGATGCGTGAGTGCCCCGGTAGCGGCACCGCACGCTGCAGCACACCCTCGGCCAGCCACAGTGCGCTATTCCATGCGCGTTGCGCCACATACGGCAGGGGCAGCTGCTGGTAGTCGTCGTTGAAGACCTCAAAGCTGTAGTCTCCCTGGTAGCCCATGCCGTCGAGTGTGCGCACCAGCTCGGCCAGCGCTTGGCTGTGCACGCCTTCGCCGGGGAACACGCGAAAGTGCCGCGCCGTGTCGATGCGCTCCTGCACGGTGCGCGTCTCCTGCCACATGAAGTCAGACAGCTGCACGAGGTAGATCTTGGCGGGGTCCACATCCGTGAGCGCCGAGAGCGGCGTGCTGGTAGCGAACTGGTGGTACGAGTCGATGGCGAGGCCCAGGTTTGGGCAGTCGGCCCGCTGCATCGCAGCCCAGGCCTGGTGTACCTCGTTGATGTGCCGCCCCCACGAGAGTCCTTCAAACGCCACGCGAATGCCGTGCGGCAGCGCCAGCAAGGCCAGCTTGCGCAAGTCGCGCGCAATCGCGTCGGCGTCCGCCGTGGCATGCGACGAAGTGGAGCTGCAGGCCAGCAGCACGGGTGCCCCCAGGTCGCGCGCCATCAGGATCATCTGCTTGGCAATGTCCACCTTGTAGCTGTGCAGGTGGCCTGAGAGGCCTTCAAAATCGCGCAGTACCTGAAAACCGGTCACGCGCAGTCCGCTGTTGCGCACAGCGTGCACAGCCGCCTCAATGCCTTGCGGATGGCCGACGATGTCGCGTGCGGCCAGCATGATCTGGCCAAAGCCGGCGGCCTTGACGGCAGCGAGCTTGGCTTCCAGCGTGCCGGCCAGGCTGATGGTGTCCATGCCGAAGTCGGCGACGTTGCGTTGCATGGTGGAAGTGCGCATGGCGGGCTCCGTGGGCAGAGGATCAGCGGGCGTCCAGCACCAGCTCAAAGCTGGGCGAGCCTGCTTCGGCGCGCGTGAGGGCGCCCCGCGCGCTGGTGTGCACGCCCGTGGGCGATTCAACAAAGTCCACACCGCGCGCGCGCAGCACGTTCACGGTGGCCAGCACATCGGGCGTGCCAAAGGCCACGCGCTGCAGCATCTCTTCGGGGTCCGCATCCAGGGCATCCAACAGCGGCTCGATCAACTGCCAGTGCAAGGTGCCGCAGGGGCTGGCCAGGATGCGGCCATGCGTAAGCACGCCAAACGACTGCTCGGGCGACAGTTCGGCAAAACCAAAAAGTTCTCCGTAGAAGTGGGCCCAGTCCTGCGCGCGGCCCAGCCCGATGTACTGCACCACGCCAAACAGGTGCAAGCCCTGCAGCGCGGGGGGGCGGGGGTTGACGGTAGGGATGGGCACAAAGTCCACGTCGTAGATGGAGAACTCCTTGAACCGGTCCACGAAGTAGATGCGGCTGGCGCCCACGCCATGGATGGCGGGGATGTTGAGTTCCATCACCTCGACCTCGGTGTGCACGGCCCAGGCACCCAGTTCCAGCACGCGGCGATAGGCTGCAGCTGCGTTGTTGACGCGAAATGCGATGGCGGCCAGCACGGGCGTTTCAGTGAGTGCGGGCGGTGCATGCACGCCGGTGCGTTCGTTGTCCTGGTGGGCGTTGACGATGATGTTCATGTCGCCCTGGCGGTACAGCAACACTTCGCGCGAGCGGTGGCGTGCTACGGGCTGAAAGCCCATGCGTTCCAGCGCCTGGCCCAGGGCCTGAGGGCGGCTGGTGGCGTATTCGATGAACTCGACGCCCTGCAGGCCCAGGGGGTTGGGCAGTTCACCCAGCGCTTCGCGGGCGGCCATCATCGGGGTGCTCATCGGGTCGGCTCCTTGTGTTTTGTTGTCGCGGGGGGCTCAGCGGGCGCTGACCAGGCGGCGAAAATGCGCGTCCATGCGTGCTGCGTTCGGGGTCTCGCCGGTGAAAAGCGCGAACGCGCCCACGGCCTGGCCCACGGCCATGCCACCGCCATCCGACACCTGGCAGCCCACTGCCCTTGCGGCCTGAATCAAGGCCGTTTCGAGCGGGAAATAGACCACCTCGGACACCCACATTTCGGGCCGGAGCAATTCCGCGTCGAGAGGGAGCCCGGGCAGCTTGTCCATGCCCGTCGGCGTGGCGTGGATCAGCCCGGTGGCAGTTGCCATGGCCGATCGAATCTCGCCAGCCTCTGCGCGAGGGCCATAGAGCGCATTCACATCGGTGGCGAGTTGCGTGGCCCGGTCGGGCTGCGCATCGACGATGGTCAGGTGCTCTGCGCCCAACCGCAGCACGGCATGCGCAATGGCGGCGCCCGCACCGCCGGCGCCCAGCAGCACAACGCGGCCCAGGTCGGCGCCCGGCAGCGCACGGGTAAAGCCCCAGGCCCAGCCCGATCCGTCGGTGTTGTGCCCGACCAGCTGACCGCCTTGCACCACGACGGTGTTGACCGCCCCCATGGCGCGGGCCTCTTCCGACAGGCTGTCGAGGTAGGGAATGACGGCCTGCTTGCAGGGGTAAGTCACGTTGCAGCCTGCATAGCCCATGATGCGCGCCGCCGCCAGCAGCGTAGGCAGCTGCGCGGTAGAGGAGGCCGTGCGGTCCAGGTCAATCAGCTGGTAGTGCAGGCGCATGCCTTGGTGCCGCGCTTCTTCCTCGTGCAAGGCAGGCGACAGCGACTTCTGGATGCCGGCACCGATCAGCCCGATCAGCACCTTGCGGGAGGTTGAGGAAGACATGGTGGACGTTGCAGGCAGAACCGGGGGATCAGGGAGCTGTGTGCTCATGGGGCAATAGGTGGTGCGCTGCCGCTGGTGAAGGTGTCACCGCGTTGCGACGCACGGGTTGCAATGCTGGTTATTTGGTGCCGCGCAACTTGGCCAGTGTGTCGTAGACCTCCTTCACCGTGTCGGCACCGACCTTTTCGCTGTGTTTTTCAACGACGGGCTTGACCTTTGCACGCAACTTGTCGACCTCTGCGGGCGAAAATTCGCTGACCTGCATGCCTGCCTTCTTGAGGTCTTCGAGCGCCACGTCCGCCTGCGAGCGGGAGACGCTGCGCTGGAACACGGTGGCTTCGGCCATGGCTTCGGTGATGGCTTTCTGGTCGGCAGGGTTCAGGCTGTCCCAGAACTTCTTGCTGGCGATGACGGCCTGCGGGTTGTACATGTGGCGCGTGATCGTCAGGTACTTTTGTACTTCCGAAAACTTCGACGCGAGGATGGTGGAGAACGGGTTTTCCTGTCCGTCCACGGCCTTTTGCTCCATCGCGGTGTACAGCTCGGGGAATGGCATCGGGACAGCGTTGGCCCCCAGTGCGTTGAACATGTCGATGTAGATCGGGGACTGGATCACCCGGATCTTGAGCCCGACAAGGTCTTCCGCTTTGGTGATGGGGCGCTTGCTGTTGGTGACGTTGCGAAAGCCCAGCTCCCAGTAGGCCAGACCCACCAGGTTCTTCGCTTGCAGTTTGTCGAGCAGCTTCTTGCCAAACGGGCCATCGGTGACGGCATCTGCTTCCTGGGGGGATGCAAAAAGAAACGGAAAGTCGTAGATACCGAATTCCTTGGTCTGCGCGGACAGGATGCCGGCATTGAGTACGGTCATTTCGACGGTGCCACCCTGCAGTGCCGATACGGTTTGCAGGTCACCGCCCAAAGTGCCTCCCGGAAACAGCTTGACCGCAATGCGGCCATGGGTCTTGGCGGCCACGAGGTCTGCGAACTTCTGTGCGCCCTGGGCCTGTGGGTGCTCTTTCTGGTTCTGGAACGCGAACTTGATGGTGCGCTCCTGGGCGTTGGCGGCTGGCAACAGCGACGCAGCCACCAAAGCCGTGGCGAGCAGGGTTTTGAGCAGTTTCATGGGAGTGTCTCCTTGGGTTTCTTGAGGGGGCAAAAAGGGGGCAAGAGGGTGCAAAGGGGGTGGCCTAACCACCGAGCCAGCGCAGCGGCACGGTGACGATGGCGGGGAACAGCACCAGCAGGAACATGACGGCCAGTTGTGCGAGCACAAACGGGGTGACGCCGCGGGTGACTTGGGACATGGACATGCGCCCCACGCCGGCCACCACGTTGAGCACCGTCCCTACAGGTGGCGTGATCAGGCCGATGGCGTTGTTGATGATGAACAGCACGCCGAAATAGACCGGGTCGATGCCTGCGGCCTTGACCACCGGCATCAGCACGGGCGTGAGAATAAGGATGGTCGGCGTCATGTCCATGGCCGTGCCGACGACCATGACCAGCACCATGATGGCGATCAGCAGCAGGGTCTGGTTGCCCATGAAAGGCTCCAGCATGCCAATGACCTTGGAGGGCAGATCGGCGACGGTGATGAGCCAGGCCGAGACCATGGCGGCCGCCACCAGAAACATCACGATAGCGCTGGTGCGGGCCGCCGTCTGAAAGATCTGGGCCAGGTCACGCAGGCTCAGTTCGCGGTACACCACCATGGCCACGAACAAGGCATAGACCGCTGCGACCACGGCGGCTTCGGTGGGGGTGAAAACGCCCATGCGCAACCCCACCAAAATGATGATTGGCAGGCCCAAGGCCCACACCGCTTCGCGCAGGGCAGAGCGCAGCTCGGCGCGCGTGGCGCGCTGCGGCGGCTTGACGTCTTCGCGTCGTACAACCCACCACCAGGTCGCCGCCAGTGCCAGGCCCAGAAGCACACCCGGAACAATGCCCGCCAGAAACAGTTTGCTGATGGAGACGTTGGCTGCAACACCGAAGATCACAAAACCGATCGACGGAGGAATAACGGGCGCAATGATGCCGGCAGACGCGATCAGCCCGGCCGAGCGCTCTCTGTTGTGGCCTGCCGCCACCATCATGGGCAGCAGCAGCGAGGCCAGCGCCGCCGCGTCGGCCACCGCCGAGCCAGACACCGCAGCCAGAATCACCGCCGCCATGATGGCCACGTAACCCAGGCCACCGGGCACGTGCCCCACCACCGTGAGCGCCAGTTTCACGATGCGTTTGGACAGGCCACCCACGTTCATGATTTCGCCGGCCAGCATGAAAAACGGCACAGCGAGCAATGGGAAGCTGTCTGCGCCGTTGACCACGTTCTGCGCGAGGATCTGCGCGTCGAACAGGTCCAGATGCACCATCAGCGCCACGCCGCTGATGAGCAGGGCAAACGCGATGGGGATGCCGATGGCCATGGCGATCAGCAGGGAGCCCAGGAAAATGGTGACGGTCATGATGGGGTCGGTGCGTTTGGGGTGCGTTGTGCGTGCGATGGGCCTCAGGGGCGGCGGTCGCCGCAGGGCGCGTGGGCGTTGGTTTGTTCGAGTGCGGAGGTCTCTTCGCTTTCGCGCACCATGACCAGTTCGTGGTCGGCCAAGGGGACGAAGAGGGTGCGCAACAGGTCACGCAGCAAGATCGCGATGCCGGAGCCCCCCATCAACACACCACTGGCATAGAAAATGCCGACTGACGCCCCCGTCACAGGGGCCTGCGTGTCCCAGTTGATGATCATTTGTGTCCAGCTGCCGGTCATCAGCAACCACGACACATAAAGCATCGCGATCTGGGCGATCACCAGACAGATCTTTTTGCCGGCAGGCGGGAGTCGCGACACCAACACGTCGGTGCCAAGGTGCCCATGGTCGCGAAGCGCCGCCACGGCGCCCATGAAAGTCAACCACACAAACAGCCAGCGTGAAAGCTCTTCAGACACCGTGATGCCCGAGTTCACCGTGTAGCGCAGCACCACATTGCCAAAGACCAGAACCACCATGATGGCCAGGCACAGGCCGGAAAGGATGTCTAGCGCGCGCGTGTACCCCCGCAGTGCGCGATCAACCAGTGCAAACATGGTGTCTCCAGTCGTTTGTCAACATTGGGAGATATTTTTGTACGAACTGGTTAGTATTTAATCTGGGGCAAACCCTGTGTTCCAGCGCTGTGGCGCGTATCTTTTAATGAAGAGCGGCTCTTAAAAAATCCCGCGACGTGGTTCTGGCGAGGCGCTGGGCCGCAGGCGGTACGTTCGTACGGCAAGCCACAACCACAACCACAATGCCAGAAGTGTTTGGTTCGTCGCTCGACGTGGTCAGGGGCGCAGAAAACGAACCACCATCTCGATGATGGATTCGCGCCGCTGCGCGATGGCGGCAGGGGTGTCCAGCGGGCGCTTGAAGATGGCGCCAAACGTGTGCTGGTTGGACACGTTGAAAAAACTCAGTGCCGAAATCGAACGGTGCAGTTCGACAGGATCCACATCAGGGCGAAAAACACCCGCACTCACCCCTCGCTGGTACACGTCGCGCACCGCGTGGATGACTGGAATATTCAACTCCTGGATGGTGGTGGAGCGGCTGATGAACTCGCCGCGGTGCATGTTTTCGTTCATCACCAACCGAATGAAGTCCGGGTTGGCCAGCTGGTAATCCACGGTGAAACCCACCAGCGTGCGCAACGCCTCCTCGGGAGCGAGGTCGTGCAGATGCAGCTCGGTTTCAATGCGGCGGATGCGCCGATACGCCTCTTCCAGCACCGCGACATAAAGACCTTCTTTGCTACCGAAGTAGTAATAGATCATGCGTTTGCTGGTGCTGGTGAGCGCCGCAATCTCGTCAATCCGGGCGCCCGCCAGCCCCTTGTCTGCGAACTCGGCCGTGGCCACCTGCAGGATGTTGGCCATGGTGCGGTCGGGATCGTTGATACGCACACGATCGGCCGCCGGTTTGGCGGTTGTGTCGCGTGATGCGCGCTTGCGGGCGGGCGAAGGTTCAGGGGTTTTCAACGTGTTTTGAACCATCTCGTTCATAAGCGGCCGAGCATAAGGCAAGCCTGATGAATCCAGACCTGGCCGGTCACCGGCGCAAACGCGTGGCCTGCCGTCCCGACCGGCCACGCGGGTTTAAGAAGGCACGGTGTCCGCGAAGCTTGGGCGCAGCATCAGTTTGTCCAGCAGCTTGCCCAGGTTGGGGTACTCAGCGCGCCAGGCGATGTCGGGGAAGCGAAACTCCAGCCAACCCAGCGCACAACCCACGGCGATGTCCGACAGGCTCAGATGGATGCCGCTGCAAAACGGCTTGTCGCCCAGCCCCTGGCTCATGGCTTTGACGCCCGCGTTGATTTTTTGCATCTGGCGGTCGATCCAGGCCTGGCTGCGTTCGCTGTCCTTGCGATGGGCCCAGGTGCCCTCAAGCCGGGCCAGCACGCCTGCGTCCAGTACGCCGTCGGCCAATGCTTCCCAGGTTTTGACCTCGGCACGTTCCCGGCCTTGGGCGGGAATGAGTTTGCCCACGGGCGACAGCGTGTCCAGGTATTCCACGATCACACGCGAGTCGAACACGGCTTCACCGCCTTCCATGACCAGGCAAGGCACTTTGCCCAGGGGGTTGGCCGCTGAGATATTGGTGTCATCGGCCCACACGTTTTCTTGCAGGAACTGGTAGTCGAGCTTTTTTTCCGCCATGACAATCCGCACTTTGCGAACGTAGGGGCTGGCAGAGGCTCCGATCAATTTCATGGTTTGTTTTCCAATGGGCGGGGTGGTGCGGAGGGAGCTGAACACGTTGACTTTGATTCTATCGACAGCCACCCCTGCCGGCGCTGACGGTGGCGTGGCAGCCACAACCTACAATTGCGCGCCATGAGCCTGTCCACCATTACCGCCCTCTCGCCGCTTGACGGCCGCTATGCCCCCAAACTTGCCGCGCTTCGCCCCATCATGAGCGAACACGGCTACATGCACCGCCGCGTGCAGGTGGAAGTGGTCTGGTTCATTGCGTTATCTGACGCGGGTTTTGCCGAGTTCAAACCCCTGACCACCGGCGCCCGCGCGTATTTGCTGGGGTTGGTGAAGAATTTCTCCGAGGCCGACTCTGCCGCCATCAAGGAGATCGAAAAAACCACCAACCACGACGTCAAGGCGGTGGAATACTGGCTCAAGAGCAAGTTCGAAGCCCGTCCCGAGCTGGAGAAGGCCGCTGAATTTGTGCATTTCGCCTGCACCAGTGAAGACATCAACAACACCAGCCACGCGCTGCAACTGCGTTCGGGCCGCGACCAGGTGGTGCTGCCGGGCCTGGACCGCATCGTGCTCAAGCTGCGCGAAATGGCCCACGCCTTTGCCGACGTGCCCATGCTCAGCCGCACCCATGGCCAGACCGCCAGCCCCACCACGGTGGGCAAGGAAATGGCCAACGTGGTGATGCGCATGCAAACCGCGTGCGACCGCATCGCCAGCGTCAAGATCATGGGCAAGATGAACGGCGCTGTGGGCAACTACAACGCCCACCTGGCCGCCTGGCCCGAATTTGACTGGGAATCCTTCAGCAAGAAGGTCATCGAGACCCCTGAGCCCCTGGGCCTGGGCCTGACCTTCCAGCCCTATTCGATCCAGATCGAACCGCACGACTACATGGCCGAGCTGTTCGACGCTGTGGCGCGCGCCAACACCATCCTGATCGACCTCTCGCGTGACATCTGGGGCTATGTGAGCCTGGGCTACTTCAAGCAACGCCTCAAGGCGGGCGAGATCGGCTCATCGACCATGCCGCACAAGGTCAATCCCATCGACTTCGAGAACGCCGAGGGCAACCTGGGCCTGGCCAACGCGCTGCTCAAGCACCTGTCCGAAAAGCTGCCCATCAGCCGCTGGCAACGCGACCTGACCGACAGCACCGTGCTGCGCAACGTCGGCGTGGCAATGGGCTACGCCACGCTCGCCTATGCGTCGTTGCTCACGGGGTTGAACAAGCTTGAGCTCAATGAAGAAGCTCTGGCCGAAGACCTGGACGCCTCGTGGGAAGTGCTGGCCGAACCGATCCAGACCGTGATGCGCCGGTTTGGTGTGCAGGGGGCCTACGAGAAACTCAAGGAAGTGACGCGCGGCAAAACCGTGACCGCAGAAGCGTTGCACGGCCTGATCCGCTCGCTGGAGATTCCGCAGGCCGAAAAAGACCGACTGCTGGCCATGACGCCGGGCAGCTACACCGGCAAGGCCAGCGAGCTGGCGCGCAGGGTCTGAGCGACGGACGCTGCATACGGCCGATGAATGCCCCCAGTGGCATTGCGCGCCCGGTTTTTTGATTCCGTTTGTAGGCCCTTCATCCCCGGATTCCGTGGGGGTGAGGGGTTTATTCTTTTGGGGCCTGCATCGCGGGTTTCAAGCCTTTTTGGCACTTGGCGCTTATCTGATAAGCGCAAGCAGCTATTAAATATGTAGTACGACCCATGGCCATCAAATCCACCATCTTCAAGGCGAACCTGCAAATCGCCGACATCGATCACGGCTACTACGCAGACCACGCGCTCACGCTGGCTCGCCACCCCAGCGAAACCGATGAACGCATGATGGTGCGGCTGGCGGCGCTGGCCATTCAGGCACACCAGCTCAATGACCTGTGCAACGGTGACGCCACACTGGGTTTTGGCGCGGGTTTGTCGGACCCGGATGACCCGGACGCCTCGCTGACCGATTTCACGGGCCGTAAGCGCGTGTGGATCGAGGTGGGGCAGCCCGAAGACAAGCCGTTGACCAAGGCCTGCAGCAAGGCCGATTCGGTGATCGTGTACTGTTTCAACCATGCCGCCGAGGTGTGGTGGAAGGGCATCGAAACCAAACTGTCGCGGCTCGAAAAGCTGCAAGTTTGGCGCGTGCCTTCCGAAGCGGCACAGGCCATGGCGGCCACGGAGATGGATGCCAACGCGCAGTTGGCAGCACTGAAATCCTTTACCGGCAAGGTGCCGCACGCCACCCACTACGGCCCACTGGTGGCCACGGTGGAGCAAGGCCGCATCGTCCACATTGAGGCGCAGGCCAGCGACAAAATGCCCACCGCCATGCTGACCGAAGGGGTACTCGATCGCACTTACGACAAAACCCGCGTGGTTGGCCCCATGGTGCGCAAGTCGTACCTGGAGTGGGAGCAAAACGGTCGCAAAGGCAGCAACAAGCCCGAGCTGCGTGGCAAAGACGAGTGGGTGCAGGTGGGCTGGGACACGGCCTTGGGCCTGACCGCCAAGGCCATCCTCGACACCATTGAAAAATACGGCAACGAAGGGTGCTTTTCCAGCTCGTATGGCGGCTGGTCGCACGCCGGCATCTTCCGGCCCAACGTGTTGCAGGGGCGCTTTTTCAACCTGCTGGGCGGCTCGTCCATGACCACAGGCGACTATTCCGCCGGAGCCGGTCAGGTCATCATGCCCATGGTGATTGGCGACATGGAGGTGTATTCGGCCCAGACCGCCTGGGAGCAGCTGCGCGACCACACCGAGCTGGTGGTGTTTGTGGGCTGCGACCCCGACAAAAACAACCGCATCGAATACACCGTGCCCGACCACGAGATGTACAGCGGCTGGGAAGCCATCAAAAAAGCAGGCTGCCGATTCATCTCCATCAACCCGCAGGTGACCACCACCGACGAGAAGATG
>RCMZ01000720.1_pt1 | contig 18283 bp, 19 predicted proteins | sample 2041141 | NCBI WGS metagenome assembly RCMZ01 (sample SAMN09708263, study PRJNA481090) | Wastewater metagenome, whole genome shotgun sequencing project. | biome: sewage; isolation source: Davis station wastewater (DW) | place: Antarctica: Davis Station | collected 2010-03-01
GAAGGTCATCTGCTTCATCGGAAAACTCGGTGGGTGGCGTTCGGCTATTTTGCCAAAATCAGAAAGTCTTTTTCAGAGTTTCCCTAAGGGAAAACTGCACGACCTTTGAGCGCGATAATTTTGCAGTCATGCGTATGGCGGTTGAACTGCTCGGCATGGACTGGGATGAACCCGGCGATGCAGACATCCCAGAAATACGAGCAGCTATTACTCACGAACGCGACAGCGACTCAGGGTTTATTGCACTGGAGCGCTTCCGTGACGCGTTAGACAAAGCGTTTCAGCCCAAATCATCTCAGCAACCTATCTCTGTAGAGGTGTGGGGCCACGATGAAATGGACTTCACCATCTATCCTGACAATGGCCGGATTTTCATCAGTATTGAGCCCGCCCGTGCTGACACCCGATTAGCAGCAATAAGCTTTCAAGGCGTGGGCGGACGTCTCAGCGCAACTTATGACCCTACGTCAAAATCATTTGAGAAGTCGCTGGGGGCTGCGACTCAGGAGACCGTCAACTCCTATGCGTCCCGCTCTGCGGTTTTTGAAGTAGATGTCCGTATCAATGTATCCGTAAGGAAATATTCCAAGCTAAAAGCCCTGACAGCCTATATGGCGCAGCAGCCGGGCTTTGATGATCTCGTGAGCAGTATCCTCAGTGAAGCTCGTGCAGCAGTTGCTGCGAAAGCTCAAGCGGCCGATGCGACTCAGCCAGTCGATATTGCACTGGATGAACATGATGAAGATGTACAGCCAGAGCCCAGCACAGAACTTAAACCTAGAACCTTTTCAGTCTCGAAGATCTGGAAAGCAATTCTGGATACAGAGTCCGAAGCGCTCCCCATGGTCGAAGTCGCTGATGAGCCAAAGCTCAATAAGGACAAGCTGGGTTTAATGATTCCGTACACAGCTCAGCGAGAGGTTCTTGAGTCTTTCTCGGCGGATGACATCGTTTTGCTGTCGAAAAAGAAAGGTGACAAGACATTTGACTTGGGCACAATCGATGTCCGCAAAAGCACCAAGTCAGAGCTTTATCTCGTATTAACGAAGAAGGCTAGTGGGATAAATACAGAGGATCTGCTTTATTTGCAGTCCAACTCGACGCGTTCTTCTTTTACGCGGCGTGAGAAAGCTATGAAACGAGTGCTTGAACGACTCGCTGTGGTCCCTCAGTTAGTTGACTATTTTGATGAGGCCTGTGACATAGAGCCTGAGCGTTTTGGAGAGCCTCCAACCGAGGAGCACTTCAAGGTGTATGAGCGTCAAATATCTGATGGCCAAATGATTGGCCTGAACGATGCTCAGAAAGAGGCATTTTCTCGGCTGGTGAGTCGTGGTCCGCTGGGCTTGTTACAGGGGCCACCTGGCACAGGCAAAACTGAGTTCATCGCCGCATTTTGCCACTACTTGGTCAGCCAGGAAGGCGTACGCAACATCCTGCTGGTGAGCCAGTCGCATGAAGCGGTGAACACGGCGGCAGAACGAATTAGGGCACATTGCCGCAGATTGGATACCGACTTAGATGTGGTGCGATTTAGTACTCGCGAACACGTGGTATCTGATGAACTGCGTGATGTTTACTCCCGCTCCATAGTGACCCAGCAGCAGCAATCTTTCAGGGCCGAGCTGAAACATCGTTTGTCATTAATGGCCCCCTCACTCGGAGTGAGCAGCGCCTTCATCGAGAGCCTCTTGGATGTTCAGTGCAGAGTTTTTGGCCTAGTCAGAAGCATTGAACGCCTAGATAAGGATCTAGATAAAGTCGACGTGGAAATAGATACCGACAAGCATAAGAAAGCTACGGTGCAGGCGCTAAATAGTGAACTGCAAGAGTTGCTACGCGAAGATTTCAATATTCAACCTGACCCACAGGTCTCGCCCCGCGCATGGCTGGAGCAGGCTCAAACTAAGGTTGCCAGTGACCATGGGGGACGTGTCCATGAGCTTAACCGCTGCCTGTCATTGATTCAGTTGTCGGATGACTTACTGGAACGTATGGCCAGTGAGCGAGCCAACTATGACGAGTTCCTTGTGCGTTCAAGAACGCTCGTTTGCGGTACATGCGTGGGCATTGGCCTGCATCACCTCAAGCTGGCAGAGAACCGCTTTGATTGGGTGATAATCGACGAAGCAGCACGCTCGTCTCCTACCGAACTGGCTATAGCCATGCAGGTAGGGCGGCGCATCCTTTTGGTCGGTGATCATCGTCAACTGCCGCCGTTCTATGAAGATGAGCATAAGAAGGCTATTGCTCGTCAACTCGAAACACACCCTACCTCAGCGGAGTTCCAGCATGTCATGCGCAGCGACTTCGAAAGAGCATTCGAGTCGGCTTACGGCAGGCTCGTCAGTGCCACCCTTAAGACCCAATACCGCATGCAGCCTGCGATTGGCGACATTGTCTCTGAAGTTTTCTATCAAGGTCAGCTAGAAACCGGCAAGCGACTGATTCCGGCACACTTTGATCAGTCCCCCGAGTGCATCAGCTCGGTCTTCACCTGGCTGGATACCGGCGTACTGGGTAAAAAGGCACACCACCAGGAACAGCAAGGTAGCACCAGCCTAATAAACCATGCCGAAGCCGACGCCATTATTCGCATGCTTAAGAACATTGAAGATGAGGCGGAGTTTTCTACCGCCTTGGTTGATGAGATGAGCGAGAGTCAAGAGCCCGCTATTGGCATCATCTGCATGTACGGTGAGCAGAAAAAGCTGATTCGCCGGAAGTTCGCAGAACAAAATTGGTCTGAGGAGTTCAAGCGCTTAGTCAAGATTGACACCGTAGACAGCTATCAGGGCAAGGAGAATCGTATCGTGATCATTTCCCTGACCCGTTCAAACAGTGATCTTTCACCTGGCTTCCTGCGTTCACCTAACCGAATCAATGTGGCCATATCAAGGGCTATGGACCGCTTGGTAATCGTTGGCGATATGCGTATGTGGGCGGGACGAAATGCCGAACTACCACTGGGCAAGGTCACCTCCTACATCCGAGCACGTCAACATGAGGAAAGCTACGCGATCAAGCCGGTTGAGTTCATTGGGAGTGCCGCAAAATGACAACCGAAGCACTGGTTTTATTTGAATTTGACATCTGCGTTCCAGCCCAGCAATTTCGTATTGAATACACACTGGTTGAACAAGGCGGATTTCCATTTGTACCGGAGTTCCTACTGCGTCTGCTGAAGGTCTCAGCCCTTATGCCGGCAGATATAGCTCGCTTTTTTGGTTTCACACCCAAGGAATTAAGTACGGCCCTGACTCCGTTCTTGCAGCAGGGCGAATTGCAATCGACGGCTGACGGGCGTATCACACTGACGGAAAAAGGCTTGAGGCTTTTCGACGAAAATGGAGAAACACCAATCGTTAAATCGCGTGAAGACCACCGTAAGCTGTTTACCTTTGACTTACTCGCATTCTCATATCTTGGGGCTAAACCTCGCCTAGAGAATCCAAAGCGCGCCGTGGCACTGAGTGCAGGTGATGAAGTTCGTAGCGAATCAGTAAAGTTGGCCGAGGTCGCTTTCCAGCGCAATTTGCATGATATCTATAGAAGAGGTGAACTCTGTGGCCAGGCAAAAGAACAGCAAACACCAGAACTCTACAAAATCAGCCAAGTTGAGAAAGAAAGAGAGGGCTGGCTGAAAATTGAAGACAGCTACTGCCTAGATCTTGAGAGTCTAAATGTCGGATTTAAGGAGCCTGCAGGGATCGCAGAGCACGAGGCTTACATCAACCAACGCAGTCTGCAACTAGCGACCTTAATTGGACAGAGCACTCTGAACTCAATCATGGCTTTTGCAGACCGTATAGGTGATGAACAGACGCTTGAACTGCTAGCCGCTGGAGAGCTCGACTTTGCCCGCCTGATGCAGCGAGCACTTACATCCAGCGATTCAGGAAAGAGCAAGCAGGCGCGCATTTACGGCGCATTGCAACTCAGTAGGAATTGGGATCAAGTAGAAGCACTGTTTAAAAAGTATACGGATAAAAATGCCAAAGCAGGAGCTGAGCAACCGATTACATTAACGTGGCTGGCACCGGCAGCTCACGGATTATGGGGCAAGTGCTCGCGCCATGGTCAGGCCTTGAGCAGCTTTGTAGGTGCGGCTACAGCCAAGACGAAAGATAAGCAACTAGTCGGATTTAACCCCCGAGTACTGATCCCTCTAGCTGACGCTAATGACTGGTCAACACGCAAAAGAGCCAGCGCTGACTGCAGTGAAGCTGGCGATATATTGCATGGTTTTATCGAGTCAACGAGCCTGTCCTCGCTTGAGATAATCAGCCTTACGGACAGCTTTGCCGTGGTTACTTATCACTTGGTGCTGCCTGAGCTTCATCCAGTGCCTATTCCGTTTGGCTTTATCACTGAAGATAAGACCCTTGTTCGCCGAATCGAAAGCCTTGTGGAGGATGTAATGGCCGAGTACACCGACAGCAATGTGCCGCGATATTTAGGGCTATTGAGCAATGGTTCAAGTGGCGCGAAGAAAAGAAAATAAGACAAGGGTCTCGACCACATCACGCGGCAGAGACCCATCGCGATCAGCGCATCAGCGCTAGGTTGAGTTCGTGCTCCAGACAATCCAGCGGATCGCGGCCTTCCTCCTTCGAGCTTGCGATGATCGCCCTCTTACCACGAATCCAAATCACCAGCGCCTGGCGGTTGCTGCGAACTGCACGGATTTTCAGCAGAGGCGCCAGAGCACTGCCATCAGGAATATAGGCGCGGTACATCAACTGATCCGCCAACTCGTTGAGTTCCTGCTCCTCAAGTTCCTCTTTGTGATTACGGTAATCGTTTAAATTGATCACCCTCGGGAAATTACAGGTCTTGTCGGTCATTATTCGGCCTCCGGGCAGATCATCTGGTTCTCACTAGCAACAGATTGCGCATTCACGGCTCCGTTTTGCAGGAGCAGGCGTTCAAACGCACTACCGTCACGACGAGTCAGGTTCGGGACATATCGGCTGTACACGCGAAACAGCATTTCCGTGTTGCTGTGACCAAGCTGGCGAGCAATCCATTCGGGGCTTTCACCACTGGCCAACCACAATGTTGCTGCCGTATGTCGACATTGGTAGGCCCGCCGGTGCTTGAGATTCAGATGGCGAAGCAAGGGTGCCCAGACCCGGCTGTTGACGTTCTTATAATCCAACGGTTCGCCGTAACGGTTGCAAAAAACGTACTTAGAACGCTCACGGGTTGCGGCCTCCTGGTTCTTTAGTGCGTCGTACACGACCTGGCTCATCTGGATATCGCGCTGCGATGCATCCGTCTTCGTGTACTCATCCTCACCACGTACAAAGGTTTCGCGCACTCGGATTATCCGGCGTTCGAAGTCGACGTACTGCCACTGCAAACCATCGGCCTCTCCCGTGCGCATGCCGGTGAAGAAGCGCACGGTGTAGTAGTTGCGAAAGTCCGGGCGCACAGTGGCAATGATCGATTTCACTTCCTCGATAGTAAACGTATCGACGTCGCTTTTCTTAACACGCAACTGCTTGATGTTCTGAAATGGCGTGCGAAAATCGTGGCGGTCGGCGGCCTCACAGAGAATCTGCCTCAGCGGATTCAAAATCTTGTTGATGCGGCTGCTAGAAAGCGGTGTGTTCTTGCCCCGTGCGGTGACTTTGGCGAGTTGAGCACGGAAAGCGAGAATCTCTGCCTTTGTGATGTTGCCGACCTCTTTCTCCCCAAACTGCGGGATCAACAGTTTGTCTAGGTCTTCACGAACGCCCTCCTTGTGCGAGCGCCGCCATTCGATTTCTTTCTCGGCATACCAGACTTCTGCAAAATCATTGAACCTTGGTGTTGCACCCCGAACCTCAACTAATTGAAGGGCATCCACCGGACCAGTCTGCAGAGTTGCTGCAATGGCTGAACTCTCCAACTTGAGCAGATTACGGCTTTGTGGGAAGTACCGTGCGTAGTCGAAGACGCCGAGAGCGATGTCTTCCTCAATTTTTGCCAACAGTTTTTCCAGGCGTTTACGGTTGCTCGTGTTGTCGAGCAATGCTGTCTGCTCACGACACCGCTGACTGTTCACACGAAAATCAATAAACAGCGCACCGGTATCTTTACGGGCACGAATGCTACCCATGTGAGAAACCTCCATTAGCCATTGGGATAGCCAGCGATTCGCTTGCCGACGCCACCCCCATGTCCTGCTCGATACGCTCCCAAACGAACAGGATCTTGCGCCCGCCGAACGGACGGATGTAATGCGTCCCCTCGAGTAGAACACTGTCTTTCAGTCGCTCCCGGATAGTTCGAGAGTCGTACTTGATGCGCTCAGAAAGCTCATCAGTCGTCAGATACGTAAGTGACATAATCATCTCCTCGGATTAATATCTTTCAGGATTTCAAAAGAACAGTCAGACTGATTTTTTGCCATCTTGGACGACATAATAACGAGCAATTTGCCACTGACAAGATATTTTTGTCATTCTGAATGAATTTAGTTCTTGGAGAGCGACTTGATCAAGTGCCATCTCTCTCGCCTCATGGGCGAGCGGAAACTTAAAATTGTGGATGTCGCCAGGGAAACAGGGCTACACCGCAACACAATCACGCTGCTGTATGACGAGAATGCAGCTCGGGTCGACCTCGAGACGATTGACCGGTTATGTGCGTTGTTCAAATGCACAGTCGGCGAACTCTTCGAATATGTTGCCGAGCAGGGCGGCTAATCTGTTGCTGCCGATGCATTTTTGACCCGCATGCAAGGAAAGCTGCCCGGAATTCCATTGACCCCGTTTCGAACGCCGAACTCGCTGCAGTCATTCATTTTTCAGACTGCGTGCCTGGGTCATCACAGCGTCGACATTTTGGTCAAAAATGCGTAGACAGCAACATGGTGGCATTAAACGGGATCTTGATTAGTGACGACGACAAACGTGATTTTCGACGCATTTGGCACGATCCTACAGATCAAGAATGCGCAGCATCCGTACCGGCAGTTAATGCAAATCGGTATTCACCAAGGCCGCAGGCCTCAACCGAACGACTCGCAGCAGATCATGTGCAACGCCTGGGGACTGCGTGAGACTGCCGCCGCTTTTAGCATTGAGGTGTCCAATGTCGAGATGACTCGGCTTGAGTGCATCCTGCGCGATGAAGTGGCTGGTATTGAGGCTTATCAAGATGCGGTTGAGACGATCGATTTACTACTAACAAAGGGCGTCAAAGTGGCAGTCTGCTCGAACCTCGCCCAGCCCTACGGCGAGGCTGTGAGGCGCTGTTTTCCTGTGCTGGATGCCTACGTTTTTAGCTACGAGATTGGAGCTCTAAAGCCAGACCCTGCGATCTACGCGGCCTGCTGCAAGGCGCTTGGCTGTGAACCAGCGGAAGCGACGATGGTTGGCGACTCGCTCTCGTGCGACCGCGACGGGCCCCGCGCTTTTGGCATCCATGGGTTTCACCTAGATCGTGAAAAGGGCCAGGGGACGTTCGCTGAGCTGACTACTTTTCGCGAGAGTATGACTTTATCCGGCTGATTACGCCGGGTTACCGAACACAATCGCGTACAGCACGCGCCGTACCTGCTGACTGCCGGCCTCAGTAATGCAGCAATCGATAGGCCGCTGATTTCCCAGTGCCTCATTCGGCCGACTTAACCAAGCTGCTGCCGCCTCAGCATCCTCAAAAATCTGCTCTGCAAGAAAGCACACCTCTGAACGACTATTGCCACTATTGGTCATTGATCGCTCCTCGCGAGCTATCCCGATGCAATTGCCCGTGAGGCTACGCAATTCCACTGGGCGGTGTTCAGCGACTCTATATTCGCCATGCAGAAACAGCTACGCATCACTCAACAGTGACGCGCAGCATCGCCATCTGGTAGCTATCGCTCAGACGAACAAAAGGCAAAAAAGCTGCCGCCCGTGTGCGCCTAGAGCACCGCCACAAAAACCCGCTATGGCTATTCCCACCAAACCACCCAAGCGGGCGTAACCTCGCGTACGCAATCGTCGCATCAGCAACAGCGATGGAAGAACGGAAGCCACCGCCCACCAAAGCCCCGGCATGGGCAGCTTGGCCAACCCAATCAGCGCAAACAAGGCGACCTCCGCGCACACGAACATGGCGACCGAGGGTGCTATTGGGCGTCGAATTTCGATGTCGAGTGGCTTCATGGCGCGGACCTCCCGGTGTCATAAACAATGGTCGGATTCTGCTGTTTGTTGAGGTGCACCCAGAAATAACAATTGCCGAAAAAGGTTACCCGAATCTCGCTTTCGCCCCTATCGATATACCAGTCCAAGGCCTGACGAAAAATGCGACATTCGACCGCCTGTATCGTTGGCATCGAAACAGAACCAACAGCGACGATGCAAACCTCAGCACGGCCTGATGTAAGCGTCAGATCAAACGTCAGCGAGGAGTCACTCACGAGCGTATGGCAACCCATTACTCGCTCGACTGCGTCCAGATCTAAGTTAAATGTGCGCCCAGGCGCTAGGTTCGCCGCCATCCTCCGTTCAAACGGGTTAGCTGCAGCCTCCCAATGGGAACAATCAGAGCTCCACACGGGATCAATATCCTGGAGATAGCGCATATCAGTTTCGATGTCTTCAATCAGGATCATGCCGACCACCTCCTGCAAACCTTCGCCAGCGAAGCGTGCCAAGTGCTCCGTTCGATGCAATAAGCCGCCCACCACACCCGGATAACAACCCGCAGTGGCACAAGCTCAAGATCAGGCCGGAGCATAGACAGCTGATCCTGAGTGACCGCATACGCCCGGCGCAGTTCTGGAACATGATGCAGGAGTGGGGTTGAACTCAGCAGGCGCTGCTTGGCCTGCTCTAAAACAGTCAACTTGAGATTCATTTGGCGGCCCTCATGCAGAAGACAATCTGTTGCCGCGTACCGTCGTTAATGCCACGTCTCTCGTTCACACGCGTCGCCAGCATTTCAGCCTCTATATAGTTATCGAGCGGCGGGTGATCGAGTCGAATCGGATCAGCCATCCCCCAATTCACCCCGACGATCTCCGGTGCTAGCCCGTAGTCGGAGCTGACGTGTGCAGCCATTTCAGGGTGCGTCAGCTGCTCATCAAGCGCGTGTACCTGCTCAGGTGAAAAGCGGAAAGGAAGTGTCATATACATTGCGGTGGTCTCCGTGAATGGAGCCTCACAATTAGGCTAATCGATGCGTGCCACTACTAACTTTTAAAAGTTTTTGGTCCGGACGAATCGGCTCAAGCAAGTACAGCCAATCAAGCTCATTAGCTAGCGCTGGCAACCTGTCAATTTGATGATTGGGTTGCAAACTTCCGGGGCGCTCTAGCTTCAGATAATGACACCACCCAACATGCAGATGACGGCCCCCATGCCCAGCACTGATACAATCGCCTTCAATTTCCGATAGAACCATCGCAATGTTTGCTATTCGCACGCACGCGAAATCAGCAATGGTGTTTTAACGCTTCAGGGCTAGCGACACATAACTATTGGCCCTCGGTAATGCTGACGATGTTCGCAGCCTGCAGCACCTACTCACGGATGAACTTCCATGCAAAATCCCCGTTCCTTGGTTTTTGCCCTGCATGCCCACTGGTCAGTCGTCGAGTGGTTGGTGCAGCGATCACGTGAGCAGCCGGTATTTGAACAAGATCAGGTTGTGGCGCTAATTGGCAAGGTCGACCCAAGTAAGACGCCCGAAGACCGCGAGGGGATTCTTCGTGCGTTGATAAATGCAGATATCCTGCAACTACTGCCCCGCGACAGCCTGCTGCAACTCAATGCGCATGTACTTGAGTTCGTTCGCGGACTGACCCGAGAACACGAACTGGGTTTGTCTGCGGTACTTCAAGCGCGGGTACAGGGTATTCGCGAGACTACCGAGCGGCTCAATGAAGCACTTGAGCGGCGCGACCTTGACCTGCTTCGTCAGGCAGCCGCGCAGCTCGCCGAATTATTCCGCCAGATCGGCCTGCAGCTTGATCAGGATCGGCATGCCATTTTGGAAATCGCCGAAAAAGCCAAGGCCAGCGATAGCCAGATGCCCGCCGAGCGCCGCTATCGGCAGGTACTGCAAGCCTACGATGAATATATTGAGCCAATGGCTGCAATGATGGACAGCGGCCCCGCCGGCACCTTCTACCGATACCTGGAAGAAACAGAACGCGCCCTTGATTATAGTTTGGAGGTGCTCACCGCGCAGGGCGCGCTCTACACCCTGCGCGTGCTGGTGCGCCAAGCGGCTTTCCAAGCCAAGGACTTGCGCAAACTGGGCCGCGAGGTGCTCAAGCAGTGCAGCGATACACTGCTGCCGTTGCGCGAGGAGCTTCGCCAACACAACAGCTTGTCCGCGACTATTAGCCACCTGCTCGGGCTCGTGCGTAAGCGAGGCTTGTCGCGCACCTTCAAACATAGCCAATTACCGCTCTGGCGTGCGGATCGGCCAAAGAGGGTGTCGGTGGGCGATGAAATTAGAACCATCATGACCGAGGCGCGCAGCTTCAAGCCAATCAGTAAGGTGTTCCCAGAAGAAGCGCCGGGTGTCTCGGTGACCGAGCTTCAACTGGTCGACAGTCTTGAGTTGCGCCAGCGCTTGGCGGGCTGCCTGCCCGTCCCGAGTCTGCTGGACTGGTTGCGCAGCCAATATGCCCACCTGAACGACGCCACGTTACTGCGTCTTTACCACGAACTGATCAATGAACCGGACTGGCTTATTACCCAAGCTGACCAGCGCGCGTGTACTGAGCTGAATAAATTGAATGTCATCCATTACCCGCATGGAATCCTTGAGTGACCAATCAATCCGCCACCCTGCATATGGGCCGTATGCCACACCTGCCCGAGCTATTTAAACGTTTCAACGCCGGCAGACACCTAAACCGTGTCGCTGAACCGGCGCTCTGGGCCGCGCTGGAAAAAGAACAAGAGCATTACCTAACGCTGTTCTCGAGCTTGGGATTCAACCTGCGCATAGACGGACGAGGCTTTGCTTGGTTTCACTTCGACGGTGCCAACAGCAACGTCAATAGCACAACGCGCCAACTGGCTCTTCTATTCATGCTGGTGTTCGAACTGAAGGCCGACGAAGGCCTGCATCTGGCCCGCTTCACCGACTGGCTGATCGACCGTGAGTTGCTGGTGGCATTGTTTGAGCGCAGCAATGACCTGCTGCTGGCGGAAGGCCTTGATGAACAGAGCCTGGTGAGTCTTTTTGAGCGAGCGTGTAACTACGGCTTTGCCGAGTCGATCAACGGCGGCTGGCAGTTGCTGCCTGCCGTGTGGCGCTACCTGGATCATTTCGAGTCGCTAGCCAGCGCGCAACTGGATGGCGATGACGTGCCGGCCGAAGCCACGGAGATGGACGCAATCGGCGAAGAGGAAGACGAGCAATGATCACTTATGGATTTCAGCGCTTAGTGTTGCTAAACAGTGCGGGCTACCAGCGTGCCGAGTTGCCGCTAGATGCGGCGGTATCACTGGTAGCGCCGAACAATACGGGCAAGACCAGCCTGATCAATGCGCTGCAGTTCTTGCTGATTATCGACAAACGCCGCATGGACTTTGGGGCCTACGATGTAGAGCGCAGCCGACGTTTCTATTTCCCGGACAATAGCGCCTATATCTTGCTTGAAGTGCTGCTCCCCGAGGCCGGCACCGTGGTGCTTGGCTGCGTAGGCCGGGGCGTCAGCTACGAATACGAGTACTTCGCCTATCGCGGCCAGTTGGAGGTCGACGACTATCGCCTAAGCGACAATAGCCTGGTGGCCCAACCGCAATTGGTGAGTCACCTCGCCAGTCGCGGCAGACTCGTTGAGCGCTACAACGGCACCGAATTTGCCGCGATGGTGTATGGCAGTGGCAAACGAAAGCGCAGCGAACAGGGTAATTTCACCGTGTTTCGCTTAGAACACCCCAGTCAGGCTGAGGTTTTTCAGCGCGTGCTGACACGCACTCTGCGCCTCGATCAGCTGCAGTCCAAGGAGGTAAAGGAGTATCTGTTACAGATATTCAGCCGTGATCTACCGGATGCAGGGATCGACTTCAAGCTGGAGTGGGACAAGGCGTTCGCCGACGTCAACGCTGATCGGGCGCAGTATCAAGCTGCCTTGCATCAGCGTGGTCGTCTCGACGGGCTGGAGGCATTGTACGAAGAGCAACTGACCTTGCGCGGCAAGGTTTGCTTTTACCGACCGCTGATTAATGAGCGCCTGCAACAATGGCAAAGTTACTATCAGCACCGCCGTGATGAGCTCATAGCTGTACAGCGGCAAGCCGAGAGTGCCAGTAAGCGACTGCGTGCTGATCAGTTAGCATGGGTGGAACAGAAACTACTGGTTGCTCAGAAACTCAAAGAATTGCAGCAGCATGCCTTGCGCCAGCAAACCTTACAGCAGCGCTTTGCGTTAATCGCAGAACGTATTGTGCTGGAGCGAAGCTTGCTGCAGACGACCGAGGCTTATGAGCTGCAAGTCAGCCTCGTACATGCGGCCGGCAGCCGTACTGTCGAGCAAATACGCAGTGAGCAACAACAGGTCAGCCGCAAGCTAAAAGAGCTTGAGCAGGAACTGCAAACGCTCCCCAGTAACCTCTATCAACACCTGCAACAGGCGCTGGCCCCCGAACAACTTCGGGCTCTAAATCGTTTGTTCGGTCGTAGCACCATGACCCTGGGCGACGCAGATTTTAAGCTGGAGCCAGCCACCCTAAAGGCAGCCCTTGCACAATGGTTGCTGACCAATGACAGCTTGGCCTTACCGGGCCTGCATTTACAACTCGACTCCCTGCCGGCACAGCACACCCAGCGTACCGCCGCTCAATTACAGCAAGAGCAAGTCGAGCAGCAACAGCGCCTGGCATCCTTGAGCTTGCAACTGCAAACGGCAGAGGAGATAGAGGCGGCTAAGCGGCTCAAAGATGAATTGGCGCGTGAGCGCAAAAAAATCGAGCAAGAGCTAGCGGCGTTTGACGAGCTGCAGGCGCTGCGCACCAGCCACATCGAGCGCGAGAACCAGGGGCAGGAACTGCAGCTACAACGTGAACAACTAGAAGATCGTCTGGCGGCTGTAGGTGAAGAGGAGGAGCGTCTGCGCCTTAGCTTGCACGAGCATAACGCCGAACTCAGCAGCCTAGACGATCAGCATCGCAGCATCTATCAGCTGCGCGAGGCCCGCAATGATAGTGCGAACCTGTTTACTTACGTACATGAATTGCCCCGACACGAGTGGCTCGCAGCGACAGATTTGTCGCTTGGTGCGCTGGCAAACACCCTGAAGGAGTACCAAAAAGATTGCGATCGACTCATGCGCTTAGAAGAGCTGGCTCGCACGTCTATCAGTGAGCTACACGTCGGCGGCCTGAGCAAATATCAGCAGAGCGAAAACCGGGACAGCGAAATTCGCAAAATGCTCGAATTTGCCCGCCACCTGCCGCAAGAGTTCGAGGCCATCGAACGCGCAGCCCGCACCGCAGTGGTTAACGTAACTGCCTGCTTGCGTCAGTTACGCGACGGCCTGCATACCTTCAAGAGCAAGATGCGTCAGTTCAATCAATTGATTGGCCGTCGCCGTCTCTCCGATCTGGCCGTTTTTAAGATTGAACCTGAGGATGAGCGCGAACTGGTTGAGGCCATCGACAAATTGATCAGCACCGCTGAGCAGGTTGACTCCGGAGAGACCTTCGAACTTTTTAATCATGGCAGTGTGCTTGATGACGAAACCCTCAACCGCGCTAAAACGCTACTCATTCGTGAGGGCGAGGCCCGCGCAGGACTGCGTGTTGAGCACTTATTCCGGCTAAGTTTCATCGTCGGCAAGGAGGGGCAGAAGTCGGAGGCTTTTGCCGATATCGACGGTGCTGCCTCAAATGGCACGGTATTGATGGCCAAGCTGGTCACCGGCCTAGCGTTGCTGCACCAGATGCAGGACAAACGACATATGGTCCGTGCAGCCTGTTACCTGGACGAAGCCTTGGCCCTCGATGGACCCAATCAAACCAGTCTCATCGAAACAGCTGCAGAGTTCGGCTTTGCACTGATTTTCGCCTCTCCAGCGCCACTGGCGACTGCACGCTATTGCGTGCCCATTAGCCGGCACAACGGGCAAAACCAGATCAGTCAGAAGAGTTGGCAAATCCTCGAACCGAAAGAGCCCGGAGTCTTCGCGTGAGCCGCCCTCTGGCCGACGCCTTAAGCAAGCTATTGAAGAGTGACAACGGGCTGGCCAGCAGTCAGTTCACAGTCGCTCAACGCTGCGCGCTGGAGGAGTTTTCGCGAAAAACTCAGGCCGTCCGCCTCATTACCCAGGGGCGCGGTACTGTGTATCGGGTGTTCGAGCGCGCAGTAGCCGTCGCGCACCTTAAGCAAATGCGCCCGATGCAAGATTTGTCCGCAGCACTACCACTGCGAGCCACCAATCTGGCGCTCTATCGCAACAGTAAAGGGGCAGCTGCAGGCCATGCCGTGCAGTACCTGTTGTTCAAGTCCATCAATGCTGACACTCGCTGGCAAAATGAGCAGGGACACACTATGGACCTGCCAACGCTCACCCATCTACATGGTGCTGCTGCGCTGGCAGTACAGACGCAAGATGGATGGTGCACTGATTCGCCACTCTGGCTGGTAGAGAATCAGGCTCTGTTTGATGACCTGCGCTGGCTCCCCGCAGATGCCAGCGGCACAGTTTGCTATTACGCCGGGCAAATCAGCGGTGGCCTACTCGACTGGCTGTCCTTACGGGCACGTGCCCCAAGGGTAATACTGTTTCCCGATTACGACGGCATTGGCCTGCAAAACTTTGCGCGCCTGCGTGAACGCCTATGCAACAACTGTGAGTTCTGGCTAATGCCAAACTGGGCAGAGCTATTACATCGACACGGAAATCGAGAAATTTGGCTCAACAATCTGGCCAACTTTCAGGACGCAGTGGCTCGTCTACAGACTCAGGCAATGTCACCGATGTTAGAAGAACTGTGCCGATCAATGCAGGTTTCGGGACTGGCACTTGAGCAGGAAGCTGTATTTCTTAACTTCGACGAATAACCTGCATGAATTCGAGCAGGCTCTTGGCTTACGCGTTGAGGTTAAGTACGGCCCAGCGAGGCTATCCATTATGGTCAATTATTGTTCGAGGTATAATTTATACCTCGAACAATAATTGACCATAAAAGGCATCGAAAATGGCGATCCTCATTCTCGAGTTCGGTCGCCTAGCTTCCTAGGGAAACTCTGAAGAAGACTTCCTGATTTTGGCAAAATACCCGGATTCCACCCGCCGAGTTTTCCGATGAAGCAGATGACCTTCGCCGACGCCGAGTACGCCGGCAAACGCAAGCAGACCCGCAAGGAGTTGTTCCTGATCGAGATGGATCGGGTGGTGCCGTGGAAGGGTTTGATTGCCTTGATCGAGCCGCACTACCCGAAGGGGGAAGGCGGTCGTCCGGCGTACCCGTTGATGGCGATGCTACGCGTGCATCTGATGCAGAACTGGTTCGGTTACAGCGATCCGGCGATGGAGGAGGCGCTGTACGAGACGACCATCCTGCGCCAGTTTGCCGGGTTGAGTCTGGAGCGCATTCCCGACGAAACCACCATCCTCAACTTCCGCCGTAAGCGTCCAGCCAAGTCACCTTCCGAACTCCAGCATTAAGGGCGATGGTGTCCGCGTATTTTTAAGCGGACGCGATCGTCCTTAACGTTAGGATTTCCATGCGCCAACGAAGCTCTTACCCCAAACCGTTCAAGGTCCAGGTCGTTCAGGAATGCCTACAACCGGGTGCGACCGTCTCCAGCGTTGCCATCCGCCATGGCATCAACGCCAACGTCATTCGAAAATGGCTACCGCTTTACCGAGATCAGCTACCCGCGGTGTTGTCGGCGTTCGTTCCATTGAGGGCTACGCCCAAACGGCCGACTGCAGCATCGGTGATTATTGAGCTATCGCTTGGCGAGCAGTCAGTCACAGTGAAATGGCCAGTGTCCGATCCTGACGGCTGCGCCCGCTTTGTCCGGGGGCTTGCCCCGTGATCCGCATCGATAGCATCTGGCTTGCCACTGAGCCGATGGACATGCGCGCCGGCACCGAGACCGCATTGGCCCGTGTAGTGGAGGTATTCGGTGCGGCGAAGCCGCACTGTGCTTATCTGTTCGCCAACCGCCGCGCCAACCGCATGAAAGTGTTGGTGCATGACGGTGTAGGGATCTGGCTGGCCGCGCGGCGATTGAACCAGGGCAAGTTTCACTGGCCAGGCATCCACCGCGGCTCGGAAGTTGAACTCGACACCGAGCAGCTTCAGGCTTTGGTGCTCGGTTTACCTTGGCAGCGGGTTGGTGCAGCCGGTGCGATCACAGTGCTGTAGCGCCGGCCATTAGCCCATCGCTTTATCTGCGCTGATCGCCTGCTCTGGCACAATCAGCGGCATGACTTCCTCGCCCAATCTCGACCAACTGACACCTGAGCAACTGCGCGCACTCGCTGCGCAGTTGCTGTCGCAAGTCGACACGTTGGGTAAGACGGTTGAAACGATGGGCAAGAAGATCGACCGCGATCAAACCGTCATCGAGCAGCTCACCCATGAAATCGCCTGGTTCAAGCGATACAAGTTCGCCAAGCGTAGCGAGCAACTAAGCCCTGACCAGGGCAGCCTGCTGGATGATTTGCTCGACACGGACATTGCCGCTATCGAGGCGGAACTGAAAACCCTCAATCCTCCGGCGGCTCCGGCTGAACCCCGCCAACAGCCCAAGCGCGCACCGCTGCCAGCCCAGTTTCCGCGTACTGTGATCCGTCACGAGCCGCAGAACACTCAATGCACCTGCGGCTGCCAGCTGCAACGCATCGGCGAAGACATCAGCGAAAAGCTGGATTACACGCCGGGCGTGTTCACCGTCGAACAGCACGTGCGTGGCAAATGGGCCTGCCGTCAGTGCGAAACACTGATCCAGGCGCCGGTACCAGCCCAGGTGATCGACAAGGGCATCCCCACTGCCGGCCTGCTGGCTCACGTGATGGTGGCCAAATTTGCCGACCACCTGCCGCTGTATAGGCAAGAAAAGATTTTTGGGCGCGCTGGCCTGGCCATCGCCCGCTCGACGCTGGCGCAGTGGGTCGGACACACCGGCGTACAGCTCCAACCATTGGTCGACGCCCTGCGCGAGGCGGTACTGGCGCAAGGCGTGATCCACGCCGACGAAACCCCCGTGCAAATGCTGGCCCCTGGCGAGAAGAAAACCCACCGGGCTTACGTCTGGGCATACTGCACCACACCCTTCGCCGACCTGAAGGCCGTGGTGTATGACTTCAGCCCCAGCCGGGCTGGTGAGCATGCGCGCAATTTTCTGGGTCAGTGGAGTGGCAAGCTGGTCTGCGACGACTTCGCCGGCTACAAGGCCAGCTTCGAGCAGGGCATCACCGAAATTGGCTGCATGGCCCACGCCCGCCGCAAATTTTTCGATCTGCACGCAGCGAACAAAAGCCAGTTAGCCGAACAGGCGCTGCACTCCATTGCCGGGCTGTATGAAATCGAGCGGCAAGCACGGCACATGAGCGATGAAGAACGCTGGCGAATACGGCAGGAAAAGTCTTCACCAATCCTCGATGCGCTGCATAACTGGATGCTGGCCCAGCGTGATCGGGTGCCCAACGGATCAGCCACGGCAAAAGCCCTGGATTACAGCCTAAAACGCTGGTTAGCGCTGACGCGCTATCTGGACGACGGCGCCGTGCCTATCGACAACAATCAGGTCGAGGTGCGACACGAAGTCGCTTAATGAAGTTGTTCCCCTTGGTGGGAACCACCCGTGTCACCGGGTGAATCTAGAAGGCTGAATCAAGAGCGCCTTCGACAATGGAACGAGGCATCGCAAGGTGCGGGGTACCAATCGTGAGAGGCGTACCCTTCTGGCAGCCATGGCCGGACAAGGGCTAGATAGTTGGTATGGTGAACACATGTGAATCTGCGCAACGATCGTTAAGTTGAACGAGCGGAAATGGCTTATACGCTCGAACCAAAAGGTAACGGAGGTGGGAATCGCGTCTTTCGACTACGCATTCGTGACCCACATGCCTCCCGGTCGATAGCAGGCACCTAACCCGACGCACTTCAATAAGCGGAACGTGGAAATCCCGTATCGCTCCCGCCAGGGAAAGCCGTTTGTAAAAACTGCCCATGGCGGTGCGGGCGAAGGAACGAGGAAAAAGCGAACGCCATCCTGTAATGGGCTGGATAGGAGTTGAAACATCACTTCACGCGAAAGCGGGCAGACGTCCTCATGGTCTCTCTTCACACGAGAGTAGGTAGAACCCTTTCAACGGAAGGAG
>RCMZ01000545.1_pt1 | contig 18273 bp, 17 predicted proteins | sample 2041141 | NCBI WGS metagenome assembly RCMZ01 (sample SAMN09708263, study PRJNA481090) | Wastewater metagenome, whole genome shotgun sequencing project. | biome: sewage; isolation source: Davis station wastewater (DW) | place: Antarctica: Davis Station | collected 2010-03-01
GCCGCGGCGCGCTGCGCGCTGCGCGGCGCCGGGTGGCGGGCGGCAGCGGCGGGGCGGGCGTCGCCGGTCTTGTAGAACTGCATCAACTCCTGCAGCTGGAGCGCTTGCGCGCTCATCTCCTCGGCGGTGGCCGACAGCTCCTCGGAAGCGGAGGCGTTGGCCTGCGTCGTTTGCGAGAGTTGCGTGATGGCCGTATTGATCTGGTCCAGCCCGCCGCGCTGCTCGCGCGAGGCGGCGGCGATTTCCTTGACGAGGTCGGCGGTCTTGCCGATCGACGGAAGCATGTCGTCGAGCAGCTTGCCGGCCTGTTCGGCCTGCCCCACGCTGTTGTCGGCCAGGCCGCTGATTTCCTGGGCGGCGACCTGCGAGCGCTCGGCCAGCTTGCGCACTTCGGCGGCGACGACGGCGAAGCCCTTGCCGTGTTCGCCGGCGCGTGCCGCTTCGATGGCGGCGTTGAGCGCCAGCAGATTGGTCTGGTAGGCGATGTCGTCGATGATGCCGATCTTTTCGGCGATCTTGCGCATCGCACCGACCGTTTCGCTCACCGCCCGGCCGCCGTCGCGCGCGTCCTGCGCGGATTGCGAGGCGATGCCGTCGGTGACGTTGGCGTTTTCAGCGTTCTGCGCCACGGTGGACGAAATCTCTTCCATCGACGCGCCGGTCTGTTCGACGCTGGCCGCCTGCTCGCTCGTGTTCTGGCTCAGCGTGTTGGCCGAGGCCGACACTTCTTCCGAGGCCGAAGCCAGGCTCTCGGCCGAGGCGCGCACCTCGACGATGATGCCCGAGAGCTTTTCGATCATGTCCTTGATCGAGACGAGCATGCTGCTCCGGTCGCCGTCGCGCGTTTCGATCCTGACCGTCATGTCGCCGCCCGCCACCTTGCGCACGATGCCGCTCACGTAGTCCGGTTCGCCGCCCAGCTGGCGCAGGATGCTGCGCAGGATGAAGACGCCGAGGGCGAGCAGCAGTGCGAAGGCCATGCCGGCGGCGCCGTACATCAGGTTGAGCGCCGTGCTCGCGTTGCTTTCGGCGTCCTTCACGGAGGCTTCGCCATACTGCATGTTGAGTTCGATCAGGTGCGCAATCGCCTCTTCGGCCTTGCTGAACTGCGCCCGGCTGTCGAACAGCTGGCGGTGCAGCGCGAGGAACAGCTCCTTGCGCTTCTCGACTTCTTCGGTGCGCGGCAGAACCGCGGCGAGTTCATGGAACTTGCTGTCGGCGGCCTTCCATTCGCCCCAGTCTTTCGCGAAGGCCTTCCAGGCGCTCGTCTCCTCGGCCGTCATCGGCAGCGCATCGTAGATTTTCCAGGCCTTCTCGATCTTTTCCCAGTAGATCTTGCGGCGCGCGAAGTAGCGCTCGAATTCGGCGAACTCGCCCGGATGGGAGGCGAGTGCGTCGATGCCCCGGTTCGTCGAGCGGAGGGCGGTCTGCGCTTCGCTGATCGTTTGCAGGGCGAGCACCGACGGCATGTTGTTGCGCCCGATCTGGTGGATCATTTCGCCGCTCTGCTTGAGTCCGTTGAAGGCGAGGGCGGTGACCAGCAGCAGGGCGGCGATGGCGATAGTCAGCAGGGCGCTGATCTTGGCTTTTACGGAAAGCGTTGAAAGCATGGAATATCTCCGGATGTCGAAATGTCGTTCGGTGCGGCGGAAGGAGGCGACCGGCGCGTGATCACGCGCCGGTCGGCGCCGCGCGGGCCGCGGGTGCGCTTTCCGCGTGGGCGTTGCGGATGAAGCCGTGGATCAGGTTGGGGATGTCGAGAATCAGGGCGACGCTGCCGTCGCCCAGGATGGTCGATCCGCCCAGGCCGCGCACGCCGCGCAGCAGGCGGCCGAGCGGCTTGATGACGGCCTGCATCTCGCCGACGAAGCGGTCGACCAGGATGCCGGCGCGCCGGTTGCCGTAACGCACGACGACCAGCGAGCGGCCCTTCGCGCCCGCCTGGCCGATGCCGAAGGCTGCGGCCAGTTCGATCACGGGCAGGGCTTCGCCGCGCAGCGCGACGACATGGCCGTCGTCCGCCCGCCCGCTGACATCGACGCATTCTTCGATGAGGTCGAGCGGCAGGATGAAGCTGGCGGCGCCGACCGCGACCTGGAAGCCGTCGATGATCGCCAGCGTGAGCGGCAGCTGGATGCGGAAGGTGGTGCCCAGGCCCGCGCGCGATTCGATCTGCACGCTGCCGCGCAGTTGCTCGATGTTCTGGCGCACGACGTCCATGCCGACGCCGCGTCCGGAAATGTCGGTGACCTGTTCGGCGGTGGAAAAGCCGGGGGCGAAAATCAGGGCGAAGGTTTCTTCTTCCGAAAGCGTCGCGTCGGCGGCGAGCAGCCCCTTTTCGACGGCCTTGGCGCGGATGCGCGCCCGGTCGAGGCCGCGTCCGTCGTCGCTGATCTCGACGACGATGCTGCCCGACTCGTGAAAAGCGTTGAGGTGCAGCCTGCCGTGTTCCGGCTTGCCCGCGACACGGCGGTCGGCGGTCGCTTCGATGCCGTGGTCGATGGCGTTGCGCACGATGTGCAGCAGGGGGTCGGAGAGCTTGTCGACCATCGATTTGTCGAGTTCGGCGTCGGCGCCGCTGATCGACAGTTCGATCTTCTTGCCGAGTTCCTGCGCAAGGTCGCGCACGACGCGCGGGAAGCGCTGGAAGACGTCGCCGATCGGCGTCATGCGCAGTTCCAGCGAGCGGTCGCGGATGCGCTCGACGAGCGCTTCCATCTCGGCCAGCGCTTCGCGCAGGGCGGGGTCGCCGTTGCGCGCGGCTAGAACGCGCGAGCCGGCGCTGGCGATGACCATTTCGCCGACCGCGTCGATCAGTTCGTCGAGCTTGCGCGCCTCGACCTTGACCATGCTCTGTTCGCTCGGGCGGCGCTCGGCGGCGCGGCGGGCGGCGACGCCTGCCGCCGGGGCGGCGGTATCCGCGATATTCGCAATATCCGCGCCGGCTGCGGCGAGCGGGACGATCTCGATCCGGCTGTCCTCGGCGATGAATTCGAAGGTCCGCAGCAGGGTGTCGCGGTCGGCGGCCTGGCGCAGGACGATTTCAAAACCGAGGTAACAGGCTTCCGGGTCGAGTTCGGCGAAAGCCGGCAGGCGCTCGCTCAGCGTCGCGATGCGTTCGATCTCGCCGTGCCGTTCGAGGTAGTCGATGAAGGGCAGCGGGTCCAGTCCCTGGCGCAGCAGGTCGGCGCCGGGGTGCAGGACGATGCGCCAGTCCCGGCCTTCCGGCGGCGCCGCCGGCGCGGCGTCCGGTACCGGGCCGGATGCCCCCGCGCCGGACGCCGGGGCGAGGTGGCGTTGCAGCGCGTCGAGCAGCGCGGCGCGCGTCTGCGGGTCGGGGTCGGCGAGCGTGCCGCCGGCCTCCAGCGCGTCGATCAGATGCGCCATGTAGTCGCCGCAGCGGAGCATCAGCGCGCATAGCGCCGGGTCCATCGCCAGCTCGTCGTTGCGCACGTGCACGAGGACGCTTTCCATGCAATGCGTGAAATCGACGATCAGTTCGAGCGCGAACAGGCCGGCCGCGCCCTTGATGGTGTGGGCGGCGCGGAAGACGGCGTTGATGCGCGGGCCGCTGACGCCGCACTCCTCGATTTCGAGCAGGGCGGCTTCCATGTCGGTGAGCAGTTCGCGCGCTTCCTGGACGAAAACACCCCTGGCCTGGTCAAGCTCCATGACTATCCTCCTGCGGGCACAGCGCATCGTGCAGCCCGAGGCGCCCGATCAGGGCGGCGACGCAGGCGCTGGGCCGGGCGAGGGTGACGCGGTCCGCTGCGCGCGCCAGGGCGAGCAGCAGTTGCAGGCCCGCACAGTCGATTTCGCCGATGGCCGAGAGATCGACCGTGAGCGGGCCGGCGCTTTCGCCCAGGGCGCGGGCCAGGCGTTCGTGCGTGGCGGCGGCTTCCGCGATGGTCAGCGCGCCGGCGATCCGGACTTCCGTCCGCTCGGCGGCGGGGGAGAGGGCGTTCGTCATCGCGGACTCAGGCGGCGATCAGCCGGGCGACGGCGTCGAGCAGCGTCGGCGGCTGGAAGGGCTTGATGATCCAGGCCTTGACGCCGGCCGCCTTGCCTTCCTGCTTCTTCTTCTCGTCGCCCTCGGTGGTCAGCATGAGGATCGGCGTGAAGCGGTAGGGCGCCAGCGTCCTGGCCTGACGGACGAAGCCGATGCCGTCCAGGTTCGGCATGTTGACGTCGGAGATGATCAGGTTGAACTTGCGCCCGTCGAGCTTGGCGAGCGCGTCCTTGCCGTCCACCGCTTCGGTCACCTCGTAGCCGCCGGAGCGCAGGGCGATGGCCAGCGTCTGGCGCAGGCTCAGGGAGTCGTCGACGATCAGGATGGATTTGCCCATGGTTTCTCTTTCAGAAGAATGTGATGTCCCCAGCCGGAGCCGGGGGGGCGCGGTCGGCGGCGGGGGCGTCGCGGTGCGCGGCCTGCTGTTCGAGCGTCGTGTAGGTGGTCGCCAGGCGGGTCAGCCAGGCGGCGGTGTCGGGCGGCGTTTCGCCGTCGGCGGCGAGTTCGGCCCGGCGCATGTCGTCGAGCACGTGGTCGACGATCTGCTGCACGCGATCCTGGAACTGGAGGTTGATCAGCACGTTCTGGATGTCGGCGTCGATCTCGCGCTGCTGCTGGCGCAGCGCGGCCAGCGAGGCTTCCAGCGTGTCCGCCGTGGCCTGGAAGCGCTCGACGATGCCGGCGGCGGTGGCGCGGCTGTCGCGCACGAGTCCGCTTTCCTGTTCGCTGAAGTCCTCGGCCATGGCGATCGCCGAGGCGATGGTCTGGCTCACCGTGTCGATCGTTGCGCGGATTTGCGCGCCGGCGGTCGCGGATTCGGTCGACAGCTTGCGCACCTCGTCGGCGACCACGGCGAAGCCGCGGCCGTGCTCGCCGGCCCGCGCTGCCTCGATCGCCGCGTTGAGGGCAAGCAGATTGGTCTGGCTGGCGATGGCGCCGACGCGCGTCGCCATGTCCTTGAGGTCGCCCGAGTGGCGGGCGATGCCTGAGATCTGGTCGACCAGCGCCTGGCGGAACTCCTGCGTGCGGTCGAGCGTCGCGACGATCTGCCCGAGCCCGTTTTCGGCCGCGGCGATGGCGTCGATCACGATGTCGTCTTCACCCTTGTCGCGATGCGCGCCGCCGATCGCCTGCGATAGCGAGGCGAAGCGGCCGACCAGATTCTCCGCCGCGTCGCGCGTCTGATCGCGGACCAGCACCAGATTGCGTCCCCAGCACGGGAGGATGCCGGCGACGAAGGCGCGAAAGCCGGCGTAGGCCTGCACGTCGTTCTCCCGGGCACGCTCGAGTTCGACGTGGCGCGCCAGCGGCACCGTCTCGGCCGGATCGGAGCGGCTCAGGACGAGCAGGGCGCCGGCGGCGAAGGCCGCGCAGAGTGCGCCCTGCCACCAGACGGCGGCGAGCAGGGTGCTGGCGGCCAGATTGAGCGCCGCCGCGCCGCCTGCCCACAGAATGTTCTTCGTGCTTCGGTTCATGCCTGCCGCCGGTTCCCGGATGCGCTTTCGATGCGCGCATTCTTGCGGGACGGTCAAGCGGCGGGGAGAGTGGAACTACCTAGGCGGGAGAGGGGGAAATACCTGCTCCGGGGCGTCCGGGAGGCGCCGGGCGGCGTTCAGAGAAAGAGTTTGACGAGGTCGACGGTGGAGTCCACGTGCAGCTTCTCCATCAGCCGCGCGCGGTGGTTTTCGACGGTGCGCACGCTGATTTCGAGCTTTTCGGCGATTCGCGGACTCGACTGGCCGGCCACCACGAGTTCGGCGATCTGCCTTTCTTTCGGCGTGAGCAGGGCGATCCGCGCCTCGCGCGCGCAGCGCGCCATGCGTTCGGCGTGCAGTTCGCGGCTGCGGGCCAGGGCTTTCTGTACTTTTTCGAGCAGCAGGCTGCCCTTGACCGGTTTTTCGAGGAAGTCGAATGCGCCCTTCTTGATCGCCTCCACCGCCGCATGCACTTCCGGATAGCCGGAAACGAAGATGATCGGCAGGTGGCTGCCGCTTTCGAGCAGCTGGCGCTGTACTTCCAGGCCGCCGATTTCCGGCATCCGCAGGTCGCAGATCAGGCATTCACAGGGGGCGGGGCGATAGGCGTCGAGAAAGGCGCGGGCCGAAGTGAAGGCGCGAAACTCGGCGCCGATTCCCTGCAGCAGTTCCTGGAACATCCAGAGGGTGATGTCGTCGTCGTCGATCATGTGAATGAGAGGGCGAACGGGCGACACGGCGGGGCCTTTCGTGGAAATGACGAGGGTGGCGGGAAATGCGGGAAGCAACCCTTTTAGCTTAGCAGGCATTCTTTTGTGTCGCTCGGCGATGCAGCATGCTTCCAGTGCGCGCTGATGGAGGCTGTCGGCTGTCCTGGCTGGCGGCGATGCGGGGAGCTGCGATTCCGCCTCAGGATTCGACCGCGATCGTGCGCCCGAAGGGCGACAGGTCGTAGCCGCCGAGGCGGTCCGCCGTGGCGCGCAGCGCCGGACTGCCCAGCGTGTCGAGCAGCTGCTGGAACAGGTGGCGGAAGTAGAGCGCCTTGGGCAGCGCGAGGTCGAAGGCTTCCCAGCCGAGCGGCAGGAAATCGAGGCCGAACTCGCCGGCCGCGCCGCGCGTGCCCGGCGCGCAATCGGCGACGCCCTGCGCGACGAGCGCCGCGGCTTGTCGTTCGGAGAGCGCGGTGGCGACCGTGCCGCAATCCTCGGCGCGGAAGCCGCGGTCGGTGAGCGCCGTCAGGAGGTAGTGCTGCGAGCCGGCGCCGCCCTGGCGCATGGCCCAGCGGTAGTCGTAGCCGGCCAGCGTTTCGAGGTCGGCGGCGCCGCTGTCGGGACGCACGATGATGCCCTGCTCGCGCAGCGCGAGGCGCACCAGCGTCCATTGCGCATGCCCGGCGTGGCGCTGCAGCAGCGCCGGATGCTGCCGGTCGGCGCGCGCGGCCGGCCCCCAGTGCAGCGCGCAGGCGCTGATCCGGCGCTGGGAGAGCAGTTCGAGTCCGGGCAGGGTGCCGTTCGGCGCGTAGGCGACGAAGGCCTTGCCGCCGAGGTTCGCCGCGAGCAGGGCGACGGCCGCCGCCAGCCAGGGGTCGTCGCTGCCGGCGAGCAGCAGGCGGTCGCTCAACGCGCCGCCGTGCGCCTGTTCGAGCAGCCATTCGTCGAGCATGGCGCGCGGGAAGAGCCACTTGCCGCCGACCTTGGCGGCCGGAAGCTCGCGCCCGTTGGCCAGTTCGTAGAGCTTCTTCTCGTTGACGTGCAGGTAGGCGGCGGCCTGCCGGGCGGTCAGGTAGGGGCTTTCGGAAAGGCTGTCGTCGTTCATTTGTCGCCGCGCGCCCAGCGTTCGAGTTCGTCGCGCGTGTTGATGTTGCTGAAGGCGTCGGCCTCGTCGTCGAAGGCGACTTCGGCCACGCGCAGCGTCGCGTACCAGCGGTCGACCTTGCGCCCGCCGCTTTCGAGGAAGGCGGTGAGGTGCGGCAGGACGGCGCGCCGGCACAGGCAGAACACCGGATGCGCCTGGTCGAAGGTGCGCGCCACCGCGAGGTCGGCGCCCTGCGCCGCGAGCGCGGCGTGCAGACGAACGACCAGGTCGTGCGGCAGGAAGGGCGAGTCGCACGGAACGGTGGCGACCAGCGGGTGCGCCGCCTGCGCGAGCGCGGCGTGCAGGCCGGCGAGCGGGCCGGCGAAGTCGGGAATCCGGTCGGGGACGACGGGATAGCCGAAGGCGGCGTAGCGTTCGGCGTTCTGGTTGGCGTTGATCAGCAGTTCGTCGACCTGCGGCGCGAAGCGCTCGACCGCATGCTGCACCATCGGCTTGCCGGCCAGCGGCTGCAGCCCCTTGTCGACGCCGCCCATGCGCCGGCCGAGGCCGCCGGCGAGGACGACGCCGGTGATTTTTTCGCGGTCCATGTTCTGGCTGTCCGTGGCGTTCATCGGGCGAAGCGCTCCGCGCCGGTGAAGAGCAGGTAGTGCTTGCCCTGCGCGCGGCCGATCATCGTCATCCCGACGCGGCGCGCCAGTTCCCAGCCCATCTGCGTGAGACCCGAGCGCGAGACGAGGAAGGGGATGCCCATCTGCGCCGTCTTGATGACCATCTCCGAGGTCAGGCGGCCGGTGGTGTAGAAAATCTTGTCGCCGCCGTCGAGGCCGTCCAGCCACATGCGGCCGGCGATCGCGTCGACCGCGTTGTGGCGGCCGACGTCTTCGACGAACAGCAGGATCTCGCTGCCGCCCGGCGCGTTGGCGGCCAGCGCGCAGCCATGCACGGCGCCGGCCTGCTTGTAGATCGATTCGTGCAGGCGCACCGCGTCGAGCAGTCCGTAGAGCGTCGCTTCCGAGAGCTGCGCGGCGGCCGGCAGGCGGACTTCGTCGATCTCGGCCATCAGGTCGCCGAACACCGTGCCCTGGCCGCAGCCGGTGGTCACCGTGCGTTTTTCCAGACGGGCGTCGGCGTCCTGGAGGCCGCCGCGCGTGGTGACGGCGACCGCGTCGGCCTCCCAGTCGACCTGCACCGCGGCGATTTCGTCGAGGCTGCGCACCAGGCGCTGGTTGCGCAGATAGCCGACGGCGAGCGCTTCGGGCGCCGCGCCGAGCGTCATCAGGGTGACGATCTCGCGCTTGTCGACGTAGAGGGTCAGCGGATGCTCGCCGGCGATCGGCGTCGGCACCGTTTCGCCGCGCTCGTTCAGCGCGTCGATGGTGAAGGTGAGCGGGCGGCTGGCGCTGCTCAGAAGGGGCTTGTGCATGGCGTGAACCGGTGAAGGCCAGCGGCGATTTTACACGCCGGCGGGTGTGCGGACCGCGCGACTTGGCCTATCCTGTAAAGAGCAATTTCGCCCGTCCATGCTCCCGGTCTTTCCATGAAACAATTTCCCATCGCCGTCATCGTCGAACGCATGCAGATCGACAATCGCTGGGTCAGCGAAAAGTGGGAGGTGGTCGGCATCGTCCCCGCCTTCGACACCGATCCCGGCGATCCGGCTTCGTGCGCCCCCCGGCGCATCTTCGCCGACGAGCGGCGCGAGCAGTTCCTGGTCGGCGGCTTCGTGCTCGAACTCTTCCGCGACGAGGTCGACAACTACCACCTCAACATCACCTCGCCGATTCCCAAGGTCTTCGTGATGTGGCGCCTGGAAGGCGAGGGCGCGGAAACCTTCGCCCGGCCGACGGTGACCACCGTCAGCTACGGCGAGGCGGCGCGTTTCCTCGATTCGGGCGAGCAGGTGGACGGCGTCGCCATGCCGCAGGAAATCGCCGACTGGGTGGGCGATTTCGTCAACACGCACTACAAGCCGGCGCCGCGCAAGAAGGTGCGGCGCAACGATCCGCTCGGCGCCGCGCAGGAAGGCCGCCGGCGCGAGCGGCCGGAAGGTTCGGGGGAGCCCTCGTGAGCGCGCCGTCGCGCTTCCTCGCGCGCTGGTCGCGCCTCAAGCGGCAGGGCGGCGACGCGGCGCCGGCCGCCGTCGTGCCGGCGGATGGCGTCGCTGCGGCGCACGCGCCGGTCGGCGCGGAAGACCTGCTGCCGCCCGGCGTCGACCTCACCGCGCTGCTGCGCGAGGAAATCAGCGAAGCGGTGCGCCGGCAGGCGCTCAAGAAGATTTTCGCCGACCCCCATTTCAACGTGATGGACGGGCTCGACGTGTATATCGACGACTACTCGATCAGCGACCCGATTCCCCCCGAGATGATGGCCACGCTGCGCCAGGCGCGCATGTTGCTCGACGACGAGGACGAGGCGGTCGCGGAAGAAGCGCCTGCGGAAATGGCCGCTGCGGTGCCGGCGCGGGCGGCGGGCGAAGAGGGGGCCGAGGCCGGCGTCGACGAGGAAACGGGCGATGCGGCGGGGTCGCCGGCAGCCGGATCGGCCGGCGATTCGCCCCCGGAATTCTCCGGCGAACTCGGCGCGAAGCCGGCCCGCGCCGCGCCGGGGCTGGCCGCGGCGGATGCGCCGGAATGCGACAAACTGGCGCGGGTGGGCCAGAAAGAACCGGTGATCCAGTTTGTGAGCAGGTCTGGCTCGGAGAATTAGTGCTTTTTGCTCCGGTTTTCCCCGCTTAACTTGGTATGTGACGTGCTTCGAGATTGGAGATCATAAAAAAGTGGCGGCAATGCAAAACAACGGAGACAAACAGATCAAGGTGTGCGATTGCAATCGCACCGGCAGCATCGACGCGGCGGCGCTCGCCGGCGCGGTGGGTGGCGGCGTTGCCCTTTCCTTCCACAGCGCGCTGTGCCGCGGCGAGATCGGCGAGGCCGACGCGGCCTGCCGCAGCGCCGGCGAGTTGCTGATCGGCTGCACGCAGGAAGCCGCGCTTTTCTCCGAACTTTCCGACGACGCCGAACGCAGCGAGCCGGTGCGTTTCTTCAATCTCCGCGAACTCGCCGGCTGGTCGGCCGAAGGCGCCGCGGCGATGCCGAAGATGGCCGCGCTGATCGCCGCCGCGCAGCTGCCCGATCCCGAACCGATGGCCGGCGTTACCCTGCGTTCGGCCGGCAACCTGCTGATCGTCGGCGAAGCCGGCGCCGCCCTCGGCTGGGCCGAGCGCCTCAAGGACCAGCTGGACGTCAGCGTGCTGATCGGCGGCCGCGGCGGCGCGGTCGCAGCCAACGAATTGCCGGCCACCCGCAGCTATCCGCTGTTTTCCGGCAGCGTGACCTCGCTCGGCGGCCACCTCGGCGCCTTCGACGTGCGCTGGACGCAGGACAACCCGATCGACCTCGAACTCTGCGTGCGCTGCAATGCCTGCATCCGCGCCTGTCCGGAAGGCGCCATCGGCTACGACTATCAGGTCGATACGGAACGCTGTCGCTCGCACGAAGCCTGCGTCGCCGCCTGCGCCGAAGTGGGCGCCATCGATTTCGCGCGCAGCGCCGCCGATGCGGCGCGCGAGGACCGCTACGACCTGATCCTTGATCTGTCCGCCGAGCCGCTGCTGAAGCGCGTCGAGCCGCCGCAGGGCTACCGCGCGCCGGGTCGCGACCCGCTCGACCAGGCGCTCGCCGTGCAGGACCTGCTGGCGCTCACCGGCGATTTCGACAAACCGCAGTACGTCGCCTACCGCGACACGCTGTGCGCGCACAGCCGCGCGAAGCAGCCGGGCTGCAGCAACTGCATCGAGGTCTGCGCGACGCAGGCCATCGTCTCGGTCGGCGACAAGATCAAGGTCGATCCCTATCTCTGCCAGGGCTGCGGCACCTGCGCCACGGTCTGCCCGTCGGGCGCGCTGAGCTATCAATATCCGCGCGTCGCCGACCTCGGCCTGCGCGTCAAGACGCTGCTCGGCGCCTACGCCAAGGCCGGCGGCGCGGCGCCCGCGCTCCTCTTCCATTCGGCCGCGGCCGGACGGGCGCTGATCGACCAGTTGGCGCGGCGCGGCAAGGGCCTGCCGGCGCGCGTGATTCCGGTCGAGACGCGGAGCGCCGACGCGGTCGGCCTCGACCTGCTGCTCGGCTGCTACGCGCTGGGTGCCGCGCAGGTCGCGGTGCTCGGCGCCGGTTCGCACGACCTGACGCCGCTGCGCCGGCAGGCCGCGCACGCGCAGACCATCGTCACCGCCCTCGGCTACGCCGGCAAGCACTTCCGCATCATCGACGCGGCCGACGCCGTGCCGGCGCTCGAAGCCGCGCTCTGGGACTGGGCGCCGGCCGCCGCCGTCGGCACGCCGGCGGAGTTCCGCCTGCTTTCCGACAAGCGCACGACGCTGACCTTCGCCATCGAACATCTGGCCCGGCACGCGCCGACGCCGCAGCGCGAAATCGCCCTGACGGCCGGCGCACCCTTCGGCAGCGTCGCCGTCAGCGACGCCTGCACGCTGTGCAGCGCCTGCGTCGGCGCCTGTCCGGCCGGCGCGCTGAAGGCCGCCGCCGATGCGCCGCGTCTGTCCTTCCTCGAAGCGCAATGCCTGCAGTGCGGCCTGTGCGAAAAGAGCTGCCCGGAAGACGCGATCACGCTGACGCCGCGCCTGCTGCTCGACGGCGGCCGCCGCGAGCGCGTGCTGCGCGAAGCCGAAGTTTTCTGCTGTACCGCCTGCGGCAAGCCGATGGGCGCCAAGCCGCTGATCGACGCCATGCTCGCCAAGCTGGCCGGCCACTCGATGTTCGCCGGCGCCGACGCGCAGGCGCGCCTTTCGATGTGCGCGGACTGTCGCGTGATCGACCTGATGAAGAGCGAAAAGAGCGCGCAAGCCTGGGAACTCGACGAATGAACGCCAATACCGCCCACCCCGACATCAATCGCGCCGCCGTGCCGCCCGCGCCCGACTGGTCCGAGGAGGACCGGGCGCGCGCCGACCATTACGCGCTGCTCGCGCAACTCTTCTACGCGCCGCCCGACGCGCTGCTGCTCGCCGCGCTGGCGACCACCGGCAAGAGCCTCGCGCACGGTGCCGGGCCGCTCGCCGCGGCGTGGACGGCGCTGGCCGAAAGCGCGGCGCAGGCCGATCCGGAAGCCGTGCAGGAGGAATACGAGCGCCTGTTCGTAGCCATCGGCAAACCCGAGGTGACGCTCTGCGGCTCCTACTACCAGACCGGCTTCCTGCACGAAGAGCCGCTCGCCGACCTGCGCGACGATCTCGCCCGGCTCGGCCTCGGGCGGCGCGCCGGGATCGGCGAGACGGAGGACCACTTCGCGGCGCTGACCGAAGTGATGCGCCACCTCGTCGTCACCGGGCCGGACGCCGCCGGCCTCGCGCGCCAGCATGAGTTTTTTGCGCGCCACCTGCAGCCCTGGTACGGCGCCCTGTGCGACGCGCTGGCGCAGCAGGAAGGTTTCTACGCACGGGTCGGAGCCCTGACCCGCGCTTTCCTGGATATCGAGAGCGAAGCGTTCTCGTTCGATTGAACGGTTTTGCCGGAGGAGGATGAGCATGGACAACAAACAAGCCAAACCAGCCAGACAGGCCAATCTCAAGCGCCGCAGCTTCCTGCTGACGCTGGGCGCGGGCAGCGCCGGCGCGGCGGCGGTCGTCGTCGGCGCCGCGCAGGGCGGCGGCGCCGCGCAGGCCGTGCAGCAGGCGCTCGCCGAGCCGGAACAGGGCCAGGGCTACGCCCTGAGCGAGCACGTTCGCAACTATTACCGCACGACGCGGGTTTGAGTCGGGGAGACGCTCGATGCTTACCAGAAAATCCAGCACGGCAGGCGGCAACCAGCGCCTGCGCAGCACGGCCGCCCGCGCGGCGCAGACCAAGCTGGGCGATTTCGCCCGCACGATGGACCGCCGCGCCTTCCTGAAGCGTTCCGGCCTCGTCGCCGGGGCCGGCGCCCTGGCCACGCAGCTGCCGTACAACATGATCGGCAGCGCCGACGCGGCGGACGCGGCCAATCCGCCGGCCGGCGCCGGCGGCACCGAAATCAAGCGCACCGTGTGCACCCACTGCTCGGTCGGCTGCGCCGTCGATGCCGTCGTGAAGAACGGCGTCTGGGTGCGCCAGGAACCGGTCTTCGATTCGCCGATCAACCTCGGCGCGCACTGCGCCAAGGGCGCCTCGGTGCGCGAGCACGGGCACGGCGACTATCGCCTGAAGTACCCGATGAAGCTGGTCGACGGCAAGTACCAGAAGATCAGCTGGGAACAGGCGATGAACGAGGTCTCCGAGCGCCTGCTCAAGCTGCGCAAGGAAGCCGGCCCGGATTCGGTGTACTGGATCGGCTCCTCCAAGCACAGTAACGAACAGGCCTACCTGCTGCGCAAGTTCGTTTCCTTCTGGGGCACCAACAACTGCGACCACCAGGCGCGCATCTGCCACTCGACCACGGTCGCCGGCGTTGCCAATACCTGGGGTTACGGCGCGATGACCAACTCCTACAACGACATGCAGAACTCGAAGGCGATGCTGTTCATCGGCTCGAACGCCGCCGAGGCGCACCCGGTGTCGTTGCTGCACGTCCTGCACGGCAAGGAGAACGGCGCCAAGATGATCGTCGTCGATCCGCGCTTCACGCGCACGGCGGCCAAGGCCGACATCTTCTCGCGCATCCGTTCGGGCACCGACATCCCCTTCATCTGGGGCATGCTCTACCACATCTTCAAGAACGGCTGGGAAGACAAGGAATACCTCAAGGCCCGCGTGCACGGCATCGACAAGGTCAAAGAGGAGATCATGAAGTGGACGCCGGACAAGGTGCAGGACGTCACCGGCATCCCCGAAGCCGAGGTCTACAAGATCGCCGAGACGCTGGCCAAGAACAAGCCGTCGACGGTCGTCTGGTGCATGGGCCAGACGCAGCACACGGTCGGCAACGCCAACGTGCGCGCCATGTGCATCCTGCAGCTGGTGCTCGGCAACGTCGGCGTCTCGGGCGGCGGCACCAACATCTTCCGCGGCCACGACAACGTGCAGGGCGCCACCGACGTCGGCCCCAACCCGGATTCGCTGCCCGGCTACTACGGCCTCGCCGCCGGCTCCTGGAAGCACTGGTGCGCGGTGTGGGGCGTCGATTACGAGTGGGTCAAGGGCCGCTACGCCTCGCAGGCGATGATGGAAAAGTCCGGCATCACGGTCTCGCGCTGGATCGACGGCGTGCTCGAGAACAACGAGGCGATCGACCAGGATTCCAACATCAAGGCCGTCGTGTACTGGGGCCACGCGCCGAACAGCCAGACGCGCGGCCTCGACATGGTCGAGGCGATGAAGGCGCTCGACACGCTGGTCGTGATCGACCCCTACCCGTCGGCGACGGCGGCGATGTCGGCGATGGTGCGCAAGGAAGGCGTCTATCTGCTGCCGGCCTGCACGCAGTTCGAGACGAGCGGTTCGGCGACCGCCTCCAACCGCTCGCTGCAGTGGCGCGAGAAGGTCATCGAGCCCTTGTTCGAGTCGAAGACCGACCATACGCTGATGTACGCCTTCGCCAGGAAATTCGGCTTCGAGCAGGAGCTGTGCAAGAACATCAAGGTCGAGAAGGACAAGCAGGGCTGGGACGAGCCGAACGTCGAGGACATCCTGCGCGAGATCAACCGCGGGACGTGGACCATCGGCTACACCGGCCAGTCGCCCGAGCGTCTGAAGCTGCACATGAAGAACATGCACACCTTCGACGTGAAGACGCTGCGCGCCAAGGGCGGCCCGTGCGACGGCGACTACTTCGGCCTGCCGTGGCCGTGCTACGGCTCGCCCGAACTCAAGCATCCGGGCACGCCCAACCTGTACGACACCTCGAAGCACGTGATGGAGGGCGGCGGCAACTTCCGCGCCAACTTCGGCGTCGAGAAGGACGGCGTCTCGCTGCTCGCCGAGGACGGTTCGGCCTCCAAGGGCGCCGACCTGCAGATGGGCTACCCGGAATTCGACCACGTGCTGATGAAGAAGCTCGGCTGGTGGGACGAACTGACCGAGGACGAGAAAAAGCTCGCCGAGGGCAAGAACTGGAAGACCGACCGTTCGGGCGGCATCATCCGCGTCGTCATGAAGAACCACGGCTGCCATCCCTTCGGCAACGCCAAGGCGCGCGCCGTCGTCTGGAACTTCCCGGACCCGGTGCCGCTGCACCGCGAGCCGATGTATTCGCCGCGTCCCGACCTCGTCGAGAAATACCCGCAGCCCGACGACAAGAAGGCCTTCTGGCGCCTGCCGACCCTCTACAAGTCGCTGCAGACGAAGGTCAAGGACATTTCCAAGGACTACCCGCTGGTCATGACCTCCGGCCGTCTCGTCGAGTACGAGGGCGGCGGCGAGGAAACGCGCTCGAATCCGTGGCTGGCCGAACTGCAGCAGGAGATGTTCGCCGAGGTGAATCCGCGCGACGCCAACAACGCCGGCTTCCGCAACAACGACTACATCTGGGTGGAAACGCCGACCAAGGCCAAGCTCAAGGTGCGCGCGCAGGTCACCGAGCGCGTCGCCGCCGGCACCGTCTTCCTGCCGTTCCACTTTTCCGGCTGGTGGCAGGGCAAGGACATGCTCGAGTACTACCCGGAAGGCGCGGCGCCGATCGTGCGCGGCGAGTCGGTGAACCAGGCGACGACCTACGGTTACGACTCGGTGACCATGATGCAGGAAACCAAGACCACGCTCTGCCGCGTGTCCAAGGCCTGATGGCGGAACGCCGAGAGGAGACCAAAAAATGGCAAGAATGAAATTCCTGTGCGATGCCGAGCGTTGCATCGAATGCAACGGCTGCGTCACGGCCTGCAAAAACGAGCACGAGGTGCCGTGGGGCGTCAATCGCCGGCGCGTCGTCACCATGAACGACGGGGTGCCGGGCGAACGTTCGATTTCCGTCTCGTGCATGCACTGCGCCGACGCGCCGTGCATGGCCGTCTGCCCGACCGACTGCTTCTACAAGACGGAAGAGGGCGTCGTCCTGCACGACAAGGATCTGTGCATCGGCTGCGGCTACTGCTTCTTCGCCTGCCCGTTCGGCGCGCCGCAGTTCCCCAACGGCCCGGCCGCCTTCGGCGCACGCGGCAAGATGGACAAGTGCACCTTCTGCGCCGGCGGCCCCGAGGCCGACGGCTCCGAGGAAGAGTTCAAGAAGTACGGCCGCAACCGCCTGTCCGAAGGCAAGCTGCCGGCCTGCGCCGAGATGTGCTCGACCAAGGCGCTGCTCGCCGGCGATTCCTCGGTCGTCTCCGACATCTTCCGCGACCGCGTGCTGCGCCGCGGCAAGGGCGCCGAAGCCTGGGGCTGGTCCACCGCCTACGGCGCTGGCGGCAAGCAGGAGCAGGCCCGGGAACGCAAGCAGGAGCGGACGCAGGAGCAAGCACAGGAGGGCAAGCAATGAACACGAGAATCCTGACTCTGCTGGCCGTGGCCGGCACGCTCGGTCTCGCGGCCTGCGGCGAGCGTCCGCAGATCGTCGAGTACAAGCAGGGCCAATACCAGGGCAAGGCCGACACCCGCCCCTGGGAAGGCCCGGCCTTCAAGGGCGACAAGGTGGCCTGGGAAAACGCCCTGCGCAACCGCAACCAGTCGCAGAACGAATACAAGCGTGTCGAGTAGGAGGGCGCCATGACGACTTCCCTTTTCAAGGCGAGGGCGGGTAGCGACACCTGGCCCTGGCTCTTCTGCCTGCTGGCCGTCTGCTGCGCGCTGGCGGCCGCTCGCCCGGCGCTGGCCGAGGAGCCGGCGGCCGCGGCGCGCTCCGCCGAAACCGGCGCGGCGGCGCAGCAGAAGCGCCAGCAGGAGCAGCCACTCAACAACGCGCCCGTGTGGCGCGAAGTGCGCTCCGGCGATGCGCACTTCACCACCGTGCGCGGACCGGAAACCGGCGTCCTGATCCAGTCCGAAGGCCAGACCTGGCGCGCGCTGCGCAACGGGCCGGTGACGCTGTACGGCGGCGTCCTGCTGCTTGCTGTCATCGCCGCCATCCTCGCCTTCTACAAGATCAAGGGGCCGCTGACGCTGCACGACGCGCCGAGCGGCCGGATGATCGAACGCTTCAACCGCTTCGAGCGCATCGTGCACTGGGGGGCGGCCGGGACCTTCCTGATCCTCGCCGTCACCGGGCTCGCCATCCTGTTCGGCAAGCACGTCATCGTGCCGATCTTCGGCCACACGCTGTTCGGCTATCTGATGATCGTCGGCAAGAACGTGCACAACTACGTCGGCCCGGTCTTCCTCGGCTTCACGCTGGTGATGATCGCGATGTGGGCGCGCGACAACCTCTGGCACAACTGCGATGCCGAGTGGATCAGGAAGGGCGGCGGCCTGGCGACCGGCGAGCACGTGCCGTCCGGCCGCTTCAACTTCGGCGAGAAGACCTGGTTCTGGATCGGTGTCACCGTCCTCGGCCTGACCGTCGCCGGCTCCGGCCTCGTGCTCGATTTCCCGAACTTCGGGCAGGTCCGCCAGACCATGCAGACCTTCAACCTGATCCACGTGATCGGCGCGCTGGTGCTGCTGATGCTCTCGCTCGGGCACATTTACATGGGCACCATCGGCGCGCACGGCGCCTACGAGTCGATGAAGACCGGCTACGTCGACGAGACCTGGGCGCATACGCACCACGAGCTCTGGTACAAGGAAATCAAGGCCGGGAAGCACGGACAATCGCCGGCCCGTCCGCCGGCCGCAAGGGAGGTCGCACCATGAAGAAAACGATTTTTGCCCCGTTGCCGGCGCTCCTCGCGGCGCTCTGTTTCGCCGCCGGCACGGCCTGGGCCAAGCTGCCGCCGCTTTCCGAGGAGGCCCAGGCGAAGGCCGCCGAGGCCAAGGTCAAGGCGGCCGAAACCGCCAAGAAGGACGCCGAGGATCTGGGCAAGGCGCAGGACCGCGTCGCCGAACGCTACATCAAGGAGCAGAAGGCCAAGGGCGTCACGGTCAAGCCGACGCCGATCGCGCCGCCGGCAGCGGCTTC
>RCMZ01000546.1_pt1 | contig 18266 bp, 17 predicted proteins | sample 2041141 | NCBI WGS metagenome assembly RCMZ01 (sample SAMN09708263, study PRJNA481090) | Wastewater metagenome, whole genome shotgun sequencing project. | biome: sewage; isolation source: Davis station wastewater (DW) | place: Antarctica: Davis Station | collected 2010-03-01
GGCGCAGACCCTCAGGAAGTCGGCTTCGGCCAGGTCGGCGGCCTTCTGTCCCGGGCCAAGCATGCCGGCATTGTTCACCAGGACGCTGACCGGGCCGAAGCGCTCTTCGGCTTTCGCGATCACTGTGGCCCAGTCGGCCTCGCTGGCGACATCGTGCTTCACGAACAGGGCGTTCTCGCCGAGTTCGGCCTGAAGCTGCGCGCCTGCGGCTTCGTTGATGTCGGTGAACACCGTCCGGGCGCCTTCGCGCACGAAGCGGCGGGCGTGTTCGGCCCCCATGCCCTGCGCCGCGCCGGTGATAATGGCGACCTTGCCTTCAAGTCGAGACATACTTCCTCTCCAAATCCGATCTTATGTCGGTAAATTCCGATGCAGACCATTGTGAAGCCTGTGAAAGGGCTAGGCCAGACCAAATAACCGAAAAATTTTCTTTAACTGACCGCCCGTGGAAGCTAGCATCGTCGGCAACCAACGACGGGCGATCTCGCGCCCGCGCCCATGGGAACAAGGAGGCCGTTTTGGAAGTCCAGATTACCGAGAAGGAACCGGATCATCTCAGCGCCCGGCCGGACAATGTCCCTGCCGATCGTGCGTTCGATTTCGACATCTACGAAGAGATCCCCGAAGGCGTCGATTTCCACCAGCATTGGCGCAACGTCATGAGGGACGCTCCGCACCCGTTGATGTGGACGCCGCACAACGGCGGGCACTGGATCGTGCTGACCGCCGAACTGTCCGAGACCGTGCTGTCGGACTATGAGCGCTTCTCGAACAACACGGTTCTGGTCCCCAAGGAAACCGCGGGCGAGGCCTACCGGCTGATCCCCCTGTCCCTGGATCCGCCGGATCACCGTCCTTTCCGCACATTGCTCAACGAAAACCTCGGTCCCAAGCCGCTGCGTCCGATGGAGGGGATTGTCCGTGATCTCGCCGTGACCCTGATCGACGGGTTCAAGGCCGCCGGCCGATGCAACTTCACCCACGATTTCGCCGAGAAGCTTCCGGTCCAGATCTTCATGGGGATCGTGGATCTCCCGGTCGAGGATTTGCCGAAGCTGAAACACCTGGCCGACCAGTACACCCGTCCCGACGGGTCGATCCCTCTGGATCAGGTCACGCAGCAGTTTCGCGATTATCTCCGTCCGATCATCGCCACGCGTCGCGCGACGCCGGGCGAGGACATGATCAGCCGGATGATCAACGGCGATATCGGCGGTCGCCCCCTGTCGGACGTCGAGGCGGAGAACATCTGCATTCAGGTGCTGGTCGGCGGCCTGGACACTGTCGTGAACATGCTCGGCTTCACCTTCTCCTACCTGGCGATCGATCATGATCTGCGTCGGGCGATCGCCGCCGACCCCACGCGGATCGACGACGCCTTGCTCGAGTTCTTCCGTCGTTTCCCTGTGGTCTCCTCGGCCCGCGAGATCATGAAGGAGGTCGAGTTCGAAGGCGTTCGCCTCAAGGCGGGGGACATGGTGCTCGCCCCGACTGTGGTGATCGCCATGGATGACGCGCGAAACGACGATCCCCTCGAGTTCCGGCTTGGCCGCAAGGCCCGCCAGCATTCCACGTTCGGGAAGGGGTCGCACACCTGCCCGGGCGCGACGCTGGCGCGCATGGAAATGAAGATCGTCCTGCAGGAATGGTTCGCGCGCATTCCCGAGTTCAGGCTCGCCGACGACAAGCCGCTGGGTTACGTCAACGGGATCGTCGGCAGCGTGAAGCCGTTCGATCTGGTCTGGGACGTCTGACCCCGCGCGCGTGATGGCGGGCGATCGACAATGATCGCCGGGAACGGGGCAGGCTGAACGCCTGCCCCGTCAGCCTGTCTGGCCGACCTCGAGTTCCAGCATGGCGAGCAGGCGTTCGACCATGTCGATCCCGGCCTTGGTCAGGTTCCGGGGTTGGCGGTAAAGCAACCAGGTGATGATCAGCTGGTTGACGCCTCCGAGGAGGAGGGCTGACGTCTGGTAAGGGTCCGTTGTCCGGCTGACCCAGCCCTCTTCCATGCCCTGACGGATCAGAAAGACGATCACGCGGGCGAAGTCGTCAATGCTGTGGCGCAGTTCGGTTTCGCTGACGAAGACGCTCGGCCAGATTTCGAGGTAAAGCATGCGCGCCCATTCGGCATGTTCGCGCGCATAGTCGGTGGACATGACAAGGTACAGGACGAGGCGTTCCTTGGCCGTGGTCTTTTCCGACGCCGCCTCGACGTAGAGATCGAAGAACTCGGCCAGGTGCGACAGGGGGACGTCGTAGGCGAGATCCTCTTTGCTCTTGTAGTATTCATAGAGGGTCGAGTTGGAGATTCCCGCCTCGGCCGCGACATCGGCGATGCGGGTCCGCGAGACGCCGTCCCGGGCGAAGACACGAAGCGCGGCGTTCAGAATCTGCTGCTCGGTCCGCTTGCTGCGGTCCTGCTTTCTCTCGGTAGCCCGTTTGGGCCGGCTGGAAATTTCTTCAAGCAACCGGTGCCAGGCGTCGCCCTGTCCAACGACGGGCGCCGTCGTGATCTGTTCGAGCGACCGGGTCGCTTTGGTGGCCACGGACATCTCCAAATATGAGCCGGTGTCGGTTTTTGTCGGTTTGGGCGCTGGCCCATTGAGGGCCCAAGTCTGATCGGTCCGGGCGGGCGGCGCAAGACAAAACGCCGAGAACTGAAGGGTTTTGGGTGCGGGCAGGCCTCTTCCTGGGTCTGCGAACGCTATGATTTTGCAAAGCTTTGACGGGGCCAGAATGTAGGCGTTGGATAAATTTCCGACAAATAGTCGATTTTGGTTTGACGGCGGCGGAGGGGGATTGTAGCTGTTTCTTATTGGAAAGTCAGGCCAAGCACCCGGAAGTGGTGCAGTGCCTCAGGGAGGATCTTGGCCATGGGTTGCCCCATATCCGTAATCGTGTCCGATTTCTTGCAAGGCACCGACGTCGCTCGCGCCTGTGCTGAGGGCGCGGTATGACCGACTTCGCGCAAGCCTCCGCCCGGCTCATCGAGGCCTACAACGCCAAGGCTTTCGACGATCTCGGGGCGCTGATCGCGCCCGACATCGACTTCGCTCACTTTAACCGCGACTTCGTCCTGACCGATCGAGCCGCCTTGCTGGACGTCCTGCGCGGCTTCGCCGCCACCTATGTGCCTGATCGGCATTTCGAGGCCCCCGAACGGGTCACCGTCTGCGGGAACATCGTCGTTCGCGAAGCCTGGTACGTCGGGACGGCGGCGGTGGATCTGCCCGGTTTCGGCGCGGCCGGCGAAGGGTTCCGGCTGAAGTTCTGCAGCGTGATGCGCTTCGACGACGCGGGCGTCCTCGTCGAATGGAAAGACCATGGTTGAGCGCCGCTTCACGGCGTCATCGAGAAAGGTGCGATAATGAAAGTCGGCATGTTCCAGACACCGTTCCTCCGACCGGAGCGGACGGCGCGGCAGGTCTTCGAGTGGGCCATCAAACAGGCCGTTCACGCGGACGAGATCGGCTTCACCGAATACTGGATCGGTGAGCACGCGACCCTGAACTGGGAAGGCATTCCCAATCCCGAGCTGGTGATCGCGGCCGCGGCCCTGCAGACCAAGCGGATCAAGTTCGGCCCGCTGGCGCACCTGCTGCCCTACTATCATCCCGCGAGCCTGGCGATCCAGTCGGCCTGGCTCAGCCAGATCCTCGAAGGCCGCTACATGATGGGCGTCGCTACCGGCGCCTATCCGACCGACGCGGCCCTGCGCGGCATCACCGACATGAGCAAGAACCATGCGATGATGTTCGAGGCCATCCAGATGATGGAGAAGGTCTGGAAGGCCGAGCCCTTCCAGGAGCAGGGCGAGTTCTGGAACGTGGGCTTCCCCGAGGCGGTGCCCGGCAAGCCCTTCCGCGACACCCGTCCCTACGGCGGCGAGATGACCATGGCCATGACCGGCCTGAGCGCGCCCTCGCCGTCCATCGCCTTCGCCGGCGAGCACGGCTTCATTCCCGCGTCGGTCTATGCGGGCAATCCGTTTCTGCGCAGCCACTTCGAGACCTACGCCGAGAAGATGGAGGCGGCGGGCCGCAAGGCCGACCGGTCCATGCACCGGGTGGTGCGCGACGTCATCGTCGCCGATACGGACGAGGAGGCGCGCAAGCTGGCCGTGGACGGCGGCATCGGCCGCGCCTGGAAAGAATACATCAAGCCGACCTATGAGCGCTTCGGCGTCCTCAAGGGGCTGGTTCACGACCCCAATATGGATCCGGCCGACGTCGACGCCGACTACCTCGCCGAACATGTGTGGATCGTCGGGTCGCCCGAAACCGTGCGCCAGAAAATGGAGGCCTGGTTCGATGATGTCGGTGGGCCATTCGGCACGCTGCTGATCTACAGCCACGACTACATCGACAATCCCGAGCCCTGGGAGCGGTCGATGGAACTGCTCGTGAACGAGGTCGCGCCCAAACTGCCGAGCGCCTTCCCGGCCGAAGGCGGCTGAGGATGGCCCGGCTGGCTGGCAAGGTCGCCATCATCACCGGCGCGGCCCAGGGCATGGGTGAGGCCCACGCCCGTCGGTTCGTCGGCGAAGGCGCCAAGGTGGTCCTGACCGACCTCAACGAAGAGGGAGGGCAGGCCCTGGCGTCCGAGCTCGGCGCCAACGCCTTGTTCGTCAAGCACGACGTGGCCGACGGCGAGGGGTGGCGAGACGTCGTTCTGCAGGCCGGCGCGCGCTTTGGCCCCGTCAATGTTCTCGTGAACAACGCCGGCGTCATCGGACCCGTCCAGGGGTTGCTCGACTTCAGCGAAGAAGACTTCCTCAAGGTGTGCGCCATCAATCAGTTGGGCGTCTTCCTCGGCATGAAGGCGGTCGTGCCCGGCATGATCGCCGCTGGCGGGGGATCCATCGTCAACATCTCGTCGATCGCGGGAATGCTGGGCACCCGAGAGTCGTCGAACGCCGCCTACTGCGCCAGCAAATGGGCCGTTCGCGGCATGAGCAAGCTGATCGCGGCCCAGTACGGTCATGCGGGCATCCGCGTGAACTCGGTCCACCCCGGTTACATCCTGACCCCGATGATGATCGCGGCCATCGACGAAAACGGGGGTGGGGCCGCAGCGGTGATCCCGCTCGGACGTCTCGCTCAACCCGATGAGGTCTCGAGCGTCGTCCTGTTCCTTGCGTCCGACGAAGCGAGCTTTGTCTCCGGCGCCGAGCACGTCGTGGATGGAGCGATGATCGCCGGCTAAGCCTCGATAAGTTTCTGTAAATAAATAATAATCAGGAGGGAATATCGTGAGGAAGAGTAGGCTGTTGACCCAGGTGTCGCCCATGCTTTTGGCGATGTGTCTGGCATCCCCCTCCCTGGCGCAGACAACGCCCACTGCACCGGCGGCCCCATCCCAACCGTCAGATCAGGAAGCCACGAGCGTCGGTGACGTCGTGGTGACCGCCAACCGGCGCGAGCAGGCGGTGAACAACGTCGGCCTGACGATCCAGGCGGCGAGCGGCGAGGAGTTGACCCAGCGTGGCGTCTCCAGCGTGGCCGATCTCACCAAACTGGTTCCCGGCTTCACCTTCACGCAATCCATCTATTCCACACCGGTCTTCACCCTTCGGGGCATCGGCCTGTACGACGCCACCTTCGGCGCCGCGCCCTCGGTGGCGATCTACACCGACCAGATCCCGCGCAACGTCCCGGTGATGTCCGACGCCCTGGATCTCGATATCCAGCGTCTGGAAGTCCTCAAGGGTCCGCAAGGCACGCTCTTCGGCCAGAGCGCCACCGGCGGCGCGATCAACTACATCGTCAACAAGCCGACCGACGAGTTGGCTTCCGGCTTCGACGCCTCCTATGAGCGTTTCGACCGGATCGAGACCTCGGCCTTCGTCAGCGGTCCAATCACCGAAACGCTGCGCGCGCGTCTGGCGGTCAAGAGCGTCAGCGGCGGCGCCTGGCAGCACAGCCTGTCGCGTCCTGACGATGAGAACGGCGACCAGCGCAAACTCGCGGGCCGCCTGACCCTGGACTTCCAGCCGACGGACCGGTTCCACGTCATGGTATCGGCCACAGGCTCTCGCGACCGGTCGGATCCCTTGGCGCCTCAATACGCCGGCACGACGCTGAACTACTATCCGACCCAGGCCGCGGCGGCGGCGTCCGGCAACCCGTATGCGCGGGTTGATGCGCAACGCTACGCGGATCTGACCACGCCCAGTTCGCCAGGATACGACGCCTCCCTCACGGGCCGTCAGGCGACCGTCGTCGGTCGTCTCAGCAGCCCCAACGCGTCGCGGGCGGCCGGCGCCAGAGCCTTGCTCGGAACGCCGATCAGCGATGACGCGCGGGACGCGGAGTGGACGGCCGGCTTCCTGACCGCCTCCGACAACACCTACTATCAGTTCACGGGCCAGGCCGACTTCAACCTGACCGACGCCCTGACGCTGACTTACGCGGGCGCCTACGCCAAGCAGGAGCTCGAGTATAACCAGGACCTCGACGGGACGACCGCCCAGGTGGTCGATGTGCCCCTCACCGGGGAAGTCGAGGCGACCAACCACGAGGTTCGGCTGGCGCTCGATGTCGATCGCTTCCATGGCCTGGTCGGCGCCGTCTACGACGACCTGAAGACAAGCCAGGATAATCTGTTCAACCTCGGTGACTATTCCGCCAATGCGGACCTGATCACGGTGACGTCCAACGAGTTCGACTCGCGTTCCAAGAGCTATGGCGTCTTCGCCAACGGCGAGTTCGAAGTGATGCCTCGCCTGACGATCCAGGGCGGCGTCCGCTACACTAAGACGGAACTCGACGCGACCTACTGCTACAGCGACCCGACCGGCACCGGCGCCGCCGTGCTGTTCGGAAGCGCCCTCAACAGCGTGCCCATCACCATCGGCGCCGGCCAATGTTTCCCGACCACGGGCGACATCCTGCTCGGAACGGCGCGATCGACACTGACCCCAGTCAACCAGAGTCTCGATGAGGACAATGTCTCGTTCCGCGTCGGCGCGAACTACAAGTTCGACCAGGGCACCCTGATCTATGCGACGATCAGCCAGGGCTACAAGGCCGGCATCTTTTCGGCCATCGGCGCCTCGCGGGTGAACCAGTACACGCCCGCGACCCAGGAAAAGGTCATCGCCTACGAGGCCGGCTTCAAGGCGCCCATCGCCTGGAACGCGATGCAGTTCAACGCCGCCGCCTTCTACTACGACTACACCGACAAGCAGGTCCGCGGTCGCGTCCAGGACACGGTCTTCGGCCTGCTGGAAAAGATGCTCAACGTTCCGGAATCCTACGTCTTCGGTCTGGAAGCGGACGTCAGCGCCCGTCCGATCGACGGTCTGCATCTCAGCGCGAGCGTGACCTATCTGAACAGCGAGGTCAGCGGCGACTATTCCGCCACCGCCGACGGGCTGGCCGTCTATAACGCTCAAGGATACCGGGGCAACTTCAAGGGCTCCGAACTGCCCTATACCCCCGAGTTCAGCGGCAATATCGACGTGCAGTACGAGTTCCCGGTCTGGTCGGGCTGGGATGGGTTCGCCGGTGGAACCCTGACCTACACCAGCAGCCAGAACACGACGTTCAAGACCGATACCGTGAAGGCCGACGACTTTGAGATCGACGGCTATACGCTGCTCGATCTCCGGTTCGGCGTGAACAGCCAGGACGGTCGCTGGCGGGCGACGGCCTATGGCCGCAACGTCACCAACGAGTCCTATGTCACAGCGGTCTCGACCTATCTGGACACCCTGGTCCGGTATCGTGGCAAGCCCGCCCTCTATGGCGTTTCGCTGGCTTACCGCTTCTAAAGTTCCTCCCCGACTGGGCGCGGTGATGACCTCATCACCGCGCCTGCCCTTTTCGCCACACTGTCGATGAGAAAATCCTTGTTCCCTGACGCGCTGAAACAGTTGCTCGAGGAGTTCGAGCGTTCGAGCGTTCGGGAGCTGCATATCCGCACGCCGGATTTCGAACTCTATCTGTCCACGGATCCCGCCGCAGGGCGCAGCGCCGTCGCGTTGGCCCCGCCGCGGGCGCCGTCCGGTCCGCAAGCGGCGACCATCGTCCCTGCGCCGTCCCCGGCCCCGACGCCACGCGCGCCCGATCCGGCCGGGGCCGCTGCAGCCTTGCCCGAGGGCGCGATCATCGTGTCGGCCCCCAACCTCGGAACCTTCTACCGCGCCCCCAAGCCCGGCGCGGCCAACTATGTCGAACTCGGCGCCAAGGTGAGCGCGGGCGACGAACTGTGCCTGATCGAGGTGATGAAACTGTTCACCGCGGTGCGCGCCGCGGAAGGCGGCACGGTGCATTCCATCCTCGTCGAGGACGGCGCCATGGTCGAAGGCGGCCAGCCCCTGTTTGCGCTTGTGAGGGACTGATGGCGATCAAGCGCCTCTTCATCGCCAACCGGGGCGAGATCGCGCTGCGCATCGTGCGCGCCGCCCAGGCTCTGAACATCGAAACCGTCGTGGCGGTTTCCGACGCCGACCGGGATACCGCGGCGGCGCGCCAGGCCGATCGCGCCGTGGTTCTCGGGCCTGCCTCGGCGACCAAAAGCTATCTCGATCCGCGTCTGGTGGTGCACGCCGCTAGGGAAAGCGGATGCGACGGTCTGCACCCGGGTTACGGCTTTCTGTCTGAACGGGCGATCCTGCCCAGGCTCTGCGCCGATCATGGCGTCGCCTTCGTCGGGCCGGAGCCCGACGTCATCGATGCGCTTGGCGACAAGCTGCGAGCGCGAGCGATGGCCCAGGCCGCCGGCGTGCCGCTCGTGCCGGGCAGCGAGTGCATTGCGAGCGCCGCAGACGCGCGGCGCGAAGGCGATCGCATCGGGTATCCGGTTCTGTTGAAGGCTTCCGCGGGCGGCGGCGGCCGCGGCATGGTCATCGCCCGCGACGGCGACGAGGCTGAGGCGGGATTCCAGCGCGCGTCCGCAGAAGCCGTCGCGGCCTTTGGCGACGGTACGCTGTTCATGGAGCGGTTCGTCCCCCAGGCGCGGCACGTCGAGGTTCAGTTGATGGGAGACGGGAAGGGGCAGGTCGTTCACTTCGGCGAACGGGACTGTTCCGTCCAGCGGCGATACCAGAAGCTGATCGAAGAGGCGCCGTGCGCCGCCATGCCCGATCATCTGCGCGCGCGGCTGCATGCCTCGGCGGTCGCCCTGGCCTCAAGCGTCAACTACCGCAACGCCGGCACGGCGGAGTTTCTCTACGACGTGCAGCGTGAGGAGTTTTACTTCATCGAGGTCAACGCCCGGATCCAGGTCGAGCATCCGGTCAGCGAGATGATCTCCGGGTTCGATCTGGTCCAGGAACAGATCCGCATCGCCGGCGGGGCCGGCCTGTCAGTGTCTCAGAACCAGGTCCGGTTCTCCGGCCATGCCATCGAATGCCGGATCAACGCCGAGGACAGCGCGCGCGACTTCCTCCCCAGTCCTGGCCGCATCACCCGGTGGCGGCCGCCCGAGGGAGACGGCGTCCGCCTCGACAGCCACATGTCGGAAGGCGCGATGATCCCGCCCTACTACGACAGTATGGTCGGCAAGCTGATCGTTCACGCCCCGACCCGCGCGGAGGCCATCGTCAAGCTGAGAGAGGCGATCGACGGCTTTGTCGTCGAGGGGGTTCCCACGACACTGCCGCTTCATCGCGCCATCATCGACCATCCTGATTTCGTCGAGAACCGGATCCATACCCGCTGGCTCGAGCAGGTCTTTCTCCCCGACCACGCGAGGAGCGCAGCATGACGGACGGCAACGATCGCGTCCTCAAGGCGATCAACGACGCGCGGGCCCTGCTCGACACCCTTGTGTCCAGCGACTGGAAGCAAATCCACATCCGCTCCGGCGAGACCGAAGTGTTCATCGGTCGGGACGGTGGCGGAGCCAATCCCATGCGCGCGGGCGCTGTGCCGGCCGTGACCCCTGTCAGCCCGCCTTCGGAGACCCAGGCGACCGTCGTGACCGCCCCTCATGTCGCGACGCTGGTGGAGACCCTGCCCGTGGGCGCGACCGTGGTCGCGGGCCAGGTCGTCGCGACCTTGCGGGTGCTCGATGATCTGCAGACGATCGCGTCGCCAATGGCTGGCAGGATCTCGTCAGTCGAGGCCTCGCCAGGCGATCTTCTCGACTACAAGGCCTCGATCCTCAAACTCGTCGAGGCGGCATGACGGTGGAAACGCTCGAACGCGTCGCGATCTGCGGGGCGGGCGCGATGGGATCAGGCATCGCCCAGGTCGCGGCCCAGGCGGGCGCGTCCGTCAAGATCTTCGACGTGAACGCCGAAAGTCTCGGCGTCAGTCGCGAGCGAACTCTGGCCGAACTCGACAAGCTGGCGGCGCGCGGCAAACTCTCCCCGGATGCGGTCACCGAGATCGCGTCCCGGATGGAGTGGGTGTCTTCGCTGGAGGCCTTGAGTGATCGAGACCTGATCATCGAGGCGATCGTCGAGGACGAGGGCGTCAAGTCCACGCTGTTCCGGTCACTCGAAGACATCGTCGCCCCGGACGCGATCATCGCCACCAACACCTCGTCTCTCCCCGTCTCCAGACTGGCCCGGGGCTTGAAGACGCCGGGCCGCTTCGTCGGCATGCATTTCTTCAACCCCGCCACGGTGATGAAACTGGTGGAGGTGATCGCCGGAGCGGCGACCGAGACGGCGGTGACCGCGCGGATCGTCGCGACGGCGGAGCGCTGGGGCAAGGCCGCCATTCCTGTCGCTGATGTGCCGGGCTTCATCGTCAACCGGGTCGCGCGGCCCTTCTATGCCGAGGCCTTCGCGGCCCTGGGCGAGGGGGCGGCCGAGCCGGCCGTCATCGACGCGCTCTTCAAGGGTGTGGGCTTCCGCATGGGCCCGCTCGAACTGACCGATCTCATCGGCCAGGACGTCAACTTCGCCGTCGCCCGCTCGGTCTTCGAATCCTATTTCGGCCGCACGCGGTTCACGCCGCAACGCCGGCAGGCCGCGCTGGTCGATGCCGGCTGGCTGGGCCGAAAGACGAAACGCGGCGTCTACGACTATGAGGCCGGAGGCGTCCCGGCGATCGCCGCGCCGGCTGCGTTCCGCCCGATCTCCGATGGAGCCGCGCAAGACGCCGCTCAAGATCTTCTGGCGGCCGCCCCGGGCGAGTTCGTGCAGTTCGACGGCGTGGCGATCGGCATGACGCGGGGGTTCACCGCCCGCGCTGAAAGCATCCTGCGCGGTCGTCCCGTCGCCCTTCTCGACTGGTTTGTCCCCGACGGCGACAGCCCGGTCGGGTTCGCGGCCTCGGACGATCAGGCGCGCCAGGCGGCGCTGTCGGTGATCGCCGGTCTGTCGCGCGGCGGACTGGAGATCACCGACCGGCCGGGCCTCGTCGTCACGCGGACCCTGGCGCAGATCGTCAATGCGGCGGCCGACGCCGTGCTGGAGCAGGTCGCGACCGAGGACGGCGTCGACACGGCGCTGCGCTTCGGCGCGAACTATCCGTTCGGTCCCTTCGCCTGGGCGGATCGGATCGGACGACACGAAGTCGTTGCGACGCTGGACGCCATCGCCGTCGACACGGGCGAGGCGATCTATCGACCGTCTCTTTATCTGAGGAACCAGGCATGAGCGACGATATCCTGCTTGTCGAACGCCTCGGCGCCCACGCGGTGCTGCTGCGTCTGAACCGCCCGGACAAGCGTAACGCCCTGGCGACGGATCTGCTGGGGCGGATCGCGGACGCTCTGGATCAGGCCGCGGCGGACGCCGCCGTCCGCGTGGTTGTTGTGACCGGATCCGACCGCCTGTTCGCCGCCGGAGCCGACATCAACGAACTGGCGGAGCGCGACACCCCGGGCGCCCTGTCGGACCCGCGTCCCGCGATCTGGGCGCGGATCCGGGCGTTCCCGAAACCTCTGATCGCCGCCGTGGAGGGATGGTCGCTCGGCGCCGGCAATGAACTGGTTCTGTGCTGCGATCTGGTCGTCGCGGGACGGGGCGCCAAGTTCGGGCAGCCGGAGACCAACCTCGGCATTATTCCAGGCGCGGGCGGCGCCGCGATCCTGCCGCGTCTGGTGGGGCGCGGCCGAGCCATGCGGATGGTGCTGCTCGGGGATCCGATCAGCGCCGAAGAGGCGCGCGACGCCGGCCTGGTGGCCGAAGTCACCGATGACGGCCAGGCGCTCGGGGTCGCGCTCGCCCTCGCCGAGCGTATCGCCGGCCGGGCGCCCCTGGCCATGCAGCAAGGCAAGGCGGTCGTGCGCGCGAGCTTCGAAACCCACCAAACGGCGCATCTGCTGCTGGAACGCCAGGCGTTTTCGGCGCTGTTCGGCACAGCGGACAAGCGGGAAGGTACGACCGCCTTCTTCGAAAAGCGTGACCCCCGCTGGATCGGCGCCTGATCGCGGGTCCGTGCGGGATCAGGCCGTAGAGCGGGAGCGCCGTTTGGAACGGTCCAGAGCGGCGAGCACCGCCGCGCCGCTTTCGGGGTTTTCCACCAGGGCGGACGAGATCTCCTGCGCCTCAAGATAGGCGTCCATCCATTCCGAGCCTTCCCAGGTCAGCGAGGCCAGCTTGCGGGCGCGCATGGTGGGCATGTTCTTGCGCGCGATCTGGACGGCCAGATCCAGGGCGATCGGCAAGACGGCGGCGGATGGCACGACGTAGTTGAAAAAGCCCGTCGATTCGAGCTCACGTGCGGTGAACGCCCGGCCCGTGTAGAGCATCTCGCGAACCTTGGCTTCGGGCATCCGCAAGGTGGCGAAGAGGCCTGCGCTGCCGCCGACCAGCCCATAGTCGACTTCCGGACAGGCGAAGCGGGCGTTCTCGCTGGCCACACGCAGATCGCACATGCCAGCAAGCATCACGCCCACCCCGATCGTCGCACCCCGAATGGCCGCGATCATCGGTCGGTCTATGCGGTGAAACCGCGGCAACTGTTCATTGATGAACCGGTATCGCTCCTTGCGGCGCTCTGCCGTCATACCCTTGAACTCGTGCAGATCCGCCCCGCCGCACCAGGCCCTTGCATCGTCCGGGGCCGTCACGACCAGCACCCGGATGAGTTCGTCCTGGGCCACATGGTCGGCGAAACGCCCGATATCCTCATACACGGACAAGGACACGGCGTTCACGGGCGGTCGGGAGAAGGTGACGACGCCGACCCCGTCGTCGCGAACCTCGAGCCTGAAGGCGCCGAAGTCGTGGTGCTCCGTCATGCCTGGCGCGTTCCGTCGATCAGGGGCGATTTCGTCAGTTCACGCAATCTTTCCAGGGACAGCCCTTCGACCATCTCGAGAACCGACGCGCCCTGCGGTCCCACATCGAACACGGCCAGGTCGGAATAGATGCGTGAGACGCAACCCAGGCCGGTGAGGGGGTAGGTGCACTCGGGGACCAGTTTGCTTTCCCCGGTTTTGGTCAGCAGATCCATCATGACGAAGACCTGCTTGGCTCCGGTCGCCAGGTCCATGGCGCCGCCGACGGCGGGGATCGCGTCCGGCGCTCCCGTATGCCAGTTGGCCAGATCGCCTTTCACCGACACCTGAAACGCGCCCAGGACGCAGATGTCGATATGGCCGCCCCGCATCATCGTGAAGGAGTCGCCGTGGTGAAAATAGGATCCGCCGCTCAGCAGGGTGACCGGTTGCTTGCCGGCATTGATCAAATCCCAGTCGATGTCGGCTTCGGCCGGCGCGGGGCCCATCCCGAGCAAGCCGTTCTCGCTCTGCAGGAAAACCTCCTTGTCCCTGGGAAGGAAGTTCGCGACTGCGGTCGGCAAGCCGATGCCGAGATTGACATAGGCGCCTTCGGGAATGTCGCGCGCGACGCGGGCCGCCATCGCTTCACGGCTCATCGGTGTCATGTCCCGTCCTCCTTCAGGCGGCCGCAGCGGCGTCGGCGGCGCGGCCGGCCCGCACCACTCGACTGACGAAGATCCCGGGCGTGACGATACACTCCGGGTCGAGCGCGCCGAGTTCGACGATCTGGCTGACCTGAACGATGGTCGTCCTGGCCGCCATCGCCATGATGGGACCGAAGTTGCGGGCCGCCTTGCGGTAGACGAGATTGCCCCAGCGATCGCCGGCCTGCGCCTTCACCAGCGCGAAGTCGGCGCGAATGGGAAGTTCGAGGACATAGTCGCGTCCGTCGATCCGGCGCGTCTCCTTGCCTTCGGCGAGCAAGGTGCCATAGCCCGTCGGCGTGAAGATCGCGCCCAGACCCGATCCCGCGGCCTGGATGCGCGCCGCCAGATTGCCCTGGGGCACCAGCTCGAGCTCGATTTTTCCGGCGCGATAGCTGGCGTCGAAATGATGGGATGCGGGTTGGCGCGGGAAGGAACAGATGACCTTCCTGACCCGCTCGGCCTTGACCAGGGCGGCGATGCCGTGTTCGCCGGCGCCGGCGTTGTTGCTGATGATGGTCAGATCGGTTGCGCCGTGGGCGATCACCGCCTCGATCAACTCATGGGGCGCGCCGGCGTCTCCAAAGCCGCTGATCATGACGGAGGCGCCGTCATGGAGGTCAGAAACCGCCTCGGCGACTGAGTCTGCAATCTTGTTGATCATGCTTCTTCCTTCGCCTCGCCGGTCATGGCTCGCTGATTGCGCACGCGTGTCATTCGGGCGTCGCAGGCAGGTGTCCGGCGCGCGCGAACCGACCGTCAAGGTAGAGCAGCGCGTCCGCCTCGTCATGGCGTTGCGAGCCACGCACGAGGCCGATGAAGACACTGTGGGTGCCGTAGATGTGGTCCGCGACCAGATCGCATTCGAACGTCGCCTTTGAGCCGATGAGCAGCGGCTGGCCGCCGGGGCCCGTGCTCCACCGCCCCTCAAGAAACCGGTCGCGGCCCTGAAGCCCGGTTCGCGCCGAGAAGATCGCCACGGTTTCCTGATCGTCGACGGACATGACGTTCAGACTGAACGCCCTGGTGCGATGGATGAGGTCGTGAACGCTCGCGCTCTTGTTGACGCACACCAGGACCATCGGCGGGTCGGCGGTCAGTGAGTTCCACGCGGTCGCCGCCATCCCCGTGCGATCGTCGCCGTCCGCGGCGGCGACGATGGCCACGGCGCCGGGCACGGCTCGCATGGTCTGCAGGAAATCCGTGCGGTGGGTATCGACCGGGGCTTCCGGCGCGCTCGCTTGAACAGTCGTTGGCATGGCATAAACCGATAAAACGTCGGAAAACCCTAGAGCGGCTTGCGACGTTGCGCAAGCCCGCAGTTCCCCTCGGCGCAGCCGACGGAGAGACGCTGACGATAGTTGTTTCAGGGGTGAGCGACAACGCGCCGGGCCGGGGTGGAGCGCCTCCTTGCAGAGTGCGCTTGGTCGCGGTATCAATATCCGACTTATTGTCGAATAATAATCGCGACGAACGCGAGAGGGTGAGGGCGCTGTGGACTTCGACGTTCTGATCGTTGGAGCAGGTCATGCGGGCGCGCAGGTGGCGATTTCGCTTCGCGCGGCCGGGTTTGAAGGGACCATCGGCCTGATGGGCGACGAGCCCGATCCGCCGTATGAGCGCCCCCCATTGTCCAAGGACTATCTTGCTGGCGAAAAGGAGTTCGAGCGGCTTCTGATCAGGCCGGCGGCGTTCTGGCCTGAGCGGGGCGTCGAGCTTCTGCTCGGGCGCCGGGTCGAAAGGGTCGATCCCGTCGCGCGGCGGGTCATGACGGCCGACCTCGAGGTCGGCTACGGCCGATTGATCTGGGCCGCGGGCGGAAGTCCGCGCACCTTTGCCTGCGAGGGCGCGGATGGCCCCAACGTCCACTATGTGCGTCGCCGCCGCGATGTCGATGCGCTTGCAAGCCAACTGGATCAGACCCACCATGTGACCGTTGTCGGGGGCGGCTACATCGGTCTGGAAGCCGCCGCCGTTCTCAGCAAGCTCGGCAAGCAGGTCGTTCTGCTTGAGGCGTTTGACCGGGTTCTCGCCCGTGTCGCGGGCGAGCCGCTGTCGCGGTTCTTCGAGGCGGAGCATCGCGCTCACGGCGTCGATGTCCGAACAGGCGTGAGCGTGGCGCGCATGGAGGCCACGGACGGACAGGTCGACACGGTGGTTCTGGCCGACGGCGGCCGGATCAAGACCGATCTGGTGATCGTCGGCATCGGCATCATACCGGAAACCGCGCCCCTGATTGAGGCCGGCTGTGAAGGATCGAACGGGGTGGATGTCGACGAGTACTGTCGCACGAGCCTGGCCGGGATCTATGCGATCGGGGACTGCGCCGCCCACGTCAGCCGCTTTACGCGAGGGGCGCGGGTGCGGCTGGAATCCGTCCAGAACGCCAACGATCAGGCCAAGACGGCCGCCGGCCATATCACCGGCAAGGCTCAACCTTACGAGTCCGTTCCCTGGTTCTGGTCCAACCAGTTCGATTTGAGACTGCAGACCATCGGGCTCTCTGCAGGGTTTGACCAGGCCATCCTGAGGGGCGAGGCATCATCGCGAAGCTTTTCGGTCGTCTACATGAAGGAGGGAAGGGTGATCGCCCTGGACTGCGTCAACGCGGTCAAGGACTACACCCAGGGGCGAGCGCATGTCCTCGCCGGCTCCCGTCTCGACGAGATCCTGATCGCCGATGTGTCTGTGCCTCTCAAGGAGATGGCGGACCAGACTCTCCCGGGCCTCGCCACTGCGCCCTGATCCAGCACGATCAACTCTCAAACACGCGGTCGCCGGGGTCGGCGATGCGCCATCAAGGCGTTCCAATGAGCTTAAACCTGCGCCTGCTCGGCCTTGTCGTCGCGACCTCGCTGGGCGCCGCCAGCGGCGCGATCGCGCAGGACGCGGCTCCGCTCGATGAGGTCGTGGTCACCGGGTCGCGGTTGGCGGGCGCATCGCGCCTGGCCCCCATCGAGAGTCTCGATCGGCAGGATCTGGCGGCGTCCGGCGTTTCCGAGGCGTCCCAGCTTGTCCGGATTCTGACAGCGAACTCCGGATCGGAAGCGCGGATCGATCAGTTGAACCAGCCGCAAAGCTCGGGCACCGCGCAGGTGAACCTGAGAAACCTCGGACTGGGCTCGACCCTCGTCCTGGTCGATGGCCTGCGGTGGACCAACAGCGGGGTCGTGGCGACGGACGGGTCGGCGTTTGTGGACATCAACAGCCTTGTGCCGTTGATCGCGCTCGAACGGATCGATGTGGTCAAGGACGGCGCATCCGCCCTCTATGGGTCCGATGCGATCGCCGGGGTCGTCAACTTCGTGACCCGGCGAGACGTAGCCGTCCCGAGCTTCGCGTGGAACACGGTGTCCTGCGCGGCGCGGAGACCACTACGCTGGAGGCTATCGGCGGATTGCAGTTCCTCGGCGGAAATCTGACGCTGGCGGCCTCTCGCCATCACGGTTCAGCGCTCGGATCGGATGAGCGCCGGTTCAGGGGGTCACGTCACCAGCGACTTCGAAATATCAATCGCGAGAGGCCTGACTAACGTGCAGCTCGACCGGACCGCATCTCGGAGAACTCACGTCTCCTGATCGCCCTTTCCCAAGACTTTCAGGTCCGTTTCTGATAGAGGAAATTGAGAAACTGGCGGTGATTAGGACTGCCGCTGATTTCCTTCTTCTGGTGACCATATGGTGACCAATCGCCGCTGAGATTTCCTTCCGTTCGAAAGAATCCAGCAAATACAGGATGATAGGCCGAGAATCGGCGTCTAAGAATTTCCTCTACTGGGACAGCGAGCGCGCCGTAATCCGCGCCGCGCGCTGCAAGCAGGCTTTATCGGCCCGGCGCGATCCCGCACTGCGGGGCGCGCGAAAGCGGTTCTATCGCGACATGCTGCGCCACCATGCCGATGCCCAGCGGCTTGTGGCGCAGTTCCGCCTCTGACGCTTCCGCACCGCGTCCATCCCTTGAACCTCGCCCGGCCATCGCGCCGGGCTTTCTCGTTTCAGGAGCCTGACATGGCCAACTACTTTACCCATTTCTCGTGCCTTCTTGACGTCGGCACGCCCGATAATGCCGCCCGAGCGCTCGACCTCTACAACAAGCTTTCGGAGGAAGGCGCTTCCGACGAACCGCCGTCCGAGGGGTTTCTCCTATCGATCCAGCCGGAGCACGGGGGTGCCCGGCTCTGGATGCGCGATGACCAGACAGGCGATCCCGAGCGTCTGCTCCAGTTCGTGAAGATCTGCGCGACCGAGTTCCGCCTCAGTGGTCTCTGGGGCTTCCAATACGCCAACACCTGCTCGCGGCCGCGCCTCGACGGTTTCGGCGGCGGCGCTCATGTCCTCGACCTCGCCACCGGCGAGACGGTGGAGGCGATCAAGGACATCGGCGACGTCGTCGCCCGCATCGAGGAGAACTTCGCGGCGGTCGCCGCCGCCG